>FQKF010013235.1_pt1 | contig 23146 bp, 17 predicted proteins | sample 1504521 | NCBI WGS metagenome assembly FQKF01 (sample SAMEA4475357, study PRJEB15587) | soil metagenome | biome: Soil; feature: Field | place: India | collected 2015-03-11 | depth 0 m
AAAAAAATACTGCATCGTCAGTATTAGCCAAACCGTGCGCCGCCTGTCTGGCGTTGAATAAGTGAGGCAGCATCCCCGATGCAGGGGAACATCTTGTGCCTATCTTTGTCTTTTAAGGAAAGAATACCCGGCGATGAACACACCCAAATGCTTGATTTTTGCCTTAGCGGCTGCGCTTTTACCCTATTTGAGCCACGCCACGCACAATCGGGGAGGCGAAATACACATTGAACAGATAGGCCCGCTCACCGTGCGTGCCACCATCATCACCTGGACGCGCACGCTCAGCATCAGTGCTGACCGCGACACGCTGACCATCTGCTGGGGCGACGGCTCTTGTGAGCAGGTCGGGCGAGTGAATGGCGGTGGCAAGGGCGTCGCGCTGAGCAACGAGGTAAAGTACAATATCTACATTGCCACGCACACCTATGCCGGTCCGGCGCGCTATCGCATCTCGATGACCGACCCTAACCGCAATGCCGGTATTGTCAACGTCAACCCGCCGCAGTCGGAGAACATTCCATTTCACATTGAAACCATTTACACTTTCCTCGACCCGCAATTTGGCGGAAACAACACCACGCCTTACCTGCTTCAATCGCCCATTGACAACGCTTGCGTCGGGCGGCCCTTCCGGCACAATCCGAACGCTTACGATCCGGATTTAGACAGCCTCTCGTACCGGCTAAGCATACCCAAGCAGTCTATCGGCGTCAACGTGCCCAATTACAGTTTTCCTAATGAGATTGGCACAGGGCCCAACAATATCTTGCAACTGAATGAGCGTACGGGCGATATTTTGTGGATGTCGCCTCAGCAGCCCGGCGAGTACAACCTGACTATTCTGATTATCTCCTGGCGCAATGGGGTGCCGATAGATACGACCATTCGCGACATGCAAATTTTCGTGTCGGCCTGCCAGAACAGCCCGCCCTTCGTGCAAGCGCCCGACGACCTGTGCGTAATAGCCGGCCAGTTGGTGCAGTTTCCGGTGGTGGGCACTGACCCTGACTCGGGCAACTTAGTGTCGCTGACGGCCTCGGGCGGCCCGATGGTGCAGCCCATTAGCCCGGCGCAATTCATCGCGCCTTCGGGCTTCGCGCTGCCGCCCGTTACAGGCACATTTCGCTGGCAAACCTCTTGTGAGCACATCTCGAACTTCCCTTATACCATGGTGTTTAAGGCCGTGGACTCTCTCAACCCTAGCACACCGCAGCTGGCCTTCCTGAAAACGGTGAATATCCGCGTCGTTGGCCCGGCGCCCAAAGATGTACAGGCCACCGCCCAGGCCGGCGCCATCGAGCTCTCGTGGGAAAAGCCTTATCTCTGTGAGAACGCTGCAGACAACTATTTCCTGGGTTTTTCCATCTGGCGGCGCGAAGGCTCCAACCCATTTGTGCCCGACTCCTGTACGCCCGGGCTGGCAGGCCGAGGCTATACGCGTCTCGTGTTCGTAACACGCCAGGAGCTCAATGGACGCTATTTCTTCCGCGATGCACAGGTGGAGCGCGGGCGCACCTATTGCTACCGCATTGTGGCGCTTTTTGCCCGCCGCTCGGCGGGTGGTTATCCGTACAATATCGTCGAAAGCCTGCCCTCTAACGAGGCCTGTGCCCAATTGCCGCGCGACCTACCGCTTATGGTAGAAGTCTCCGTCGCCCGCACAGACCCCCAACAGGGGCAGATGCAGGTGTGTTGGACAAAGCCCGTAGCCGGTGACTTGGACACCATCATCAACCCCGGCCCATATCGCTACGTGCTGCTGCGCGCTCCCGACATTGCCGGCGGTGCCATGCAGCCCTTGGCTATCTTCACGGCCAACCAATTCTGGCAGGCCAGCGACACCTGCTTCACCGATGCCGGCCTGAACACCAGCGGACAGGCTTATCACTATCGGGTAGATTTCTATACTCGAGGTGCCTTCAATATCCCTTTTGGTACTACTGATGAAGCCTCTTCCGTCTTTCTCCGGATAAGATCTTCCGACAAAGTCAACATCCTGACCTGGCTAGAAGATGTGCCCTGGACTAATTACGAGTACGTCGTCTATCGGCGCAACAACGCCACCGGCCAGTTCGACTCCATCGCCACCATCACCTCACCCACCTATACCGACCGCGGGCTGGACAACGAGGTGGAGTACTGCTATTACGTGCGCAGCGCCGGCACCTATAGCATCGCCGGTGTCCGAGAGCCGCTGTTCAACCGCTCGCAAATTGCCTGTGGAGTGCCCATTGACACCGTGCCGCCCTGTACGCCGACCCTGACAGTGAGCAACCTGTGCAATGGCGGCAGCACTACGCCACCCGACCCGCCCTACGATAACTTCTTGCAGTGGAACAACCCGGCCCTAACCTGCCCCGACGCCGGCGACGTAGTGCGCTACTATCTGTGGTACAAACCTTTCGAGGGCGAGCCTCTTACCCTGCTGACTACCATCGAGGGCGCAGCCAACACCAGCTGGACCCACGCCCAGGAAGGAAGCCTTGCGGGCTGCTATGCCATCTCCGCCGAAGACTCCTTAGGCAACCAAAGCCCCCTGAGCATGCCAATATGCACCGATAACTGCCCTAATTACGAACTACCTAATGCCTTCTCACCCAACGGCGATGGCTTTAACGATAAGTTCCGACCCTTCCCGGGCTGGCGCTTCGTCGAGCGCGTCGAAATGCAAATCTTCAACCGTTGGGGCAACCTCGTCTTCGAAACCAGCAACCCTGCTATCGAATGGGATGGGCGCAACAGTGCCGGAACCGACGTACCCGAAGGCACCTACTTCTACGTCTGCAAAGTCTATGAGCGCCGCGTCGGCGGCATTGAGCTGCGCCCCGAGGCCCTCAGCGGATTCATCGAGCTCAATCGAGGCGGGCATTAAGCCGCTAAAACGAACAGCGGGCTGCCTCAAAAACGCTTGAGACAGCCCGCTGGTGCTTGGAGTCAACCGTGCAAATGCTTACTTTTCTAACGGCTTCTTCTCTGCCTCGCGCATGCCCTGACGGATTTCGTCTTCCACCGCGTGGCGGGCGTTGTTGAACTCTCGAATGCCGCGACCCAGACCGCGCATGAGCTCCGGTATCTTGCTGCCGCCAAAAAGCAAAAGCACCACTAAAAAAATGAGGATGAGCTCTGTGGCACCAATGTTGCCGAGAAATAATGTTGGAATGGCCATAAACGTGAAGGTTGAAAAACTGCGCTGCCCACAGCGGCAGGCGGGTGAAAAAATGTGCTCCTTTGACCGAAAAAGCGTGGCAAAGTTACATCATATAAACGCTGCCCGAACGGCCCAAAAGCGATAATCTTGCCCCCTTAACAAAGCCTGCTCATTTGCCCTATGCGCATCCGAGATATTACCGACGTTTTGGAGGCCGTCGCGCCGCTCCACCTGCAAGAGCCCTACGACAATGCCGGCCTGATTGTAGGCCACCCTGACCAGGAAGTAACCGGCGTACTCTTTTGCTTAGACTCTACGGAGGCCGTCGTGGCTGAAGCCGTACAAAAAGACTGCAACCTGATAGTGGCACATCACCCCATTGTTTTTCGCGGCCTGAAGCGCCTCAATGGCCACACTTACGTAGAACGCACCGTCATGGAGGCCATCCGTCGGCAGGTGGCCATTTACGCCATCCATACCAACTTAGACAACGTGCTGCGACAGGGCGTCAACGCCAAACTGGCTGAGTGCATCGGCCTCAACGACTTGAACATCCTTGCCCTGCGCCCGGGCAGCACCGATACTGGTGCCGGCATGCTGGGCAAACTGCCCGAACCCATGCACGAGACCAACTTCTTGGCACACCTGAAAAAGACCCTGCACGCCGGCGGCATACGCCATACCGCCCTACTTGGTAAACCCATACAGCGCGTCGCCATTTGCGGCGGCGCAGGTAGCTTCCTGCTGCCCCAAGCCATCGCTCAGGGAGCTGATGCCTTCGTTACCGCAGACTTCAAATACCACGAATTTTTCGACGCCGACGGACGCATCCTCATCGCCGATGTGGGCCATTACGAAAGCGAACAATTTACCATAGAACTCTTACGCCACATCGTGCAAGAAAAATTCCCTACTTTTGCGCTCCATTCGACCACCCTGTGCACCAATCCCGTTTTTTATCATTAAAAAACGCCTCAAACCGCCCTTATTTGCCCATCTTCTTTAGTACAACATTTCATCACATATACAGCAGCCTGCTATGACAACTACGGTTGAATCTGCTATTGCCGAAAAACTGATCAAACTCTGGAAACTCCAGCAGATAGACTCCCAGCTGGACGAAATCGTCGCCCTCAAGGGCGAACTCCCCATGGAAGTGGCCGACCTGGAGGACGAAATTGCCGGCCTTGAAACGCGAGCCAAAAAAATACGCGGCATTATCAAGGAAATCGAAGCGGAAATCCATGAAAAGCAGTCTAGGATTAAGGAATATGAGGGCTTGCTTAAAAAGTACCGCAAGCAGATGGACGAGGTAAAAAATAACCGCGAATATGAGGCCCTGACCAAGGAGATTGAGATGGCCGAAGTGGAAATCCAGCTGGCCGAAAAGCACATCCGCCAGGCTCGCGGCAAGGTAGACGCGCAAAAAGAGATGCTCGAAACCACCCAGGCCCGCCTGGCTGCCCGCCAGAAAGACCTGGAAGTGAAAAAAGTAGAACTTCAGGCCATCATTGCTCGCACCGAAGCCGAGGAAAACGCTCTGCGCAAGCAAGGCGAAAAGGCCCGCGAAGGCATCGAGGAGCGCCTACTGCGCGCTTACGACAAAATGCGCGCTACTTACCGCAACGGCTTAGCCGTCGTTACCATCGAGCGCGACGCTTGTGGCGGTTGCTTCAACGCTGTGCCACCCCAGGTGCAGTTAGAGATTGGTCTGCACAAGAAAATCATCGCCTGCGAACACTGCGGCCGAATCCTCATAGATCGCGCCATTGCCTATCCGGATGCTACCATTACGGCGTAAAACAAATCTGGCATCGGTTTTGAATATGAAGCCCTCGAATTTTTGTTCGAGGGCTTCGTGCTTTAAACACTGCTCCGTGCGTCGAAAATTTTTGGAAAAACCCGCTTATGAGCGCTGGTTGTTTCCCGGGATTGTCGTTTCTTGCGGTGTTTTTTTAATAACCGCCCTCTCAACGTTAAAGTGTTTCCTGCCATGCGGATTGTTTACACCCTCTCCCTTTTCTTCGCACTGCTGGCGCCGCGCTCGCTCGATGCCCAGGTCTTTAAGATCTACGACAACTTCTCCGAGCTCGAAGAGCGCATTGCCCAGGCTAAAAGCAATACGTTGCTCGTCATTAATTTTTGGGCAACCTATTGCAAACCTTGTGTTAAGGAGCTGTCCTACTTCAATGATCTGCATCAAAAGTACGCTAGCGCTGACTTTGAGATCCTGCTGGTAAGCCTCGACTTTAAGAGCCAATTAGAAAAAAAGTTCCTTCCTTTTTTGCGCGCAACGCCGCTGTATCCTGAGATTATCTTGATGAGCGATCAGGATAGCGATGGATGGATTCCGCGCGTAAAGCCCGACTGGAATGGCGCCATTCCGATAACCCTTCTTGTTAGAGGGACACAGCGCGACTATCACGAGGGCGAATTTGAAAGCTATGCAGACCTGGAGCGCTTTATCCGAAGATTTTTCGAGAGTATAGGAGAACCCTCACCCATCCCGGAGAATTGAGCTTTTCTATTCCCTATATTCCCTCCAATTCTGGGTGTAGCTACTTTTTCATTCACAAACATACCCCCCCTGTTTGGCTATGAAAATCCACGTTTTTACGCTTGCGTTAAGCGGTGCTCTTCTCTGTGCCTTCAGTCAGGACACTTCCAAATACACCATCGGCGATAAAGTCGAAAATTTCACCCTGCGTAATGTGGACGGTCGCATGATCTCGCTGACCGATTACGGCCATGCCGAAGGAGTGATTATCGTCTTCACCTGCTTGCATTGTCCGTACGCGGAGCTCTACGAGCATCGAATCATCGAATTGCATAAAAAATATGCGCCCAAGGGCTATCCAGTGCTGGCCATCAACCCCACCAATCCGCACCTTTTTCCGGAAGATAATTTTGAAAAGATGCGCGCCCGCGCGAAGTCCAAACGCTATCCCTTCAACTACCTGCAAGACTCCGCCCAGATCGTATTCCCTCGCTTTGGCGCCTCTCGAACGCCCCATGTCTATTTGCTGGACAAAGCCCGCATCGTGCGCTATATTGGTGCTATTGACGACAATGCAGAAAGCCCCCAGGCCGTCAAAAAGCGCTATGTAGAGGAGGCCATTGCGGCTCTGATGCGCGGCGAAAGCCCTTATCCGGAAATTACGCAGGCTATTGGCTGCCCTATCCGAATTCCGAGGAACCTGCCTAGAGCGGACTCGTCGAACATTGTGTCTCCTCGCCGCCGTTAGCCGCCAACATCGGCGAATCTGCGGGCTCCGGAGAGCGGTCGCGCAGTAACCAGCGCACCAACACCGGCGACAGGTAGAGATCGCACAACAGCGCACCCACCAAGGTGATGCTAATTATCACACCCACAATCACAGAGGGCGGATGCACAGAAAAAAGCATCACCCAGAAGCTGAAAAACAGAATGATGCTACCCAGCGTCATGGCCTTACCTGTTTCTAACAGGGTCGTTTCCAGGGAGCGCTCTACACTAAGGCCCCGACTTCGGCACAGCCGGAATGTGCTCAGAAAGTGCACCGTATCGTCGGTGGCAATGCCGAAGACGATGCTGAAAACCGTAGCCACACCTGCTTCCAACGGAATGTCCAGAAAGCCTAAAAGCGCTCCGGCAAAAAACAGAGGCAGTACGTTGGGAATGGTGAAGATGAATACTAAGCGAGCATCTCGAAAGAGGGAAGCCATCAGCAAGGCTACCGTGAGCACCGATGGGATGAGGCCTTCCAGCATGTTGTCGCGAATGTAAGCGGAGTTTTTATCCACCACCACGCCTGTGCCCGTAATTCGGAATTGCGCCACTTTAGGGTCGGTATTTTGGGCGATCCACCGTTCCAGATCGCTCTGAATGGCAGCGATGGAGTCGCGCCCAATGTCCTGAATGCGTGCGGCGATCCGGGCCTTGTCGCGGTTTTTACTCAGCAACACCTCTGCCGCTGGGTTGGGCAGGCGTTCGGCTAAGCGCTGATATTGGAACAGGCTTTCGTCGTCGTCGGGCAGCCGATAGGCTTCTGTCCGGTTGCCATAGTGCATGGCATGAAGGCTGCGATACAGGTCATTGATGGAACTATGTGCCCGAATAGGTGGGTATTGCTCCAGTCGTTGTTCCACCTTGTCTATTTGGCGCAGCACGGCAGGGTTGTCGGCGGCCAGGTCTTGTTGCGGAAAGACGGCGATTTCCACTGGTCGAAACCCGGCGAATTTTTGTTCAAAAAATAAGAAGTCGCGCGTAATCTGTGCGCCGCGCGGCAAGTTTTGCCGGATACGGTAGTCGGTGTTGATTTGCCAGATACCGATTAAAGAAATGCTCAGCGCTGCGACAAACGTCCAAGCGATGCGGCTCTGATGCGTGCGCGTGAAGGTATAGATATGGCGCATCAGGCGTTCCCAAAAGGCCCATTCCGGCGTGTGCTGGATGAGTTGCTCGCGTTGGAAGCGCGGAAGCCAGATCCACAACCAGCCGTAAATAGTGATGAACGCCAGTACTACGCCCAGTGCCGCATTTACCCCAAAGGCTTGGATAGGCTCCGTGCGGTTGGTCAACAGGGAGAGGAAGCCAATAGCTGTGGTAACACATGTGATAAAGGTGGCCAGTCCAATCTCGCGCACGGTGATTCGAATGGCCTGCGCAGGTGGGCGACCTTTCTCCAACTCGTCTAAGTACTTGGTCGTCAGGTGAATAGTGTCTGCCACACCCACGATGCACATCAGAACGGGATATAGCGCTGCCAGCGCATTAAGCTCGCGCCCCAATAAGCTAAGTACGGCCAGAAAAAACAGCAGCGCCAGCCCAATGCCTGTCATGGCCAGTAGCACCGTGCGCCAGCGGCGGAAAATGAAGAACAAAATGGCCGATGCCAGTAGAACAGCAATAAACGTCGAGACTGCAATCTCGCGCTTTTGCATGGCTACCATATCGCGGTGGAAGTAGGCGCGCCCTAACCGATAGACACCCTCAAATGAGTATTGCGCTATGAGGCTGTCTAAAGCCTCCATCAGAGCCACCGATTGCTCGTAGGTGCTCTGATTGACCGTTTTGAGCACTACCGTAAGCGCTGTGGCATCTTCGGAAATGAGGTTGTGCACAAAGCGCTTGTCCTGTAGTACCCGTGCCCGGTCGGTGGCGTAGTATGTCGTGTCGTCCACGTGAATGGCTGGCACGGCCGTTACGCCAAAGGGCGTGCGCACCGGATAGCGCACTGTCGTGAGCGATAGGGCTGTCGTTACATTGGGTAATTCCTTTGCCCGCAGAGTAAAGTCCTTTACTTGCTGCAAAAACGCCTGGTCAAAGACGCCTTCCTTTCGCTCCAGAGCAACCAGTAGGAAGTTGTCGTCGCTTTCAAAATCCCGGATGTACGTCTTGAAAAACTCCCAGTCCGGATCGTCTTTCGGGAAGAACTGTTCAAAATCAAAAGAAAACGTAAGGCGTGTGAGGAGGAAGAGGCTGGCGGCTGTAGCTACGCCGTAGAGCGCTAAGAGCCAGTTTCGATAGCGGTGCATGGGCAGCGTGATACGTTTTAGCGAGCCTCAGGTGCTTGCGGTTGTCAGAACGGGTGCTGCTTCCAAAAGTTCAGTTATTTTTGAAAAAGCCCGACCCTACTGTGTACAGAGCACTTCGCGCACAGCACGGTGCCCTTTTTCCGAGCGTATTTCTCCTACCAGACAAGGCCCGCTTCGGGTGGGTAGGCGCTGCAACGCCTGCTCGTTGATGCTGCGGTGGCGCGAGTCCACTCCTCTGCGATAAGGCGCCCAAAAAAGACATCGAGCCGGCGGGCCGTCAGCACTTCACCTTTGCGTCCGGCGGTCACCGGGCAGGTTGGGTCTGCCTGCTCGCTGTCGGCCCAGTTGGGCGCCAAGGTATCTAAGGCTGCATAGATAAGAGACCTGTTGCGCCCGGACGAAAAAGAGCCTTTCCGAGTTAGTCTTCGGTGAACCTATGGATAAAGCACTAACAAAGGTGAACTTGCTAACGCTGATGCAGCAGCCGTAGCCCATGGGGCCATTCTAGCGGCCATCCATCGTTTGACAGACCCTTCAGCTTTTAAGTTGCGTAGCACTAACGCCAGGATTGAACGGGCAGCAACCATAGCAAATGGGGGCCAAGATGGGAGGCGCACACTATCTGCGCGCGCAGCGCATCTGCTGTTAGCAGCGCTAACCTTGCCCGTAAGACGTCAGGCAATAAGTCATCTTGAGGCAAAACGTCGAGCGCGATTGTCTCGGGTTTCGGATGCGTCCGTTTTTTAAATAATTTCTTCAAATTCAACTTGCTCCGTCTGTGGGAAAGCGCGCCTTTCGGCTTCCTTTCGGCTGCGGTGCATGTCATCCATTCGGGCCAGGATGTCGGCCAGCAGGATTTCGTCTGCCCATTGCCGGACGGCTTCCAGCGTCTGGTAGCGTTCGTCGTTGCCGAGTTTGAAGGTTTGTTCGTAGCCGGCGTTCTCGAACTTGACCGAAATACGGTTATCCATTTTGAAAACCGTAATCTTTAGTAACGGATGCGGTATCGTACCCAGGATGCGCATGAGAAGCAAGAAGGTGGAAATGAAAGATGACGAGTGGCCTTTAGCAGCCTTTGCGTTTACAGCCCAGGCCCATTCGTGTATTGGTGGTTAAAAGAGCATTGGTGGCCTCGAAACCCGTGTAATCTTGCGAGCCTATTCGTTTCTTCGTAATAAGCCCGGTCATGGCCAAAGGCGTCAGAAGCCGATGCCTCGGCGCTGGTAGAGGGTGAGTTTGCTTTTATCCAGGACGAAGGAGGCCACATCATCGAGCAGGATGGTATGCTGTTCGTCGGGAGATGCAGGTTGGTCAGCAGGGCGTTGAGCCAGCCGGAGGTTTTGGTTTTTAATGGCCTCCAAGACGACCTGGCGCACGGCGCGGGCGTTTCCGAAGTAGCGGTCGCGCAGGTCGTAGAGGAAGGTGAGGTACTTGCCCAGATGTTCGCGGGCGCGTTCGTCCACGCAGTAGTTTTCCTGCTGAAACATGTGCAGGGCGATTTCGAGCAGTTCTTCGGGCGAATAGTCTTCGAAGCGGAGGATTTTGTCGAAGCGGCTGGCCAGGCCTGGGTTGGCTTTGAGGAAAGCTTCCATTTGTTCGGGATAGCCAGCCACGAAGACAAAGAATTCGCCTCGGCTGTCTTCCATGCGCTTGAGGAGTGCCTGTATGGCTTCGTCGCCGAAGTCGCCCTGGCTGCTGCGTCCACTATGGGTGAGGGCGTAGGCTTCGTCGATGAAGAGGACGCCACCCATGGCTTCTTCGATGCGCTCGGTGGTTTTGATGGCAGTTTGGCCAACGTAGCCGGCTACCAAACCCTGGCGGTCAGTTTCGACCATGTGGCCGCGCTCGAGGATGCCGAGGGCCTTGTAGATTTTGGCCAAGATGCGGGCCACGGTCGTCTTGCCGGTGCCGGGGTTACCCACAAACACGGTGTGGAGGTAGAAGCGGCCCAGCACGTCGCGCCCGGTTTCGCGGTAGAAGCGCACGACTTCGACCATTTCGCGGATGTCCTTTTTGATGTCCCGCATGCCGATGAGGCTGTCCAGCTCGTGGAGGGCCTGTTGCAGCAATGTGTGGTCAATCGGGATATGCGGTGGGGTGCGTCGTTGGGGCAGCGCCTGCACTTTCTCCATGTCTTCGCGCGTGACGAGGCGAAGACTCTCCGGTGCCAGGTCGCGCACGTGAGGGTCGGCCATGAGACGCAAGGCCAGCTGGATTTTGGCCTTGTCTAACAGGTCGTTGACGAAGCGAGCGTTGCCAAAAGAGCGGTCGCGGCGGCGATAGGCTTCTACGATGTACTCACTGAGCAGGGCCTCGGCGCCTTCGTCCAATTCGATTTCCTTTTCCTGGCAAGCGTATTCGGCAATGCGGATGAGCTCCTGAGGGAGGTAATCGCGGAATTCAAAGTGCATTTTAAAGCGGCTGCGCAACCCCGGATTAGACTCTAAGAAGGTCTTCATTTCGCGCGGGTAGCCGGCCACGATGACGGCCAAGTCGCCCGGGCCGTTCGACATTTCCTTGACGAGCATTTCGATGACCTCCTTGCCAAAATCCTTGTTATCTTCCGGCGAGCGGGCCAGCGAATAGGCTTCGTCAATAAACAGGATACCGCCCCGAGCCGCCTCAATGACCTCTTTGACTTTAGGGGCCGTCTGGCCGATATATTCGCCTACTAAGTCGGAGCGGTCTACTTCCTTGACATGTCCTTTGGACAACAGGCCCATGCTGCGGTACAGCTGGCCCATCATGCGGGCTACGGTCGTCTTGCCGGTGCCGGGGTTGCCCACAAAGACCGAGTGGATGTTGAGCTCTTCTTTTTCCCGGAAGCCTTTTTCGCGGCGCAGCTGCAGAAACTTGAGGTATTGAGCGTGTTCGCGCACCTTTTGTTTGATTTCCGTCAGGCCGATGAGCGCGTCCAGGCGCTGGAGCACCGCTTCAAACTTCTCGTTTTCCTCCGAGAGGGGCATCAGGGGTGCCGTCCCGTAGGGCAGCCAGACAGGGTTGTTACCTTCCTCCCATTCATCGCTCACTTCAAAGGGCAGTACGGCCAGCAGGTGTTCCATAAACACCACCTCAACGGTGTAGTGGTCGTTGCGCCATGAGCCTTTAACGTTGCTGCCCCAGCCGGCAGTAACTTTGATGAATTCCTCGCCCTTTTCCACCCGATGCAGCCGCACCACCTGTCCCTTGAGCTCGCGGGCGTCGTTGTAGAATTTGATAAATAACTCGCACTGCCACGGACGCGACAGCAGATGGTTCTGAAGCGTTACTTCGGCGTAGATGTAGCGGGTGTCATCACCCAAAAAGCGGCGCATGTAGCGGCGGTCCGACTCTGGCAGGTCGTCGTAGGGGCCCTCGTACAACCGCAGCGACGTTATCTGGCAGTAGGGATTGTCTTGCCGCGTAACCGGGCGCCCGCCCTCCTCGATATAAAAATAGCGCGTGGCCACTTTTTCGCCCTCTATCCAGGCCTCCCAGTAGTAGGCGCCCTTCTTCCAGAACACGCCTTCTTGCTTGTTGCCCCAGCCTTCGCGCACGTAGCCTATGGGGTCGTACTTGCTCACCTTGCGCGTGAAGTGGAGCGCGCAAATCTCCTTTTTCTGCTTCCGCACGGCGTAGCACCGAAGCTCCACCTTGACCTCCCAGTCCTCGATGTCGAAATTTTTATTAAAAAACGACAGCTCCGCATAGACGTAGGTCGTCTCGTAGCGGTCGAACACCTGGCGATATTTCTTCTTGTTGTCGGCCAGCCATTCAGTGGAAGAATAAATTTTCAAATCCCGAAATTTCCACAGCTTATGCGTCGAATTTTCTTCCGGTGGATTTAATTGTTGGGAGCCAAAATACATATCGCGGTGCGTGCTTGAGGTGAATTGGTCTTTGGGCGCCCATTAGGCGCAAGTTTCGGCAAAATAACGAAAGATTAATCAAAAGACGGGCGGTGTTTTCGATAATTACACCGTTTGCATCGCCCATTGTTCGACGCCCCTGCGCCAATGAGGGATCTCCAAGGCAAAAGCGGCCTTGATTTTGGCCTTATCTAAGACACTGAACGGCGGCCGCACGGCAGCCGTAGGATACTCTTCGGAGCGGATAGGCGTGATGCGGCAGGGCAATTGCTTGAGGTCAGCAATGGTTTGGGCGAAGTCGTACCAGCTGCAGACCCCCTCGTTGGAGTAATGCCAGATGCCGGCAACACCAATATGGGTGTGCTTTGCATGCATTTGCCCAATGATGCGCAGGACGGCCTCTGCCAGGTGTGGGGCGTAGGTAGGGGTGCCTATCTGGTCGAAGACAACGCGCACCTCGGGGCGTTCGTGGCCCAGGCGGGCGATGGTGTGGGCGAAGTTGTGGCCGTAGGGTGAATAGAGCCAGGAGGTGCGGATGACCATGCCGCCCGTTGGGCAATAGCGCAACACGGCGCGGTCGCCGGCTAATTTGGTGCGGGCATAAACGCTGCGTGGGCGCGTGGCGGCATCTTCCCGGATGGGCAGGTAATGCCTTCCGTGATAGACATAATCGGTAGAAAAGTGGATGAGCGCGCTGCCCGTTTGGGTGCAGGCTTCGGCTAAATGCCGTGGCCCAGCGGCATTGACGCGCTGTGCCTGTTCGGGTTCGCTTTCGGCCCGATCCACAGCAGTATAGGCGGCGCAGTTGAGGCACCAGTCGGGCCGGTGTTTTTCCCAAAAACGGCGGACGGCACGGCGGTCGGCGATGTCGAGCACGCCGGAGCCGGCCAGCAGAAACGTCCACTGCGGGTATTGGTGGCTCAAGGCCTCGAAGCAGCGCCCCAACTGGCCTCGAGCGCCGGTGATGAGCAAGACAGGGTGTTGGCGCATGAAAAGAGGGCAATAGTGTTTTTTCCGAGCGAAGGTAGGGCGCCTTTGCGCGAACTTTCGGCCCGATGTGTGCTTTGCTTTTTTGGACGCTTTCCTGGGCCGTGCCAACAGCTTCTGTGCCCACCGGGGTTGTTGCGGCCGATACTCTGCGCGAAGACACGCTGCGCGGCGTAACCATTTCGGTCGTCCGTATGCCCGAGTTGCCGGGGCGTGCACCGCTGTCGGTCTCGACCCTTCAAGGCGAATGGTTGCGCCGGGCTGAGCCTCAGCTGACCCTGCGCGAATGCTTAGCCGCTGTGCCGGGCGTGTGGATGCTGGGCGAGGCCAACTTTGCGCAGGACATCCGCATCGCCATCCGCGGCTTCGGCGCGCGTTCGGCCTTCGGCATTCGCGGTATCCGGCTGCTACTCGACGGCATCCCGGAGTCAGCCCCTGATGGACAGGGCCAGGTGGACAACCTCGACCTGGCCGTCGTGGAGCGCATCGAAGTGCTACGGGGCTCCTCCGGCGGCCTGTATGGCAATGCCTCCGGCGGCGTCATCAGCCTGCACACGGAAGGCATCAGCAATGCCCCAACGCTGCGCCTGCGCGCCACCGCCGGCTCCTGGGGGCTCTGGCAAGGGCACCTTTCGGGTAGCCGTCGCCTCGGACGCCACGGCCTGCGTCTGGCGCTCACCCATCAGCGCCTCAACGGTTACCGCGAACACTCGGCCATGCGCGCCTCACTGCTCAACGCCCGCTGGGAAATGCCCTCGCGCGACTCCTCACTCCGCCTGCGCCTGCTGCTCAACTATGCCCGAAGCCCACAGGCCGACGACCCGGGCGCCCTCACCGCCGGACAAACCGCCGACAACCGCCGCGCCGCCCATCCTGCGAACACGCGCTTCCGCGCCGGCGAAAACGTAACACAGAGTCGCGCCGGCTTTTTCGCTGAAAAAAGCTGGAACGGCGGCCATACCTCCTCTGCCCGCGCCTACGCCCTGCGCCGAAACTTTGAAAATCGCTTGCCCTTCCAGCGCGGCGGCCAGGTGCAATTGCAGCGCTTCGCTGCCGGTACAGGCGCACAGCACCACTGGACAACGCCGCGCACGACCCTCTCCGCCGGCTTCGACCTCGACTATCAGCGCGACTACCGCCAGCGCTTCGACAACCTCAACGACCAACGCGGCCCGTTAGAACTCGACCAGGCGGAAACCTTCGCCGCCACAGGCCTCTTCGCCGCCGCCCAATGGCGCCCTCACTTGCTGTGGCATCTGAGTGCTGGCCTGCGCGCCGACTACATCTGGCTCCGCGCCTCCGATGCTTACCTAGCCGACGGCGACCAGTCGGGCAGCAGCACCTACACACGACTCAGCCCTTGGGTCGGCCTCACCCGACGCCTCGGCGACCACCTTCGGGCGCGCGCCAGCTGGGCCACGCACTTCGAGACCCCCACGCTGAGTGAACTGAGCAACAACCCCGAGGGCACTGGAGGCTTCAACCCTAATCTGCGCCCGCAACGCACCCACACCTGGGAAATGGGTGTGCAAACCACATCCCAAGGCCTCTTACAGGCTGATGCCGCCCTCTTCTGGGCCATCACGCGCGACGAACTGACGCCTTTTGAGCAACCGCAAACCCCCGGACGACTCTACTACCGCAACGCCGGCCAGACCAAACGCGCCGGCCTCGAATTGACGCTGCTCGCCAGGCCCATGCCAGCCCTTGCCACCGAATTGACCTGGACATCTGCTGCCTTCCGATACAGCCGTTACAGCCCCCCCGCCGGCGATTTCAGCGGAAACCGCCTGCCCGCCCTGCCGCAACATTGGGGCCTGCTCGACGTACGCTATGGAGCTGAGTACGGCTGGTTTGCCCGCGTACAGGCGCGCTATGCGGGGGATTACTTCGCCGACGATGCCAATCAAACGCGCGTAGCGCCCATAACCCTGCTGCAAGGCCGGCTGGGCTACCGCCGCGCAGGGCGGCAACACGTCGTAGAGGCCTTTGTCGGCACCGACAACGCCACCGACGTCGCCTACTTCCACAACGTGCGGCCCAATGCCGCTGGCGGGCGCTTCTTCGAGCCGGCTGCCGGGCGCACCTTTTTCGCCGGCATGCTCTGGGAAGGGAGGCAGTAGCCCCAAGGGAGTTGCCTCTCCGTGTTACAGCAGTGAAAAAACGACTCGCAAAGGTCAGAACACGATGACTTGCACGCCCTGGTCGGAAGGTATCTTACGCACTCGCTGGCGTTGACCGTTGAAGTAAAACTCCACTGGCAGGCCGTCGGCAGGCGGAAAGAACACGTCGGCGCCGGCCAAGAACGGAAACCGTGCAAAGCGGTTGAGCGGTGTGCCGTCCGTCTGGCCATTGCCATTTTCATCGAAGAGGAAGAACGAAATGGCCGTTTTTTCAGGCGGAGCTAGCGTCGTGGTGGAGAGGGTTAAGTCATTGACGATCAGGGTATCGCGTTCTGCCTGCGCGGCCTGGCGGGAGAGATAGATGCTGATGGTGCTTTGCGCCGAAGTGTCGGGCAGGCTGGCCAGCAACATGCCTACTAAGCTACCGCCTGTGGGCAATGCGCGGAGGTAAACCAGCGGGTTGTACTGCTCAAAGCCTGCAAAGAAATAGTGCACCGGTCGGGCGCTTTCCGAGGCGTGCAGCACCAGCTCTACGGGTGTGCGGGTGCGCACATTTTCGAGGCGCCAGCGCCCCTGAGGGTCGGCCTGTGCCTGATCTGCCGGCTGTTTCGATAGGCGTTGACCTGTGGCAGCGTCGGTATAGAAAAGTTCGATGCGTGCTTCGGAGGCTGGTTTGTTGTCGCCAAAGAAGACGGCGCGCCCGCCAATGGGGACCGACGTTCTGGTGGCGGCAGGGCGCAGGTGGGGCATTGAGTCGTTGAGGAAGCGATACACTTCGCGGAAGGCGTCAGGGTGTGTGGCCACCTGGTAGTGGTCCAGGCCGGGCAACATGCGATTGGTCGCGCCTTCGATGTCGCCGCCGCTGGCGGCAGTTACGCGGTCGCCGTCCGACCACAGGTTGAGCGTAGGCGTCTGGCCGTTGGGGCCGGCGGGTTGCTTCTGGCGCGCGCTGCCGATATGCACGTAGCGAGCGATTTTGGTCGCTCGGGCAGAGTCGGCTAAATATCGGTAAGCCAGCCCGCCGCCGGCAGAGTGGCCGATGAGGTCGGCCTGACGAGCACCCGTGCGCGCCAGCACAGAGTCAATGGCTTCGTCCAATGCCCGCACGTGGTCGGCAGCCTGACTCAGGGTGTTCCAGTCGTGGGCATACAAGCGTTCCGAAGGATGGCCGGCGCGCACAAAGTCGCTGTAAAACGGCGCCCAGGTGTCGCCGGAAGCCAGAAAGCCGTGTACCATCACCACCGGACGCGGTGCAGACACTCCGCTGGCCTGAGGTTGAGCCTGCATTCGAACCATTAGCGTCAGCAGAAGCAGGAAGAAGCCATTTCGCCACATAGCTTATCGTTTTTGATGCCGCAAAGTAAGGGCGCTTTTCCCGTGTGCTCGGCTCTTTCGCTTCAGTGTTTGAGCCCTTTGTTCCGCAGGGCGGCCAACAGGAAAAACGGGCATAGATCTGGAGACATTGACTGTGAAAATAAAATGCTGCCTCAGCTATTTCTACTCCTCAAACGCCCCTGTATCTGCGCGGCTTCCTGTGGCGTGTTGGCGTTGAGGAGCACTTCGGGGCGTGGGTTTTCGGTGATGCAGGCGCCGGCAGCGCGGAGGGCTTTTCGCGCGCAGCGCTGGTTGGCCTCAATGCGTTGGCGGATGATGGCAAAAGAGGCGGGTTCCCAGATGGCAAACAACGGGTCGGGCGAGCCGTCGTCGAAGGCTGGAGCGAGGTAGGCCGTGCCACCACTGTCGGGGCGCCGTTGAGCGATTAAATGCCGGATGGCGTCCTCGTCAATCAGCGGCATATCGCAGGCGATGGCCAGCCAGGCAGTGTCCGGCTCGTGGCAAAAGGCCGAGTACAGCGCACCCAACGGGCCGGCGTCGGGCAGGCAGTCCACGATGAGCGGGTAGCCGGCCAGCTCGGCGGCCTGCTCCGGTCGGCAGGAGATAAAGGCTGGGATGCCCGCAGCTTCCAACAGATGAAATAAATACAGCCGCTGAGGCTGGTCGTGCCAGCGAGTCAGCCCTTTGTCCTGGCCCATGCGCGTGGAGCGTCCGCCGGCCAGAACGAGGCCTTTAAGCGGTGGAATGCGCTGCAGTTCGGAAGTGTCCATATTTTTCGGCCAAAAATAGACATTTAACCGGCTACCTGTAGCTGTGATTACGGTACAACAAGCAGACGAATTACTGGCGGCCTTTACGGCCCTTTGGGAAATAGAAGAAGTGCCCCTGCCCGCGGCAGCAGGACGGGTCTTGCGCGAGCCGGTGCGGGCCGACCGCGATTTTCCGCCGTTTGCGCGTGTTTCGATGGATGGCATAGCCATAGCATATTCGGCGTGGGCGGCGGGGCGGCGGGTCTTTGAGGTGCAAGGTCAGATAGCGGCGGGTGCGCCGCCGCAGCCTTTGCACGGGCCGGAGGCGTGCTGGGAGGTTGCTACGGGTGGGGTGTTGCCCGAGGGCGCCGACACTGTGGTACCTTACGAACAGGTAACCCTGGCCGATGGACAGGCCACTGTTGTGGCAAAGGAGGTGCGTCTAGGGCAAAACGTACATCTCCAGGGCAAAGATCGCCGCGCGGGCGATGTCTTGCTGGAGCCCGGCGTCGTGTTAGGGCCGGCGCAAATTGCGCTTTTAGCCACCGTAGGGCGCAGCCGTGTTCGCGTTACGCGCCGTCCACCGGCCTTTATTGTAGCTACGGGCGACGAGTTGGCCGACGTAGACGATACACCTTTGCCTTGGCAAATACGGCTCTCGAACCCGTGGGCAATAGAGGCCCTGTTGCAGCCCTGGGTGGCGTCGAGCCATCGGCTTCGTTGCGCCGATGACGTGGACGCGCTGCGGGCCACGTTGTTGCCGGCCCTGCGCGAGCATGCGCTGGTGTTCATCACGGGCGGCGTTTCGGCGGGCAAGCGCGACGCTGTGCCCGATGTGTTGCGCGAGGGGGAGGCAGAGGTGGTTTTTCACAAGGTTACCCAACGCCCGGGCAAGCCCTTCCTCTTCGCGCGGACGCCGCAAGGCGGGGCAGTGTTTGCGTTGCCGGGCAATCCCGTTTCGGCTTTCATGTGTACAGTGCGTTATGCTTTGCCTTGGGTGCGCCGGGCCAGCGGCGCTGCCGAAGCGCCGGCGTCGTGGGCGTTTCTGGCCGAGCCTTTGACCTTCAAACCTGACCTAACGTGGTTTGTGCCCGTAAAGGCCGAGAACCGCCGCGGTATCCTCTGGGCGCACCCGCAACCCGGCCACGGCAGCGGCGACCTGGCTAATCTGCACAACGCCAATGCCTTCCTGGAGCTGCCGCGCGGACGCGATTACTTTGAGGCAGGTGAAGCTTTCCCGCTCTGGCCCTATCCCTGATACATGTGCGGAAAACGCCGATACGACCAGCGCACCCCCTGCTCGGCCAGCGTGGGGCTGATGGCATTAAGGGTCCACAGCAGTTTGCCCAACGGCGACAGCACCACGCGCCGCTGACGCCGCTGCGCCATGCGCACGAAAGCACGCGCCACCTGCTCTTGGGTCTGTTGCAAGCGTCCTTCGCGGGGGGCTACGGGTGCCAGGCGGCCCTCCGAGTCAAACACGCGCTTTTCAGGGTCGTTGCGAGTGAAACCCACATAAGCAATGCCTACGTGTACGCCCGCGGCAGCCACCTCGGTGCGTAGGCTCTGGGCGAAAGCCGTCAAGGCCATCTTGCCCGCCGAATAGGCGGTACTGGTAGGCAGACCAATCAGCCCGGCCAGCGAGCCCACTAAAATGAGACTGCCACGCGTGTCCATCAGCGCTGACAGCGCCGCATGGGCCGTATAGGCCGGGGCGAGGATGTTAGAGTCCAGCACATGCCGAAAGATGGCCGGGTCGGTGCGCATAAATTCGGAGCGCTGGCTCGAACTGGCATTAGCCACCACCACGTCTAAGCGGCCGAAGCGTTCCAGGGTGCGCTCCACCAACGCCCGGCATTGGTCGTACTGCTGCACGTCGGCCACGCAGTAGTCGGCTTCGATGCCCTGCTGGCGCAAATATTCACAGGCGCGTTGCAGTTTTTCCTCATTGCGGCCGTTGAGCATGACCGAGGCGCCTGCTTCGCCAAAGGCCTGAGCAGTAGCCCGCCCAATGCCACTGCCACTGCCAGTAATGAGCACTGCTTTTTGAGAAAAGAACCGTTTGTTGCCCATAGTTCAGGGATGCTCAGGTGAATAGCTCATAAATGCCGAAAGCGTTCAAAGCACGCCCGCTCAAGCATTTCGCGGTCGTCGGGGTGCGCAATTTCAATAAGGGCGCGGGCGCGCTGGCGCAGGTTTTTGCCAAATAAATAGGCTACACCGTACTCCGTAACTACGTAATGCACGTGCGCCCGCGTAGTAACGACGCCGGCGCCCGGCTTCAGATAAGGTACAATGCGCGGCACACCTTTGGCCGTGCGCGACGTGAGGGCAATAATGGGCTTGCCGCCCTCGCTCAGGGCTGCGCCGCGCATGAAATCCATCTGGCCGCCTACACCCGAGTATTGCCAGGTGCCGATGGAGTCGGCGCACACCTGGCCGGTGATATCCACCTCAATGGCCGCATTGATAGCCACTACACGCGGATTGCGGCGGATGACATGCGGCTCGTTGACGTAATCAATATCCAGGAAAACAAACGCCGGATTGTCGTCCACGTAGTCGTACAGCGCGCGCGAGCCAACGGCAAAGCCCGTTACCGTTTTGTTAGGGTGTACGGCTTTGTACTTGTTGTTGATGACATCGCTTTCAAAAAGCGGAATGAGGCCATCGGAAAACATCTCCGTGTGCACGCCCAGGTCTTTGTGGTTGGTCAGGCAACTGAGCACAGCGTCGGGTATGGCGCCAATGCCCATTTGCAGGGTGCTGCGGTCTTCGATGAGGCCAGCGATGTGTTCGCCGATGCGGCGTTCCTCCGGGCCTACCCGGGCGCCAAAGCGGGCTTCGTGGAGCGGCTCCTCCAACCATACGGCGCAGTGGAAACGCGAGGCATGAATGAGGCTATCGCCGTGTGTGCGCGGTACCTGCGGGTTTATCTGAGCAATGACGCATTTAGCTGTATTTACGGCAGTGCGCGCAATATCCACGGATGGCCCCAGCGAGCAATAGCCATGACGGTCGGGCGGCGATACCTGTATAATAGCAACATCTATGGGCAAAATGCCCTGTTTAAATAACTCCGGTATCTCACTCAAAAATACCGGGATGTAATCGCCGTGCCCTTCGTTTACCGCTCGGCGCACCGGCTCGGAAACGAACATGGCATTCAGATGAAAGGCTTCAGCACATTCGGGACGGGCGACAGCCACCTCGCCATAAAGGCTGATGAAGACCAGCTCCACATTACGCAATTCATGGCGCCGCTCGGCCAAATGGCGCAGCATCGAAGCCGGTGTGCATGCACCGCCGTGGATGTACACCCGCTGACCCGACTGAATGACCGACAGCGCTTGCTGAGGAGATAAGTAAGAGAAATTAACATACATGCTATCCAATTGCGTTTCGGGCGCAAGGGTACGCCAACGAGTCGCAAAAATGGCGTAAAATCTGCGTTAAAACCCAACAGCGGCTTGGAAATAGCGCTCCAGACGGCTGCGTATTTCGGAACGCTGAGCAGCAAAAAAACGGGTGCCTGCCGCCTTTAGCCGGTTACTAATCCCTTTTGGTCTAAAGGCCGGGAACGCTTGGCGCTAAAGGCTAACCTTTGGCGTTTATTAGGGTTTAAACAACATGGGTGGCTAAAAAACACGTGGAAATCTCCACCCAAGTTTCTTTCTATTAAAATTTAAGACAAACAATGATGAACGCCAAGCGCATTCTCCTGCTGGCCCTGCTTTGCCTGCCGGCGCTTTTCCTTTCTGCTCAATCAAAGGCTCCTGACAACTGGTTTACCTTAGACAAAGCCATGGACAACGTACAGGGCACCAGTTCCGACAAAGCCCTGGCCACCCTCAAAGCCAAAGGCCGCCAGAGCAAACCCATCATCGTGGCTGTGCTCGACTCCGGCGTAGATGTCATGCATGAGGACCTCAAGGACATCATGTGGGTCAACCCGGGCGAGATTCCCGGCAACGGCATTGACGACGATGGCAACGGCTACGTGGACGACATCCACGGCTGGAACTTCCTGGGTGGCCCCAACGGTCAGAACGTACACCATGAGACGCTCGAACTAACGCGCGAATACGTACGCCTGAGCAAGAAATTTGAGGGTACCGACCCGAAGAAACTTTACGGCGAGGCCAAAAAAGAATACGACTACTACCTGAAAATCAAAGAAGACTTCGAGGAGGCTCGCCAAAAGGCCGAGTCCATGAAGGCCCAGATTGCCGCCCAATTTGAGCGCGTGGAAAAAGCGTTTGCCACGATTTCTAAAGCGCTGGGCAAGACCTCCTTTACCGAAGAAGACCTCAAAGGCCTGGACATCAGCTCGGATAAAGAACTGGACGAAGCCGTAGCGCTGGCCAAGCGCGTTATTCCGCGAGGCCTGACGCCCGACAACATTGCCCAACAAAAAGAGGAAGCTGCCGGCGGCCAGCTGCGCTACAACCTCAACCCCGATTATAATCCGCGCTACATGGTGGGTGATGACCCCAACGACCTGACCAATCGCTTTTACGGCAACAACGAATACCGCGGCCCCGACGCCTCTCACGGCACCCACGTAGCCGGCATCATCGCCGCCATTCGCAACAACGGTATCGGCATCAACGGCGTCGCCGACAACGTGCGCATCATGACCGTGCGCTGCGTGCCCGACGGCGACGAACGCGATAAAGACGTGGCCAATGCCATCCGCTATGCTGTGGACAACGGCGCCAGCATCATTAACATGTCGTTTGGCAAAGGCTACAGCCCTGATAAAAAGTACGTAGACGACGCCGTCAAGTACGCCGCTGCACACGACGTGCTGCTCGTGCACGCTGCCGGCAACGACGCCTCGAACAACGACACGCAGCCCAACTTCCCGAACGCCAACTACTTGGAGCCAGAGCGCAAAGGTCTTTTCGGCAAGCAGCGCGTGGCGCCCAACTGGCTCGAAGTTGGCGCCCTCTCCTGGGCAGGCGGCGAACGCCGTGTGGCCGGGTTCTCCAATTATGGCAAGCGCAATGTGCACCTATTCGCTCCGGGCTACCAGATTAAATCCACGGTACCCGACAACGAATACGCCACCTTTAGCGGCACTTCGATGGCTTCGCCCTCGGCAGCCGGCGTGGCAGCCATTATTCGCTCCTATTTCCCTGATCTGTCAGCAGCACAAGTGCGCGACATCTTGGTGCAGTCTGTAGAAAAACAGGAAGGCGAGGTCTATAAGCCCGGCAGCACCGAGAAGGTTAAATTCAGCGACCTATGCATCAGCGGCGGTGTGGTCAATGCCGTTAACGCCATTGTCATGGCCGAAAAAACCAAGCCGGCTAAAAAGAACAAAAAAGCCATCTGGCGAGAGGCCGGCGCGGGCAAGCGCGCCAAAATTCAAATGCCCTGAGCGGCTGCTGTTTTAAAGCGATACCGCATAAATACGACGAGCGCCGAAGC
>FQKF010110263.1_pt1 | contig 23109 bp, 14 predicted proteins | sample 1504521 | NCBI WGS metagenome assembly FQKF01 (sample SAMEA4475357, study PRJEB15587) | soil metagenome | biome: Soil; feature: Field | place: India | collected 2015-03-11 | depth 0 m
ATGGACATTCTTATGGTGGAGCTGGTATGTAAATAAAACAAGTGATACTTTTTATTATCATCTTCATGATAACAGTTCTGACGGTAGAAACTTTAAAGAGAGAGTTGGTGGTTCCTGGCAAATTGGTTTCTATCAAATTTATAGGAGGTAGAGTATATGTTTATAAAAAGATATTTTACAATACCTCTTTTTATGATTTGTTTTTTCATATTTACTGGATGTAGCCAAACTTACATTGATAACGTAATATGGAGCATATACGCCTATGATGAAAGTACTAACGGCATTTCTGGATTAAAAGTAACCTATACTCTTACAACTAATGGTATAACTGAAACTGATGTGAAATATACTGATACAAACGGATATGCAAGGTCAAAAGAATTTACTATTTATAGACAACCTTTGCACATTGAAACCATAACAGAAGTAGAAAAACTTTTCAAAATTACAATAGAAGATGTAGATGGAACAAACAATGGAGGGGAATTTGTTACAACAAATTTTGTAGTTTATGATTGTCTAATGGAAATCTTCATGCAGAGGAAGTAGTTTTAATAAAATACCATTGCACATTTGTGCAATGGTATTAAGTAATATTAACTGCAAAAGTGTATGTAAATAAAATGAGGGCCAGAATAAGTGAGATTGGAACTGGCACTGGCTAGTAGCTATAGGTTATAAGCAGAATGATATATATAAAACAGTTGATGTATATGGGTTAAAATTTGTAGGATGGTGGTTTATAATACCAATTTTTGAATGGACAAAGGTTGGAACAAGACAGGAGTTTGTAAGGACAGATAAATATATACTTATAACAGATAACGGATATGAAACCTCTGGCGGCTATGGTGTAGACAAGAAAATCGAGGGTTTGCCAATATACTGGGAGTATGTGAATAGTAAGCCATTTTCTTATAATTATATGATATATAAGAAATAATAGGGTAAATATATGAAAAAGTTATTTATTTTAGCTTTCTTTGTAGTTTTATCCTGTGGAAAAAATCAAGAAATTTCTATGGGTGTAACCGGTCCTGAGTATGGAAGGCATGGATTAACATTTTATTTTGAAGTTTCAAATAAATTTCCTATAACAAGAGTATATATAGACAATGAAATTCCTGAAGATGGCTATGATTACAGTTGGGTTAACGGAAATGAATCGGGAAGAGTAGATACAATAGAAAAAATTTTAATTAGTAGAGGATCATACTTTGAATATCCGGGATATCCCGAAAGAAGGGGAATAATGTCAAATACAAACTATTTTATTGTTGAAGAAAATAAAATATTAAAAATAGAGAATAATTCAACAAATCTCATTACAAACATTTCCCTTGTAGATAATGAGTTTATTATTTCCGTTAACAAAAAGTATTTTATAACTGAAAAAATAGCTGATAATAGTATATTTACCATATCCATCATAAGCAACTTACAAAACTTGCTTACAATTACAAATTTTAAAATCAATTCTAAACTTTGTCCATTGAAAACAAAATATGGATATGTAAACGGAGATATAATTCTTGGAAATGGGAATAGTGATTTAGTTGCATATATTGAAAGAAAAGACAACGATATCATAAAATTAATATTAATAACCTTAACTAATTTGGAGAAAAAAGAGATTTCTATTCCTGAATATATTTTACCTATTGGAATAATAACTTTTTCTCCAAAAAATAAGTATCTTTTTATTGCAACTACAGACAGGGATTATAAAGAAAAATACTTAAGAATGAAAAAAGATTATGGTTTAAGTTTAGGACACCCTCTTATATATGATGTGGTTAATTTATCAAACATTGAATTAATAAATTATAATTCTTATAAAGAATATATAGTATTGCCAGAAGGAATTTATAGCATAGATAATGAATTAAAACATATATATATTTATTTAAGAGCAGAGTTTTCTCCTTGTGCTACACCTGATTTTGGGAATTTAAAAAGACGAGACATTGTAGGCCTCTGGAGAATGGATATTTCATCATTAGGTTTAAGTGAGTAGAATTATTTTTGGTGCTGAGGGAAGAAACCTTAAAGAAAGACTTTAGTAGCTTGTATAGGTTAAACTTTCAAATAAACTTCATTAAAAAAAGTTTATTAACTACTTCACAGATAAACTTACATTTTTTTGTATATATTTATTGCCATAGACATCAGTTGCTTCAATAGTAAGTAAGTAATTACCTTTTTTCAGATTGAGATTAAAACTGAAACTTTCAGCATTATAGGTCCCTTCTTTCTTTTCCAAAAATTTGCCGTTTTTTGTATAGCATGTCAAACTTACTGAAGTTAATGGATATATTGAATTGACATTACCATCAATATAGATTGATTTTGTCTCTTCTTTATCTTCATATTCAATAAGAGTTATCATTTTTTGATAATTTGTTGAGGCAATCTCTCCCGGAACAGGAATATTTGTTTGATTCCCCTGACAGGAATAAAAAAATATCAATAAGATAAAAAATTTCTTCATATACTCCTCTATTATCTTATTATAATAAATCAAAATAAAAAATCAATATTTTTTTCGTTAAAAATTTTAAAAATTTTTAAAATTAGTTTATAATAAAATATTCTTTAAACAGGAGAAAAAGGTGGCACTAATTGTTCAAAAGTTTGGCGGCACATCTGTAGGAGATGTCGAAAGAATTAAAAATGTTGCAAAAAAAGTTATTGCAACAAAAAAAGCTGGAAACGATGTAGTGGTTGTAGTTTCTGCAATGAGTGGAACAACTGATTATTTAATTAATCTTGGAAAACAAACAAATCCAAATCCATCAAAAAGAGAAATGGATATGCTTGTATCCACAGGAGAACAGGTTACAATAGCTCTTCTTTCTATGGCTATACACTACTTTGGTGAAGATGCTATTTCTTATAATGCTCTACAAATAGGTATTAAAACAACCTCTGACTACACGAAAGCAAAAATTTTGGGAATAAATACTGAAAAGATATTTGAGTCATTAAAACAGGGAAAAATTGTTGTTGTAGCTGGTTTTCAGGGTGTAGATGAAGATGGAAATATTACTACTCTCGGAAGAGGTGGTTCTGATACAACTGCTGTAGCGTTAGCAGCCGCCCTTAAAGCTGATAGATGTGATATATATACAGATGTTGATGGAGTATATACAGCAGACCCACGAATAGTAAAGAATGCAAAAAAACTTGACTATATAACTCATGATGAGATGCTTGAGCTTGCTTCAATGGGAGCAAAGGTTTTACACGATAGGTCAGTAATTTTTGCAATGAAATACAATGTACCTTTAAGAGTTGTTTCCACCTTCGTTGAAAATGAAGGAACTTTAATTGTAAAGGAGTATAAGAATATGGAAGATTTAGTTATAACCGGAATTTCAAAAAAGGCTGATGAGACAAGAGTGAATATAGCTGGTATACCGGATAAGCCCGGCATAGCTTCAATTATATTTAAAAAACTTGCTGAAAAGAATGTTAATGTAAATATGATAGTTCAATCTGTAGGTAAGGATTCTAAGAGTCAGATTTCTTTCACAGTTCTTAATACAGATGTTGATGATACAAAAAAGGTTATGGAAGAACTTCAAAAAGAACTTGGGGCTGATAATGTAAGTTATGATTCTGACATAGCAATAGTTTCAGTTGTTGGTATTGGAATGAAGGCTCATTCTGGAGTTGCAGCAAAAGTTTTTGAAGTTTTTGCAGCTAACAATATAAATATAGAAATGATTTCAACTTCAGAGATTAAAATCTCTGTGGTGATAAAAAAGGACAAAGCTGATGAAGCTGTAAGATTACTTCACCAGAAATTTTTCGAGTAATTTATGAAATATATTGAAAACCCAATATTAAAAGGATTTAATCCAGATCCTTCTATTTTGAGGGTTGGAAATGATTATTATATTGCTACTTCTACTTTTGAATGGTTTCCAGGAGTTCAGATTCATCACTCAAAGGATCTTATTCACTGGAGGCTTTTGACAAGACCTCTTAAGAGATTATCTCAGCTTAATATGATAGGTGATCCTGATTCTGGAGGAATATGGGCTCCTTGTTTATCATACTCAGACGGATTATTTTATCTTATATACACTGACGTAAAAAGTTATGACGGCATTTTCAAAGATTGTCATAACTATCTTATTACATCGAAAGATATAGAAGGGGAATGGTCAGAACCAGTATATTTAAATTCAAGTGGGTTTGATCCTTCATTATTTCATGATACTGATGGTAGAAAATGGTTACTTAATATGGTATGGGATCATCGAAATAGAAATTCATTCTTTGGAGGTATTCTCCTTCAGGAATATGATCCAATAAAGGGAAAGTTAATTGGACCAATCTATAATATTTTTAAAGGTAGTCATCTCGGTATAACAGAAGGGCCACATCTATATAAAAAAGATGGGTATTATTACCTTGTTGTTGCTGAAGGAGGCACTACTTATGAACATGCTGTAACAGTAGCAAGAAGTAAGAATATTACAGGACCTTATGAAATACATCCAGAAAATCCCATTCTTACTTCAAAAGGGGATTTTTCTCTTCCTCTTCAGAAAGCAGGGCATGGTTCTCTTGTTGAAACACAGAATGGTGAATGGTATATTGCTCATTTGTGTGCAAGACCTCTTTCTAATAAAAGATGCCCTCTCGGTAGAGAAACAGCTATACAGAAAATTATCTGGAAAGATGGCTGGCCGTATCTTGAAAATGGGACTAATAGGCCTGAAGTAAAGGTTAAAGCTCCAGAATTACCAGAAGTAGTTTTTGACAAGCCAAAAGAAAAAATAGATTTTGATGAAGAAACGCTTGACATAAATTTTCAATCTCTAAGGCACCCTATTACAGAAGACTGGTGTACTTTAAAAGAAAGAAAATCATATCTGAGACTTTATGGTAGAGAATCTTTGTCATCAAGACACAATCAAAGTCTTGTTGCAAGAAGACAGCAAAGTTTTTGTTATACTGCCGAAACCTGTGTTGAATTTGAACCAGAGAATTTTCAGCAAATGGCGGGCCTGGTATGTTATTACAATACATCAAATTTCTACTATCTTTACATATCCTTTGAAGAAAACAAGGGTAAAAGTTTGTTGTTGCTTTCTGCTCAAAACTGGAAGTTTAATTATCCAGTAGAACCAATTTCACTCGGCGATGCAAAAAGAATTTACCTCAAAGTTGAAGTTGAATATGAAAAAATGCAGTTTTTTTACGCCACAGAAGAAGGCAAATGGATTAAAATAGGTCCAATACTTGATGCAAGTACTCTTTCAGATGAATTTGTAACCCAATATCCTGATCCAGGATGGGGATTTACAGGGGCATTTGTTGGAATTTGCTGTCAGGATTTAAGTGGAAAAAGAAAGCATGCAGACTTTGATTATTTTATTTACAGGGAAAAATAACTTCATTTCTTAAAGTATTCTGCCTTTGAAAAATGGATGTAAAAACCTTGTATTTAAGAACTGTTGTCAATCACTTTAATGTAAAGAAATGATTGGTTTTGAATTATTGAAAATTTACTTACAAATTTTCTATTGGGACCTCTATTTTTATTATTTTTTCTTTTGTTTTTATTTCTATTTTTCCCCCCATTTCTTCTATTAACATTTTTATCATTTTAAGTCCAAATCCTTTTTTGAATTTTTCCTGTAAAAAGTCTTTTGGAAATGGTTTACCATTATCATATATCGAAAGATTGAATTTGTCTTTATTTAATTTCAGATAGATTTCAATTTTTCCATTTTTATCAAAGGAATATTTAAGAGAATTAATTATCATTTCATTCAAAACTATGCCAAGAGAAGTAGCTTTTTTGGGCGAAAGATATAATTTTTCTGGATAAAAATTTATTTCGACATCTTTTTCTTCAGACAAAGAGTTTTTAATATAATCAATTATTTTTGAAAGGTATTCTCCTATTTCTATGCTATCAACATTACTGTACTTATAAAGTAAATCATACATTGCAGAAATCGAAAATATTCTATTTCTCAATTTTTCAAGGGATTCTCTTGAAATTTCATTTTCTCCAGATAGTTCCAGATTAATAAGTGCTACAACAAGATTGAATGAATTTTTAATTCTATGTTGTAATTCCTTGAAGTAAAATTCTTTTTCTCTTATTAAAGTTTTATAAGGCGTGATATCATAAATATAACCCTGAATGTGAAGTAATTTCTCCCCCTCAAAAACGCCTTTTCCTCTTTCAAGAACCCATTTTTCTTCATTGTTTTTTGTAATAATTCTGTATTCAACTTTAAAATTTTTCTTATCTTTGATTGCATTACTTACAACTTCAGAAACATTTTTTCTATCTTCAGGATGTATTATTTCTACAAATGAAATTTGTTTATTGTAAAGTAAATCTTCTGCCTTATATCCTGTTATATTTTCAATCTCTCCACTAAGATATTTCATAGTCCATTTTTCATCGTTTTTAAAAATACATACTATGCCTGGAAGATTGGATAAAAGTGTACTTAAAAATCTTTCTTTAATTATCAATTCTTTTTCATAAACTTTTCTTGCTGTAATATCCCTTCCTATACCTATTAGCTTTATAGGTTCTCCTTTTTCATTCAATACTTTCTTATTTACCTGTTCTATCAAGACAATATCTCCATTTTTTTTAATAAATCTCAAAACGACAGGTTCGTTATAAATTCCACCTTTTTGAATATAAGCATTAAGAATATGTTGGTCATCAGGATGAACAAGTTTATTACCCAGTAAAGGATCTTTATAGTGTTCTTCTGGAGAGTATCCAAGAATTTTCTCAACAGACGGACTTACATATTCAAAGCCAAGAGGTTCAGTGAGTCTATAACTGTAGATTATATCGTTAGAGTTCTCAAATATAAGTTTTAAAATTTCTTCTTTTTCTTTAAGTTCATCTTCAAGTTTCTTTCTTTCTGTTATATTTTGGGCTATTTCTATTGCCCCAAGAATATTGCCTTTATCATCAAATACTGGGTAGGATTTTCTATGATACCATCTTTTACTTGTTTCAGAAAAAGCAATATCTTCATAAAAACCTTTTTTCTCAAGGGCTATTTTAACAGGGCAATCTTCACAGGGGGTGCTTCTGTTGTGCCACAATTCATAACAATATTTTCCTATCATATCCTTGAGTTCAAGTCCAAGCGTTTCAGCAGCGAATTTATTTGCCCATATTATTCTATGATTTGTATCCTGAAACATTATATGTTCAGAAATACTGGAAAAAATTACGTTGTCTTCAAGATTTTTTAATTCTTTTGAAAATTTTAAAAGAATGCCATGTTGCTTAATATTTTTTACGGTTAATCTTATTATAGATTTGAGATGCTCCTTATTAGCTTCAGTAATTATATTATAGAGATTTGTTTGTTCAAATAGAGTAATATACTTTTCTGGTTCTCTGGTAATCAAAATTATTGGTTCTTTCTTCCTCTCAAAAAAATTTTTTATATTATTAAGTTCTGTGATGGAAAATGAATTTGTATCAATGATAAAAAGGATAGCGTTTTTTAACTTATTCAGATGTGCTAAATCATTAAATATTTCAAACTTAAAATTATCAAAATCATTAATAAAAAAATCTCGTGATAAAACAAATATCTTTTCTTTTTTGATATAATGCTCCAGATTAATAGATTCTATAAGACAATTGTAATTACTCTAAGAAAATATGTCAAGATTAAAATTAATTTTATTAATTCCCCATACTTTTTAAAATGAGAGTAGAAGTTTTTTAAAAAACCATTCAAATACTTAAAATGGTTATGTTCGATTACCTCATCGAACCTAACCCCTCTTGAGTTTCAAAAATACTGGGAATTTCTAATTAATTAAGTTTAATCAAGTTATAAAAGCTGGTCCATCTATTTTTCAGATTGCAATAGGAAAATTTTGTAAACTATCTGAATATCTTATATATATTTTTCTTGAAAAGACTATAGGCAATTTTTAAAAGAATATATAAAACAAGAATTAATACAAGCCATTTCTTCTTAAAAACATAGATCAAAATAAGCAAAACAGGAATTAAAGAATAATAAAGAATGGCAAAAAAAACATTTTTAGAAATAAGCTTTTTTTTTAATATTCCAGGGTTTAAAGATTTATCTTCTTTTAAAATCTCTTTTTTGAACCTTCCCTTTTCATATTCCACTTTATAGTATTCTGATTCGTTATCTTTTGACATTTTTATAATAAAATGAAAGCCTTTTAAACCAATCTGAAAACTCGAAGAGATGTATTCTATTTCAGAACACTTTATAATATCATTTTTTTTCCATAATAATTTAAATCCCTCAAACATCGCATTATCATAACCAAGTTTAAGTAAGCTGAAAAAATATAGAGCAAAAAAAGTGTTTATCTTTTCTATATTGAATTCTATAAAAAATTCTTCAGTGCTTTTAACAGAAAAAAACATTTCATATTCTGATTTAAAATTTTTTGCATTTTCACTAACTACATATATATCAACATTATGAATACTATCTTCGAGAATAAAATTAATATAGTTATAGGGAAAAAGATAAACTCCCTTTTTCAATTTTTTATAAGTTATACCTTCTTCTTTCCATAACTCTTCAGGAATAAGTGTATTTCCACCTTCATAGTTTTCAATGTAGAATGAATAGAGATAAGGCATATCAAGCATATATTTTAAAACGTTCCATAAAGAAATGACATTTTCACACTCTATGCGAATTTTTTCATTTTCAATCTTTAATATTTTAAATGACATACCGCTTCCCTGTTAAGAATATAAAATATAATACACTTAAATTTAAATTTGTGCAACTTTTTGCTAAATAAGAAGGAGTAACCTCTTAACTTCTTCAAAAACTTTTCTTGAATTTTCTTTGTCAAAATTGATTGAATACGCCATCTGACAATAATCATATTTTTCTTTGAGTGATTTAATTATACTTTTATCAACCTTATCCTCTATTTGATTTAAGACTTCTCTGAAACTTAAAGAAGACGGAATATTATATTTATCAGTTATGTAATAAAAAATTGCTTTGCTTAAAGCAAGGTAGAAGGATTTATAATCCCCTTCATTAAGGAATTTTTCTGCATCCTTTAAAAAGAAAGAAAGTTTTTTCCCAGCCATAAACCTTTTTTTGAATTCTGGGTCATTCTCAAGTCTATTTTTGAAAAAATTGTAAAAAAGAGCCGAAAAAGGAAGTAAGAACATTACAATAAACAATCCAATAAAAAATGGATTAAATATAATAAATTTATAATTTTTTGTGGCTTTAACAACTCTATATTCAATATTTTCAACTGTTTCATTCAAAGATGTAACATTGAAATTAATTTCTGGAAGAGTAATCTCCTTAAGAATGAAAGAATTATTGTAATATTCAAGTTTCAGAGAAGGTATTTTATAACTACCTTCTTTTTCTGGTATTACTTCAAAGACTATTTCATTGACAAAATATGGGTCTTTCCCTATCATCTTTTCAAAATTCAATTTTTCCTGTTTTCTTGAAATGAATAGGTTATCTATTTTCATTTTATCATATAATTCTGAGAAAAGTTTTAAGTTTCCATTTCCTTTTAAAGTAAGATTTATTGATAAAATTTCTCCAACTTTCAGGGTGTTTGTGCTTATTTTCAGGTTTGCCTCTAAGTTGCCCACATATTTAAACCCTTCTTTAAAAGGTTTAACATCTATGCCTAAATTGTCTCCCTTTACCTCAAGTTGACCATAGGGAGAAATTGCTACAAAAACTGGAGGAGCAATAGCAAGTAACCCACTTTCAACAGGATAGAAAACAAATTTTTTCAGAAGTTTTTTGTAATAGCCACCTTCTTTTATTATATTTTGAGTGGTCGCTTGAGATATGTCATAGAAAATAGATTTATCTGTTCTTAGTGGTGAAACCTCTTTCATAGAATAATCCAGAGCTTCTTTCTGGTCGGAGTATAGGTATAAATCAACAATCAAAGGTTGATTTTGATAAATAGCTTGCTTATCTGGCACAAGTCTTAGCTTAAGCACTGGAATTTTAACCCTTGACATCATTAATTCTTCAATATCTTCAAATGGGTCTCTACTTTTATTCTTCGGTTGGTTCTTGACGACGTTTACTACTATCGGTTTGGTTTGATAAGTTTTATCAATCTCAACAGTGAAAGGTGGAATTTCGAGTCTTCCCAGCTTCTTTGGAATAAGAAAAAAGTTATAAACATAAGAGTGTCTTGATTGCATCTTGCCGTTTATTATCGTTAATTGAGAGCTTTCTGACACTCCTGCATAGAAAATTTCAAAATTCTCGCCTTTTGGAGAAACTATATTTTTAGCCTTTTTGTTTAATTCTATAGAAATAAGCCCTCTCTCATTTAAGCCAATAGTAGAATTTTCTATAGATATGTTAATCTCAATATCGTCAGAAAATAGAGTTCTACTCCAGACCAATAGAAAAAATATAATAATCCTTTTCATACAAAGTTCAGCTTAAAAATTAAGAAATTTCAGAAACTCTTCTTTTAATCTATTATGTGTATTTTCAACATCTTTTTTCAAATCTTCGAGCTTTTGACCATTTGAAATCTTTTTAAAGTTTGAAAAATAGAATTTTATCTTCGGTTCTGTGCCAGATGGTCTACCGATTATTTCGCAATCGTCTGAAAATTTCATAACTATTACATCAGAAGCTGGTAAATCCATTGGTGTTATTTCTTTTTTGTTTGTTATATCAAATGCTTTTTTATTCTTTAAATCATAAATCTGAAGTAATTTAAACTCTGCAATTTTCTCTGGTGGAGATTTCCTTAAGTTTTCCATTGTTGCTTTTATCTTATCAAGTCCTTCTTTACCTTTTACTTCTATGGATTTTTGACTTTCTTTAAAATATCCATATCTTGTATAAATCTCATCAAGCACATCAGCAACACTTTTGCCTTTTGAATTATAATATGCTGAAAGCTCTGCAAATAAAGATGAAGCTATAACAGCATCCTTATCTCTTACAAAAGTACCCGCAAGATATCCATGACTTTCCTCACAACCAAATATAAATTCTTCGCCTGTTTGTTCGTATTTTCTTATTTTTTCTGCTATCCATTTAAAGCCAGTTAAAACTTCATCAACCTTAATATTAAAATCCTCTGCAATTTTAAGAAGAAGTCTTGTTGAAACGATAGTTGTAACAACTTTTCCATTATCAGGCAAAATATTCTTTTCTTTAAGACCAGAAAGTAAATAGTAGAGTAATAGACAACCTATCTGATTTCCATTTAACAAAATGTAATCATCATTTTTCTTTATCATTGCTCCAATTCTATCTGCATCTGGATCGCTTGCAATAAGTATATCGGCTTTTATATCTTTTGCATACTTTATCCCAAGTTCCATCGCTTCAGGTATTTCAGGGTTAGGATACGGAGCAGTAGGAAAGTTTCCATCAGGTATAGCTTGTTCTTTAACAATAAAAATATTTTTAAAGCCAAAGTTTTTTAAACTTTCAGGTATGAGTCTATAACCTGTTCCATAAAGTGGAGTATAGCATATTTTTATTTCACTTTTTGAGTTTATTTCATAGTTCATTGATAATGTTTTCGCTTTTTTAAGATATGAGCTATCTATTTCATCATCAATTTCGTAGTAAAGTGGGCTTTTTTTTGTTTCTTCAAAAGTTATAGTCTTAACATCTTTTATAGACGCTATCTTCTTTACTTCTTCGATTATTTCTTTGTCCTCAGGTGGCACTACCTGTCCACCATCACTCCAGAAAACCTTATATCCATTGTATTGTTTTGGATTGTGAGAAGCTGTTATCATAATACCAGCTATGGCATTTTTCTCTCTTACAGCATAGGAGACCAGTGGAGTTGGATGAATATCATTAAAGAAATAAACTTTTATTCCGTTAGCAACCATTACGTTTGCACTTTCCATAGCAAATCTGTCTGAAAAAAGTCTTGAGTCTCTTCCTATGACAACACCTTTTTCTTTTCCACCTTTCTTTAAGATATAATTTGCAAGTCCCTGTGTAGCCATTCTTACTGTATAGATATTCATCCTGTTAGTTCCAGCACCAATAAGCCCTCGTAAGCCACCAGTCCCAAACTCAAGATTTGTATAAAATCTGTCCTCAAGTTCCTTTTCATTCCCATTATCTAACAAAGTTTGAATCTCTTTTCTTGTTTCTTCATCATAAGATGGTGTTAACCATTCTTCAACTACTTTCTTTATCCTTGCATCCATAATTTAAAACTCCTATTTATTTTGTTTCGTAAACTGCTCCTTTATTTGCAGAAGTTACAATCTTTGAGTATCTTGCAACATATCCAGAAACTATCTTTGGAGGTAATGGTTTCCAATTTTTTCTTCTTTTTTCAATTTCTTCTTCTGAAACCTTTAAGTTAAGTTGTTTATTAGGAATATCAATAGAAATAATATCTCCCTCCTCTACAAGAGCAATAAGCCCCCCTGAAGCAGCTTCAGGAGAAATATGTCCTATAGAAGCTCCTCTACTTGCACCACTGAACCTTCCATCTGTTATTAAAGCCACGTCTTTATCAAGACCCATTCCAGCAAGGGCTGAAGTAGGAGAAAGCATCTCTCTCATTCCCGGACCACCCTTTGGTCCCTCATATCTTATAACAACAATGTCACCTTTATTAATCTTCTTTGCAAATATTGCTTCCACAGCTTCTTCCTCACTATTGAAAACTCTTGCCTTTCCTTCGTGTTTTAACATTGATGGATCAACAGCAGCCTGTTTTACTATTGCTCCATCGGGACAAAGATTACCGGTAAGGATCGCAAGACCGCCTGTTTCATGAACTGGATTATCAATGGGCCTTATAACTTCATAATCTTTTACTCTTGCATTTATTTCTTTTAAGGTTTCGCCAAGTGTTTTGCCATTCACAGTCATTGTATCAAGATGAATAAGATTTTTCTTTGATAATTCACTTAAAATAGCTGGGACACCACCAGCATTATATAAATCAAGAATATGATGGGGACCTGAAGGTGAAATAGTTGTAAGGTGTGGTGTTTTTTCTGTAAAAAGTCCGAAATCTTTAAGCTCCAGTTTTACGTCTCCATAGTAAGCAATAGCCGGAAGATGTAAAGCTGTATTTGTCGAGCCCCCAAGAGCCATATCAACCATTATAGCATTTTCAAAAGCCTTTCTTGTCATTATATCACGTGGTTTTATATCTTTTTCGACAAGCTCCATTATTTTAAGACCTGCTTTTTTTGCAAGCATTACTCTCTGGGAAAATACAGCAGGTGTAGATCCATTCATTGGTAAGGCTATACCAAGAGCCTCAGCAAGGTTTGACATTGTATTTGCAGTAAACATACCGGCACAAGAACCTTCACCCGGACAGGCTTCGCATTCCATCTGGTATAATTCTTCGTCGGTGATATTGCCTGATGCATATGTCCCGACAGCTTCAAATAAGTTTTTAAGGTCTATCTTGTTTTTCTTTCCAATATTTCCAGGAAGCATTGGCCCACCGCTTACAAAAATAGAAGGAACATTAAGCCTCATTGCAGCTATGAGCATTCCCGGTATAATTTTATCACAGGAGGCAATAAAAACAAGCCCATCAAATTGATAAGATTGATACATAACTTCTATTGAATCTGCTATAAGTTCTCTTGATGGAAGAGAGTATTTCATTCCAATGTGTCCCATTGCTATACCATCGCAAACTCCAATGGTATTAAACTCCATTGGCATTCCGCCAGCTGCATATATACCTCTCTTTACAGCATCAGCAATTTTATTTAAATGTATATGACCAGGAATACACTCATTAAATGAATTTACAACACCGATTAATGGTCTCTTTAATTCCCAATCATCGAATCCCATAGCTTTAAAAAGGGAGCGATGAGGAGCTCTCTGAAAACCTTTTTTCACAAGATCGCTTTTCATTTTGACCTCCCGAAAATTTTATTTTTATTATAAAACAAAAAAGAAAAAATATAAAATTTTAAAGTGCTTATCTTGTTTAAAAGTTTGATTTTTTATCATTTTTACTTTAATATTTTTTGAGATATTTATTGCGGAGGAAAAAATGCAAAAAATAAAAAAATTTTTGCCTTACTTATTGTTTTTAATAGTTGTTTTAAGTTTATTTTATAAAGTCTTTGCTGGATACTCTATTCAGGGAATAGATAGTGGGCTCTGGTCTACTATTTTCTATAAAAATAACGCCTTAAAAACTCCTTTTTTCTGGCTTCATCTATTCTGGCTTGGCATGAGTCAGGGATCTTTTATATACGGTATCAACTGGATTATGACACAAATAGCTCCTGTTGGAATGGTGTTGTTTTTTACCTATGCAGTAAGTATCTTTATTGCAATGGTATTTTTTTATGCTTTACTTAAAAAATACAATATATCTTTTGTTGGTAGAATTTTTGGGGCTATTTCTTATGGACTATTACCAATGTTTATAACCCTCATATATTCAGGACATATACAGGTTGTTGAATTTTTAGCCTATATGCCTATCATTTTTATCTGTATCGAAGAAATTTACGATACGAACAATCCATTAACAAGAAAGTTGTTTTTCTTTGGTATTATAGCTATTGCGTGGGGACTTATGGTAAATCTTGATGTCCAGAGAGGGCTTTATTTTTCTATCACTTCAGCTATCTATGTGATTTATAAGGCTATAACTCTTGATGAAAAGAAAGGTTTTTCTATCTTGACTTCATTGGCATTTTACAAAAGACTTTTGCTTTTATTTTTGATTGGGCTATCAAGTGTAGCTGTATTCTCAAATGCACTCCCCACTTGGCTTGAAGCATTAAGAGGTAGACAGGCTTTGCAGGAAGGCGTCAATCAAAAAAGTGAAGAAGAAAAGTTTGAGTTCGCTTCAAGCTGGTCACTTCATCCATTTGAGCTTTTTGATAGTATTGCTTTTGGTTTTCATGGAATGATATCGGGTGATGCAAAAGGTCCATACTGGGGTAGTAAACCTTATTCTGGTAATAGTGATACACTCGGTTTTTTTATAGTTTTCTTTGCAATAATGGGAATTATCATATCTTATAAAAAAGAAAAAAATGTGAAATTTTTCTTCTGGGCTTCTCTTGTTCTTATATTGCTTTCTTTTGGTAGATACTGGCCCGGTAAACCTCTATTTGTAATTTTTTATAAGATTCCGATGATGGCAAATTTCAGAGCCCCAGCCAAATTTTTCTCCATAGCGGCTTTCTTCATTTCAATACTTGCCGCAATTGGTTTTGATGGTCTTATGAAGATGATTGAAGAAGAAAAAAAGAAATTTACTAAAAATCTAACAAATATTCTTTCAATATTTATTGGCACTACACTTTTAATAATATTTATATTGATGCTTACCTCTGGTGATATTTCTTTGAATCTTTCAGAAAAATTTGGAAAGAATACTTTTTTAGCTGATATTGCAATAAAAAATATGTTTTTATCTCTTTTCAGACTTTTAGTCTTTCTTGTGATTACAACTATTACAATCTTTATTCTTTCATACAGAAAGGTTAAGTTTTCAACTATTTTATATTCAGCTATTTTTACTTTCTTTTGCTTTTTTGACTTATGGACTATTAATAATTTTTATATTTCAAAAAGCTATTTTAAAGAAAAAGAATTTTATGCTCCAGATGGAGTCGTAAGTTTTCTTAAAAAAGAAAACAATAAGGAAATATTCAGAACAGCAACGTCTGTTTTTATACCTTATGGGCAGAAAAGTATTCAATATCCAATAACGAGACTTAAAGGATATTATCTTACATATGATTTTACATATCATATGATAGAAACACTTGACATTCCAGCAGCTTCAACAGTTTATCCTGATTATGAGAATTTCTTTTTATCGACACTTAAAAGTGAAATCAAGGGACAGGAGATAAAAACCCTTATTGATGTGCTTGAAATAAATAAAAGGCTTTTTGAACTTGCAAATGTAAAATATGTTCTGATAGATGCTCCTGTTAATATATCTTTCCTGACACTTACAAACGTAGTTAAAGCAAGAGACGGAAGAGATGTTTATATTTACGAGAATAAAAGCTATCTACCAAGATTGAGTTTATTTGAGAGTTATATAAATGTTAAGAACAACAATGATGCTTTAGTATATTTATCTTCTCCAGATTTTGACTTCAGAAATGAAGTTGTAATAAATTCTTCAAGTTTACCAGAAAGTGGCAAAGGAACAAATAATTCTATATCAATAAACCCACTTGAATTTAATGGATGGAAATATAAAGTAAAACTGAAGACCTCAAAAGATTCAATCTTAGTTGGAAATTTTAAATTTGAAAAAGGAAACTGGAAAGCAAAACTTGATGGCAAAAGTGTTGAAACTTTCCCTGCCAATTATCTACTTACGGGAGTTTTTGTCCCGACTGGTGAACATATGCTTGAGATATATTATGAGCAAGATAAATTTTTCTTTTATTTATCTCTTTTAGCTATAATTTTATTTGCTTTAATAAGTATTACAGGTGGAATTCTCTATCTTAAGGGAGTTAAAAAAGGTGCCCAGAGATAGTAAATACAACTTCTTGCCAGAGTGGGTTACTGTAAGAAATAGTCCAGAACGACAGAATCTTGAAAGAGATATTTCATTACTTAATCCTCATGCTCTTTCTATATTTAATGCTATGTTAGAATATGCAGAGAAATACCACTCTTCTTACATACCTTCTGATGGACTTTTGAAAGCTATATTAGAATATGGTGAAAAGGTTAATGATGTTGCACTTAAAAATCAAGGAAGTATTACAGAATTTTTAAAACCAATTTATTCATTTCTTGTGAAAAATAAATATTCTATTCCTGAAATAGTGGATAAGAAAATTGTGGCTATTATTTTGAAAGACCCAAAATCTCCTACAGAAGAAGATATAAAGAATATTAAAGAAGTTTTAAAAAAAGAGTATGAAAAATGCAAAGAAGAAGGTAAAAAACCCTTCCCTTCAATAGAAAATTTCAGTAATTTTCACTTTTATCCACCAGAATTATATATAATTTCTCTCAAAGAATATGCAGAAAAATTATCAACCCCTGAAGAGATAAATAAACCCTTCACAAAAATTTTACTGCCAGAAAATATTGATATTTTTTTACCAACAGAAATTTTCAAAGAAATATACAAAATTGCACTTTCAAAGATTGAACTCTATCTCTCTTTTTCTGAAAATTCAAAATTGATTTTCAATAAATTAAAAGAGAGATTTTCAAATCTACAGGTCTTAAAAGATGTAAAGCAAATGTTCCCTCTCGAATCCAATCCAGCAGATATGCTTGCTTCACTTGCAACAGAAATTCTTGGATATATTCAAAATATCGAAAAAGACCTTGCCCTCTGGGAATCCTGTCAAATAATCCAGAATATTGCATACAAAAGAGGTATAGAAACTCAAAAAAGAATCCTAACTCATGAAGCATTTTCAATGATTCTTAAAATAACAGAAAAAATTCCTTCTTTTTTTAATAGATCTGTAATTTTAAAATTCAGAGAAAATCATACAAGTTTTAGACTTTTTTCTACTGAAGATTTTATAAAATTAACTGATGAATTTTTAGAAAAATATTCTTCAAGAGATGGAAGTTTGCCTTTGATTATAACTGACTACCATAACGAAAAAATTTATATCCACAGAGCAAATTTTTATAAAAATTTGCTTAATTTTTTAGACAAAGTTTTTCTTGAATTACACAAAAAGATGTCAGATGAATATACTCATAAAGCCAAATTTTTTCTTAAAGAACCTTTTATGAGAAATGAAAGTTCTTTTGAAGAATATGTTAAGAATTATTTATTATCTCAGACATCCTTTCTTGTGCCTTTCTTTAAGGAACCAGAATATCTTTATAGAATACTGACATATTGTGAGAGTAAGCATCCCGAAGCAAAAAATGCTATAAAGAGATTTTTTCATAATGTCAATGGTAAATTGACATTAAAAACTTATTCTGAAATTTTAGATTTAAATTATGAAAAAATTCTCAAAGAAGCAAAATTATATCTTCCCTTTTTTGAACAGTTTAATATTTTTGAATTGATTATTTCTTTCTTTAAAAATTTTGGTAGAAAACTTGATAAAGCTGTTGATGCCCAGCTTAAAGCTAAAAAAGAGATGCCAGATTTAAATGAACTTGTAAAACCAGTTATAAAAAATCCAGCAACCAAGCCTAAAAATATTCCTACACCAGTTAAAGAAAAAGAAAAAAACAAAATAGATACTTCAAAGCTACAAGCAATAAGAGATGAGCTTATTGGGAATAGTAGTGTAGAGGATATGCTGACTCTTTATGAAAACAGATGGAACCATGTTATTAACCCTCAGACAAGAAAAGAAAATCTTGCATACGTGAAAGAAAAAATTGCTTCAAGACTTAAATTTATTAAAAAACCCGAATACGAAATAATAAAAAAAGAAACTGAAGATCTTATTGCTACTGATAAGAGTCTTAAAAACTTATCAGATCAGGAAGCATTGAAAAAGTACATAATACTTGTAATGATAGAATATTTTTTAAGGAAAAAATGATGAGGTATCTTTTTGCCATATTTTTAATAATTGCACCACTTTATTCAAATGTTAAGTATAACTTTGGCTTTCAATATGGAGTTTTTTCAGTAAAGGATTATACATTTAATGCAATCAGGTATACTCCACAAATTTCCTTGGATAGCTTTTCAATCTCAATGAATCTGGATTTTGTATATGATACAAATGGAAATTTTTATTACAACAAATATTCAACTCTACAATCAATACTTTCAAAAATAGAAAAGGTAAATTACTCTAATGATTTTTTATTTGTTGATATAGAGAGAAAAGTTGAATTAACATTATCTGATGGAGTTCTTTTAAAAAGATTTTATTTAACTCATTTGACTCCAATTTATTACCATCCTTCAGGAATAGCATCTTTAAATTTTGATTTTCTATCTTTATATGTTATTATCGACAATATTCTCGACTTTGACATTATAGCTTCTTCCATTAAATTAAAACCTTTGTTTTTTGTTGAAGAAGAACTTCTTAAAGATATTAATATAACTTTTGATATTGGGTTTGATACTGACCCTGAAAATATAAAAAAAATGAACATTAAAAATGAACCATTAAAATTTGAAGACAATTCTTCAAACTTTATTTTTATATATAAGGCTGGAATAGATTCTATCATCTACAAAAATAATTTTTTAAAATTTTCTCTTAACCTTGCTTATGCTGGTATATATACTAAAGGAGTAGGATTTTTTGGTGGTGTTATGGGAGAATTTTTTAATTTATTTAATCTGGGTTTAAATTATGCTTTTTGTACTGAAAAATTTGTCCCTCATTACTTTGATGTTTTCTATGAAAATGAAAGAGCTTATAAATTTTATGACCTTGATAATATTAATTCAAGCTATAATTATTACACTATATCCTCAGGGATTAACTTTTTTGATAAAAATTTAAGGTTACAAGTTGAATTTGAAAATCAGGATAGAGAAAACAAAAATCCAGAATTATATGTTTCATTTATAGCTGATAGAAAATTTTTTAAAATTCTTGATCTGAGAATATCTTTTCACAAAGCAGATATTAAAAGAATTGAAGATTTGACGCTTTCAAGTGATTTTTCAAGAATGTTTATAGCCTTTAATTTTTATATGTCAGATTATATTGTTTTTGGTTTTGAATATAAATATCTATTTCACACAGTTGAAATTTTTGATTACAAGAACGACATTTTTATGTATATAAAATCAACCTTTTAATATGGGAGGTTTAATATGTCTAAAAGAATTTTGATTATCTTCATAATTCTTGGAACTTTTACTGTTTTGTATGCACAGGGAAGTAAGAAAGGCGCTTTAAGGGTTAATTCCTTTGTGGGAATAAGTGAATATAGAGTTGGTGAAGGTGAATGGACAACACTGAAAGTTGGAGATGAAATACCTGAAGATGCAGAAATAAGAGTAAATGGCAAAAACGATTATCTTGAATTAATCCTTCAAGGAGAAACAATTATAAAACTTTTTGGTCTTACAAGCGTTCAGGTTAAAGAACTTGTAAGAGATGATTTTTCAAAGAAAAAGAATACAACTCTATTTCTGTATACAGGAAAAATTTTCTCAAGAATAAGAAAGGCAAAAGATCAAGTTTTCAAGGTTGAAACTGAAACAAGTGTTGCTGCTGTAAGAGGAACAAAATTTGGAATTTCTTTTATTCCGGGAGAAGGGGGAGAGCTTGTTGTTAGTGAAGGTGTTGTTGAGGTTCTTGACCCGGCGAATGTTTTTAAACCTGTCCTTGTGAAAGAAGGACAGATTTTCAGACTACCTTCAAGTGTAGGAGAAACAATTTTAGACCCAAAATCAGCTTCAGAAGACTTGATAAAACAATACGATCCTGAATATAACACTCCTGAAACCAAACCTGAAGAAAAGAAACCAGCAGAACAACCAAAAGAGACAAAACCAACTGAAGAAGCTCCAAAACCATCTTTACCCGGACTTCCGGGAGTTTCAGGTAATTTAATAAACTTTGCTACTGGTACGGAAAACATAAATAATGGGGCTTACTACAAATTTGTCCTTACTCCAGAATTAACCATAGGCTGGTTTTCGTTCGGGCTATATTTGCCATTCTATATTTCAGCTAATGATAATAGCATAATAGGTACAAATTCACAATCTTTATACAACAAAAATGATTGGGATTTTTCATCCCCACAGGATAGCTGGAATGACCTTATAACTAAAATTGCTTACCTGCAATTTAAAAACTCATTTTTATTGTTCAGAATTGGGTCTTTGTATAGTTATACTCTTGGTTCTGGAATACTTGTAGATAGTTATGCAAATGATTTGTTCTATCCTTCACAAAGAAATATTGGTATAATTTTTGGGCTTGATGGAGGTGGTGGAGGAGTTGAATTTTTCACTGGAAATGCTGGTAATTTTGAGCTTCTTGGAGGAAAAGTCTTTGCAAGACCTCTTAATGGTATGCCACTTGTGGGAGACTGGAGTCTTGGTATCTCGACATTTATTGATACAAAACCTCTGACAAATGACAACAGTAAGGTTTTTGGATATTCGTTCGATATTGATATGCCTTTTGTAAAATCTGATATTTTCGGAATAGGTTTATATTCGGGAATTGGAACACTCGGCTACTATCTTGATTATTCACAGGAAACAAGTTATTACAATGGATTTGGTTTTAATGCAGGTTTAAGGGGGAATATTGTAATGGTTACCTACAGGGCTGAATACAAACACCAAAATGGGGCATTTTCAATAGCTTATGTCGATAAAACCTATGATATTGAAAGGGCTAATAAATTTAATTCTTTTGTTTTGATTTCAAAATTAAACAATACCGATATAAGCTATAACGGTTTTGTTGCCGAAATTGGACTTGATTTAAAAGACATCATAAAGGCTTCTATAAGTTATGAACATCTATTCCCTTTTGGAGAAGACCCATTTCAAAATATAAACAATAATCTACACGCAGAAGTAAGTCTTGACAGAAAATTTATAAAAAAAGTCTATGGTACTATCTCTTTTGACTGGAAAAACTTTGACCCAAGAGAAGCAAAAGATTTCCCACCAGCTGGTTCAATACTCAGTGCCGAAGTTTTTTATGAATTGATATATGGAATATATGTTGGTCTTGAATGGAAGAAATTCTTTGAGAAAGAAAATGGAGAGATTAAGGAAAGAGTTTTATATGGGTTAAAAACTCAGATCATTTTTTAAAATAAAAGGGGTGAGTTAAGCTCACCCTTTTTTTAGAAAACTCTCCGGATTTATCTCTGAAGGCATTCTCCACGAACTTCTCGGAGAAAGATCTACACTTCCAACTTTTGGACCACCCGGAACACAATCCCTTTTCCATTGATTTTTAAAAAATCTATTAAAGAAAACTTTAAGCCATTTCTCTAAAGTTTCTTTATTGTATTTGTCCTTAAATGCTATGCTTGAAAGAAATAAAATTTTTTCATAATCATAACCCATTCTTACAAAATTATATAAAAAGAAGTCATGAAGTTCATAAGGACCTATTTTTTCTTCTGTTTTTTGAATTATCATGCCATTTTGTGGGGGTAATAATTCTGGCGAGATTGGTTGCTCAAGAATATCAAATAGAATTTTTTTAATTCTATATTCTGCTTGAATTGCTTTTCTTTCTATAATAAATCTTACAAGGGTTTTTGGTACTCCAGCATTAACATTATACATACTCATATGGTCTCCGTTGTAGGTGCAGAAACCGAGAGCGATTTCAGAAAGATCTCCAGTACCAACAACAATGCCCCCAAGTTGATTTGCTTTCATCATAAGTAAATATGTTCTTGCCCTTGCCTGTGTGTTTTCAAAAACAATATCAGTCTTATCTAAAGGATGACCGATTGACTTAAAAACTTCTTTTGAAATTTTCTTTATATCTATGATTTCGAGAGGAATACCGTATAATTGACACAATTTTTTAACATTAGAAAGGGTTTTTGGAGTTGTGCCAAATCCCGGCATTGTTAAAGGATAGATGTCTGTCAAAGGTAAAGCTAATCTCTTAAATGCTTCTATAACTACAAGAAATGCAAGAGTAGAATCAAGTCCACCCGAAAGTCCAATAACAGCCTTCGGTTCTTTAAATGATTTTAATCTTCTTATAAGTCCACAGACCTGAATGTTAAAAATTTCTTCTGTCCTCTCTTCAAGAGTTTTTTTATCTTTTGGAACAAAAGGTAATGGATCAATATTCCTGATTAATTCAGCTTCTTCATTCCTTGGTTTGAAGGCTATGTTTCTTAATTCTGAATTTTTATTTTCAAATGTAGTCATTCTACTTCTCTCATAGATTAAAAATTCAGTGTCCACATCTGCGAAAACAATCTGGCTTTCAAGGGAAAATCTCTCTGTTGAAACAAGTTCAACACCATTTTCAAAAATGAAAGAACTGCCATCAAAAACCATATCGGTCGTTGATTCAAATATTCCAGTGTTTGCATAAGCATAGGCTGATACGGTTTTGGCTGATTGGGTTTTGACAAGAAGTTTTCTGTACTCATCTTTTGTAACAAGGGCATCTGAAGCTGAAAGATTAAGTAGAATTAAAGCTCCATT
>FQKF010061469.1_pt1 | contig 23058 bp, 13 predicted proteins | sample 1504521 | NCBI WGS metagenome assembly FQKF01 (sample SAMEA4475357, study PRJEB15587) | soil metagenome | biome: Soil; feature: Field | place: India | collected 2015-03-11 | depth 0 m
CAACAGGGAACGGTAAACTTCCATTACACCAGCAACATAGGCATCTGTGGAGAAGTATCGCTCTACTCGTTCGCGGCCTGCCCTGCCCATTTGCTGGCGCAACTCTGGGTTGGCAAGCAGCTTTTCTAAGGCATCTGCCAAGGCGATAGGGTCGGAGGGTGGCACCACAAAGCCATTTACTCCTTGTTCAATTTGCTCTGGTACGCCTGCGATCGCTGTACCTACAACTGGCAAGCCAAAGTACATCGCCTCTAGATGCGTAGTTGGAAATCCCTCATTACCCCGCACCTCAACCACCCGATCGCCATAATCAAGGCACTCTTTGCGAACAGAAGGGAGTACCTCAATATCTGCCAACTTATAATAGGGGAATGGGTTAGACTGCCAACCTGTAAAGATGACATTCTGAATTCCTAGTTCGTGTTGCCTCTGTTTTAACCAGTCAGCATGATCTTGATATTCTTGGGGCATATCGCCAACACAGATAAATACAGCCAGATCACCCCAACCACGTCGATTTAGTTCGGCGATCGCATTCAACAGATGATGGTGCCCCTTAAAGGGAACAACAGAAGCAAAACAAGCAACTATTAATTTTCCCTGTGCTTTGAGGTCTTCTAGCCAGGAAATCGACTGCCCCAGATCAGTCACTTTCTGAATTCCGTTGTAGACGGTAACTGCCTTTATCCTTGCTGCCGGACTCAGACTAGACTGGATGGATGAACACACAGTAATAATCTGATCTGAAAACTTTTCAAAGATAGCTTGCACAATCCCTCCAAAGGGAGGTTCGCCATGCATATGTCCAACTATTGGGCGTCTCAGTAAACGAGCAGCTGCACCAATCAACAGCATTCCCCTAGAGGTATCAACATGTACAATGTCTGGTTGCCAATTCAGGATGAGCTGCATACATTGCAAAGTGTAAGGCAGTAATTCAGTGGCAGCAACCCAAATTCGCTTGGCGGCAGACCAACGTAACATGGCTTTGCCAAACTGATTCAGGGAAGGTCCCGGGGGCAAAACTCGAACGTCAATTCCGGCATCTCTAAAAGCTTGAGCTGCTCTTCCTTCACCAGCCAGCACAACTAATGGCATCACAGTTTCAGGCAAATGCTTTACCAGTTCAAGTAAAACACGATTTGCACCAGCCATACGCTGGTAGTAAGAAACATAGTAGAGCACGCGCATCGGAGAGCCAGAAGCAATTGCAGAATTCAACCGACTTTCTTCGGCTTGAGTATCAAGTGAGTAGATCATACAAACACTTTAGAGAACTTTTGTATTACAGGCGCGTGAGATGTAGTCAGGTGCTGAACTCGATATCAATCAGAAATGAAGCTGCATCAAGCAATCTCGTGAAACGAGAGACTAAAGCTTTTGATTCTATACAACTTCCAGCTCAATTACTGTAGGAAGCACTATACTCAGCCTTGGATCCAAAAAACTGCTGAAACAAATTGGCATAGGAAGCGGCGATGGTCTCTGCATGAAAGTCCTGCGATCGCACCTGTCCATTACGAGATAGGTCTTGCTGCAATCCTGGATCAGTCAGTACCCGCAAGATAGATTGGGCGAGAGCATCAGCATTGGCTGGAGGCACTAGCAAGCCGCTCACTCCATCCTCGATAATTTCTCCTGGGCCGTAGGGACAATCAGTAGCAACCACTGGGGTTCCACATGCCATTGCCTCAACGACCACATTACCAAACCCCTCATACAGGGACGACAACACGAACACATCTGCTGCTGCCATGTATTGATAAGGGTTTTTCTGAAATCCCACTAGGCGTACACAATCTGTTAGTCCGAGTTGTTGAATCTGTGCTTCTAAGGCTAGACGCTCGGAACCCTCACCCACAATCCACAAATGAGCAGGAATAGAATTTCGTATCTGTCGCATTGCAGTCAACAGATAGGGAAATCCTTTTTGTGGGTGTAGTCGTCCGCAAGCGACGATCAATGGTTCATCCTGGGGAGGTTGTGTTTCAAACAAGAGTTCCTTGGCCCCGTTTACCACCTTGCTGTCTACACCTGCATTGTAAATGACTTCAATGAGATTCCCAACCTCAGGTATGACCTCCTTCAAATCTATTGCAACACCATGAGACAGGGCAATAATCCTATCTGCCTGGGGATATAACGCTTTCATCTGAGATCGTACAAATAGATGAAGGGGGTGATAACGGCGGCTGTACAGAGCAGACACGTTATTCTGCACACCAAGTAGCAGTTTAGGAGGATGAGATAAATTACGACAGGCCCACATAGCAACTAAGTTGGCATGATCCTGAAAAGCACAAAGAATATCAGGTTGCTCCGTCTGGACGAGTTGACGTAGGGGAGCGATCGCTCGTAGTATTCGCAGGGTACTGGAGCGAATACCCGAAGGATTCAAGGCATGAACTGTAACATCCTCTGCTAGCGAGGCCTCATAAGTTCCCCCCGTTTGAGCTAGGGCAACTGATAAACGAAATTGCTTGCGATCCAGATGGTTCAGGAGGCGCAGCAAATGCATTTCAGCTCCACCGTTGCCTAGGGAGGGGGTAAAGAAGAGGACATGAATTCTCCTCTCTGACTCGCCATGAGTGATTTGATTCATATAGTTCTGGTTATACATAAGGTTTCTGCGCCATCACACAAAAGTTACCATCTTGCCCTAACCGATACACTAAAGAGACGATTAGATGGCCTACAGCTTTTTTCAAATTACGAACGGGGGAATGAGAACGCATATTTCGGTCTTCAAGCCAGTCAATCTGTTCAAAACCAGTGTTTTGAAGTAAGGTAGCGAATGTTGAATGACTAAAAAACTGAATATGATCTGGCGTATATAGCAAAGCACCTGCCAGACGAGGAAACGCTTTGACTACTTTAAAGGTGAATTGGGAAACTTTGGGAGTTTTGATCAACAAATACCCACCTGGTCGTAGCAATTGAAATGCTTGATGAATGAAGGCTGAAGGCTGAGGGAGGTGCTCAACAACATCCCACATGGTAATCAAATCAAAGCAATCACGTGTTTGCAAATTGGTTAATGCCATTACCTCAGCATGAAGCCCTCGCTGCTGACAATGAGCAACAGCCGCCGCTGAAATATCGATGCCCAATGCTGAATAGCCAGCTTCTGTTGCTGCTTCTAAAAAATCTCCATTGCCACACCCTACATCTAGAACCTTTGCTGGTGGAGCAACACGTGGAATTAGATTTTTGATAATTTCCCGACGAATAGCATCCTGAAAATATGGATCAGGACGAAATCCAACATAGCTATCATCATACTGCTCTGAAAGCGCTTCTGATGATAGAGATGTCGTATCCATAAAGCGATGATCACAATTATTACAACGATAAACTGGCCGCGTCCCAAATCGAAAAAGCTGGGGCCACCACTTAGAAAAATCTATGGAAAGAATAGAATCAAGATTTTCGGAGTAACAAATAGGACATGACGAAGCAAAAGTTCTTTCCATGCAAAAGCAACCTCCAATAAAGAATTAAGCCAATTAGAGAGACATCTGTAGTGTTACAAAAATGCTCTCGACAGAAATGCCACTTTGCCAGTGTACGCCAGGGATAATGTCTTGCTTTGCATTGCTTCTTCAAGGAGCTTGACGTTGCTCCCTCAACTTGGCTTAAACCTTGTAGTAGGCACGATACCAACTGACAAACCGTTCAATGCCGACTTCGATCGCAGTACTGGGTCGAAACCCCACATCCCTGGCCAGATCATCCACATCCGCATAGGTAGTCGGCACATCACCCGGTTGCATGGGCAAGAGGTTCTTCTCGGCTTTTTTGCCTAGGCAGGACTCCAGTATCTCAATAAAGTGCATCAACTCTACTGGGTTATTGTTACCAATGTTGTAGATCTTATAAGGAGCTTTGCTGCTAGCTGGGTCGGGGGCATCGCCAGACCAATTGGGGTTTCCCTGGGGAATATGGTCAATCACCCGCACGACGCCTTCCACAATGTCGTCAATATAGGTAAAATCTCGTTGCATTTTACCGTAATTAAACACGTCGATCGGTTGCCCCGACAAAATCGCTTTGGTAAACAAAAACAGTGACATATCTGGCCGTCCCCAGGGGCCATAGACCGTAAAAAATCGCAGTCCTGTGGTGGGCAATCCGTACAGATGGCTGTAGGTATGTGCCATCAGTTCATTGGCCTTTTTGGTGGCGGCATAAAGGCTAACCGGGTGGTCTACGTTGTGGTGGGTCGAGAACGGCATTCTGGTATTTGCGCCATACACCGAGCTGGAGGAGGCAAACACTAGGTGCTTCACACCAGAATGACGACAGCCTTCCAGAATATTGACAAAGCCGACCAGATTGCTGTCCACGTAGGCATGGGGGTTTTTCAGCGAGTAGCGGACTCCCGCCTGGGCGGCCAAGTTAACTACCTTGTCAAATTGTTGCTCAGCAAAGAGTTGGGCGATCGCATCCCGATCCTGCAAATCGAGTCGATAGAATTGAAACCGCTCTTGGTCTTGGAGCTTGGCCAGACGGCTCTGTTTCAGGGAAACATCGTAGTAATCATTTAAGTTATCCAATCCGATTACCTGATCGCCTCTGGTTAAAAGCCGCTGGCAGAGGTGAAATCCGATAAATCCAGCAGCGCCAGTCACTAAGATTTTGCTCATAGGAATTCTATCAGCTCCAATAACGAACGGTGGTTGGCGAAAAATTGGGGGCCAGAACAGACTTCACATCCATTAATGTACCCACTTTTGAAATCTAATCTCACTCCTGGTTGTGGGCCTAAACGACCTGCGATCGCCCCTGCTTTCCTGGTCTGAAAGCGATCGCTCCAATCAGGTAGAGAAATATCAGAAACGGCACAAACGTGATCAGCCAGGCAACAACAGCATCTCCCGATGGACCAGAAAACTGGAACAGTGTAACGACATAAAGAACAGTCGCTGCGGCTTCATGTGCGTACTTACGAAAACTTTCAGTCAGCCAGCGATAGAAAAAGCCGAACAGGAAGTATGCCAGCGGAACTCCCACGATGCCAAAGTTCCAGTAAGCTTCTCCAATGACTCCAGCAGGCATACCGGCAGTCGTATTAAAAAATGTTTCTCCTACCCGTCCTCCCAGCAGTCCTGGCTTCTCTGGCCATAGCCCCCTAGGGATTGGCAATGTCAGAACAGCCAAGTAGGAACTGCCACGCAGGTAATCCACCTCATCGGGCACAAGCGCCAGAATGGGAAATACGCCATCCACAACGCCACTGCGTTCCGTAACTTCGGTCAAGCCCGTCGTCAGAGCAGACTCATCCCCTGATGACGCTCCAGTTAGCGCAGTCCAATCCACTTCGCCGCTGAAGGTGCTGGCTCTAAAATTGCCCAAGATACCAAGTATTAACAGTCCTACCAGCATCACCGCCGCAACTCTTACCACAGAAATTTTCTGTTCTCGCAGCAGCCACACTAGTAATCCCATGGCCATGAAATAAACGATGGTAGAACGAGAACCAGAACCAAAGAAATTGCAGAGAGTAGAAATTCCAGCAGCTCCCCAAAAAACAGGATTAAGGTGCACCTTGCGATCCATTGCCAACCAAAACAGACAGGCGATCAGACCGAATTGGATAAAAAATAGCCAATAGGAATCACCCGCAAGTTCTAAGCGGCGGCCTCTCCCCCAAGAGAGAATATGGGAAACCAACCCACCCTGGGTCTGCATATAGGCAAGAAACACCATCGTCGAAAAGGTAACCGCCAACAAGACCTTCGGCATGAGTTGACGTGGAAGTTGAAATGCAATTTTAGGAGTCCCCCAAGTTGGACTCAACCAAAACCCCAGATAACAGGCAAGCAGCCCTAATGCCCGCAGCAATAATTCATAAACAACGAGATGATTGAGATTATCTGGGCTCCAACCGGGTAGCGCCAGATGCCACTGAAGGCCGTTAGTGTATATCTCAGAGCGCCGGAAATGATAGATCAGCGTAATAAAAATATTGAAAACTAATGGATGAAACCAACCATAGGAGGGCTGGTAAAAGATTACAGGCACCAACAACAGTACAAAATTCAGGGTCAGAGCCAGAAAGATCAGTCCCGCCTCGGCGTTCGAGGAAGAGTTAGGCAATTCCTGAGCACCTATCCAAACTAGATAAGCGACCAAGACGCCCACAATCAAAACTCGATGGAATGGAGTCATGGACACAAAGGGAGACGTGACCTTCTCAGAGGTCTGAACCTTTCTGTCTGAGGCGAGATTGATGCTGTTCACGGCGTTCACCTGTTCAAGACAATACGGATGCAAAGGAACTATGAGGAAGGAGATCGATTCACAGTCTGACTGCTAATCACAGAAGGTTGGGGGAATGCAGAAACTATTTCTGGCTCTTGACTGCTATCTTTTGCCGCTTGACTCCTACTCTGGCGGGTCGCTAGGGACGCGTAGAACATCTCATACTGCTGAATAATGTGTTCTGGCTGAAACAAGGCTCTGGCAGCAACTGCACCGTTTTCCCCCAGCGATCGCCGTAGCTCAGGCTGTTCAAATAGAACCTGAATTACCTCAGCCATCGCTGGGTAGTCAGCTTGAGGAACTACCCGCCCACAGGTGTGTCCTTCCAGAATCTCTCTGGCGGAACAGACCTCAAACGAAACAACTGGCGTACCGCAGGCCAAGCTTTCGATCATACAGCGCGCCAACCCTTCTTGATTAGAGGCAATGGTCACCAAATCAACTGCCTTATACCAATCAGAAACTGCTGAGGTATATCCAACAAAGACAATCGTCTGCTCTAGGTTCAAGCGCTGCACTGCTTCTCCACAGCGTTTTGCGTACTCATTCTTGTCTGGCTCAAAGTCACCAACAAAGTAGATTTTGAGATTGGGAATGACTTGCTTCAGACGTGGAACCAATTGCTCAATCACTTCAAGCTGAGCTTTGCACTCTCTAAAGGTAGCAATATATCCGATTGCGAAGGTATCCGGGCTGATACCCAATCGTTGACGAATAGTATCCTGTTCTGGTGCAGATACCGGATGCAGTGTGTTGCCATTCACAATGCTATAGATACAACCCAGGTTCGCTTGTCGCTCTGGTGGGATCGCCAGTTGCTCAATAAAGGTCTGACGCATCTCCTGGGACAGGACAAGCTGGCGATCGCTAAGCCGGAAATACATCTGCCAGTTCCAACCATAGGACTCATGCGCAGCCTTGGTGCCTCGAATATTAAACACTACCTTCGCGCCTGCCAGTTTTGCACCAAATCCTGTATGCCACAGGGCCGTTGGATCATTGCAATGTACTACTGGGCTACCAGTTGAACGCACCAGTTGATACATTCGCCAGTTAGTTTCAAACAGAGAACACAACCGTTGTAATTTAGCTTTGAAACTGGCTCGATAGAAGGAGCTACACATATTGTAGGGAATTTGCCACAGCCTTACCTCAGCTCCAGACTTTTGCCAACGCTGATTGATTGGTGTTTCAACCTGGGTCACTACAACTGGCGCCAGTCGTTGGCCATGCTCAATGATCTGGCTAATACTTTCCACTCCACCATTGGCGAGGTTTCCAGTTTGAAATACAACGAAAATTATCTTGAGAGAATTCATGGCTAAAAACGTGCTGGAGTAACAAAGCATAGGTTTAGAGAGCACCCTTGTAGAGCTGAATCAACTCCCGGTCAGAGAGTACCTGATCACTCTTTTTACCAATGAAGTAGTAAGCTGAAGCAGCGTCAAAGGTTCCAGGTTTATTCAACAGCCAATAATCGAAATATTTCAAATAAAAAGCAGTGAATCGCACGAAAAGTTCAATCAACAATCGCGCCAATTTTGATTGCGTGAAGCTCAACAGAAAATATCTATAGGACCAGGCCAAAGCCATTCCTGGTCCACACACTGCTCCGCTTTCAATTTCTTCAAACTTTCTAAATAGTCGCCGGTGGCCCAAGTGAGTGAACCGAGTAAAGTCGTATCGCCCTCCATGTACCTGCTGCATGAATGGTGTCTCAGCATAAACCAATCCCTCCGGTTTCAACACCCGATGGATTTCTTCACAGCATCGCCAAGGATCGACAATGTGCTCAAGGACGGCCTGAATCACAACACCATCTAAGGAGTTGCTGGCAAAAGGCAAGCTATGGGCATCACAAATCAGCGAGGTGCGCGGGCCAAAAGAAATATCGCTTTCAATAAACTCAATCGTTTCATACTGCAGGAGAACTTCCAAGCCATCACCAAGAACACTGCCACCAATGACTAAGACGTTTGGTCGTTCTGAGGAAGAGAACAACAATTGGGCAAACTGTTCATAGTTTTTTTGGCTCTTAAGATTTTTCCCGATGTCCGGCAGAAATCGTTTCAAGATTTGTTTCACTTTACTTCTGCTTGGATCGGAATTAATTTCACGGTAGGTACTACGTTGCTTGACAAAATCCTCAATGGAAAATATGCTAGCCCTCTCATCAATTAAGACAGGAATGCCATGAACGACCGGGAATTGGGAATGGCATTTAGCACCAACACAACGATAGGTATCGCCACTGACTTCCAATGGATTTCTACAGACAGGACAGCGCAATAGTTTTTGTGTACTGGTAGATAGCTTGATAGTGGACTGTTGCTCAATCTTAGTTTGCATAGTGTACCTGTCAGCAAATCCCTAAATTAATTTTGGTCATCGAACGGGTATTAGCAGTGCGCTCGTCATACGAAACGCACTTTCTCTGATTCACGAAGTGAAAAATAGGAGCAACACAATCTTCTACTCCCCATTCAAACAGACAAGAACCAATCTCCCTAAGTTAAGACAAGGATATGTTTCTAAAAAATAGCAGAGACATACCAGCAATAGTAACATCTTTATACCTTAGTCCCGATCATCATCGACAATCGTTTTGTGAGCATTTCCAATCTATTAGCCAATTTTGTCCGAAGTAGATTGAATTTGTGCGTGAAAGAATATTCTTGCAGAGTACGTCTCAATTTAATCAGCAGCAGATAAGCCAATATTGAACGCAGACTTTTTCTATAAGCCACAACATGATAAAGCTCTCTCTTATGAGACGTCCAATCGAATTTGTAGGGTTCGTCTCCCTTGAGTAAATCATACTCACTCATATTGCGATTAAAAGCATCTTCAATACTTTTTACCAGTAATGCCTTTCCAGGAAAAAGATGCTTGTACTCTGAAACATACGCAGTGCTGTAATCATAAATTTTGTTGTTATAAACAAAATTTATGATGTAGGCAATGGGTTCTTGATTCAGCTTCAACAACCAGAGATCAAGCCAATTATTTCCAGAAAATTTTTCCATAAATTCCAAATAAAATCCACTGGCATCAGACTCAGCCAAGCGACAGCACCCTACTTCGGCTTTCCAACTCTGCTTTTCAATATTTCGCATAATGTCAAAATGCTCTGACGTGGAGACAGGTTCATGAATAATCTGAAATTGCCCGAACTTCTCTAACTTACTTCCTGCTCTACGGATATCATTTCTAAATTTTCTAGATTTACTCGATAGATAATCATTCCAAGTAGTGTTGATAGCTACATAGGGTGCTACGGTTGCTACAATCTCGTCAGATTTCATATCAAGGCATGCCATCACCAAGCTCATAGTTGCGAAATTGGGAGAGTCTGCAGGAAAGTCCTGTAAGCATATCAAATCCCAGTATTTTCTTGAGTCACAAATATACTTAAAAATGAGGTACAAGGACTCTTGGTTTCTTTTGGTGACGATGAAGTCCAGATAATCTGAGCGGCCAGTGCCAATAAACTGTAACACTCGAAATAGTCTCCTTCTGACAAGCATCAGTGGTGCGATCGCAATAGTCTGATCCTGTTCCCTGACAAGTAAGACAAAAAGTTCACTATCACCACTGAGATGATTCCACCAGCTTGATAGCCACTCAAAGGTCAAAAATGGACTGTCGGAGCCACTTCTGCGGAGGGTCTCATTCCACTGCTCCTGCATGGGTAAAAGATCAAAGAAATTATCTATCTTTGTGATAGATAACCCACTGTTGAGAACGATTTCAGTAGATTTTTGAAACACTTGAGTTCGCATGGTACCCCAGTAGTGAAATTGAATACGCTTCACAAGGCTATCAAACTACACAACGCTATCGAACTAGTAGAATAAGCAAAACAGAATATGTCCATCGCTTCTGTTCTCAAGTAATGGGTGCATCACACGTTGCCCATCCTACGAATATGGCTTGATTCTGCATGCTTTCACAGCACCAAAATAATGGATTGGTCTAACGAATAAATTCTTGGATAACTTTTGGCAGTCGGATAGGAAGTAACAATGCTTTTGTCATACGGACTGCATTTTCCCTGGTTACTGGAATGACTAGATAGAAGAGATAGCCACCAATGGCATAGGAAATAATCGTGGCGATCGCTGCACCCATGCCTCCATAAAGAGGAATTAGCAGTAAATTCAACAATATGTTTGATACTAAACCCGCAAGGCGAGAGTAAAGATTGAACTTCTGTAGTCCTTCATTAACAATCCAGTGGCTCTGCGCTGCACCAAGGAACGAAAACAACGCACTACAGATATGCACGATTAAGATTGGAATTGCAGCCTGATACGCTTTGCCGTACAGGATTGTAATCACGAGACTTGCAGAGGGAATCATCACCAGGATTAAACCATATGCCATTAAACTAATCAGGTCATAATATTTCTGTAGACGCCGATCGTACACTGCTTTACCCAGATCTCTAGACTGAATGATCATCGGGTATAGGGATGAGGAGACAATACTTTCCAAGAACCACCAAGACTCTGATAACGTCGCTGCACTGGAATAAATTCCAACCGCTTCTTTGCCGACCATATTCCCTAGCATGACCCGGTCAATATTGATGTATATCAAGACTGTTGTAGAAGACAGTACCAGTGGAAAAGATTCTCGAATAAAGTATTGAATTTTCTTCCAATTTGTTCGCCAATTCAGGACACTTTGGCGACTTTTTTGGTAGTAAAAAATTAATCCAAAACTATACAACAGAGTTTCCAGAACTAGCACAATCGTCAAGGCGACAACTGATGCACCAGAGAGAATCAGATAGCACTTGAGTACTGTACTGAAGATAAACGCAACATTCTCAGCCAATACCTTAAACTTGGACTCTACCCGCGCTTCGAACCAGCTTTCGATCGGCTGCAGCGAATTAAAGATAAACTTTAGTGCCACAATGGCAACTAGAAGATGAACCAAGAAATCTTCTGGAGAGACAACAAAGATCAAGGTGATAGAGGCGATCGCCGCAATTGCCCCACCCACTAACTGCAATGTAAACGCCGTTCCCAGGATGACATTACTCGATTCAGGCTGACGCACTAGATCCCGCGTCACAATTGGAGCCATCTGAATCGTAGACAGGGGTAGAAAAAAGCTGGAAAAGGCTAGTGCATATTGCAAAATGCCAAACTCTTTTGGTCCTAGATAACGAGCAACCCAGGTGCTCACCAGCAGACTGATCAGAATGCGAAAAATCCGACCGATAAATAGCCAACCAGTATTGCCAATAATCTTGCGATGTTCCGAGTTCAGTCTGTTGCTGAGTCTAGTTAGCATCCGCTTCACCACTGTGAAATATGCACCGAGTTAATTCTGTCAAACAACGCTACCTTTGCTTTGGCCAACTGCTTAATATCAGCGGCTTGCTAAACTGCTTAATATCAGCGGTTTGCTAAAAGGAGGAGTCACTGTAGAATTTCATTATCCCAACCTAGAGATATAGGCACCGATTGACTAGGACTCCAGATGTCCACTACTGGGCAGAAACGAGTGACATTTCAACTCTTTTCCCCAATCAAGAGCCAGCCTTCAAACCAGGCATCCTTCGCAGGCTCCCTCCCTTCCCCTTTGATCCACTAGGTAGATGTCACTCTGCCTCATCCTTCATCCCCGTGCTCCTACACCGGGAGAAGAGAAACCAAAGCAGTGATTGACTCAGTTTGGTTATCCCCTGCCAGTGATAGGAGAGGGAGCAAGAGCAGACCCTTTAGAGACCAGACTATGACTTGTATCTACTCAGTTAGATAAACGACAGCTATACAAACTGTAGCAAGGCTATCCAATCAGAGATTGCCATTTTGCCTGGTTATAGCGACTCCTTGGAAGGGTGGTTGCTGGCCGCCGACCAATGACCCATGGCCGATTGCGAATTTGAAACTGTGGCTTCGGAATCACCGTTTTGCCATCCAGGACAACGAAGCCCTGACTGCGATTGAGGGTATGCAATCCGTGACTGGAGGAAGGCAACAAGTCTGGTGTCAGTGTTTGAATGACTGTTTCCTCGTATTGATCCGGCGTGAGGCGTGTCACTTCACACAACACAACGCTACCACCATAGCCCTTGGAGCAATCCTGGGCAGGACGGAGCAAGCGCCCCTGATGGTAAAACAGTTTTCCAGCAGGGCGGGCAGAGCGAGCATCTGATTTGACTGGATTCATCGGATGGGGCACCCACGGACCTTTGAAATGGTCAGCGTAGAAGATTGCCAGTTCATCCCAGGATGACGCACCGCATTCTGCAATATTAGTAAACATCCACCAGCGGTCCTCATGAAAATGCAAGGTAGCATCCACGGCACAGAGGTTATCCAGTAGGACTGTATCAAGTTCCCACTGGTCTGGAAAGTGGGTTGCCCTGTATAGTTCAACGGTGCGGTTTTGAGACGTTTCCGGAATCATGTAAATCTCGCCATCTGCCTCAAACACAAAAGGATAGGATAGATGGTACGGGCGTTCCAAAACCACACGGGGATTGGTAAAGGCTTTACCATCCCACTGCAAACAAGAAATGATTCCCTTTTTGTTTGGATCAGTGTAGCGGTACTCCTCCACAAACAGCACGAGCTGCCCTCTGTGTTCAAACAAAAATGGATCGGCATAGAAGCGATCGCTCCCTGTCGGCACAACCTGATAGGCAGGTTCAGCCGCTGCCAGGGTTGCTGCCTTGGTTCCAGAAGTCATTTGCCAAAAAGCGACATACCAGTAGTCATCCCGCAGAAATCTGCGTCGCACCATGTCGATCACTCTATTGCCATACAACCGTCCCAGGGCAAACAGGCGCGATGTATCTGGGGGTGGAGTAGTTGGTGCCGGTAACGGTTGAGCCAAGCTTCTGCCATACAACAGATGGTCTACTGCCCGCAGGAACAGGGAAATTAGCCTAGCAAAGCAACTTTCCAGCGCTTGCAATAGCAAAGACCTGTCCGGGATAGCGACTAGGGAACTGGTCAGAATTGTGTCGTCCTGCTGGGTCACTGCTAAAAATGGCACTGTGGAGGGGGATAGGATGGCTTGGATCAGTCCTTCTTCCTCTGGGCTAGTGTGGTAGAGCGGGCACAACACTGGGCAGGACGGAGGATATGTTGCAAAATCCAACGCTTGCTGGCTCAGGTTTAAAATCAAGTCAACCGACAGGTCTGTGAGCAGTTCATGTCCGGCGATCGCCTTGACACTGGCAAGCTTACTGCATCGTTGGGCAAGGACAGGGGGTTGACACAAAAATACAGATTTTTCTAGCTTCTTAGCAGCGATCGTTAAGTTATCACGGCTTCCATCGCGGGCATGGCGATGGGTAATCCAGATAATTTCCACAGGAAAGCGTTCCTGTAATAACTGCGCCAACCGATACACCCAGAACCGAATAGATGGGCGGCTGACCAACAGGGCGATTTTGTAGACCGGTTTCTGCATAAACTATGACGACTGTATTCTGATGAATTCTCAATAGCGGGCTATACAACCACATGCAGATAGAGGATAAAGACCACGATGCCCATGGTTGCTGAATGACGTGGTTTAGGTCAGTTTTATTGCTGCTAAACCACCCGCACCCTCGACAAATAGCAGTGGATATCTTGGCAACAAGTTCACATCAGGATCAAAAATTAACCGAAGGACGATTAAAGTAACTGTTGGCAGACAATGAAGCAGCGGTTTAGATTTGTGAGCACAATGATTGCTTCAGCAATGCAAAGAATACAAATCCAAATCAACGTCTGTAGAATGCACACACCGCTCTTCAATCAGCCTAATACCATTTCTGCATGAAGCAGCATACAGCCCAAGAGTCTAAAAAGCCTATAGTAAAAGGCTTACAGTCATCAAGGGTTTTATGCAGCTTTACAACAAACTGGTCTAAGCATCCTAGATTTTGGAGATATAATTCCAGATTGTAGAAGCCTAACGGTGCAATGCATTAAATTAATCGTCTACCTTATCCTCTCTTTAAATTTGCATCACTTAAAATTAATGTCAGTTCGGGTTAAGAGGTTTTTTGGGGGTTGCACACAGCGTGATACCCCAAAACCCTGGATGATGTTCTGTGTGCGTCACGCAGGGAACATCCAGGGTTTTGGGGTATGCTGACTTCACGGGGAAATTAAGAATTAGCTGGATGATCTGCTGAGAGCATTCAACCTTTGCAGAAATATAGCGCTATACTGCATTGCCCACCCTGCGGGCAGCAAGGTGGGCAAGCTGAGTCGTTACCTGCAGACTCAAGACCGCACTGAAGCAGGAGGTCTGTAAGAGGTATGGTTCAGTTCGTAGGAACGCATGAAATAGTAGTAGCTATCAGGTTCATTGCTCTGTACGACTCCATTGATCACCTGCCCTAGAACATTCTGACCAGACTGTTCTAACCGCTCTTTCGCAATGGTTGCACTACCTGCATCTACCACACCAGGACGAGTCACCAAAACCATACCATCGGCCATCTTGCCCAAGATCAAGACATCAGCCGCAACATTAATTGATGGCGTGTCAATGATCACGAAATCGTAATCGGCAGAGAACTGCTCAATCAGCGAGGACATGCGCTTAGAGTCAAGCAGAACTGCGGGGTTAGGAGGCACAACACCAGAGGTCAATAAGTGCAGGTTAGGCACAATCTCTTTTACAACCGTTTGCGGATCAAGTTGCTCCACAATCACATTGCTCAACCCAGAATCATTAATCTGCCCCCATACATGGTGCTGGCGGCCACAACGCATATCAGCGTCGAGCAGCAGAACCCTATGCCCGATTTGTGCCAGAGCCATTGCCAAATTAGCAGAGACAACCGTTTTCCCTTCACTCGGAACTGAACTAGTGACCACAATCGTTCTGAGGGCATGATCGGAGCTGAGGAACTTCAGGTTGGCCTGCAACATTCGGTAAGCTTCACTGATGGGTGAAGTCGGCTGGTCTCGCACAATCACTTCAGAAGCATTGTCAGATGCTGCAGACCAGAAAGGTAGCCGACCTGTGCCTTGGTAGGAGGGAATCACCCCTAGTAACGTGAGACCAAAGGTGTCTCGTGCCTGCTGCACAGTCCGAATCGATTTGTCACGCGACTCTAACAACAGGGCTGTGGCGATCGCCAGGAACAAGCCAATGATGCCACCCATCGCCAAGTGAGACGTGGGTCGGGGGGCAACTGGACTATCCAACAGGTCGGCTTGTTGCAGCACGCGCACATTGCCCACATTTTGATTCTCGGCTACGCGCACTTCGTGGAACCGAGTTAACAGCAAAGAATAGGTGGAGTTTGCCGCAGCCAGCCGACGCTCCAGTTCTCGCTGTTCCTGTTCGAGTCGAGGCAGGGTACGGATGCGTTGCTGGTAGGCTGCCTGGGCTGCTGCCAGCGTTCGCAGTTCACTAGACAACCCCTGCCGTCTCACTTCGGCTAAGAGTTGATCGCGCACCAAGGAGGTGCGGGTATCTCCCAGTTGCAAGTTGCGCCCCGTCTGGACTGATTTTCCCTCTAAAGCCTGGGTAATGCGCTGCTGCAACAGACGCTCCAGATTACTTCTCCGCTGTAACAGAGCCTGAATGGTGGGGTGTTCATCCAGAAAACGAACTCGCTCCACTGCCAACTGAGCATCCACTTCCTGCAAGCTCGTTAGGACTGTTTGCACGCCAGTCGATTGGCTCAGAGCCGTCATCGTCAGGGATTCCTGAGGAGACATTTGCAATTGCTGAGCAAAGGCACGCGCCTGGGAGTTGACATTCGCGAGTTCTGAGTTGGCCGCTGCAATTCGCCGTCTCAAATCCTCCAGAGAAGCCACCGCCGAGCGAGACTCTTCTTCTAGAACTGCAACTTGGTTGCGTTCCTTAAATGCTCTTAGGGCAGCTTCAGACTGTCGCACGCTTGCCTCTGCCTCGGGCAGTTGACGCTCAATAAACTCGCGGGCAGCCACCACCTCGGTTCGGTTCTCACGCAGATGGTGCTCCAGGTAGACCTGCATCAGAGTATCAACAGCCTCACGAGCGATCGCCGGATCGGGGTGGCGATAGGAAACTTCTAACAAATCAGTTCCTCGCGGATTGTTAAGCCTCAGGTTCCGCAAAAACCCGGTTACTGAAATTGGCTCTCCATCTCGGCCTTGCATCCCCATTCGCCGGATTGTCTCCTCAATGATAGGAACCGAACGAATGACTGCCATCTCAGTCGTCATCGGGTTGTTATCCGAAATCAGCGGAGTCATGACTCCGCGTTCATCTCCCCCAACCCCTGTCAGGGAGACGGCTAGATCCTCACCTGTAAAGCGCAACTTGCCTTCTGCTTGGTAGACAGGCTTTTGCGTCACCAACGTCATAGACGTCAACGCTAAGGACACGGATAAAACACCGACCGTAGGTAACCAACGTCGCTTCAAAACGAGCCAATACTGTTGCAGTTCCATGTCGTCTTCTGTATTTCAGGAATCTGAAAACGGCTAAAAGGACTATCCAAACGAACTCAGAGAATAGGTAGATGCAAGTAAACAACCTCCGATGCCCCTGCTACATTTCTCTCGGAGGAAAGCGAAACGGAATCGGGGGTGTAGCCCCACAAACGTTGCTCACACGCACATCTGAGTGATGCAGGTCAATCGTATCTTTATTTCTGATAAGGGATTGATCTTCATAATCGTCATAGGGTCTTTACAAAAGCATTAACAAGTTGGTTATGAACAATACTTAGTCAATGATCTACATGGGAATGTGAGCCAAACGCATGGAACGTAGTCCTTCCGGAAATATCACCCCTAAAATCCCCTTCAGATCCCCAAAAGAGTACCCATCACTGGCGTCAGTATAGCCAAAATCTAATGAGAAATGTCTGCCATTATGCCAGAGGTAGTCTACTAAGTCTCTCAGTAGTTCAGTGACGGATATCCGCCACTGAACTATTGAGACTTTAACGGTTTCTGAAGAAGCAAAGACCTTGCCAACAATGATTCAGGACTTGCGTAAACATAGCATTCCCTTGACGCGTTATGGCTACCGCTTAACACATCCTACTGCGAGTGCATCAGTTCATTGCACACCAAGGGGCGTTATTGCCCGTGTTTGGACAGAACACTACCCACTTAATCAAACAGACGGAAAATGGGGAAAATTCTTCCTAAAGTACCAAACACAGAATCAACCACATCGCCGAAACTGGTGATACCCGACCGTCCCACAAGGATGACATCGTTCTCTCGTAGGGGTGGATTGGTTTGCTCGTTCACCGCACTGGCTAGGTTGACCTCAATCCTTCGCTGGCTCACAGTACCATCTGGGTTCAATCGCACCAATTGCACAGAACCAGTGCGGGCACGCCGTTGATTAAAACCACCTGCGGCTAGGATTGCCTGGTTCAGCGGAGTGTTGGGTGGCACTTCTACGGCTCCAGGGGTGACGACCTCGCCCACCACATTAACTCGCATACTCGTCGGGGCAATGCTCGCGGTCGCAAGCTGAGTGACTTCAGCAGGTGTGACGTCAGCATCGACAGGAACAAAAATGCTATCTCCGTCCCTGAGCGTAATATCTTGCGTCAGGTCCCCTTCCCCAATCAGCTTCCAAAAATTCAAGGTAATGACTTGGTCTTCCCCTGAGCGTTGGGGCCGTCGCACTTGGATTGCACCGACATCAGCAGACTGAACAATTCCTCCTGCAAGCTGAATGGCACGGCTCACCGTAGGCCATTGGGGTTCCACACCCGACGTACCCGCTTCACGAGTTAAGACAACATCGTAGGAGCCAGGCCGTCTTACTTGGCCGGCAACACTCACTCTGAGGGGGCGAGCCGTCAGTAAATTAACCGTCACGATGGGATTTCGTAAGTAGCGGCGATAGGCAAGGGTAATGGCTTCTGCGGCCTGGCGCAGTGTCAGTCCTTTGACCGGTAGGTTTCCCACCAAGGGCAGATTCAGAGAGCCGTCTACCATGACCTGACGCTCACCTGTATATTCTGGTACGTTAAAGATATCAATATTGATGCGATCGCCCGCTCCCAGCGTGTAAAAGTCTGGTGTCGCCGTAATTTCAGGTTCACTGGAACGAAGCATGGGAGTAGCAGTTTGGGTGGGAGTGCTCTGCTGCTCTGCTACGCTCGGTGTTAATTGCTGTGTTAATTGCTGTGCAAACGCAGGTGAGGCGGTCGTCAAAGTCATGCCAGTGGATAGTATCAGACCTCCTGCGATCTGAACCACGGAAAACCTAGATTGGGTGAGGTTGGAAGACACCATAGGACATTAACTGGTAGGTAGGACACAAAAATAACAAGCTATCTGACCCATGCTCCACACTTGAGGGTTCTAACCAGTGTTAACAACGAGATTCGAGTACCCACTAGCGTATCAAAACGGTCGGGAGCTTCCTTTGCCATCTTGCCAACTGGTTGAGGGTCAGAGCTTGCTGCGCCACAAGCTCCACCCTCATGGTTTAAGCCCATCGTTGGATCAATCGTTGGATCATTGGTTGGATCATAGTCGGATCACGGTCTCGCTGCATCAGACTACAGTTGGGGTTGCATCGGCATGCCCGTTATACTCCTTATTGATCTGATTAGAGAACCTCTTCACCTTCACGGTTTCCTGCTTACCTTGAGATCGCATCGCTCGAATAGGACTCGCTGCCGTTGCCCCCAGAGGCGAATAACCAGGCACAATCTGCTTTAGCAAACAAACAATCGACTCGACATCGTTATTTAAGGCGGCTTCCCACAGCGCGTTCACAGTGGCGTTGAGCTGAGGCGGCACGAAACCACTAGCATTTGCCACAATGAAGAGCTTTTCATTCTGAGTTCGTTCATACTGCTCGCCTGGAATGAAAAGTTCTTCATAGAGCTTTTCTCCAGGTCGCAATCCAGTGAAGACAATATTAATGTCTTTGCCAACTTCATAGCCTGACAGACGAATCATTTCTCTAGCCAAGTCAGCAATTTTCACTGGCTGACCCATATCCAGCATGAAGACCTCTCCCCCTTTCCCCAAGGTCGCTGCCTGGAGCACCAGTTGCACCGCTTCCGGGATTGTCATGAAGTAACGGGTAATCTCTGGGTGAGTTACGGTAACCGGCCCCCCCTCAGCAATCTGCTGCTTAAAGGTAGGAACAACACTCCCCCGGCTGCCTAGCACATTGCCAAACCGCACAACGACGTAAGGTTTTTGCAACTTTTTAGCAGCTTGCAGCACGAGCATTTCTGCTACCCGCTTGCTGGCCCCCATCACGTTGGTGGGATTAACAGCCTTATCGGTAGAAATCATCACAAAATGCTCGACATTATATTCTTGAGCCAGCACGAGCAGGTTTTTCGTACCATGCACATTATTCGTAATGGCTTCTGGCGCATTCTGCTCCATCATGGGAACGTGCTTGTGAGCAGCGGCGTGAAAAATAACCTGCGGCTCAAACTGTCGAAATGCATAATGAAGCCGGGAAAGGGTACGGATGTCAGCCACAAACGTGGAAATCCGAGGTAGAGGGCCCGCTGTCTCACCGTCCTCGGCAAGATTTTGCAGCATCTTTTGCAGTTCCAGCTGAATGTTAAACATGGAGTTTTCGCCATGTCCCAGTAGCAGAATCTCCGCCGGACGACAGCGCAAAATCTGGCGGCACAGTTCACTACCAATCGATCCGCCTGACCCAGTGATGAGGACACGCTTGCCTCTGAGGAACCTGTAGACTCGCTGGAAGTCCATCTGGATCGGCTCTCGCCGAAGCAAGTCTTCGACTTGAACATCACGCATCTTTGTAAGACTAATCTTGCCATTCAAAATTTCAGCAAGGCCAGGGAGAGTGCTCGTTGGAACCCCAGTTTGCTGACAAATTTCAAGAATGTCGCGGATAACAGATCCTGGTGCAGAGGGCATCGCAATCACGATGCGACGAATCCGTAGCGATCGCACTGCTTGCAAGATCTGATGACGATTGCCCACCACTGGAATGCCGCGAATCTGCAAGTTGAGCTTGGCGGGATCATCATCAATAAACGCAACGGGGTGATAGCCGTGGGAAGCATTGTGCTGCATCTCCTGCACCAGTGAAACACCAGCATTGCCTGCACCAACTACCAGCACTCGTTCGCGACGAAAAAGCTGTCTACGCCATCGTTGGTGAGACTCTGCCCAGCGGAGGCTGAAGCGTGCCCCGCCAATTAGTAGAGCACTCAGCAACCCATCCAGCAGCGCCAGCGATCGCGGTAACTCATGCACAGGTAAGGATTGTGAGCGATACAGCGCAAAGAAGACCAAAGTCTGCAAAACAATGGTTGCCAGCATCCAAGCCCCAATCTGTTGCAGTTCTTCCACGCTGGCATGACGCCAGCACCGCCGGTAAAAACCGGACAGATAGGACAAAAGCAGTTTCAGGATGGCAAACACTGGCGTGATCCAGAGCAAGCCTAGTCCGTATTGTTCCCAATCGATGGCACCATCCAGTCGAATGGTCATTGCCAAAAATGGGGTAATCAGAAAAATGAGCGTATCGATGACAAAAAAGTAGCGATTCCTAATTTTCGTCAACCCCTTGAACGTCTTCAAAATCATTGACTCGTAGTCCTCAAAAAACTTATCGATGCTTGAGTAGATGCAGCAATGTAGAGCCCCGTTGACCAAGAGAGACAGCCCGCCCTAAGCAGCGCTTCAATCCTGGGAAAATGTCTTCACCCTGAAACGTTATCCTGATGCGCTCACATTGCAAGCATTGATGAACCAACTGAGCTGTCAGGTGAGTCTATCTCTTTAGACAGAGACTGTTAGACAGAAAATGTTCACCACACAGTCCTCTCTGCAGGGATACCACCTCGTGTTGCTCCGATGTCCACAGGTTATTTTTAATGTCTAAACATTGGTGATGCTTGACGCGCTATCTTCTTTGTACTGCTAGAAATCTTTCTCAGAACGCCAATTTGCCTGATTTTAGTCAATTTGCTCAATTTTGGACAATCTAATTTCCTAATTTTCAAAGAATTCAGATCTCCACACTTCAACAAAATGTTGAATTAAATTTTAATTTTCTTGAACTGAATCGTTGTAACGGTACTACGATTGCTCTGGCAATTGCATGGAACACGCTTAATAAAGTTGTTGAGTCAGTGGGATGAGCAGCATACAGCATGCTCATCCCTCCTATGCTCGACTAATGGGCACGCTGTACGCTGCCCATCCTCAGGGGTGTGGTTTGATTCCGTATATTTTCATAGGGCCGAGGTAATAGGTTCAAAACTCCTGAAGTGCAATACTGAAGTGCATCAGGGAAACTCTTCTGGCAGCGTTGTTCGTGCCGCCGTTGATCATAGCCTATCATGCGTATCGTCTATCGGCACTTGAGATGATACTGACGCAAAGTAGCGGTGTAACGCTTATATTTCCAGGGATTCAGTGCATCGCAGCCGCACTTGGCGGTCAACATTTTTACAGTTGCTTTAATTACTGAGAATTTAAAGCCGCGGCACCAGCCATCCCTCTTTGTGAATCTTTCATGAATTCCAGTTAAACCAAGGCCAGTGTCACTGCCCTCTTGTGTCTTATCTAAAATTGCTCAAAGGCTTAGCCTGCATACTCTACAGCACTTGCATCAAAAAGCGGCTTTTGTATAGTCAATGTAAAGCTATGCTGTATCCGGATCATTAGTCCGATTATTTTTTCCCAGAGTAATTACTGAGGCCACTTTGAAGTTTCAATAAAGCCCCTAAGCGAGACGTTGACGCGCTTTGAGCAGATCTTTAGCATCGGAACCATAAGCATTTACCCACCAACAAATGGGGTAAAAAAATTAAGGATTCAGTTCATATATTTGGAGGAGGTTTGTGATGCACTCATCTGTGAAAAGTACCCTAGGCTCCGTTTCAAGCGCTCTGGCCGAGAAGTTTGCAACTCGCAACAGTCTTGAGCAAGGCATCAGTCCTGAACAACTTGATCAGATTATTGATGCTATTGTTCGCGGGAAGTATTCCTGGGCCTGTGTGCTGATGCTGCGTTTTGTTGGGTACAACCCAATGCACTATATTCCATACCGGACTTACTGCCGTTTGGTGAAGGAGCACAAGCAGCAGGATCAGCAGTCGTCAAGCGCAACCGTCGTCCCCTTTCGCAAAGGGCAGAGAGTGCAGGATGCGGATTAATCGCATCTTCTTGTAAGCTAGCTGAGTGAGTTGTAGTGATGAGTCGGATTTCAGGTTCCTCCTATATCATTTTTGATATCTTTCAAGAGGTATGATTTCCTTTCTCACTCGGTGCAGAGTTCACTGTCTCAAGATGTTGCTGAATCGTTCAGTATTGCTAGTCAATTGAGTTTCTTTTTCAATGACTCATACATCTATGCAGCTATACCAATTCATATGCCTCCTATGTATTGGTATAGGTTGTTACAAGTCACTAATACAACGTTAGCAATGATCCTGATACTTCTTGAGCAGGTTATTTGAATCAGTTTCCAGTGAAACAGTTCATCATCCCTTATTCATCATCTCTTGCACAGGACTGTATCCAGTATTCGCAGTTTCAGCACTGATTTCCTTTGCGGTTAATCAATAGTTAGAGTGAGTCTGTCACCTGTACGTAGGGGTACTCCGCTTGAAGTTGAGTACGAAGCCTGAAAGATAAAGCAGCAAAAGCACTGGCAAACCTGCGCTTTCAGGGTACTCCGCTTGAAGTTGAGTATGAAGCCTGAAAGGCGTTTTCATTTTGATTACAAATCATTTAGTCTGTGTGTAATTCCTTGTATAGCGCTACACGTATAGGTTAGGGCGACGTTTTTTGTGGGAAACCCCACCGTGCAGGGTTTCCCACAAAACGCGTTTTACATCAT
>FQKF010014642.1_pt1 | contig 23046 bp, 19 predicted proteins | sample 1504521 | NCBI WGS metagenome assembly FQKF01 (sample SAMEA4475357, study PRJEB15587) | soil metagenome | biome: Soil; feature: Field | place: India | collected 2015-03-11 | depth 0 m
AATGCAGTAAAGCTTGCTAAGGAGCTCGGAGCAGAAACAGTTGGATTCAACGCTGAAGATGCATCCCGCACAGAATTAAGCAGATTAATTGAATTTATCTTAGCAGGAAAAGAGGCAGGTGGAGATAGATTTCGTTACTGTGATACTTTAGGATGTGAAGACCCAATAACAATATATGAAAGAATTCACACCCTTGCACTGGCAACAAGATTTCCTATTGAAATGCACTGTCATAATGATCTTGGAATGGCAGAAGCAGTTTCAGTAGCAGGTGCACAGGGAACTGTAGAAGCTGGAGTTGATAGTTACATAAATACAACCGTTAATGGATATGGTGAAAGGGCTGGAAATGCAGATTTAGTGTCAACTATTCTTGCTCTTAAGTTTTCTCATGGTTTAACAGAAAAATGTCCCTTAGATGAAAATATCAATCTCCATGTGTCATGGAAAATTGCTAAATATGCCTCCTATGCATTTAATATACCCATTCCAATCAATCAACCTGGAGTGGGTGCAAATGCCTTTGCCCATGAATCAGGCATACATGCAGATGGTGTTCTTAAAGACCGTTCCAATTATGAGCTTTACTCACCAGAGGATGTAGGTCGCGGAGAGCCAGAATTGCTTGAAACAGGAAGAATTATAACAACTGGAGAATATGGTGGTATCAAGGGATTTAGATATGTATATAGCAAACTCGGAATAGAGTTTCATGACGATAATGAAGCAAGAAATATTTTAGAACTTGTTCAGTATGCTAATTTGCATACCCAGAAGCCTCTTACTGATGATGAATTAAAACTTATTGCTACCTATCCTGACGTAGTCAGGCAGATTCTTACAGTAACACCTTAAGGAGGAGCAAAGGGAATGTATAAAATTACTCTAATCCCTGGAGATGGAATTGGTCCTGAAATTTCTGATGCCATGAGAAAAGTTGTTGAAGCCACTGGTGTTAAAATTAATTGGGAGATTCAAGATGCCGGTGAAGAAGTTTATTTAAAAGAGGGGAATCCTCTTCCAGACAGAGTACTTGAGTCAATAAAGAAAAACAAGATTGCTATAAAAGGACCTATAACAACTCCTGTGGGAACGGGCTTTAGAAGCGTTAATGTTACCCTAAGACAAGCCCTTGACCTTTATGCCTGTGTGAGACCATGTAAAAGCTTCAAAGGTGCTAAAACAAAATACGAGAATATAGATCTTGTAATAGTTAGAGAAAACACCGAGGATCTCTATGCTGGAATAGAGTTCAAAAAAGGTGAATCGGACACCTTAGAACTGATAGATTTCATAGAGTCTAAAGCAGGTAAGAAAATAAGAAAAGACTCAGGTATCAGTATAAAGCCTATTTCTGTTTTTGGAACAGAGCGGATTGTTAGATTTGCTTTTGAGTATGCAAGAAAGAATGGTAGAAAAAAGGTTACAGCGGTTCATAAGGCAAACATTATGAAGTTTAGTGATGGATTGTTTCTTGAAGTAGCAAGAGATGTTGCAACCCGATATCCCGATATTGAATTTGAAGATAAAATTGTTGATAATATGTGCATGCAATTGGTTCAAAAGCCAGAACTTTACGATGTTTTGGTATTACCTAATTTGTACGGAGATATTATAAGTGACCTTGCAGCAGGGCTTATCGGTGGACTCGGACTTGCCCCCGGAGCTAATATTGGAGATGAATATGCTGTTTTTGAGCCAACCCACGGGAGTGCGCCTAAATACAAGGGATTAAATAAAGTTAATCCCTTTGCCATCATACTCAGTGCAGTTATGATGCTTAGACATCTCGGAGAATTCGATGCAGCGGCTAAGATTGAAAATGCTATAGCTCAAATTATTGAAGAAGGTAAATTCGTAACTTATGATATGAAATCTTCAGATGATTCAAATCCGCCTGTAGGTACTCAGGAGGTTGCAGAGGCTTTGGCCAAGGAAATAAAAAGTTATTGATAATTTTTGAGATATTAATTAAATTATTTTATTATTATGAATGAAATTTTCCTTATACTTTTTCTGATTCTTTTCAATGGTATTTTCTCAGCAGCCGAAATAGGAGTTGTAACATTAAGAAGGTCAAGGCTTCGGCAACTAATTGAAGAAAAGAATCCCAATGCTTTGATTGTAGAAAAGTTCAAGGAAAATCCTGATAAATTTCTTGCTACAATTCAGGTTGGAATTACTCTCATCGCAAGTTTAGCATCAGCAGTGGCTGGTGCTTATGCTGTAAAGAATATTAAGCCTTTATTTGAGACTGCTCCTATAAAATTTATATCAGCTTCTGCAGAGGCGCTATCAATTACTATAGTTGTTATTATTGTAACTTATATATCTGTTGTAATAGGAGAACTTATTCCAAAATCAATTGCCCTTTCTAATCCCGAATGGGTGAGTCTCAGAACGTCTAAATTCATAGATTTTTTCTCAAAGATAACATATGTTCTTGTAAAAATTCTCACTAAAACGACAAATTGGATATTAAAACCCTTTGGATTAAAAGCTTTTTCTGAAAGAGGGTTTATTTCTCAAGAAGAATTGAAATTACTTATAGAAGAGGGAGAGGAAAAAGGCATCTTTGAGCCTGAAGAAAGACAATTAATACATAGTGCCTTTGGTTTTGCCGATATTATGGTCAAAGAGATAATGGTTCCTGCTCCTCAGATGGTGACCGTAAGTGTATACATGAATGTTGAGGAAATTAAGCAGATAATAATGGAAGAACAGTTTTCCCGTTATCCAGCTATTGGAAAGGATTTTAATGATATAAGAGGGGTTTTATTTGCAAAGGATTTTTATAATCTACTCATTAAAAATCCAGAAGGCAAAACAGATATTAAAAAAATCTTAAAACCTCCTATGTTTGTTCCTGAAACTATGAAAATTAATATTCTTTTAAATGAGATGCAGAAAAAAAGGGTTCATATGGCAATAGTTGTCGATGAGTATGGAGTAGTAACTGGTTTAGTAACCCTTGAAGATATTCTTGAAGAACTTGTTGGAGAGATAAGAGATGAATATGACATTGAAACTCCTGTTGTTACTCTTCATGATGGCTCTATGATAATAGATGCAGGTATTTCAGTTAGAGATTTGAAAGAAGACTACGGAATAGAAATCGAAGAATCTGAAGAGTATGAAACACTTGGAGGATTTATTTTAACATCACTTCAGAGAATTCCTGTTGTAGGAGACACTGTTTCTATTAATGATAAGATTTTTCGGGTTATCGAGATGGTCGGACAAAGAATATCAAAAATTAAGTATGAGAATAAACCAATAGATGAGACAAAATAGATTATCCTATTATAAAAAATGCTTATTGGTATTATTAGACATCTTTCAATTAAGATGAAATATGTCTCTAATAATTCATAATATAGTTGAAAAATTTAGAGACTTTTTATATAAATTTAGCTTTTCAGATGAATTAGCCATATTTGGTATCATCCCCATTAAAATTAAAGAAATTGCAGATGTATTGCTTTCAGAGGGATTAAGATTTGTTCATTTAACAGCTTTAGACTTTTCAAAAGAAAAAAATAAGCTTGAGTTAAACTATTTCTTTTCCTCTTTTGAAAATAAATTAAATCTTATTGTTAAATCGGAAGTTGATGTATCTAATCCGACAATCTTTTCATTAACTGATATCATCCCAGGTATTACATGGGCTGAAAGAGAATGTAAGGATCTATTTGGAATAAATTTTGAAGGTCATCCTGATCCAAGAAGACTTGTTCTTCCCGATGACTGGCCAGATTCTCTTTATCCTCTAAGAAAAGAGTTTTCCTATAATTTAAAGCCTTCTGTTAAATTAGAGGGTGCTGTAGAGCTAAAAAAGCCTACTGAAGGTAGAACAGTGATTCCTCTTGGACCTTTTTATCCTTCTCTGGAAGAACCTGCCTATTTCAGACTTATTGTCGAGGGAGAGGAAATTGTAGATTTTGATTACAGAGGGTTTTATGTTCATAGGGGTATTGAAAAACTTGCGGAAAGCGCTTTGAATTATCAACAGATCCCCTTTCTTGCTGAGAGAATTTGCGGAATCTGCGGATTTGTTCATTCTACTGCCTACTGTCAAGCGGTAGAGAAGGCTGGTGATATAGAGATTCCTGTTAGAGCAAAATATATAAGAACGATGTTTCTTGAACTTGAAAGAATTCATAGTCATCTTTTATGGGTCGGCTTAGCAGCTCATATTATTGGTTTTGATACTCTTTTTATGCAGGCATGGAGAATCCGTGAACCTGTAATGTATCTATGTGAAATCATAACTGGTAATAGGAAAACTTATGGAATAAATATTGTAGGTGGAGTAACAATTGATGTATTACCAGATCATCTTAAAGACATGGAACGTGTCATAAGGGAGATTGAAAAAGAAGTAATTGAATTGAAAGAAATTATTTTGGATGATGAGGTTATTCAGTTGAGATTTAAAAATGTGGGAATTCTTATTGAAGAAGAAGCGAAGAAATTTTTTGTAGGCGGACCCGTAGCAAGAGCTTCTGGTATAGACATTGATATTAGGAGGAATTTTCCCTATGCTGCCTATTCGGAGATTGATTTCAGGACACCTTTGCGTAAAGATGGGGATATTTGGGCAAGAACTATAGTTAGACTTGAGGAAATTTTAATATCTATAAATATTCTAAGACAGATTATTAATTATATACCTGAGGGAGATACTTCAGTTAAATTTTCAAAAATAGAACCCTGGAAGGAGGCTATATCTTATATAGAAGCTCCAAGAGGACAACTCTTTCATTATGTAATGACAGGCCCTGAGGGAAGACCTTATCGCTGGAGTGTGAGAGCGCCTTCTTATCAAAATTATCAGGCTCTTTCGGTTTTACTCAAAGGCGGTTCAATAGCAGATGCACCCCTTATAATTGCCAGTATTGACCCATGTTTTTCATGTACAGAGAGATATGAAACCATAGATCTAAAAGACAAAAGTGTTAAAATCTATACTGCTGAGGAATTAAAAAAATGCTTAAAAGTAAGATAAAAGCCCTTTTACTTTCATCAAGACATAAAAAAATAACAAGAGCCTATCCCTTTGTTCCTCTAAAACCGCCGGAAAATCTAAGAGGAAAATTGGAAGTTCTTTCAAATAAATGCATTGGTTGTGGAAACTGTGTAAGAACCTGTCCTTCGAGACTTATAAAGATTGAAAATGTTGATGATGAAAAAATTGTGATATTTTCATCGGGTAGATGTATTTACTGCGGAAGATGCGCTGCTGCATGCCCAGAAAAAGCCATTCAGATTACCCATGAATATGAACTTGCTACGGAAAATAAAAAGGATTTGGAGATTGTAGTTAGATTAAAGATGGTCAAATGCCTTCAATGCGGGAAACCATTTATTGTTGAAAACATGTTAAATAAACAGATAGAAAGATTAGAGGAAAAAAGCGAAGAACAGATTAACAGGCTTAAAATATGTCCTGAATGCAAAAGAAAATTGCAGAATAAAACTATTTAACTTATGGAACTTTTGATAACTACATTAATTACACCTTTCATGGGAGCTCTTATATGTCTTTTTTTTAGAGGAAGAGGAGCTGGAGTTTTTGCTTCCCTCTTTGTCCTATTGACTCTTTATCTCAGTAGTATAAATATATTTTCTACACAAAAATTTAATTATGATTACTTGTTTTTCAGGTGGCTCAATATAAATCTAAGCTTTGGATTACTTAATGACTCTTTAACCTCAATTATGCTTATTTTGATAATTGTTATAGGCCTATTTGTTATCTTTTATTCTTTAGGCTACATGTCTCCTCAGAATATAGACCATCCATTTTACAGTCCCTACGGAAGTTACTATTTTCTCATGCTTCTTTTTATAGGATCAATGATAGGAATTGTTACAGCAACAAATTTCTTACAGATATTTTTCTTTTGGGAAATAACTACTCTTTGTTCATGGGCATTGATTTCCTATACCAAAGAAAAGAAGGCTCTTTTCTCTGGACTAAAGGCATTCATAATGACCCATATAGGAGGACTTGGTTTTTTAATTGCTTTAGCATTAATGTATACAGAAGCTAAATCTTTTGATTTTTCTGTTTTCAATTCCCTATCAACTTCAACAAGTTTTATTGTCTTGGCTCTTTTATTTTTTGCTGCTTCTGCAAAATCTGCTCAAATTCCTCTCTTCACATGGCTTCCAGACGCTATGGTTGCCCCAACACCAGTGAGTGCTTACCTGCATGCTGCTGCGATGGTTAAAGCAGGAGTGTATTTAATTGCAAGAATTTATATCTCCAACACAATTCTCTCTGAAAGTTTCGCCTTTCTTGTAGGAGTTATCTCTATACTTACAATGATTATTTCTGTAATTTTATATTATTTTCAGGATGATTTAAAAAAACTACTTGCCTATTCTACAATAGGACATTTAGGCTACATTCTTTTTGGAGTCTCCCTTGGAATTTTTGGCTCAAAAACAGGTGGAATGGGAGGAATTTTTCATATAATAAATCACGGTTTTGCTAAAGGATTACTTTTTCTCTCTGTAGGTGGCATTGCCTATGCTACAGGTTCAAAAAGTATAAGTGAATTAAAGGGTTTGAGTCTCAAATTCCCCTTATTTACTGCTTGTTTTTTAGTAGGTATGTTTGGCATAGTGGGAGTCCCACCATTTTCAGGTTTCTGGAGTAAATTTATGATTTTTACAGGAGCCTTTGAACTGAAATATAGCTATCTTGCAATTTTTGGAGCCCTTGCTATTTTAGAGAGTATTCTTTCCTTCTGTTGGTATATTTTTGTGGGTCATAAAGTCTTCTTTGGTCCTTCATCAGAGAAAGTTTTGAAAGCTAATATTAAAGTTCCTTTTTCAATGCGATTAAGTTTAATAGGTCTTTTAATCCTCAGCCTTCTTTCACCTTTGATTGGCTATCCTTTCGTCAAAGCCCTTTTTGGAGGCAATTAAATGGAACTTTTACATTATTTAAATATATCAATAATTGCGCTCTTAGTGGGAGTTATATTTAATACGTTGATAAAAAATAAATCAATCTCTGGTATTATTAGTATACTTTCAACTTCCCTTTTTTCATCAGCTCTTTTGTTTTTTTCACTAAATATAATAGTAGCAAAAACAATTATTGAGCAAAAGTTTTTCTCATTAAATCCTCTTTTGAATTCTTCTTTTTTTATATCCATCGATTCCCTTTCTGCTTTGTTCTTGCTAATAATAGCTATCGTTTCTTTATGTGTGACAATTTTTTCCTGGAAATATTTAGAGATATATAAAGAGCAGTCTTCGAGGAGATTCTATCCTTTACTTCTATTACTTTTTTTATCAGCTGTAGGTCTTGTCATAGTCAGGGATCTATTGTTTTTTATTATTTTCTGGGAGTTAATGACATTGATTTCATGGCTACTTGTAATTTTTGAAAGAGAGAAAAAAGATGCTCTAAAAGGTGGACTTCAGTATTTTATTGCTACTCACGTGGCAACAGCATTTTTAATCTTATCTGCTGTAATTCTCTATTCTTATAGTAATGACTTTAATTTTACTGAAATCAAAAAGAGTCTTTTTATACTCTTAGAGAAAAACTTCCTATTAGCTCATTTTGTATTATTTTCCATATTAATAGCCTTTATCACGAAAGCAGGCATTCTTCCCTTTGGTTTTTGGTTACCCAATGCCTATCCGCAGCCACCATCATCAGCCTCTTCCTTTTTTGGAGGAGTAATGTCAAAACTGGCAGTTTACGCGATTCTTAGATTTTTCCTCTCTGTTGCACCCTTGTCATATGATACTCAGATTTGGGGATTCCTAATAGCTATAGCAGGAGTTTTCTCAATTTTTATTGGAACTATTGCTGCATTAACTCAGGATGAAGCAAAAAGATTGATGTCTTTTCATGCAATAGGGCAGGTGGGCTATATGTTACTCGGAATAGGAATAGGTATTTATTTTATAACTGTCAACCCTTTTTTAGGAATTATAGCGCTTGCTGGAGGATTACTACATGTTTTTAATAATTCCATTTATAAAAGTCTTTTATTCCTTAATGCCGGTACAATTTTGTATAAAACTGGCACAACAGATCTTAATAGAGTATCTGGGTTAATCAAAGTAATGCCTCTGACTGCTATGACAGCTATAGTGGGTTCTTTATCAATTGCGGGTGTTCCACCTTTTAATGGATTTACATCAAAACTTCTCATTTTTGAATCATCTATAGGTACATCAAGGGTAAATGAATCTTTTTTTATGGTAAAATTTGCTTTTATAATATTTGGAATTATCTCTGTTTTTATATCAGCGATAACCTTAGCTTCATTCCTTAAATTCGTAAATTCTGCTTTCATGGGTAAATTACAGGGATTAAAGGATGACAAAAAAAGAATACCCTTGAGTATGACCTTTCCTCAAATTATCCTTGCATTCATATGTATAATTACAGGCTTATTTCCAGCAATTCCTTTAGAGTTAACTTATAACGCCCTCTCATCAGCAACTAATCTGACTTTACCATCTTTTTCATCAGTATTTTTATCAAGCCTTGCAGGAGTAAGTATAAACTTTTGCCAAAACTGTAAGGAAACAGGAGTTTGGTTTCCTATTTTTGTGATTTTTTCAGTCACTATTCTCTCATTAATTATTTTTATTTTTGAAATATATGCACAGGCACCAAAGAGAGAAGTAGAAACCTGGTATGGTGGAAAAGAACACTCACCAGAAGAGGTAACCTACGTAGGACACAGTTTTTATCAACCTTTCAAGGAAATGGTAAGCTTTAGAATTGGTAAAATTCAGTTCAGGGGACTTTATCCTGCCGAGATACCCCCAATTAAAATTTCCTTTCCCCTATGGATTAAAAAACTTCTTCAGCCTGATGAATGGTTTTATTATCCCTTGTCAAATGTAGTGGTAAGAATTTTCAATTGGGTTGAATATTATTATGAGAGGTTAAGTATAAAATACATGGCTTGGATTGTATTAGGAGGGATTTTAGTTATGTTTTTTGTTTTTTATTTAGCTGGAGTAATATTATGAGTTTTGGATGGCTAATTTCCTCTGCAGTCATCAATATATTTGTTGTTTTATTGCTGTCTCCTTTTTTTGATGGATTTACAAGAAAAGTAAGAGCATTAATTCAAAGCAGAGTTGGTCCACCTCCTTTGCAGTCCTATTACGATATTTTAAAACTTATGGGGAAAGAGGATTTAAAGTCTACTATTAATCCTCTTTTCAGAATTTCTCCTTATCTTTCTATTATTAGTATAGGCATAGCATCTCTTCTTATACCGATTACTGATTTCAATCCACCTTTTAACTTTTGGGGTGATATTTTTCTATTTATTTATATAATCACCGTTGTTGGAATAGCCATTATTATGACTGCATCTGCTTCGGAAAATCCTTTTGCTTATGTAGGAGCTTCTCGTAAGATGATGCTTCATCTTTCAGTGGAGCCGATACTCGCTATTGCCTTAATAACAGGAGCTATAAATGCAGGTTCCTTTAAGATTGGAGATATTGTATCCTGGTATTATTCAAATGGACCCAATATTTCAATGCTTTTAGCTACTGTATGCGTCTTTCTTTCTCTACAGGCGCTAATTGGTAAGATTCCCTTTGATATATCAGAGGCTGAGCAGGAAATCGCAGAGGGAGTGTTAATTGAATTAAGTGGACCTAAATATGCCTGTGTAAAATGGGCAAATATGTCAAGACAGGTGCTATTCTGTCTTGTTTTCTCCCAGATTTTCATACCCTGGCCTATGACAGAGAATTTTTTATTAAATCTAATAATTTCCCTTATTAAGGTTACAATAATAATTTTTATAAGCACTCTAATCGAGGCTCTAAATCCCAGATTGAGAATTGACCAAGCACTTAAATACAATTTAACTCTTGCAGGATTTTCAATAACAGCAATTTTTTTAGCTCTTTTAGGAGTTTGAGATGGAGATAATTTATATGGCTCTTTTATTCTTTACCTTTGTTGCTGGTGAATCAAGAAACCTTAAATTGGCATCTTACATCTTAATGCCTCAGGGCATTCTAATTGCTATCTCTGTATTTATTTTTGCTCACATAAAGGGTATATCTTCTTTTTATGTTGTGGCTCTATTAGACCTTGTTGTGAGAGCTTTTTTAATGCCTACAGTGTTAATAATCCTTCTTAGAAGTAGACTTGAAAAGGAAGATAAACCTATAATAACTCATCCTCTTTCAATTGCTTTATCAATAGTAGTTTTATCTGTTGGCTATAATTTTATTGATACAGTTAGAAGTACAAATTTTTCCAATGTGCTTTCTTGTTTTACTGCTGGTTTTATTCTATTCATATATGGTTTATTTTTGCTCCTATCAAAAAGAGATATGGTGAAGATGATAATTAGCTTTTTCATCTTAGAAAATGGAATTCACTTATTCATAATCAGTATGCTCCCTCAAATACCTAAAATAATAGAACTGGGACTTACCTTCAACTTCATACTTGCCATATTATTTTTTATTTATATAACAATAAAATTCAATATGCTAAGTATAATGGAGCAGGTAAAAAGAATGAAAACAGAGAAAGAAATTTTTAAATTGTAGGAGAATAAAGAATGAATTCTGAAGTATTTCTCTATTCTCTTAGCTACATTGCACCTTTATCAGCAGGATTAATAATTTTTTTATTTCGTGGAAATTTAAAATTAAGTGCATTTTTCTCTGTCCTTTCAATTTTTATAGCCACTTACGGAACCTATAAAGGCTTTTATAAACTAAACGAGAGTGGTTTAAAATTTCTACAGATTGGAGAAGTTTTATATTTAGACGGTTTTAGCATCTTCATGCAGTTTATGGTTGAATTTGTAAGTCTTTTTGTCATCCTCTATTCTTTAAAGGATATTCCTTTACTCTATAGCCATAGAAAAGATAAATTTCATACCTATTTTTCTACAATAATTCTTTCAGTAGGCTGTATGAACCTTGCTTTTGCTCTTGATAATCTTTTTCTTGTCTATATTGCCCTTGAATTAAGTAGCATCATCACTGTTTATCTAATAATATTTAATTTAAATAGGGAAGCTGTTAAAGCAGGTTTCAAGTATCTTCTCACAGTTAATGTAGGTATACTATTTAGCTTATTGGGGCTTGTTCTTGTTTCCTACCATACAGGAACAGATGTCTTAATTAGTAATATTGGGCAGGCTGTAGGTTTACTCGATAAAAATATTGCACTTTTATGTGCAGGATTACTTATCATTGGTTTTTTTACAAAAGCTGGGCTTGTTCCCTTTCATGTATGGTTACCTGAAACCTATTCTGAAGCACCAACAGCCATAACAGTTTTTATGGCTGGAGCTGTAACAAAGATAGGATTTTATGGATTAGGCAGAACAGTTACAGCCTTTGCCTTTAATCTTGAGGAGATAAAAATTTTGGTCATAATTCTTTCCTCTTTAAGCATGTTGTTTGGAGCAATACTTGCCTTTAATCAGAAGGACATCAAAAAGCTCATTGCCTATTGCAGCATTAGTGAAATGGGATTTATAGCATCAGCACTTGTTTTAAATAATTATGTTGGAATATTTGGAGGAGTATTTCATCTTTTAAATCACACACTTATGAAAGGAGCTTTATTTTTCTCATTGGGAATATTAGTTTATATTTATAAAAGTAAAAATATAGAGGAAATAAAAGTTTTTAATAATAAAATCCCTCTAATTATTTTACCTTTTTTTGTTGGGGCTTTGGCAGTAGGAGGAATGCCTCCCTTTAGCAGCTTTTTAAGTTCCCTTACTATTCTTTTTGCCCTTGCAGAGGAAAAATTTTTATGGACTGTTGTAATCATGGCTTTTTCAGGTTTTATAAGCACGGTTGCCCTTTTAAGATGTGCTAATTCTATGTTCTGGAGTAAAGGAGATAAAGGAGAAATAAAAAGTATTAAATCCCTTCCTATTATATTAATCCTTTGTTCTATTCTATTTGCGCTAATACTTATTCTCATTGGAATTTATCCTGAAATTCTCTATACTTTGATTGACAGCGCAGCTAAAGGAATAATTAATGCAAATCACTAAGGAGGATGGTAATGTCTTTGCTGAAAAAATTAGCTCATAAAACATTAAAGAAATCTGTATGGATATTCCATGTAAATACAGGAGCCTGTAATGGCTGTGATATAGAACTTTTGGATATTCTTACTCCTTACTATGACATAGAGAGATTTGGTATGAAAGCTGTAAGTTCTCCCCGTCATGCAGATGCTCTTGTTATATCAGGACCTGTTACTCGTCCAACCGTTGATTTTGTTAGAAGAGTTTATGAAGCTACACCAGAGCCTAAAATTGTCATTGCTCTTGGTTCCTGCGCTACTGCTGGCGGAATATGGTTTGACAGTTACAATGTTGTTGGGGGAGTGGATAAAATTATTCCTGTTAATTTATATATTCCAGGCTGCCCTCCGCGTCCAGAGGCAATTCTTTTCGGAATTGCAAAGGCTTTAGGAATATCTAAAGAGAAAATAAAACCTCTGATTGTTGAAGAAATTGAATCTTGAGGAATTTTTTAAAAATTTAACTGGTAAAGTATTGATTGCGGGTATAGGAAATCCTCTGCGGGAAGATGACGCTGTAGGTTCTTACATTGCAAGATCAATAAAAGATAAAGTAAAGGCAATTATTTTAGATTGTGAGGATAGCCCTGAAAGTTATCTTGGTAAAATAATAGAATACAAACCAGATAGGATTATTTTTATAGATGCTTTAGATATGAAATTAGAGGCAGGAACTTTAATTTTTTTTGGTGCAGATAACCTTGAAGGAGCAAAAATATCAACCCATAATACATCCCTGAAGCTTTATATTGATTTTATAAAGAAAAATGTTAATACATCTGTGTTTATTTTAGGTATTCAACCTGAATCTACAAATTTAGGAACAAATCTTAGTAAAAAAGTTTTAGAGACTGCAAACATTTTGATAGAGCTTTTGATTTTTAATCTTAATTTAAAATAGCCATTCTTCTTACAATAAATTTGTAGAATAAAACTATTAAAGTTACCACGCCTAAGGATAGGAAGACCTCCATCCATGTGGGATAGTATTTTTCGCTGAAAGGTATATACCAATTATAGGCAATCAAGGAAATATTAAATCTGTTAAGTATCACACCAAAAGCCACTAAGAAGGCTGCGATTCTAACAAGGCGAGCATTTCCCATTTTGATTGAATTAATTAAAATCAATGCAGGAAGAAACACGAATCCAATAATTTCGAAAAGATACAGGTAGCCATAAAGGGTGGAAAGATAATGCCAGGTTTCATAATGGGCAAGGTCTAATATTTTTAGAAGGAGATAAACAAATAGGGCTGCGACCAAAGCTTTAGCAAGTCCTAAGGTTTTCAGATTAAAATCCCTTTCTTCAAAATTAATGACCTTTTCTTTAAAAACTTTATGTGATATGGTGCTCTCTATTATAACCATTGATATACCAGCAAATATTGCTGAAATAAGGAAAAATAGAGGAAGCAATGCAGAATACCAAAGAGGATGAACTTTTGTCGGTGCTACTAAAAAAAGCCCTCCAAGAGCAGATTGGTGACCACCTGCGATTATAACTCCAAAGACAGTTGCCCAAATGCCAAGTTTTGAGAAGAACTCTTTAAGTCTATCTTTACCTAACCATTCAAATAGAGCTGGTGACCACTCAATTAGACAAATCATTATATATAAAAAGAAGTGCCAGGCAATTAAGAATAAGATAGAATCTAAACCCCATGACCAGCCGATTACATAGAAAACTCTATAGTATCTTCCAAGATCAAACATTAGTGCAAAAACTGCAAATATATAGCCAAGCAGACTTGAAAGTATTGCTGGTTTTGCGAAATGTTTATAATCCTTCATTCCAAAAAGATAAACTGCAGTTCCAACTGTTAATCCCGGTGCTGCAAGAGCAATGCCTAAAAGTATGTCAAAGCTGATCCATAATCCCCACGGATAGGTATCAGAAAGATTTGTAGCAGGACCCAGTCCATAAAGGAGTCTGTATGCCATTGAAAAGAAAGAAAGAGCAAGAATAATTAGAGCAATAAAATTCCATATAGTGGCATGATTTTTTATATATTCTTTAAAGCTAATCCCTAAAAATATTTTTTCCCTAAGAAAGCTTCCTTCTCTCATATAACACCTTTATTTTTTGTCATCATGAGTTTTAGCAGAAGAATCTCCCCCACTTTTTTTATTTTTAGAAATCATATAGTAGGCACCCCATACCAAGGGAGCAGCAGCAATTATCTCAAGAACTTTTACAGTAAATAGAAAACTTTTACTTAATTTTGGTATTGCGCTTTTACTAAGTGAAGGGAAACCCAAATTTTCAAAGGGCTCACCTGATATGTAAAGCCAGCTTGTACCTCCTGCCTCATGTTCACCATAAACATGACGAATATATCTCTGAGGATTGTTATTAATTCTTTCATAGGCAAGCTGCAGCATCTCACTTCTTTTTCCAAAGTTCATAGCATCAGCAGTGCAAATTTCAACACAGGCAGGTATTTTATCTTCAGTTACTCTATCAAAACACATGGTGCATTTTGTGATTTGAGGAGTAATTGGATCATAGTATTCATAGGCGGGGATATCAAAGGGACAGGCAATCATACAGTAACGGCATCCAATACATAGAGAGGGATTATAAAGAACAGCTCCTTGTTCGCTTTTACTAAAGGCATTTACAAAACAAGCACTTAAGCAGGCAGGTTCAAGGCAATGCATACATTGTTTTTTAACATACACAGTGTTGTTTTTTGCATAGAATCTATTCACAACTGTAAACTCTCCAGCGTGAGTTCTTCTTATTTGGTCAAAAATAGAGGGCTTTTGATCCTTTGATTCTTCAAAATCTTTAAGGGGTTTGTTGGTATTTTTATTCCAATCATTGCAAGCCCATTCGCATCTTCGGCATCCAATGCATCTGGTTAAATCTACTAAAACAGCATAAGAATCTTCTAATTTAATGCCAGAAGCTTTCACTTTCTCATATTTTTCCCAATTTTTCTTATTTGCAGTATTTCCTGTTGAGTATATAGAAGAAGGTTCTGCAAAAGCTTTCCCTCCCATAAGTGTTAATCCTGTTACAGTCAAGGCTTTTCTAAGAAAATCCCTTCTATCCATATCTTCCCAGTCTCTTTTCATTTTTTATTCCCTCAATACCCTCTTTTTTCTGTAAAAATATTAAAAAGCACTATAAAAAGGAAGATGGAAATTACAGCTATTATATACTCAAATCCGTGGTTTGAAAAAAGTTGCTCAATTATGTACATTTTGTTTCACCTTTCTTTCATGGCAATCTGTGCATTTTTTTGGTTTTTCAAGGTTCATATTTTCATGGCATCTAATACACATACCGTGATAGGCGGATTGCAGTCTCGGTCTACCTATATCCTTAACGCCAAACTCAGCACTATGACAGCTTATACATAAAGGAGGTTTTTCTTTGTCACCTTCTGCATTTTCAATACTTTTATGATGACAGCCTCTACAAATAGTATTTTCATTTCCGTGGTAATACTTAGCTAAATTACTCTGGTTTGAAATTTCATTAAGTTTTCGGATCATCTTGTAATGAGGCATTTTAACTGGCTCGAAATCTTGCTCAAGGTGTTTAATTTGAACTTCATCCTGTATTTTCTGGACTTTTTTTGTCTTTGTTGACATTAAAACTTTAGCATCTTTCTTTCCACTATGACATTTATTACAGGTTTCTTTATTGCCAAGTTCGATTTTAACTGGAGGGATAAAGTAGTGACAACCGTAACATTCTTTTTTAGTTATACTATTTTTGTGACAACCTTGGCAACTTAGCTCTGAATTTAAAGAATGATAGGCTGTGGCGATGTTAACATATCCACCTTCTTCTTTTCCTTTTAGGTTATGGCAGTCTTTACAGGCTTTTAGTGTTTCATGATGACAGACTCTACATGTTTTGTTATTAAATTCATGAAAATCATGCTTAAAGGGAACCCCTTTCATTTTTGCTCCTTCAATTTTTATGAAAGCTGTCTTAGGTTGATCTACTTCTGGTCTGGGAATATCTCTAAGTTCTGACAGGGTTTTATATTTTCCTGTATGGCATTCAGAACAAATTATGGGACCTGAATCTTTTCCTTGAGATTTATTTTGCACATGGCAGTTTAAACAAAGGAGATGACATGTTTTTTCCATATTTAAATTTTTTTCTTTCGATACCTTAACAATTTTTGTAAGTTCAGGCCCTCTTTTCTTATTTAAATCATGACAGTAGTAGCAGCTTTGTTCTGTTCCTTTTTCGTATACAAGGATAAGTTCCTTATTCTTTTCACCTATGTCGTAGGTGTGGTGACATAGACTGCAATCTTTTTCATGTTTTTTCACATGTTTTTCATGAATAGCAAAGTCAAACTCAAAAGGAGAGTATTTTACTTCTTTTTTCTCATACTCTTTTTTATGACAGTCTCTACAGGATAGAATTTCAGGTCCTGTTTTTTTACCTTGAGCACTAAGTTTTTGATGACAATTTAGACATTTGCCGTGATAAGCATTTTTTAATTCCTCTGGATTTTTTTCCTTAATCGCCCCTGTAAAATCAAAGGAGTAATTCCCATATTGATCTTTAAAATGGCATTCATTACATGTCTTCTCTTGAGCCTTATTAAGTATTTTAGCCATGGCTTCCACATGGAGTTGATGTTTAAATAATACTTTTCCATATTCAAGTTTTCCAAAATTCTCTATATGAGCAATGGATACAATGTTTTCATTCTTATGCTTTAAAGTTACCTCATTGCCTTGAAGAGAACTTTTAGAATAAATAACTTTTACGCTTATTACTGAAAGGCAGAGTAAGATTCCTATAAACAGAATTTTTTTCATGGCTTCATCTCTTCTGGTATTTCCATAATTTCTGCAATTATATCTGTTAGAAACTTAACGTGCACATGCAGTTTGTAATATTCATTAAGATCTTCAATTCCCTTGTGACAGGTATGGCAAGGAGCGATTACGATCTTTGCACCTGTATCCCTAATTTGTTCTGCTTTAACTTTTCCACCTTCTATTCTTGCTGTTTTCCAAGCTGGACCTGCATCTATCATCCCTCCACCAGCAGAACAGCAGTAATTATGATCATCTTTAGGAGTCATCTCAACTATATTTTCACAGAGTTGAGAAACAACGTATCTAAGCATTTTCCCCATCCCCCTGTATCTTATGATATTACAGGGGTCTTGGATTGTGACAGGTTCTTTAATTTTTTTTGCAATTTTGATCTTCCCTTCTTTAAATAGTTCATAAAAGAATTGAACTCCGTGGATATAGGGAATGGGAGATTCTTTCCAACCTAAGTATCTAACTCCTTCATAAATTCCTGTTCTGAAGGCATGTCCACATTCGCCCATTACAATTCTTTTTACATTTAATTTTAGTGCCCCCTCATAATGGGTTTTTACAACCTTACCGAGAGTTTCAAAATCATGAGCGTAAAAAGCCTTATTTGTATAATCCCATCCGTCTGTATCAGGCATAGTCCAGTCAATTTGGGCAACATTCATTATTTTTGCCATGTTTGTGAGAAGTCCTGTCATATATTTAGCTTCAAGACCATGGGCAAGGTATAAAACCTCTGCATCCTTTTTACCAAGAGGAATTTTAGCATTTTTAATTTCAGCCTTCAATTCATCTTCAAGCCATTGAACTGTGTCAAGCCATTCATCCTGTCTAAACCATAGCATATTGGTTGTCTGCATATGACTCAGTGCCTGATCCTGAATATATTGGGGAACTGTTCCTATTAAACAGCATATTCTTCTGACAAGAGATATAAGATAAGCTATATCTATGCCGAACGGACAGAATTGCACACAACGACGGCAGAGATTACACTCAGTAAAGGCAATTCTTGCATATTTTTTTATATCCTCTTTGCTCACCTTTCCTTTTTTGTTTAGAATATCCCAAATTGTTTGTTTAACTTTAGCCGCAGGTGCATAGGTGGGATCATTATTATGTCCTAAATAATGATGGCAAGAAGTAGTGCACATTCCACATCTCATACAGGTTTCTACAAAGACCTTGAGCCTTGCAGAAGCCTCTTTGTTTAAAGCCCAGTCAATTGCTCTTTTTATTTTTCCTTCATCAACTCTATTTAGTGTTTCATCAATTCCCATGTCTGTAACAGGTTTCCTCTTAAATTCCATATTACCCCTCAATAATCTCTTGAATGTCTTACAGCACCAAACTCGCTTCCTGTATGTGCTCTTGTAAGAAAGAACATAAACATATGACTCAGTCTCGTAAAGGGAATTGCAATGAGCATTATTTCACCCGTAAACATGTGTATGGTCAACATAATTTTATACTCAAGAAAAAGCTCGTGATGAGCAAGAAATCCTGTAATAAAGGGTAGGGCTACTAAGGTGAGTACTATGTAATCTGAGGAGGATGTTAAAAATTTAATATCCTGTTGATATAGCCTTCTCAAAAGGAGCAAAAGGGAACAAAGGATAGTAATAAAAGTCATTGCATCAGCTAATGGAACAGGTAAAGCCCACGAGCTAATTCCCCAAGATTCATACCAAAGTTCTATGTGCCCTGTTAAAAATATGGGTGTGGCAATTAAGCATATGTGAAATATAAAGGTTATCGCTGTAAACCAGGGATGCTTTCTCATACTTATACTTCCATAGGGAGTAAACCATCGAAAGATTGACCGCAGGCTGTATTTAAGGCTTAGATAGGGATAAATTATTTTTTCTTTCTTAGCTATTTTTAATGTAAGAATTATGCGATAAAGCATTCCGCCGAAGAAAACTATAAAAGCAAGCCAGACAAGTGGCCCTCTTACAAGCGTGTAAATTGACGGATCAAGAAAAAACTGCTCCATTATCTTAATACCTCACTAAGAGTAAGAACTTTTCTCATATATTTCCCATTTTTAATACATCCTATGACTATTTTATCGCCTTCAGGACTAAATTGAGGCTCCCAAAGCATGTCGAAGGTATCCTTCCCTATCTTTCCATCCAATACAATAAAGTAAACTCCCTCTTTTTCTGCCTTTACAATACAGTGAGAACCATCGGGGCTGAACTTAGGTGTCCAGATTCTATCAAATCCTGTATTCCAAGGTATGCCATCTATTGCCACAGTCCATAGATTTTTTTCTCTAATAACAGCGGCCACTTTTTTACCATCGGAACTAAAAAATGGCGGTAAAACAGCCTGAGAAAAAGTTTTATTCCATGCAATCCCATCTACTGCAATAGTCCATTTTCCAAATTCTGGGGCTACTACTGCTGCAATTTTACCATTGGGACTTATTTTTTGATGCCACAGTTGGATAAAACTATCCCAAACAGGTTTACCATTTACTGCAAGAGTCCATCCTTTCTCTGTTTTTACTGGTACAGCTATATCACTATCATTTACGAAGATCGGCTCCCAAGCATTTAGAAATAAATCATTCCACAGTTGCCCGTTAACTGCTATTGTAAATTCCTGCCCTGTAATCCTAACAGTTGCGGCAACCTTTTTACTGTCAGGGCTGAAGCAGGCTCCATAAACTGATATAAAGCTTTTGTCCCAAGCGTGACCATTTAGCGCGATAGTCCATACACCCTCTTTGAAGCTGAAAATATCAAGTAGAGGAGGATTTTTTACTCTCACATAGGAAGCTGCACTGTTTCCATCAGAAGATAATATTAGTTCTCTTGAATCAAAAAATAGATTGTCCCATATTTTGCCATTTAAACAAACCCCATATGAGTCGCCTTTTTTTATGTTGAAAGCGATTGTTTTACCGGTGTTGTCCGTTTTTAGATTCCATGCATAATCAAAGGTTTCCTCCATTAAAGTATTATCCTTTGCCATTGTCCATTCATAGTTTTGCAGAACAAGGCAGATTAAACTACCTTCTGGAGTAAAATGAGGAAAACAGACTCTTTCAAAGGTTTTATCCCATAAATTCCCATTGATACAAGGAGTTATTTTTTTATCTTCTATCTCTACGGGAGCAGCAATCTTTTCAAAATCAGAAGTGACAATAAATTCATCAACTAAAATGAATTTTTCTTTCCAGTCATTTATGTTGCAGATTATTTTTTCCTTAGTGTTCCAATCCCAGTTGAACATGTTAATCGTTATCTATTAAAAAACAGATAAAAAAAAAAGTCAAGAGTTTTTATTTTAAAACATTATAATTTGTGATGTTATAATAAAATTATGTTTGACAAATACTTAGCATTCCTTTGGTACGGTAAGGAGAAAAGGCTTAAAGAAGTCAAAAGAATCTCAAAGATAAAGATAGAGGAACTATTTGGAATTGATAAGCAGAAGAATCTAATACTTTCTAATACTAAAGCCTTTATTGAAGGTAAAAGGGTAAACAATGTTTTATTGTGGGGTGAAAGAGGAACTGGAAAAACAACCCTCGTAAGGGCGTTGATTAATTATTTCAAAGACTCTCCTTTAAGAATAATTCAGGTATTAAAGAATGATATTATCACAATCCCTTTTCTGTATGACATTATTTATGATTATCAAAATTTACGTTTTATTGTTTTCATAGATGACCTATCCTTTAATGAAAATGAACAGGAATTTAGAGATTTAAAGATTGTGATGGGTGGAGGAATTGAGGAGATTCCTGAAAATTCTATTATTTATGCAACTTCAAACAGGAGAAACCTCATGCCTGTCACCTCTCAAAGTGATAATGAACTTTTCCCAGAGGATAGCCTCCAGGAGCGTGCTTCTTTGATTGAGAGATTCGGATTGAGAATAGGATTTTACAGATTTTCCGAATCTGAGTATTTGGAAATTGTAAAACATTATGCCCAAATAGATGGCATAAAATTATCTGAACATGAACTCTTTCAAAAAGCGCGAGAATGGGCTTTAATGCATGGAACAACTGGAAGATCAGCCTATCAGTTTGTATTAAGCCTTAGTATTCTTTAATGCGAGCTTATTTAAGGCATTTACATAGGCTTTTGCTGAGGCAACTATTATGTCTGTATCAGAACCATGCCCTCTTACTGTATGTCCACTTTCTTCAAGTATGACAGTTACTTCACCAAGTGCATCGGTTCCACCCGTTATCGCTTTAATTTCAAACTTATTTAATTCAGCCTTAGACCCTGTGAGCTCAGTTATTGCTTTGTATACCGAATCAACAGGTCCGTCACCTGATACAGATATTTCCTTATCTTTTCCATTGATTCTCATTCTAACAGTTGCTTTTGGCTTTTTCTTTGTTCCGCTTTCCACTTCAAGATCAACAAGTTGATAGACCTCTGATATTCTTAAAACTTCATCTGAAACAAGAGCTTCTATATCTTCATTGAAAATATACTTTTTCTGGTCAGCAAGTTTTTTAAATCTTTCAAAGGCACGATTTAATTCTTCTTCTGTAAGGCTAAAGCCAAGTTCTTCAAGTCTTGTCTTGAAGGCATGTCTTCCTGAATGTTTACCCAATACAATTTTAGAACTTGGAATTCCTATATCCTGTGGTCTCATAATTTCATAGGTAGTTCTCTCCTTAAGTACTCCATCCTGATGAATGCCTGCCTCATGGGCAAAGGCATTAGCTCCAACAATTGCCTTGTTTGGTTGAACCATCATTCCTGTGATTTTGCTTATAAGTCTGCTTGTTCTGTAAATTTCTTGGGTTACAATATTTGTATCAGCCTTGAAAAAGTCATTTCTTACTTTTAAAGCCATAACAATCTCTTCCATCGCTGCATTTCCTGCTCTCTCACCAATGCCATTTATAGTGCATTCAACCTGCCCTGCACCCTTAAGAATTGCTGTAAGAGAATTGGCAACAGCAAGCCCTAAGTCATTGTGACAGTGAACACTTATTGTTGCTTTATCAATGTTTGGAACTTTATTCATCAAATACTCAATTAAATCTCCATACTCTTGTGGAATAGTATAACCTACAGTATCAGGTATATTTACTGTTGTAGCACCTGCTTTTATTACTTCTTCTGTAACTTTACACAGATAATCCCAGTCTGATCTTGTAGCATCTTCAGCAGAAAACTCCACATCGTCAGTATACTGTTTTGCCTTTTTAACAGCTTTGACTGCTGACTCAATTACTTGGTCTCTATCCATTCTAAGTTTGTATTTAAGATGAATGTCAGATGTGGCTATGAAAGTATGTATTCTTTTTTGCTCCGCTGGCTTTAAAGCTTCAGCAGCTCTTTCAATATCTTCATCTCGTGCTCTACACAATCCTGCTACTACAATGCCTTTGACCTCTTTTGCAATTCTATTTACTGCTTCAAAATCACCGGGTGAGGCAATTGGAAAACCTGCTTCTATAATGTCAACGCCAAGTTTTTTAAGTTGTTTGGCAACCTGAATTTTTTCTTCTACATTCATTGAGGCACCGGGAGACTGTTCTCCGTCCCTCAAGGTAGTATCAAATATTTTTATCTTTCTCATCTTGCACCTCTGGTCTTTTCCTTTTATGTTTAATTAAAATGATTATATTTTCAATTATACCTGATACTACATAGATACTGGCAAGTACAAAAACAGCGACGGGTGGATGAATCACAATAAAGAACAATAATAAAATAAAAAAAAGAAGAATCCAGAAGGGTTTTTTTTCTCTGAAGTCAACTTCTTTAAGTCCATGGAACTTGAGACTGCTCACCATCATTAGAGCAAGAGTCAATGTTAGAATTGGAAAAAATATATTTTTTTCTGGTAAATATTCCAGTATTTCTTGACAAAATAAAACTGTCGCTGCAACCATAGTAGCTGCTCCCGGAATCGGTAGTCCTTTAAATGATTTTATACCGCCTGTTTGAATATTAAATCTTGCGAGTCTGAGTGCTCCACAAGCTGTGAATAAAAAAGCTATTGCAAAACCAACTCTACCAAAATCAAAGAGTGCCCATTTATAAATTAAAATTGAAGGTGCTACTCCGAAAGCGACAAGATCTGAAAGTGAGTCGAGTTCTACACCAAAGCGAGTCGTTGTTCTTGTAAGTCTAGCAACCCAACCATCAAGACCGTCAAAGATATTTG
>FQKF010045719.1_pt1 | contig 23040 bp, 21 predicted proteins | sample 1504521 | NCBI WGS metagenome assembly FQKF01 (sample SAMEA4475357, study PRJEB15587) | soil metagenome | biome: Soil; feature: Field | place: India | collected 2015-03-11 | depth 0 m
AAAAAAAATCAGACGCCACTTAAAAAACATCGGCCTTATTCGCGGAAAGGAAGCACGTCGGTAATGCCGACAGGTAAGATGCGCAGCAAAGGTAAGAAAGTCGCTATCATCGGATGAAGATTGGCCGGAAAAAATGCTGTGAAATGCTGGACAGACAAGGCCTCTCATACAACTGTTCCCACTGGCCCCACACCTTAGCGATTTAGAATTTGTCAGGTTTAGTGCTGAAACCAACATGCGCAACCTTACTTTGTGGTCCGTTTTAGCGACGTTTCTCTATGAAAAACATCTTGTTTAGACCCTTCATCGGGCTATCCGCCTTACTATTACTGCTCAGTGTCACCCATGACTCCGTTGTGCGCTGGCCGGATGGTGTCGAGCACGATTTTGGCCAGGTGCGCTTGGGCCATACCGTCGAGCATCACTTTGTTTTTGAAAACATTGCCGCCGAAGCCATCGCTTTAGAGACCATTCGTACCGAATGCGGTTGTACGGTCGCGGATTGGCCCGAAGAACCCATTGCTCCCGGGCAGCGCGGCGAGGTACGTGTTGATTTCCACGCTGACCGCAGCGGCCCTTTCCGGAAAAAAATCAAAGTCTATTTTGACCGACAGCGACGTGCCGAAATCCTGTGGATAAACGGGGTAGTGAAATGAAAAGTGCATATGCCTTTTGATAGGTCAGCGGCCGCTTCTGGACGGCGGGCTGATTTTTTTCGCTCCCTTCGGTCGCTCAATTTTACGCTTTAGTTTTAAGCCTCGGATTTTGAAGCGGCATGACGCTTCTGCCGTCTCGCTTGCAATAGCTAGCAGATTACTTTACCGTTGGCCTTGCTCTTAGCGTCGAATCGCTACCTTTGCCGCGTCCGTCGCTGTGGCGTCGGAACCTTTTTTTCACCAAAACATAGCGAAGCTACACACCTTTTATGAACTTACACGAATACCAGGGAAAGGAGCTGCTCAAATCCTATGGAGTCAAGATCCAGGAGGGTATTTTGGCCCACACGCCTGAAGAAGCCGAGGCGGCGGCCCACAAGTTGAAAGAACTGTATCAGTCGGACTGGTGCGTGATTAAAGCACAGATTCACGCCGGCGGCCGCGGCAAAGGCGGTGGGGTCAAGCTGGCCAAAAGCCCTGCCGAGGCGCGCCAGCTGGCCAGCCAGATCCTGGGCATGATGCTCATAACTCCGCAGACGCCGCCGCAAGGCAAATTAGTGCGCAAAGTGCTGGTAGCACAAGACGTCTTTTACCCCGGTGCCCATGAGCCCAAAGAGTACTACATCAGTATCCTGACCGACCGTTCGCGCAACGGCAACGTAATTATCTACTCGCCTGACGGCGGCATGGACATCGAGGCTGTAGCCGAAAAGACTCCCGAGCGCGTGTTCACCGAATTTGTGGACCCACTCCTGGGCCTGCGCCCGTTTCAGGCCGCTAAAGTGGCTTTCAATCTAGGGCTGAGCGGCCAGGCGCATAAAGAGATGACGGCGTTTGTACAAAAATTATACGCTGCTTTCATCGGCAGCGATGCCTCTCTTTTTGAAATCAACCCCTGCCTGAAAACCTCCGACGAACAGATCATCGCTGTGGATGCTAAAGTAGTGCTCGACGACAACTCGCTGATGCGTCATCCCGACTTGGCGGCTCTGCGCGACACCGACGAGGAAGACCCCACCGATGTAGAAGCGCGCGAAAACGACCTCAACTACGTCAAACTGGACGGCAACGTCGGCTGTATGGTCAACGGTGCGGGCTTAGCTATGGCCACTATGGACCTCATCAAACTCTCGGGTGGCGAACCGGCCAACTTTTTAGACGTAGGCGGCACTGCCGATGCGCAGCGCGTAGAAAAAGCCATGCGTATCATCCTAAAAGACCCTAACGTGAAGGCTATTCTGATTAATATTTTTGGCGGAATTGTGCGCTGCGACCGCGTGGCCCAGGGCGTAGTGGATGCCTATAAGTCTATCGGCGATATTCCCGTACCGGTCATCGTGCGCCTTCAGGGCACTAATGCCGATATTGCCAAGAAAATCATAGACGAGTCGGGGCTGCGCGTCATGGGCGCTGTGGAATTCCAGGAAGCCGCCGACTTAGTATCGCAGGTGCTGCGCTAAAAGACACTTTGTCAGGCTGTTTGCTCGTCGGGCTGTGGTCCGGCGAGCAAACGCTCCAGGTCTTCCGGCGTGTCGATGCCCACGCTCTCTGCGTCGGTGATGCCCGCGGCGATGCCGTATCCGTGCGTCAGCCAGCGCAGCTGCTCCAAAGACTCGGCCAGCTCTAGCGGCGACGGGGGGAGTTGAGCTATTTGCAGCAAAGCATCGCGCCGAAAGGCATAGAGACCTAAATGTTTATAGAACTCACCTGCCGTAAGCCAGATCTCCGGTGCTACGCCGCGCACGAATGGGATAGGGTGGCGGCTGAAATAAAGTACCCGGCGGTTTTGGGCAAAAACAGCTTTGACGACATTCGGATTGAACAGCTCTTCGGGCATGTGGATGCGTTTAACCAATGTGGCAATAGGATAGGAGGGGGCATCCGTCAGTGTGCGTACTAACAGGTTAATCTGCTCGGGTTGAACAAAAGGCTCATCGCCCTGGATATTGAGGACAATTTCAGCGTTCTCGATAGTGGCAGCCACTTCGGCGCAGCGGTCGGTGCCGCTTTGGTGATCAGGGCGAGTCATGACCACTTCGCCGCCGAAGGCGCGTGCATGTTCGTAGACTCGCTCATCGTCAGTGGCTAAAATGACGCGCTCTACTGCGGGGGTTTTACGCACTTGCTCCCACACTCGTTGCAGCATAGTTTTGCCCCAAATGTCGACTAAGGGTTTGCCCGGAAAGCGCGTAGAGGCGTAGCGAGCTGGAATGATTGCAATAACCACGGTTATTTTATGCCAAAAGAGGCCTTTACCTTTGCCCACAAACATACGGAGAGAAACACCATGCGGCCGAAGACCCTTGTATTCCTTTGGATTATTGTTCAACTTACGGCTTTTGCTCAGAAGCCACAGCCGCAGCCCAAAGGCTCCGAACCTGCGCTCACGTGGCGCGACAGCGTATTGCTAACCGTAGAGAACGGACAGAAGCAACTGCATCACATTGTCAAGCCCGGGCAGACGCCGTTTTCGTTGGCGCTCTTTTACGGCCTCAGTTTGGAAGAGCTGTACTACCTCAATCCGGCGCTTCAGCAAGACCCAACGCTGCGAGCGGGCACGTTGCTAAAGGTTCCCATACCCAACCGTGTCATTCGGCGCTATGAAGGCGCGCTGTTTGAACGACAGCGTTTTGCACCACTCTTTTATGTCGTTCAGCCGGGCGACAACCTTTTCCACGTGGCTAAACGCCTCTTCGATATGCCCATAGACTCCTTGCGTCAGCGCAATCGCCTGCGCAACGACAATATCCATCCCGGCCAAATGCTCCACGTCGGCTGGATGAGCCTCGACGGCATACCTGCCGAATGGCGCTCCACACCAGTGGTTGAAACTGTGCCCGAACAAACACATCGCGATCGCTTTGAAGAGGACAAAAAACGTCTGATAGAGCACAGTAGCCAGGGCGTCTGTCTCTGGAACCGCGAAAGCAATGAAAAAGGCGACTTCTACGCATTGCACCGCGAAGCCGCCATCGGCTCTACCATTGCGGTAACCAACCCCATGAGCCGCGTAGTTGTGTATGCCCGCGTTATTGGGCGTATTCCCTCTACTTACGAGCCTAACATCGAAGTTATCCTGTCGCCAGCGGCCGCCCGGTACCTGAAGGCCCTCGACCCCAGATTTTTCGTGCAAACCCGATACCTCAAATAAGGCAGCCGGACAGTGCACACGCCAGGGAGGAGGATACCCTGTCCGGCTCTCGCTTCAGCAGTGGCTATGGCTCAACGCGAATGTTAAGGCTTGACCTAGCGACGACTCCTCTGTTGTTTTCTGCCGTGCCCTCGAGACCATAGCCGAGAGAGGTGGTACTCATTCCGACTGGACAGCCGCGTTCAGTATCTATCTCGTACTCGGGTAGGTCCCATTCCACAATTCCGCACCTGCGGATAAACGTTAAATTCTGAGAATACGTTGGCAAAATACCGTCGTAAACAATCGCACTACCAGGCCTCGAACATATGTGCCCGAAACCACCGGTGCAACTTACACTCCTTATTCCGCTTTGTCCATCGCGAGCTTTTAGAAATACCCGGACCCTTTCGGTTCTACTGACGGTAATCGTGACGGTTCCGCCCGAATGCGGGGCAATGGAAGAGGTGGGTGTTGGGCCTCCTGTGGCACGGGTAACCATCCAGATGAGTTCGGGTGCTGAGGCATCGGAGGAGGGGATTTCGACCATTCCCGGGTCTTCGCAACAACGCGGTCTGCACCCGTTCATCAGCAAGAGTGCGCACATCCCTACCAACATTAGGGCAACTGAGGAAGTCTTCATCATACGGTTATGCATTTTATGTGATGGTTTCACCGCAATGATGTCGCTCAGTTTCAGGAGGGGTCAACCTTTTTTCATCAGCCGGATGGTAAAAGTGTGGCAAAAGGCCGGAGGGCCTGCTCTGATTTACGGGGGTGCATCGAGTGAAGAGGATGAGATGGGCAACCCTTCCTGCGGATACCAGCACAGGCGGTCGAGCATTCTGGGCGTGCCGCGGAAGATATTGAGGTCTACCGGGCGCGAGATGCCGGGCAAGCGGCCTTTTTCAGAAAACTGCCAGAAGTGCCACGAGCGCGTGCCCAGGCGCGGATGCTCGTCAGAGTAGCGCGCTATCCAAAGCGGGTAATCGTCGAAGTAGCCCGCCAGATGCCGCTCATAAAAGTACTGATTGGTGTAAATGATCGGGCGTACACAGAGGGCTTTCTCGACTTTTTGCAGCCACTCTAAGGCCTCGCGTCGCACAGTTTCAGGGCGTCGGCCGTCGGTGGTCTCGATGTCGAGCACTGGGGCCAGATCGCCAGGCTGCAATTCGACGGTGCGCAGATAGTGCTCGGCTTGCAGGGCGCCATCGCGCTTAGGGCGGAAGTAGTGATAAGCTCCGCGGCGGATGCCCATTTCGCGTAGCCAGGCCCAGTTTTCGGAGAAAAGAGAGTCAAGAAAATCACCGCCCTCGGTGGCTTTGACGAAAACAAAGTGCACCTCGCTACGCTGTACCAATTGCCGCCAGTCTATATGCTGCTGGTGGTGCGACACGTCAATACCCAACAGCAACGCCGCCGGCAGGTCGAGCATACCGGCATTGCGCCCGCCCCAGACAGGATACAAAAGGAAAAACAGGAAAGCGAGCAAACGCATAGGCAGAGATTTTCTCAGTGCAGTAAGGTGCGCGCAATCGGTCCGGGCAATGTGAAAATACGGCGGCGAAAATAGTGCCGCATTCTTCGATGGCTGAGTCGCACCGCCAGACTTTGGACGAAAAGGCCATCTGACACCGCATGCGGCGGGCTGACTGCCCACATGTAGGCAAACGCAATCGTGGGTGTACTGTTTTAGTTCAGCCAGCGTTTCTGGCCGTTCGGCTAATACTGGCCCAACGTCAGCCCACGACGTGCTACCTTTGTTTTATGGTGTTGCGTATGCGCCTTGTCTGTGCCCTTTTCGTGGGCATTTCGTTTGTGGCCTCCTGGGGGCTGCGGACGGGGCATTTGCTGCTGCACTGCGAGCATCACCATGCACTGCCGTGCTCTGCGCGCTATGACGAGAGCCGTACGTATCATTTGCATGACAAGCGCTATAGCGCTGATGACTGCTGGGTGTGTGCATTTTGGTTCGCTACACCCGATTTGCCGATAGCTGGGCCTTTGCTGACTGCAGTTTACTTGGAGGCCGAGGACACTTTAGCAGTCTCTCTGGAAACGCATATAGCCGCGCCGGTTCGGTTGCGGCGTTCGCGCGCGCCGCCTGTGGTGGCCTTTACCCCCGCTGCCACTCCGGGTAGCCTGCCCCTGGACCTAACGCTTTTCTAAAGCGAGCGGCATTTTGGTCGGGTAAAGCCCGAATGTCGTGTTTTGCCTAAGGCGTTGGGGACGAGGAGTCTCTTCTTTCGTGTTTCCAGTTTTTTCAAAAAAAGCAAGCAATGACTGTCCAAGCAGCGCGTCTTTGGAGCGCGGCCTGGCTCGTATTCGGCAGTGCCTTCTGGTTGGAGGCCCAACACTGCGATATTCCGCTGCGCGGAGCAGTGTGGAATGCCGATACAGGTGAGCCTCTGCCCTATGCTTCGGTGCATATCGTCGGTACAAACCGCGGTGCCATCACCGACGAGCAGGGCACCTTTATTATCCGCAACCTGTGCGAAGACTCCACTTATACCGTTACGGTTAGTCACATTGAGTGCGATCACGAGACGCAAGTCATTCGATTGGTGGAGAACAAGGTGTTCCATTTTTACCTGCATCACCACATTCTTTCGGAGGTAGTGGTGCAGGAGCATGCTGTAGCGCCATTGCCTGCCCAGGCTTCCGAAGCCTTGAGTGGCGAGGCGCTGACGCAGCGACAGGCCTTGCCGCTGGGCGAAGCACTGCGGCTGTTGCCTGGTGTGGCGGTGCTGAACACGGGCACGACCATTGCTAAGCCGGTCATCCACGGGCTGCATTCCAACCGAGTTGCCATTATTGCCAATGGTGTTGTGCTGGAAGGGCAGCAGTGGGGAGCCGAGCATGCGCCAGAGGTGGACCCGTTCACAGCCCAGCGCATTTCGGTGGTCAAAGGTGCCGCGGGCGTACGCTACGGCGTAGGAGCTATGGCTGGTGCAGTGGTGCTGGAACCCGCTCCGTTGCGGCAGCGCTCCGGCACAAGCGGTTGGCTCTACGGCGGTCTGAACAGCAACGGCTGGGGCGGCATCCTGGCCGGTGCTACCGACTGGAAACCGAAGCGTGGCTCGTTAGCTTTGCGTCTGCAAGGCGCTGCCAAACGCAGCGGTAACCTGCGCGCACCCGATTACTGGCTGGGCAATACCGGCATGGAAGAACTGAATTTATCGGCGCTGGCGGAGGTAAAAACCGGACGCTGGCGACACGAAACTGCCTTGAGTCGCTTTGCCCAGCGGGTCGGCATCCTGCAGGCCGCGCACATCGGAAACCTGACCGACCTGCAGCGGGCCATCGAGAGGACAACGCCGCTCAACAACGACAACCGTTTCCGCTACGACGTTGAGCGACCCTTACAGCGCATCCAGCACTATACGGCACGCCACCGCGCCAGCCGGTCGCTTTCGGACCGCTGGAAACTCTCCACGCAGTACGCGCTGCAATTCAACCTGCGCGAAGAGTACGATGTCGTGCGCCGCACCGGCAGCGCCACCGACCGACCCCAGCAACGCTTCCGCATCTGGACGCACATGCTCGACGCAGCCGTAGAACACGCGCCCATCTACCATTGGGAGGGCGGCATCGGCGGTCAAGTGCTCTACCAGTACAACTTAGTCGGGCGCGGCGGCCTCATACCCGACTATCGGAGCTGGGGCGGCAGCCTATGGTGGCTCGAACGCTGGCGACACTTTCCCAAGCCCTGGGAACTGGAGCTGGGCCTGCGCTACGACTATCGCCGCACCGCCGCCAGCACCACCGGCACGCTCTTCAACGTGGACACTACTGTGCACTTCGGCGGCTTGTCGGGCAACCTTGGCGTGGTGCGCCGCTTGGGCCAGCACACGCGCCTGACCCTCAACACGGGCTATGCCTGGCGACCGCCGCACGTCAACGAACTCTTCGCCCGCGGCGTACACCATGGTGCAGCCACTTACGAAGAGGGCCGGCCCGACCTGCGGCCGGAAAAGGCCTGGAACACCAACCTGACGGCACACTGTGAACGCCAGTGGCTGGCCGGAACGCTGACGCTGTTCCGAAATCAGGCGCAGAATTTTATCTACTTGGACCCGCAGCGCACGCTGGTGCTGACCTCGCGCGGCGCCTTCCCGGCATACTTCTACGCTCAGGCCAACGCTGTACTTTATGGGGCTGACGCTTCCGTAACAGTACCGGTAGTGGGGGGCTTAGCTATTGAAGCCCGCGCCTCGCTGCTGCGCGCCTACCGAACGGCGCCTGACTCAACGGAAAGCACGCCCCGCCGCGACTGGCTGCCGCTCATGCCGCCCGACCGCCTTCAGTACGGCCTGTACTGGTCTAACGCACCCGGCGCAGGCTCGAACACTACACACCCAACGCCGCAAACATACGCACGCCTGACGGGCAGTACTACGCTCCGCCAGACACGCATCCCTGTGCAAGGCCTCTTAGCCGATGCTCCACCAGCCTTCACGGTCTGGAGTCTCGAAATCGGACACACCTTCCCTGTGCGCAAACGCCCGGCCCAGTCCTTGGAAACCGGCCTCACCGTGCGCAACCTCACTAACGCGCGCTACCGCGAATACCTGAACTTCTTCCGATTCTTCGCCGACGAACCCGGGCTGAATATCAGCCTATGGGGCAAATGGCATTTTTGAAAACAGGCCTACTCGTGGGTCGCTATTTCCATTTTCAAACACAAAATCTGAACACATCATGAACACTCATTTGGTAAAAATTGGCTTTTTGGCTCTTCTCACTCTTGCCATGGCTGCCACCGGCTGCCGCAAAGACGATGACACCGAAAACGAAGTGATCACTACCGTTGTGGTTCACTTCAAAAGCACCGACGGCACTTTCGACCGGCGCTTCACCTGGAATGACCCTGATGGCGATGGCGGCTTGCCGCCTACCGTGGAGGATATCTTGCTGGCACCCAATAAGGAGTACAACGCCGAGGTGCATTTCTATGACCGCAGCAAATCGCCCGAAGTGGACATCACGAAGGAAATCGAGGAAGAAAGCGACGAGCACCTGCTGGTGTATCGCATCAGCGGAGCACTAAATCTGACAATCACGCCCACAGACACAGACTCTAAGGGCCGTCCTTTTCGCTTGAAGACACGCTGGGCAACGGGCGCTACGTCCATGGGTTCAGTGGTTATTACCTTGCGCCACAATCCGAATAAACAGCTTCCGAACCTCGATCAGACGGGCAGTGTGGATGCCGAGGTAGAATTCCCAGTACGCATCCAGTAAGGCCGAGCCGGTAGCGTTTGTGCAATAATACGGGCGCCATTCTCCTTGCATGGAGGGTGGCGCTTTTTTCGTCACGCAACAGCATGCAGGGGCCTATTGCCGTCCTTTGCAGCGAAAATAGCCTTTATCGGTGGGTGGCTATTTGATCAACTGGAACCGCACTGGCAGCACAAAGCGCACATTTACCTTAACGCCGTTGTGTTCGCCGGGCGTCCAAGAGGGCATGGACTTCACCACGCGCACAGCCTCGGCGCCGCAACCACCGCCGATGTCCTTGAGGATTTCCACGTTGGAGATGCGGCCTTCGGTATCCACAACGAAGCGGATGACGACGATACCCTGGATATTGTTTTCCACGGCTAAGCGCGGATACTTTAGGTTTTCGGCCAGATAGGCCATGAGCGCCTCTTCTCCGCCAGGGAATTCGGGACGTTTGGAGACAAAATCGAATACCGGCTCTTCGCGCTTGGGCGCGGGCTTAGGTGGCTCGGGTGGTGGCGGTGGTTCTGGGATAGCTACTTTGGGCGTGTAGTCCACGTAGAGGTCACCGCTGCCTTCTTGGGTAATGCGCGCGGGGTTGGCTTTGCTTAGGTCTTCAATGGTGGGTATTTCTTCCTCGTCGCGCACCTCTTCGTCGGCCTTGACGACGGGTTTCATAAACTTCACGGTGCGTACCTGTGGCTGTGCCAATTCCGGCTCTTTGGGCTTTTCGGGTTCGGCTACAGGCGGCGGTGCGGCCAATTCGGCGTAAGGAGTTACGTTGACCTCGACCTGCTTTTCTTGCGCTTCGGCCCGCTGGCGGAGCCATAGCCACAACAGCGGGGTGCCGTACAGCAACCCCAGCGCGAGCAAGCCGCCCACCACTCCACGCGTCAGGTGTCGGGCGCGGTGCTGCCGCAATATATAGGCTCCGTAGGCTTTATTTTTGAACGCAAAGAGCGTCTCCTCGAGCGCTTGCTGCTGGTGTGCTTCGTTCATGGCTGCTTCGAGTCGGTTTACGAGTTAGGTACCGGAATGCCGGCGCTACGCATGAGAGTGAGTTCTTGTTCGCTTACTCGGTCAATGGCATAGCGACCGATGCGGTTGATGTTCATTTCATCCAGCAGGATGACGAGGTTTTCAAAGGCGCAGTCAGGGTGTGGTTTGAGCAGCACAACGGGCTTTTCGGTCTCCTGAATGAACGTTTGCAAGAAGCGGCGCAGCCCTACTTTGTCGTAGGACAAAGGCCTAAAACCGCCGACATCGGGTAGCCCGCGATAATAGTACAGCTTGTTGTCAGGCAGAGCAATGAGCGTGAGCGCTTGGGAGGCTTTGACGGCCTGCACCTCTTCGGTGCGCGTCTGTTCGTCGTCGGGCACGGGCATGACTAATTCCATGCCGCGCGGGCGGTACATGGTGGTGGAGAGCATGAAAAAGGTGAGCAGGAGGAAAGCCATGTCCACCATAGAGTTCATGTCCGTTACAATGCCGGGTTTTTCCTTGACCCGGCCCAGTCGGCGCAGGCGATTGGGATTGGGAATATCGTCAATATCCAGCATCGTCGTTCAACTTTTTAGGTTGGGTGATGAGGGTGAAGCGCAGCACGTTGATGTCCGTCAGCGTCTTAATGACGTCCTCGACCTTTTTGTACGGTGTGGTGGCGTCGGCTTTGATGGCTACGCGCAGGCGCGGGATGGTTACCCGCGCCAAAATGATCCAGTCGGCCAGTTCGTTTTTGTCGCCCATTTTGATGGGGATGCCCGTTTGCTTGAACCGCTTGCGCTCTTCGGCAGGGGTCTGCAGCAGGGCGCGCAGCTGGGTGGAGGGCACTCCAAAGCCCGACATCATCTCGAAGGCCCGATATTCGTCTTCAGTGTACTGAATTTGACTGACCTGCGCGTGCCTTTGCAGCCATGCCCGCCGTGCTTGCGGAGAGGTCAGGCTCAGGTAGGCGCGCCCGTCTTTGTCCACAAGGATGGTCAGCAGGTCTGTCATGGGCAGGTTTAGCCCAGCTACCGAACGGGGCATCTGCACCCACACGATCTCGCCCGTTTTGAAGGTGGTGGCCAGCAGGAAAAAGGTTACCAGCAGGAAGGCCATGTCCACCATCGGGGTCATGTCTATCTGGGGCGTTTTAGGTCTGGATAAGGCGCTTAAACGCATGGTCGGCTGGTTTTTTTAGTCCACAAAAAATTTGAGCTTCAGACTGTGAATGATGCTGAAGCACACCTCGTCGATGGTGTAGGTGATGCGTTCTATCTGGTTGTTGAACGAGTTGTAGAACACAATGGTAAATGCCGCCGTGGTGATGCCCAAGGCGGTCGTTACCAGTGCCTGCGAGATACCGCCAGCCAGACCCACCGGATCGGGTTCGCCCACGCGCGCCAGAGCGGCAAAGGCCTGAATCATACCGGTTACCGTACCGAGCAGACCCACCAGCGTGGAAATCTGTGCTACCGTACCCAGGATGAACATGTTGGTCGTCAGCTCCGACACTTCCAGCTGCGTGGCCTCTTCCAATTCCTTCTGAATGAGGTAGATGTCTTTCTGATCCACATTATTCGCAGACTTTCGGCTTAGGAATACCTCAGTACCCGTCTTGACGACATTGCCCACAGCACCACGCTGCTGATCGCTAATCTCGACGAGCTTCGAATAGTCATCCGCTGCCAGAGCACTTTTTACTTTGAAGATAAACCCGCGCAGGTCGCCCCGCCCGCGCGACATGCGCAGCGAAAAATAGCGCTCGATGATGTATACCAGAGCGATGAACTGGAAACTCAGCAGCGGAATGACGAGCACGCCGCCCTGGTAAATCGTGCCCAACATGTTGCGGGCCTGCCCTTTAGGGTTGCCGTCCACAAAATTGGCCGGGTTACCTGCCACGTAGGTGTACACTAAATAGCCCACCACTACCGAAAGTGGCAGGACAATGTAAGCGAGTTTTGCGTTGATGTTTTTCACGATAGAGGTAAAGCTGGTGAACAATTTCTGCTGACAAAGTTAGCCCCTACCTAAAAACGCACAAGGACGTTTTCAATCAGCACGCGGGGTAATCTTTTTCATTGTACTGCCCTCGTAGGTAGGAGGCATTTCGGGCATCGTTGTATCTGTGCGGTCTTGCAGCACCGGTATCGCCTTACCTTTGCTCCATGTCCGACGCATTTTCTGAATTCCTCGAACGCTTCCCGCCCATACCCATGCCCGTGGTGTTGGGCGAAGATACGCACCATATCTTCTCGCAGGAGAACAAGCCGCTGCCCGAAGCCCTGGCGGTGCAGTTTATCCAGCCCTATGAAGAAAAGGCGACCGACGCCGATGATCTGGTGGAATACGTCCCCTGCTTTGCCATCGAAGGTACCGAACACTTCGCTGCTGTGGTGTGGTGGAAAGCCGGGCTGCTGGTCTATGAGTACGTCCTGGCAACGTTCACCCCCAAAGGCGAACTCATTGACCGGCGCGTCATCGCCTACACGCGCGTCGAGGGCGATAGGATGCACCGAGCCATGGCTACCATTGACGAGGATTGGAACATCTTCATCGCCGAAGGCGAAGCGTCGAGCGCAGACGACTCCTTCGACCCCACTACTTCGCGCATGCGCGAGCTGGAGTTGATGCTCGATGGGAAGATTGTTTAAGTGAACAGCGAGGAGGGCGGGAGATTTCTGGGCAGATGAAGGTGCCCCCATGGCAAATGGTTGGCTTTTGTGTGAAAAAATAATGTTTTTTAATGAAAAGAAGAATTGCTCTGTGGTGGCTGCTCCTGTGGTTGGTGTGGCTAAATGCCGGTTATGCTCAGTTGCCTGCCGTTGCGCCGCTTGAAGTTGTACCGGCAGTGCCAAATGCTTACCACATAGAGCCGCCTAACTGGTGGACGGGTATGCGGCACAACCGCGTGGAAATTCTGCTGCATCGCCCTGGCCTGCAGGCTTTCGAGGTGCGCCTGGGCCGTACGCGTGGCGTTGCGCTGGAGCGCGTCGAGCGCGGCGATAGCCCCAACTACCTGTTCATCACCCTGACTATTGCGCCCAAGGCACCCGCGCAAGCGGTGCCTATCGTGCTGACTCACCGCGATAGTGCCGGTGTGCGCTTTACGGCAGAGTTTCCCATCCTGGCCCGCAACGGCGAACCCAAGGCGCAGGGCCTCTCCTCGCGCGATGTCATCTACCTCATCATGCCCGATCGCTTTGCCAATGGCGACCCCTCGAATGACAACGTGCCCGGTATGCTCGATACTTTGGCCCGCGACTCACTCCTGGGCCGACATGGCGGCGACCTCAAGGGTATCCTCGACCGACTGGACTATCTGCAAGACCTGGGAGTTACGGCCCTTTGGCTCAACCCCGAGCTGGAAAATGACCAGCCCGAAGCCTCGTACCACGGTTATGCCATCACCGACCTGTACCGAGTCGATCGCCGGCTGGGTACCAACGAACTTTATCGCCAGCTCGTGCGTGCCTGCCACCAACGTGGCCTTAAGGTCGTGCGCGATGTCGTGCCTAACCACATCGGCCACCATCACTACTGGATGCGCGACTTACCTATGCGCAGCTGGGTGAACACCTGGCCCACGATGACGCAAACCAATTACCGCGCCACCACGCTACTCGATCCCTATGCCTCTGAGTACGACCGAAAGCGCTTCACCGACGGCTGGTTTGTGCCCTCTATGCCCGACCTTAACCAGCGCAACCCTCACGTGGCCAACTACCTCATCCAGCAAGCCATCTGGTGGGTCGAATATGCCGGCATTGACGCCTTCCGCATCGACACCTATACTTACTCCGACCAGGCATTCATGAGCCGCTTTTGTAGCGCCTTGCGCGCCGAATACCCCACGCTTTTCCTCTTCGGCGAAATCTGGGAGCACGGTGTTATCCCGCAGGGCTTCTTCGCCGACAACCAGCCCATGCGACGCGCCAACTTCGACTCTAACCTGCCCGGCGTACTCGACTTCCAACTTTGCTTCGCCCTCCACGAAGCCCTCACGCGCGAACAGACCTGGACAGAAGGCGTCGCCCGACTTTACTACACCTTCGTCAAAGATTACTTCTACGAAGACCCTATGCGCAACGTGGTTTTTGTGGACAACCATGATCTTACTCGCTTCTTCTCCATTGTTGGTGAAGACCTCAACCGCTGGAAGTGCGGCATTGCTTGGCTACTTACTACGCGCGGTATCCCGCAAATCTACTACGGCACGGAAATCCTGAGCACGGGCTTCGAGGCACCCTCGCACGGCAATATCCGAAAAGACTTCCCCGGCGGCTGGCCAGGCGACCGCGTGAACAAATTTACTGCCGAAGGCCGTACGCCGCAAGAGAATGAAGCATTCAACTTCCTGCGCACCCTGCTGCACTACCGCTATCGCACGCCAGCCCTCTATGCGGGTAGGTTGATGCACTTTGTACCGGAACGCGGTGTATATGTCTATTTCCGATATGACGATGCGAAAACCGTCATGGTCGTGCTTAACTCCGCCCCGGAAGAGCGCATACTCGACCTAAAGCGCTTTGCCGAGCGCTTACAGGGCTTCCGCACCGGGCGCAACGTATTGAGCGGACAAACCGTGTCGTTAGACAAGGCCCTGACGGTGAGCGCCTTCACCCCATTAGTGTTAGAGCTGGAACAGTAGCCCTTAGATAGAAGTGTTACTTTGATCGGGTCAACGATCGTCGTGCTGCCGCTGGTGGCGGAAAACGCTCCTCCTTCAGTCGTCTCACTGAGTCGGCGGTGTCAAAATAGGCCATGCGGTTGGCAAAATAATCGCAAGCGCTGTCAAGAGCATCGCATGTCAGCAGCGACTCGAACTTACGCAGCTGTCGTTTGGCAAACTCGCTTGCAGCCCCTTCTTTAGCACGCAGGTTGGCCAACAGGCCTAACCAGTAGTAAAGAGCGTACTTTCTTTGTTCCGTTTCCTCTTCAGGTGCCGGAGCGCGCAGCACAGACTCGAGCTTTCGGGCAGCGGCGATGGCAGGTTTGACTTGGCCTCTCCAGAAAGCGTCCGTGGCTACGATAAACATCTCCTTGTATTGCCCCTGGATTTCGGCCATTTTTTCTATCGCATCCATCAGCGCGGGGTGGTCGTTGTGCTTTAAGGCGGCAAGGCCAACTTCCTGCATGCAATGGCCAATGGTAACCACCAGATAGGAATGGTCGCCGTTTCTGAGCGCCTTATTGTACGTGTGGGCAAGCAAATCCAGAGCCTGCTTTCTATTTTCAGAAGAGACCTTTTCTCGGCCGCCCGCTACACTGGGACTAATGATTTCCCGGAGGATCCTTCTTAGGAGTGCATAGGGCGACTGGGGTAGCGTTGGTTGGCTTGGCAACAGCCAGCTGCTCCAACGCTTGTGAACGCTTGGGAAGCAAGCACGTTCAGGCTGTTTTTGAGGCTGTGTTGTTTCTTTAGACAGATACTCTATCAAAAGTTCACACTGCTCCAGGAAGTGCTTCTTGGGTGTCCCACCGCGTACCTCTGAGGCCATGATGCTCAGCAACTCCAGGTCGTGGTCCAGCTCTTTTGCTTTTCCTTTCCGATGGTGTTTCTTAGCGTCTTTAACTAAGCATTCTGATAAACGCTTCTCTATGCTACGCGCGGAGACAAAATGCGTCCACAAATACCAGAAGCCAAGCCCCATAAGGAGTATCAGACAACCAGTAACGATCCAGGGAATGTAGGGGTAAGCGTCGACCGAGTTTTTTCCTCCAAAATATTGCCATACGCGCTCGTCGAGGGCTATATTTCCAGCAAAAAATATCACTAAAATAAAGACTACAGCAGCCCCAAAAAACCATGGCCACCTCTTCCCGATACGCTCATAATACACATCCCGCAAGTCGCCAGCGATAAACGTCTGGAGGACGAATGCCGGCACGCCCATGATGAAGACAAAGAAGGTGATGGCGATGCCGGCGGCTGTGGCCAGCCATTCTTCGCTGGGCGAGCCTCCGTTGTAGAAAAGAAGCGTTACCGATGACATGACTTGTGGAGTTTTTGAAGGTAATCCAGAAATTCATCATTGCTCGCTTGAGCGGTCTTTCGGCAGTAGTCTTGACGGGGCAGAGAGATGGGCGGCTCAAAGAGTGCCGGTACATCTTCAGGGTCGTCAATGGAGTATACGCCAAAACAGGTGTCTTTCAGGTGTGAGAAGAGCGAGTCGCGGTGTTCAGAGACCTCTTTCAGTAGTGCATAGCCGTACTCCTCGAAGCCGTTGTTCTGGTATTTTGCCCACTCATTGTGCGGTCCCGGCGGCAGGCGCAAGTCCACGACGACGAGGTCATAGGTGTTTCGACGGAGCAGGTTGAAACCTTCGGTGGCGTTGAGGGCGAAGTCGGTCTCGAAGTAGTCGCTGAGCAGCAGCGTGATGCGGAGTTCGTTGAGGTCGTGGTAGAGGTCGTTGTCCACCCATAGTAGTTTGATGATGTCGTTGTTCATGCGTTAGCGATAGGCAGCGTGATGTAAACACGAGTGATAAAGGGATTGGAATAGACGTTTGGCGGATTGCCGAAGGTCGGTTCGGATGTCAGTTTGAGGGTGCCATTGTGGCGTTGTATAACGCTATTGGCGTCGTAGAGTCCGATGCCGGTACCGGATCGGTTTCGATCGTCGGACTCTTTGCCGCGGGTGCCGAATTCGAAAATGGCGCCACTTTCGAGTTCTTCTTTTCGAATAGGTACGCCCCAGTTTTTGATGGTAATGGCGACGTGGCCTTCGCGCTGTTTTTTTTCGATGCGCATGGTTATCCAGGGGCGTCGCTCCTCTCCTCTCGACCAGCTGTATTTGATGGCGTTGTGCAGCAGGCTGTGCAGGGCACGGTTGAGCAGGGTCTTGTGGGCGTGTACCGGTATGTGCTCGCGCCGGTTGAATTCTGTGCGAATGTCCACACCTCGCAGCGCGGCGAATTCTTCTAGGGAGCGACAGACGTCGAGGGCTATATCGGTCAGGTTGATGACCTCGAAGTCTTCCTCCCGAGGTTCCTGGCCGCGCAGGAAATCGCGGAAGTACTCGAATTCAGGGATGCGTTCGCCTAATTCGTCGAAGGCTGCGGCCAGCGATATGGCATTGGCGAGGCGAAGCAAGTCTTCTATTTCAACGCGCAGGTTACGCACCGGCTCGCGCGGCAGATTGAGCTCGCTGATGGACCGCAAGTTGTGCCGCATCTGGAGCAAGAGTTGGCGGAAGACGGCGGCATTGTCTTTTTCGCGCTCCTGCGAGGTGCTGAAAGTGTTCATTTTTTTCAGGTTGTGCCGCAGGCGCTCGAAAGCGTCTTCCTCATCGTAGCCGCGTTCGGCGGCTACCCGATGCAATTCTTCTATACGCGCCTGGAGGCGTCTGACGCCGCTAGCCATTTCGGCGCGCGCCAGTTCGTAGTCCAGTCGGTTGTTGGGGCGCAGCAGGTCCTCGCCCTGGGCCTTTATGAGGCCATGCAGTGTTCGGCGCAGGCTGGTTACGGTAGATAGGTATGTATGCAGAATGGCGCCGAAGTTGTTTCTCAGCGCCCGCAATTGCTCGTTGATGTGGCCGGTTAGCTCGTAAATGACGCCAACGCGAATTCTTCGGGCTTCGCCGTCCACGTAGCGCACATTAACCACGACGCTGCGCTTGTTGCCGAAGCGGTCGTAGACGTCCATGTAGTGGTCGAGCAAGGGTTTGCCTTTGGCGGCCTCCCGGTCGAGGGCATTTTTGAAAGCTTTGTAGGAGGCTTCGCTGGGGTGAAATTCTCGAATGGGTCTGGTGAACACGTCTTCAGCCTTATCATAGCCCAGTACTTTAGCGTAAGCATCACTGGCGTAAGCAATGATGTCTTCGCCGCTGTCGTTGGTGCTGATGAGGAAGATGCCCACGGGCAAATCGTTCTGGACAGTCTCCGAAACGACGTCGTAGATAACGCCGCTCACGCGCGTCAGCTTGCCGGCCTCGTTGACCTGTCCGTCGCAGCTGAGCTGTGCAATGAGCATAGCACCATTGCGCCGGCGCAGGTTGATGTTGTGCCGGCGTAGGGTCCTTCGTTCCCCAATAAGGCTGATGAGGCTGTCTAAGGCTTCCTTCGACCAGAACAGTTCGGCGATGGGTGTACTCTGCAGCTCTTTGCGCGAATAGCCCAGCATTTCGGCAAATGCCGCATTGCAGTCCGTGATGCGGTCGGCTGCCGCCTCGAACAGACCTTCGCGGGCGTCTTCCTCGAAGTCGGAAAACCACTCGCTATCCGCCACGTTGAGCGCTATACACAACAGCACTGAAGGCCATCCCTTCTCCCTACTAAAAACCTGCGAAATGAAATGGACGCGGCGCAACTTACCGCCAATCACCAGGCGTACCCGGACGCGCTGACTCCACTCGCTGGCGGGGGTGGTTCGGACGGTCTCCAGCACTCGTTCGCGCTCGCTTTCGTTTTCGTAAAACGTGCGCACCTGGTAAGCACTCAGGTCGTCCTCTGCCTTAAACCCGAAAAATTCCCTGGCCTGCGCATTAGCCAGCAGGAATTGCCCGTCTTCATAACGGCTGGCGTAGATAGGGAACGGAAGGTGTGCTACATTCTCGTAGGTTTGCTTCAGCGAGTTCCAAAGGTCCAAAGGCAGAGATGACTCCACAGAGTATGCTTCTTTCGGTCACTTAACGTTTTCGGGCCAAAGGTATGCTGCATTTATCGGACTTTTCCAAAGAAACTAAATATTTTTCTGCCAAAGGCAAAAAGCCATTATTGCATTTCTGGGCGGGCGTATTAGGGCCCAATGCAACCCAAATGGGTATTGTTGTATCTTTGGCCTCTTGAAGTAGGCGGCATACGCTGCGAAAACATCTGCCTGATTTATTTTAACCATTCAAAATCAGTCCCTTATGCGATTTGTTGGACACGTCATCAAGACCGGTATTCATTTGGGAGCCGTGCAGTCGCGGCAGTGGTTATCGCCGGTGACTCGCCAGCGCAGGGTTTTATTGCGTCTGTTGGCAGCAGCAGCGCATACAGCCTTCGGGCGTCATTACGGCTTTGCTCCTATGCTCTGGCAGCGCGATCCAGTGCGTGCCTTTCGCACGTACGTGCCTATACACGATTACGAGAAGATTTACAGCGAATGGTGGCACCGCTCTCGCGCCGACGAGCCGAATGTGTGCTGGCCCGGCATGGTGCCCTGGTATGCCCTGAGCAGCGGCACCTCCAATGCTGCCTCGAAGTATGTGCCTGTTACGCGTGACCTCATCCGCTCGATGAGCCGGCTGTCGCGCCAGGTCTTCTTCGATATGGCGCATTTCCACCTGCCCGCCGACGTGTTCACTAAGCAAATGCTCATGGTGGGCAGCACCACAGGGCTGCAGCGCGAAGGCCAGCACTGGGTAGGCGACCTGTCGGGCATCATCGCCCTCAACCGTCCGTTCTGGCTCAAGCAGTACTATCGCCCCGAGCGCGACATTACCGACCTGACAGACTGGGGGCAACGCATCGAGCGCATCGCCGAACGCGCTCCGCAGTGGGACATCGGTTTCATCGTAGGCAATGTAGCCTGGGTGCAAATGATCCTGGAACGCATCGTCGAGCGATACGGCCTGAAGCACATTCACGAACTGTGGCCCAACTTCTCGCTGCTGCTCCACAGTGGCATCTTTTTCGAGCCTTATCAGCCCACTTTCGAGCAGCTGCTGGGCCGCCCTGTCCAATATGTGGATAGCTATCTGGCCTCTGAAGGCTTCATCGGTTACCAGCGCTGGCCCGGTACGCGCCTGCACCAGCTGGCCGTCAACGCCGGCATCTTTTTCGAGTTTGTGCCCTTTAACGACGCCAACTTCGACGACGAGGGCAACCTCCGCCCCAACGCCGAGGCGCTCTGGCTGCCCGACATCGAGGCCGGACGCCCCTACGCTCTGCTGCTGAGCACCGAAGCGGGCTGCTGGCGCTACCTATTGGGCGACACCATCGAATTTGCCGACACCCAGCGGCTGCTATTCCGCATCACCGGACGTACCAAACACTTCCTCAGTGTAACGGGCGAACACGTATCGGTGGATAACCTCAACGCCGCCCTGCGCGCCACCGATGCCCAACTGCACCTAAGCGTCAAGGAATTCGCTGTAGCCGCCGAACCCTTTGGCTCATACTGGGCTCATCACTGGTACATTAGCGCAGAGCACCCCGACGCGCACGATCCGCAGCGATGCGCCCAACTCTTAGACGAACACCTCCAGCGCATCAACGATGATTATCGCGTCGAGCGCCAGTACGCCCTGCGCGATGTGCGCGTTACGCTGTTGCCGCACCACACCTTCTACCACTGGCTCGAACAGCACGGCAGGATGAACGGCCAGGCCAAGGTTCCGCGTGTGCTCAAAGGCAAAGCCCAGAGCAGCTGGGAGACTTATCTGCACCAGCTGCCCGGCCAAAAGTCATAAGATGGTAGAGACAGCGCGCCGTTTTATCGAAATTTTGAGGGTTCAGCCGCCTTCGGCATGCATTTTCGCAGGGCTTAGTTTCATCAAAAACGCCACCACAACGTGCGTCAGATACTCCGCATCCTCGGCGAAGGCGCCGCCCAGGCCTGGCAACAGCTCGTGGCTAACCGCCTGCGCTCGTTCCTGTCGCTGCTGGGCATAACCATCGGCATCTTTTGCATCATCGGCGTCAAGAGTGCTGTCAATTCGCTGGAGGACAACATCCGGCGCAGCCTGTCCAAATTGGGCAATGATGTGGTCTATATCGACAAGTTCTCCTGGTCAGAAGACCCGGGTCAGAACTTCTGGAAATGGATGCGCCGACCCAACCAGAGCTATCGCGAGTACGAGGCGCTCAAAAGCCGCATGAAAACGGCCTCGCACGTCGGCTACTGGCAGTTTCTGGGGGCCAAAACGGTCAAATGGCGCAATTCCAGCGTCGAAAATGCTTTTTTCATCAGCGTTACGGAAGATTGCAGCGACATCTTCCGCTTAGAATTTCAGGAAGGTGGGCGCTTTTTTTCACCCAACGAATACGCCAATGGCAGCGACGTGTGCATCATTGGCGCCAAAATCGCCGAAACGCTCTTCTCCGCAGGCATGAACGGCCTGGATCAACAGGTCAAAATTGGCGGGCGCAAGCTGCGCGTCATCGGCGTTACGGCGCCCTCGGGCAATGACCTGCTGCGCATCATGGACTTCGACAATGCCGTCATCGTCAGCCATACGTTGGCGCGCCGCGGCTTCCGCATCCGGGAGGGCAACATGTGGGTGGGCAAATCCACCATTGCTGTGCGGGCCAAGCCGGGTGTGGCGCTCTTGGCCGTTAAGGATGAAATCACGGGCATCATCCGAAGCGCCCGACATCTGAGGCCTGCCGAAGAGGACAACTTTGCTCTGAACACCCTGACTATTTTGAGCAATGTGTTCGACAGCGTGTTTGGGGTCATCAATGCCGCGGGCTTTATTATAGGCATTTTTGCGCTCTTAGTGGGCATGTTCTCGGTGGCCAACATCATGTTCGTCTCCGTCCGGGAACGCACCAACCTCATCGGTATCAAGATGGCTATCGGAGCCAAGCGCTGGTTTATTCTCCTGGAAATTCTCTTCGAGGCCACCGTGCTCTGCATTGTGGGTGGTGCTTTAGGGCTGCTGCTCATCTGGTTGGCCACCACGGCCATTTCAAAAGCGGTGGATTTCGACATCCACCTCTCGGCGGGCAACGTCGCCATTGGTATTTTCACTTCGGTCATTGTAGGCATCTTGTCCGGGTTGCTGCCGGCCCTTCAGGCCAGCCGCATGGATCCGGTAGAGGCCATTCGAGCCCTCTGACGGTATTTGCGCGCGTGACATCCAATGGCTCGCTGTGGCTATATCTTTCTCGAACAGGCTCATTGGTGTCGGTTCTGTAAGGGCTACACAATCCCACTGCCCAGATAATGTCCACGATGTTCCACAGTACCCGTCCCAGCGAAATTTTGACTATTGGGCCGAGGAGAACAGCTTGACGCCACCCAAAACCAGAATAGTTCGTCGTTGCGGCGCTCTTTTTCCCGAAAAGCCAGGTAAACAAAGCCTGTTCACCGGGTAAGATATGAAAAGGATGTCGCTCTTCCGCGCCAGCCTCCAAGCGACACCCCAGTCATGCAGTAATGTCTCGTTTATCCGATGATTGAACGATCGCGCGATTGGTAAAGCGCATACATCATGCTGGCAGCCGCCAGCCCGAGGTCCTTCAGGAAACTGGGCATGGACTGGGCCATCCTATCGCCACCCTCCATGACGCCGGGCAAGTGTACCATCAGCGCAAAGAGCAGTAGCATGATGGCCAGCAGCGTGGTGGCCAGTTTGTCATACTTGCCCAGATACATGCTGGCACCTGCAGCCAACAGACCAACTCCCGACAGATATACCCACACGATTTTAGCGGGCATGTACGCTGGAACCACATAGTCAGCCATTACCTGTGCATTGGTGAAGTGCATCAGGCCAAACACGATGAAGGGAATGGGGAAGAGCCAGCGGCCAAGTGATAAAAAAGCGTTCATAATGAAACAGATTTAGTGTGAAAAGTGAAGAGTGATGAAAAGCAGGCTTAGGTGTTTTGACATGCAAATTTGGCGACAAAAAAGAATTGGTATATTCTGGATGCGCAATTTTTTCAAAAAAAATAGCAAACGCCCGGCTCCGATGTCTGCTATTCGTTTGGTTCAGAGTGTGGCCTAAATGGCTCAGTTGGCGGAGGCTTTTCGCATTCTGGGCTTGTAGATGGTGTTTTCCAAAGAGTCTAAGGCCATTTGCCAGAGGTCTTCATAGGGGATAAGTTCGATATCGTGCGACTGGTTAGCGAAGTCTAACGGCACGCGCCTGAGCATTTTGACATAGTTTTCAGCATGCCGAATGACTGCGGCGCGGTGGAAGCCTACCTCGGGCATGACGAGCAGCATTTTGATGAAGCAGTTGCTGCGATAGTTGTCGTCGCGCTTGAGATAGCGCGAAGCGTATTTTTTGATGGCTTCCATGCGGTCAATCACCGCGTCGTATTCTTTGGTCAGGATGAGGTAAAGGATGTGAAAGACGAGGATGGGGATGTTCATGCCGCGCCGGTC
>FQKF010012370.1_pt1 | contig 22930 bp, 20 predicted proteins | sample 1504521 | NCBI WGS metagenome assembly FQKF01 (sample SAMEA4475357, study PRJEB15587) | soil metagenome | biome: Soil; feature: Field | place: India | collected 2015-03-11 | depth 0 m
TATAACTTACTCGCGAATAATGGCTATAAAATCCTGTTAAAGAAAAAGCATTGGGTTTTTTACCACCAAACCATGGATCAGCAAAAGTCATACTGTACGAACGATATTGAGTACCATTGGTTCTAAAACTCAGACTCAGTGTTTGTCCATCGCCCGAAGGTACAGGACGCCATTCTTTCCAGTTAAAAAAGTTACGATACGAAAAGTTAGAAAAACGAATACCTACTGATCCAATGAATCCGTAATAGCCACCCCAACCTCCCGAAAGTTCGAGCTGGTCATTGGCACGTTCAACCAGTTTATATTGTAAATCGACAGTCGAATTGGCAGGATTGGGAATTGGTACTGGTTCAATTTTTTCAGGTTCGAAGTGCCCTAACGTAGCAAGCTCACGAACACTTCGCACAATGTCGGATTTACTAAAAAGCTCGCCTGGCAAAGTGCGCAATTCACGTCGGACAACATGTTCATTCGTTTTGGTATTTCCACTGATAATTATTTCGTTAAACGATGCCTGTTTACCCTCGTAAATGCGCATTTCGAAATCAATAGAATCACCATCGATGGTTTCGACCGGTGTAACATTAAAAAATAAATAACCATTATCGAGATATAACGACGAAACGGCATCATCATCGGTTTGAAGTCGCTTATCAAGATTTTTCTGATTAAATACATCACCTTTTTTTATTCCCAACACGTTCGATAGTAAATCAGAGGGATATTTGGTATTACCCACCCAGGTGATATTCCGAAAATAATATTTTTTCCCTTCCGACAAGTTGATATAAATCTTAATACGTTTTTCATTTACTACCTGTATTGAATCGGATAAAATTTTTGCATCGCGGAAACCTTTTTCGTTATATAAATTAATTACATTGGCCTTATCTTCTCTATATTTTGCTTCAATATATTTCGATGAGTTCCAGAATTTCCAATCACGCCGCTTTGTATTTTTCATTGCTTTACGTAGCTTGGAAGCTTTAATATGTTCATTTCCTGAAAAAACAATGTCGGCAATTTTAACACGTTTATTCTTGGTAATTTTTAAGGTAACTTCTATTCCATTGGGTCGGGTTGTATCGGGTTTTTGAATAAATTCAACTTGTACATTAAAAAAACCTTTATCATTATAAAATTTTTTAATGATAGTATTGGCATCGTTAATTACATTTTCGGTTAACTGGCTTCCTACCCGAAAATTGAGTTTTTCTTTGAGGTCGGTCTGGTCGCCTTTCCCAACTCCTTCAATATTAAATTTGGTAATTCGTGGACGCTCTTTTAAAAAAATATCAATAGCCACCTTGTTACCCGAAACAATTTTGTATGTAATTTGAACATCTTCGAAAAGACCATGTTCCCAAAATTTACGAATAACCTTAGTAATTTCGTCACTTGGTAAGGTAATAGACATGCCTGTAGCAAGTCCCGACATATTAGCCAATACTCTTCGATCGAGATACTTAACACCCGAAACAGTTACAGTGTCAATCACAAATTGCTTAGGTTTATTAAAATCTGCTAAAACCAGGGTGTCATTTTGTGCATATGTTATAGCATGTAAAAGACCTATCAAAACGTATATAAAAAGACTCTTTTTAAACCTCATGAGAATACCTATAATTTGAATTTAGAATAGAAACGCAAACATAATGAAAATATGATTATTGCGAATAGAATATTTTGACAAATATGCAGATTGTTTCCTTGTATCAGGGTTTGCTATTTTCTTCGACAAGTTGTTCACTAATTTTGCCAAAACGACGTTCGCGACGCTGAAAATCGACGATGGCTTCATAAAAATTTTCTTTACGAAAATCAGGCCATAAAATTTTTGTGAAATAAAGTTCGGTATAAGCAATTTGCCATGTTAAAAAGTTACTAATACGATATTCGCCACTGGTGCGGATGAGCAATTCGGGATAAGGCATGAAACTACTTTGCAACTGGCTAAAGAAAAAAGTTTCATTTATTTCGTCCGCTGTAATTTGTCCTTGTTGGGCAAGCTGAACAATATTTTTAACTGCCTGAATAATTTCCCATCGCCCGCTATAACTAAGGGCTAATACAAGGGTTAAGCCTGTATTTTTTGAAGTAAGTTCAATGGTATTAAGGAGTTGTTTTTCTACATTAATGGGCAAACTATCAAGGTCACCAATTGCTTTTAGTCGTACGTTATTGTCTTGAAGGGTTTTAATCTCGGAGTTTAAAGTTGAAATAAGCAAATGCATGAGTGCGTTTACTTCTGCTTCAGGGCGTTTCCAGTTTTCAGTTGAAAAGGCGTATAAAGTTAAGAACTTAATACCTAGCTCAGCAGCTGCCTCAACTGTTTCACGAACTGCTATTACCCCGTTTTGATGTCCAAAAATACGCTGGTTCCCTTTTTTCTTAGCCCAACGACCGTTCCCATCCATAATCACAGCCACATGTTGGGGTAATTTTAATGGATCGATTTTTTCTTTTAAGCTCATTTATTCTTTTTTATATGCAGGACATTCCTGCTTGGTTGTAAATAATTTATAAGTTACGAATATATTTGCAAACGATATCCAGTCGTTGTTATGTATAATCGACTTCATGGAATTGGGCACCTGATTTTCCTGACCATCAATTAAATCGTTAAATAGTTTACGATAATTCCATTGGATGCCGATGCTCCAAAATTTTCCAATAGTAGTTCGTGCTCCAAAAGCAAAAGGCCATGACACCATAATTGCCTTTACTGCCGAGCGGGTAGCTACATCGGCAGCCATTCCGGTCGAAATAAATGGTGTAAAATTCATTTTTCGCTCGGCAAATTTAATAGGTAAAAAATTAAATTCAAACTGAGCAGCAAAGTCAAAAACTGGTGTGGCAAATGAAGCATTCCGAAATTGTTGGTAATCGTCGTTAAAATCAATATCGCGAGCACTAACACGAACATAATTAGCTTCAAACTTAAAAACATGTCGTTGATTTATATTGTATCTATAGGTTATTCCCAGATCAATACCCGGCGAATAAAATATACGATTTGGATTAATATCACCCATGTAGTATCCTGCACCAATGGCCAAACCCAAATCAGCTTTCGATTGTGCCATACAAGAATAGTTGAACAAGGTAAATACTACCCAGGTTGCAATTAAACTATTCTTTAAGTATTTGTTCATAAAGTAATTTAATAATCTATGTTTTGATTTTGATAGCCTATGATAATCTTAAATTTTAAGTCGAATTTAAATTAAATTTTTAAAATCAAACAATTCATCTTTATAGAAAAAAATAATAATCTTCGCGTTTACCCCAATAAATAAAGCGAATAAAATCTTAGTTAAGAGAAATCAAGCCAAATTAATTTTATTAATTTACTTAACGACAAATCTCACCATTTTATTTTCAATCATATCGTTTAGTTGTGCCAGCAAAGCTTTTTCTTGATTATCGAGAACACCATCTTCAGTAGCCGCATGAATAATCATGTCGTATTCTTCTCGTGTAATTTCATGGTCTTCAATAGCCTTCAAAATTAATTCTTTTACTTTTTCAGCATTACTACTACTCATAGCCAGGATTTTTTAAAAGTTTACAACAAAATTAAATAAATTGTTCGCCACAATTTAGTTTCACATCATTTACAAACTGGCGAATCATTTGTTCATTTTTAAGGCTACAAATTAAGAGTACATCATCAGTATCTATAATAATGAAATCGTCGAGCCCTTCGACAACTACGCACTTATTTTTATTGGCATGAATAATACTTCGATTGGTATTATAAACCAGAATATTTTTATGACTTAAATGGTTGTTTTGTGTATCTTTTTGCAAATGTTCATGAATAGAACCCCAGGTACCCAGGTCGGACCAACCAAAATCGGCGCACATAACAAATACATTGTTAGCCATTTCCATAATTCCATAGTCAATCGAAATATTTTTACAGCGAGGATATATTTCAGCTATAAAATGGCTTTCGTTTGGCGAATTTAGTTGGTTTTTCCCTTCTTCAAAGAGCGTATAAATATCAGGTAAAAATTGTTCAAAAGCTTTACGTATGCTTGATAATGACCAGAAAAACAGTCCCGAATTCCAGAAAAACTCCCCACTCTCGACAAACACTTTAGCCATTTCATAGTCGGGCTTTTCTGTAAAAGTTTTTACTTTTTTTAAGTAAGGATAGTCGGCAAGAAATTTTTTAATATCACTTTCATTTTTTCCGTTGTTTATATCGTTGTCAATCTGTATATAACCATAACCCGTTTCAGGTCTGGAAGGATTTATGCCTAAAGTAAATAGTCCATCGTAGTTTGTGGTAGCTTGCAAAATTTTTTCAACCGCAACTAAAAACTTATCTTCATCTGCTATACGATGATCTGAAGGAGCAACAACCATCGATGCATTTGGGTTTACAAGTGAAATTTTAGTCATAGCATATGCTACACACGGAGCTGTATTACGCCTAAATGGTTCTAATAAAATATTTTGAGGTTTTAGAGCAGGTAACTGTTCTCTTACCAGCTGCTCATATGCTATATTAGTAACAACCAAAATATTTTCAGCAGGAATAATTCGTGCAAACCGATCAAATGTTTGTTGAAGTAAAGTTCTTCCTGTATTGAGTATATCGAGAAATTGTTTAGGTTTCGATTCACGACTAAAAGGCCAAAACCGACTTCCTACACCACCTGCCATTATAACGCAATAATAGTTCGAATTCATAAATTTTCTTTTTGAGGTCTATTCAACAATAATCAGCGCATTAAACTTTCTCAATTATTAGTTTTGTGAAATATTTTATTTGTTTAAACCTTGTAATCAATTGTTTACGAAATAAATTTCATAATTTTTTGTTTCGAAATTAATACTTTTTTTAACTTGCAACGTAAAAACTTTACGACTAATTTCGATTCGTTTTTTTTGAAGTATAAATATTAATACTATTACGTTAGTTTTTTTTATCTTTGAATTGTAAATAAATTCGTAAAAAATTAGAATCATTGAATAATAATGACGATTTATTTGAACTAAAAAACCATAGCCAGTATTTCAAAATGATAGAATTTAAAAATACTATCAAAATTATATTTATTACATTCATTTTTTTAACGGGGAATACTCTATTTTCACGGGAAAAGGAGTTACGCTTCGATCGAATTGCTGGTTTATCCAATCCTTCAGCTATTTCTATATATCAAGACAGTAAAGGTTTTCTATGGATAGGTACCTGGGGAGGCTTAAACCGATACGATGGCTATAGCTTTAAACATTATTTATTTCATGAAAAAGATTCACATACCATTAGCTCACAAGGCATAATAGAAATAACCGAAGACAAGCAGGGACGATTATGGTTGGCTGGTAATCAAGGATTAAACTATTACCAACGAAAAGAAGATAAATTTTATCGATTTTATCATAATGAATCCGACAGCTTTTCATTAATTGGAAACGATATAAGTTGTATGTATCTCGACAGTAAAGGGAGATTGTGGATTGGCACTTTTTATAGTGGTATTTGCTATTTAGAAACTAATAATACGACAGATTATAGGAAAGAACGACCAAAATTTATTCGATTTTCACATAGAGGAAAATCAGCAAATGAAATTTCGCATAATTATATCCAATCAGTATTTGAAGACTCTAAAGGTAGAATTTGGCTAACCACAGCAGCAAAAGTAATTGATTTATTTAATGAAAAAGAAAAAAGCTTTGAACACTATCGGATTTCAAAACCAACGATAACAAATAAAACCGATATTATTGAACTCTGGCAGGAAGACAAAAACGGTAATTTTTGGTTTACTACCCGTGGAGCAGGTATTTTTGTATGGAAACCTCAAACCGATCAATTTATTCAATATGCTTCATTTATTCCTTCCCGAAGAATTCCTTTCGATATTATTCGACACTTATGGATTTCGCCAAATGATGGAACAATTTGGATTGCATCAGATGGGAAAGGATTATTTTTGTTAGATCCAAAAACAAACCAATTAAAGCTATACGAATACCAATATGCAAACCCCGATGCACTTCCCAGCAATGCAATTTACCGCATATATCAGGACAGAAGCAATAACATATGGTTAGCAACCTTTAACGGAGAACTGGCAAAAGTGAACTGGTATAAAACCACTTTTAATTATATACACCCAGATAATACTGGAAAAAGCTTAAATCATAAATCAGTATTGTGTTTTCTGGAAGATAAAGATGGTTTAATATGGATTGGAACTGATGGTGGAGGTCTTAATGTTTACAATCCAAAAACTAAAAACTATAGTTATTTTTTAAAAGACGAAAATAATCCTAACTCTCTTAGTAGTAATGCTCCAATTTGCCTGGCCGAAGACTCAAAAGGTCAGATATGGATAGGCACATACGGTGGTGGATTAAATTGTTACAACAAAAAAACCGGAGTATTTAAAAGATATTTGGCTAATCCTAATAATCCAAACTCATTAAGTCACAATAATGTTTGGGCAATTACAGTTGACAAAAACGACAATGTTTGGTTAACAACAATTGCTGGCACTCTAAATTTGTTTATTCCTTCTGAAAATAAATTTTATCATTTTCATAATGATCCAAATCACTCCAATAGTTATCTTGAGGGGTATCCTACAAAAATGTTAATTGACTCTCGAAATTGGTTATGGATATCGACAACAAAAGGATTAGCAAAACTTGATCTAAATAAATTCGATATAAAACAAAAAGACTACCAGTTTCAATTTGAACAGTATACACATAATGCCAACTTTAGTAGTCCTCCTTCGAATAATTTATATGCTATGGCAATTGATAAGAATGGAAACATATGGCTGGGAAATGACGAAGGTTGGATAACTGAATTTTACATCCCTACCATGCAATTTAATTCCATTACTGATAGTTCCGGATTATATAACCGTGGTATACGCTCAATGATATTTGATTTGCAGAATCGTTTATGGATTGGCAGCAACAATGGTTTATGGATGTACAATATAAGAAATAAAACATTCAGACAATATATTTCGAGCGATGGGATCCAAGGGGATATTTTTGGCAATGCTATTTATAGACTACGTGATGGAACAATATTAATTGGCGGGCCTAATGGTTTTAACTGGTTTAACCCTGAACATTTACCTTACAATTATTTTCCACCCATGGTAACAATAACCGGCTTCAAAATATTTGGCAGAAATATACAACCCAACACCATTGTATATGAAAAAAATATATTAGTTGAAGCAATTGAAGAAACAAAAGAAATTACATTACCCTATTGGATGAATTACTTCTCTATAGAGTTTGCTGCGCTCGATTTTACCAATCCTTCCAAAAACAAATATTTATATAAGCTCGAAGGCTTTGACAAAACCTGGCTTACAGCCTCCTCAACTTCAAGAGAAGCTATTTATGCAAATTTAAAACCGGGCAAATACATATTTAAACTGAAAGCATCCAATAATGATGGGGTCTGGCAAAACGTTCCTACCAATTTAATTATTAACATTGATGCCCCATGGTGGCAAGCCATATGGTTTAAAATGTTGGGAATAATCCTGGGTTTGGCAATTATTATAGGTTATTTTGAAGGGAAAATATTGGTACGAAAAAGACGTGAGGCCTTATTAAACGATTTAGTAACCCAACGGACTCATCAACTTATAGAAATTAATACCAAACTTCAGGAACAACAAGCAAAAACAAAAGAGCAGGCCGAAGAATTGAAAACATATAGTGAATCACTTGCCAAAACAAACGCACTGTTACTTGAAAAACAAAAAGTTATCCTTGAACAGGCTGAACAACTCAAACAATCGAACGAACAGCTCAAACTTTTGAATGCCACAAAAGATAAGTTCTTCTCCATCATAGCCCACGATTTACGTAATCCCTTTAATGTACTTATTGGACTATCGGACATCATGCAACGAAACTACGATAAATTATCGCCCGATAAAATTCAAAAATACAGTGAAATTATTTCTTTGTCGGCAAAAAGTGGATACAATCTGCTCGAAAATCTTTTACAGTGGTCAAGAAGCCAAACTGGAAATATTTCATATTCCCCTGTAAAACTACAACTAAGTTCAGTCATTGAAGAAACATTAGATCTACTGGCAGCTAACGCCGAGAAAAAGGGAGTTATCATTCAACAAATGGTTGATTCAAATTTTACAGTTTTTGCCGACGAAAGCATGCTTTTAACCATCTTGCGCAACCTAATTTCTAATGCTATAAAGTTTTCGTTCGAAAATGGAAAGGTTGTTATTTCAGCCAAAACTGTTGAAGGAATGGCGCAAATAAGCATATCTGATAATGGAATAGGTATCCCTGCTGATAAAATTGATAATCTGTTCCGAATTGATGTAAATTATACTACCAAAGGTACAGCAAATGAAAGTGGTACAGGGCTGGGTCTATTGCTGTGTAAAGAATTTGTGGAACGACACAATGGTAAAATCTGGGTCGAAAGTCAGGAAGGAAAAGGATCAACATTTTATTTTACTGTTCCTTTAGCCTAATCGGTTTCCACACCAAGTACCTTCATTTCTTTACCCCTGATTATTTTTAACCTATAACTACCACATGCACAACAAGCATCACCATAATTATAATTGAACTGTGTTGAACAATTCAAACATTCTGCTTCACCATCAATATGTACAATCTGTAATTGAGCCTGAGGATAAAGTGTTTTTGCCTTAAGCATATCAAATGCAAAAGTTAATGCATCGACCTCAATGCCACTGAGTTTACCAATTTCAAGCTTAATCAATTGTATTCGGGGCAATACTTCCGATGGAATATTTGTATCAATGATTTGAATAATAGATGTAGCGATAGATAATTCGTGCATATGAAAAAAAATGATTACAAAGAAAGCAATTTTTATTGAATTACTCCATTTCTAGAATAATTAATGTTAGATATAAGTCAAACATCACAATAATAGCAAAAACTATAATACTGATGATAAATGTCACCAATACACTATTGCTAAAATCATCAAATTCAGATCGGTTTTGACCCTAATTTAACCATAACTTTACATTACAATTTTAAAAACATGAAAACGGAAGAAATTACATTAGAAGGTACTCGAACGCTACCATCGATATATTTTAAAGATGGTAAAGTAAGTATACGAGGAAGATCTATTGCAGTAAACCAACAACAATGGCTTTCGCAACTCATAGAAGCCATGAATGCCTATGCATTTACACCAAGAAAAATTACTGAAATAGAAATTCGTCTTGAATATTTAAATAGTGAAACCAACAGAGCTTTGATGAATCTTTTTACACTGGCAGAAAAAATTTATAATCAGGGCCAACAAGTAGTGGTTCGGTGGTTTTGCCCGTCAAATGATCCAGTAATGCTGGAGCAGGCAACAATTTTTCAATCGTTAGTCGATATACCCTTTGAAATTGAATTAGAAAAAGTGAATGGTTAATTGTTATAATTATATTTTGAATGACTTCAGGCCGGTATGTGAGTACCGGCTTTTTTGTTTTATACAAATAAAACACAAGAAAAACATTTTTAAAATTACGATCAATATTAGATAAAGTGATAAATTCTTATGACTATAGCTTAATCCTAATAAAAGTTTTTAAAATGTAAAAATTTCTTATATTTATATTTAATAAATATTACAGAAACCAAATTATGATATAAAAATACTTAAAGGTATTTAACTATTTTAAAATGAGATAAAAATTTCTTTTTCACTGAGATCATAGCCAAATTAATCTATGATTTTTGAACAAAAAAAAATAAAATTGGTTTCTAATGGAAAGTAGCTTTTTCACAAAAAAGTCACCGATGAAAAATTTGTTTAACCTAAAAGGTCCTTCGCGCAGAAAATTTTTGCAACAATTGGCGGCATGGGGTACGGGCTCGGTATTAGCTGGTGGCGCAATTGCATCGGCCTTATACTATGAGCATAAGAAAAAGAATACGGAACGTATAAAAGAAATAGCTGAACACACCAAAGAACTCCAGATTAACAAAAACGCTTTATCGGAGTTACAGCGTAGAGGACGAGAAGGGCTACCCGGGAAACGATGGATATGGGTAATTGATTTAGCAAAATGTAAAAATGCAAGGCGTTGCATGACAGCATGCCAGCAAGCCCACCATTTAAGACCCGAACAGAGTCACATGAACGTAATAGTGATGAAATCGTCGGAACATACACCGGCGTATTATATGCCCAAGCCCTGTCAACACTGCGATAATCCTCCATGTGTGTCGGTATGTCCGGTCGATGCTACTTTCAAACGACAGGATGGTCCAGTACTAATAGATAATGAACGATGCATTGGTTGCAGATTTTGTATAGCAGCATGTCCTTACAATGCTCGAATGTTTAACTGGATTGAGCCATTATATGCAAAACAGGACGAAGGCATGCCATATAATGTTGAACTGAATCTTCCTCAAAAGAAAGGAACCATTACTAAATGTGTAATGAGTGCCGATAGGCTTCGTGAGGGTAAACTTCCTTATTGTGTTTCCGCCTGTCCAAATGGAGTATATTGGTTTGGTGACGAAAACGAAGATGTGATAACCAATGGCACCACTCATGAAACACTTCGTTTGAGTGAGTTCCTTGAAAAAAATGGGGCTTTTCAACTATTACCTGAACTGGGAACAAAACCAAGAGTGTATTATCTGCCACCAAAAGACCGTACTGTACCAGTTCAGCCTAAAGACAAAGAAATAGCCAATGAATATCTTCACCATATTGACATTTAAAAAAAGTAAATTGGATGAAACACGATCAGATAGAACAAGTTACTACCGATTTATTAAGGCCAATTGGAATTAGCCGTGGTTTTATTATCTGGATGGGATTTCTCACGGCCGTTCTTGCTATATGCTTATATGCATATTCTTTACAACTAAAAATAGGATTAGGAGTTACTGGATTACGTGATTACGTATCGTGGGGACTGTATATTTCTAATTTCGTGTTTTTTGTAGCTACCAGTTTAATAGGTATGCTTATTAGTGCCATTTTAGGATTAAGTGGTATTAAATGGGCTGCCCCATTATCACGGATTGCTGAAATTATATCGCTGGCTTTTGCTGCCGTAGCAGGGCTGGTTATCATTTCAGACATGGGACGTCCTGATAGGTTTTTGTATCTCTTCTTATATGGTCGTATTCAGTCGCCAATAATTTGGGATGTAACAGTTGTAACAACCTACGTAGTAGTAAGTACCCTTCTGCTTTATATTCCAATGATTCCCGACATTGCCATTTGTGCCAAAAAAACTAAGAACATACCCAAATGGCAAAAAAAACTATATGAAATATTATCGCTCAACTGGCAAAATTCACCGGAACAACAAAAAATATTGCGAAATGCAGTTAAAACATTACTTATATTAGTAATACCCGTAGCGCTTGCCATTCATACAGTCACATCATGGCTATTTGCCAGTACACACCGTGTTGGATGGGACAGTACCATATTTGGGCCGTATTTTGTTACAGGTGCATTTGTTAGCGGTACGGCAGCAGTTATTGTGGCCATGTATGTTTTCAGAAAAATATATAATCTCGAAAAATACATAACCCACGATTTATTTGATAAAATTGGAAAACTTTTAGTCCTTGTATCATTAGTTTACCTTTATTTTAATATTAACGAGTATTTAGTGCCTGCCTATAAATTAAAACATGCCGATGCCATCCATTTACACGAATTGTTTGTAGGCCGATACGCTTTACTATTCTGGTTTGTGCAAATTGGAGGGTTAATAATTCCCATTATCTTGTTATTATTTAAACCTATGCGTAAACCATTACCCATGTTATTAATTGGTTTATTAGTGCTGATTACATCATGGTTTAAACGATACTTGATTCTGGTTCCTACTCAGGAACATCCATTTTTACCAATACAGAATGTACCTTATGAGTATAAAATATATACCCCTACATTGATTGAAATTGCTATTACAATTGGACCCATAATTTTGGTTTTGATGATCATTAGCATTTTATCGAAACTTTTTCCGGTTGTTCCAATTGCTGAAATTTCGGTCGAAGAAGAAGAAAATGTTCAAAAATAATATACACTGAACGTTTAAAGTGAAAATGCTTTATGATGAATGAATTAAAAAGAGCAATACTCATTATTTTATCAGCTATAGTATTATCAACGATAGTTCAGGCCGAAGAGTGGACTGTACCTGAAGATAAAGCAAAACGAAATTCTCCTGTGTTGTTCGATGCAGCGGCTATTAAAAAAGGGGAAGAATTATTTCAGCGAAACTGTGCCTCGTGTCATGGCATGCCTTCGAAGGGTAATAACATAAAAAGTTTAATTCCTAATCCTCCTGATGTAGCTACCAAAAAAGTACAAGAACAATCAGATGGGGAATTATTTTACAAAATCACTGTAGGTCGTGGAGCCATGCCAGGGTTCAAAAATTCAATATCTGAAATTGAACGCTGGTTTATTATTGCATACATGCGAAGCTTTAACAAGGATTATGTCCAACCTCCTCTTGCTAAACTAGTTGATTCGGCCAAAATAAAAGCGCTGGGTATAATACCACATTTCGACCTTAAAAATCACAAAGTAAGTTTTAATTTTAAAATGGCACAAAAGAAAGATTCTATTCCGTTGACTGATGCAGAAGTAGCTCTTTTTGTTAAACGATATTTTGGCAACTTACCTATAGGCAATATTCAAAGTACCGATCAATCAGGGAATGTATATTTTGATTTTCCAAAAGACCTGCCTGGAGATTCAACAGGTAATGTAATACTTGTCTTAAAAGTAAATCACGAAGAATTAGGGGAGGTTGAACAAACATTTAAAACCCAATTAGGTGTTCCTACAATTAAACCTCCACTAACTGAAAAAAGAGCTATGTGGAATGTAGTTAAAAAAGCACCCATATGGTTACTAATTACTTATATTCTGGTTGTAGCTGGTATCTGGTTCTTTATTATTAAAGTAATTCTCAGTTTACGCCGATTAAAAAATGCAGCAGGTCAAAATAATGAAAAAAATAATGTAAACATAAACGGTTCAGATACAACAATAACTTAAATACTAACTAATGTTTAACCCTAGAACCTGTCGTCGAATTTGATTAAATTTATAAGAAAATTGACGGAAGGTTTAAAAAAAATTAAAAACATGAAAAAGCTAAACTTAATTGCAAGGATTTTATATGGATTACCGTTTGGACTTATCGGCCTGAATCACTTTTTCATGACCGATGTATTTCTGGGCATGATGACATCATTTATTCCCGGTGGGGTATATACCATATTTTTAACAGGGCTTCTTCTAATTGTTGCCAGCATTTTTATTATGATTAACAAATATGTGTCAATTACTTGTTATAGCCTGGCAACCTTGCTTTTTATTTTTATTGTAACCATTCATATCCCAAACTTGTTTACTCAACATTTCGAAATGGCTTTATTTGCTTTACTTAAAGATGTTGGACTCATGGGTGGTTCGTTATTATTGGCAAGTAATGAATCGAACAAAAAATAAAAACTGATTATGAGAATCGTAACTATTATTTCAATATTCTGCATTTTACTCACCCACTCACAGGCACAGGTAAATATTAGTGACCCAGAGGTTGGTATAGTAGAACACTTAAATGATACTATACCTTTAGACCTAAAATTTGTTAATGAAAACTTTGATACAGTTACATTAGGGGAACTCGTTAATAAACCAACTGTTTTTTCTTTTGTGTATTTTGATTGTCCTGGATTATGTAGTCCTTTGTTAGAGGGACTTGGGGATGTAATCCGAAAAACGGATTTAACATTGGGAAAAGACTATCAGGTAATAACCATAAGTTTTAATTTTCGAGACACACCCGAAAAAGCAAAACAAAAAAAAGAGATGTTTACCAAACGTTATGCACGTAATCATAGCGAAAGCTGGATTTTTTTAACTTCCGATAGTTTAACTTTATTTAAAGTTACCAACGCATTTGGGTATAAAGTAAAGGCTGTAGGACTCGATTTTGTGCATCCATCGGCTCTGGTAATGGTTAGCCCACATGGTAAAATAACTCGCTATTTGTATGGTTTGTCGTTTATGCCATTCGACTTTAAAATGGCACTAATTGAAGCTCAGAAAGAGCAAGCTCGTCCAACAGTACAAAAAGTATTAATGTTTTGCTTTACGTATGATCCTGTAGGAAAACGCTATGCATTTGATATAACAAAGATTTCGGCCACTATAATTATTTTTATCTTAATTGTATTTGCATTTAGTTTATGGCTAATGAACAGAAAAAAAAGAAAAACCGAATCATAAAATAATTAAAACATATGAGCGCAGCAAGTCAGGAGTTTTACAAAGGGACCTATCTCGAGAATACAGGAAAATATAAAGGAATAATGGCATGGCTTACATCGACCGATCATAAGCGAATAGGACTCATGTATTTATATGCCATTGCCATATTTTTTCTGGTAGGGGTTTTATTGGGTGTATTAATGCGTATTGAGCTTTTCTCGCCGGGTAAAACAATAGTAGAGCCCCAAACCTATAATGGATTATTTACTGTTCATGGTATTATAATGATTTTCATGGTTGTTATTCCGGGTTTATCGGCAACTTTTGGCAATTTTTGTTTACCCATTATGATAGGGGCCCGCGATGTTGCCTTTCCTCGTTTAAACCTATTTTCGTTTTATTTATTCCTGGCTGGTTCAGCCTTAGCTATTCTATCTCAATTTTTACGTCATGGTCCACCCGATACAGGTTGGACTTTTTATGCTCCGTATAGTACCACCACTGGAACAAACGTAATTATGGCCACTACGGCTGCATTTATCCTCGGGTTTTCATCAATATTAACAGGTTTAAACTTTATTGTTACGGTTCATCGCCTGCGTGCCCCGGGAATGACATTTTTTAAAATGCCACTCTTTCCATGGTCGTTATATGCTACAGCATGGATACAATTGGTGGCTACCCCGGTAGTTGGAATCACACTATTAATGCTAATTGCAGAACGATTATTCAATATTGGATTTTTCAATCCCGAACTTGGAGGCGATCCGGTTTTATATCAGCATCTATTCTGGATATATTCTCACCCTGCAGTGTATATTATGATATTACCAGCCATGGGTGCCATTACTGAAATAATTCCAACTTTCTGTCAACGTAAAATATATGGATATAGGGCTATTGCCATATCGAGTGTGGCTATTGCTGCTGTAGGTTATCTGGTTTGGGGACATCATATGTATACCTCGGGAATGAGTGGAAAATCGCTCTGGTTATTCTCGTTCCTTACATTTGTAGTGGCTGTTCCCAGTGCTATTAAAGTTTTCAACTGGATATCGACCATGTATAAAGGCTCCATTGATGTAAAACCTCCTTTTCTTTTTGCTCTATTCTTTATTTTCCTTTTCGCAATAGGTGGTTTAACCGGATTAATTCTTGGTGCGCTGGCTACTAATGTGCATGTGCACGATACCTCATTTGTGGTTGCACACTTTCACTACATCATTTTTGGCGGTATGGGTTTTGCCACTTTTGCTGCAGTTCACTATTGGTTCCCCAAAATGTATGGCCGAATGTATAATATACGCCGGGCTACCATAGCTTCTGTGATTATGTTTATAGGTTTTAATCTGTTATATTTTCCTCAGTTTATTATTGGAGTTGAAGGAATGCCACGCAGGTATTATGATTATTTACCCGAATTTCAACCTGCTCAAATTATTTCTACCATTGGTGGATTTATTCTTGTATTTGGAATTATTCTAATGCTTTATAATCTGGTAGTTGGTGCACGAAAAGGAGAAAAAGCACCAGCTAACCCCTGGAACGGTGTAACTTTAGAATGGCAAATACCATCACCACCGCCAACTGAAAACTTTGAAGAAATTCCTACCATAACAAAAAAACCATACGAATTCAAGTAAAAAACTGAAAATTATATATGGAACATAATGCACAAGTGTTAGAGCATCGCGACGACGAAGGAGCAAAATTGGGAATGTGGCTTTTTATATTTACTGAAATACTTTTATTTGGTGGTTTGTTTTTAGTTTATGCAGTGTATAGAGCACAATATCCTCACCATTTTCACCAGGCATCTATAGAACTTAATGTAGTAATTGGGGCAATTAATACAATAGTACTTTTGGTAAGTAGTATGACTGTGGCTATGGCTTTAACTGCACTACAACTTAACAATCCAAAACTCAGCCGACAGCTTATTTTAATAACCCTGTTATGTGCTGCAATTTTTATGGTGAATAAATATTTTGAATGGGGTGCTAAATTTGAACATCATATCTATCCGGGCTCTGAATTACTCCGTCAACTTGAACATGGCCATATCCTTTATTTTGGATTATATTTCGCCATGACCGGCCTACATGCATTACATGTCCTGGTGGGAATGATAATCTTATTAGTTATTTATTATAAAATTAAACAGGGAAAAGTAAATGCTGACCGATTTGTATTCTTAGAAAACGGTGCACTATACTGGCACCTTGTTGATTTAATCTGGATATTTCTATTTCCTTTATTGTATTTAATTAGTTAAATATGATTAAGCATGAGTAGTAATCAACACCATACACATATTACACCTTATAAAACTTTAATTACAGTTTTATTGGTTTTATTAGCTTTAACCGTCGTAACCATCGAAATTACATCGTTTAATTTGCATTTCTGGAATATTGCTGTAGCATTATTAATTGCAGGAATTAAAGGGTATCTGGTACTTTCGTATTTTATGCATTTAAAATACGAAAGCAGGCTAATTAAAATTCTGGTACGAATGATTATTGCCCTTCTGGTAATAATTATTGTAATTACTTATATTGATTATTTGTTCAGATAATAAAAATTTAAATTGGTTATACCAATGATTAAAATGGATGGTTTTTTGAACTAATATAACTCAAGGAATGAATATGTTTGATTTTAATAACAGCACAGGATTTGTTAAAGAGGTTGATAGTGCTTTTTATTTTATACTGGTTATTGATATTTTCTTTTTGATATTAATAACCGCTTTAATGGTGTATTTTGTAATACGCTATCATAAAAAACGTAACCAAAAAGCCGAGCAGGTTGAAGATAAAACATGGCTTGAAGTTACATGGACAGTTATACCATTAATTCTGGTTTTATTCATGTTTTATATTGGATGGAAAAACTATCTACCCATGCGCAAACCACCTAAAGATGCTATTGAAATAAAGGTTATTGGAAGCATGTGGAATTGGCAATTTGAATATCCTAATGGCAAAATATCTAATAATGATTTATACGTTCCAATAAACAAACCGGTAAAATTAAATTTATATTCTCCTGATGTTCTACACGGATTTTTTGTTCCAGCTTTTAGAGTTAAGGAAGACATTGTTCCAGGGAAAAATAACTATACCTGGTTTAAAGCAACCGAATTAGGCGATTATGATTTATTTTGTTCGGTATATTGTGGAGTAAGACATGCATACATGACTGGTTTTGTTAAAGTGGTTACTACCGACGAATTTAATGAGATAATGGCTAACTTACCCGATAAAGCTGCTCAATTGGCCGATGGAGAAGCAATTTTAAAAAACAATGGATGTTTTAGCTGTCATTCAATGGATGGTACACGATTGGTTGGTCCTACTTTTAAAGGTCTTTGGGGAAGTAAAAAAACAATTATCGATGCAAATGGAGTAAAAAAGACCATAACAGTTGACGAAGCCTATATTAAAGAATCAATCATTGATCCTGATAAAGAATTAGTCGAAGGATTCAACAAAGGAATGATGCGATCGTATAAAGGTGTTTTAAAAGATGAAGAAATACAGGCAATTATTGATTATTTTAAATCGAAACAAGAAAAATAATAATGAAAAAGGCCGTTGAATACATATCAATTCTTCTTATTCTCTGGAAACACCGAATTTCGATATTGGTATCGTTAACGGCTGTAACTGCTTTTATTCTGGCAAATCCCCAACCTACTATTATTGAATTAATAAATCTGAGTATTGGTGTTTTTTTACTTTCGGGCGGAGCCAGTAGCTTAAATCATTGGCAGGAAAAAGATTACGACAGTTTGATGCGGCGAACCAAAAATAGACCATTACCAATGGGAATTGTAACCTCGCAGCAAGCGTTATTAATTGCGTTTATTTCAGTTCTGGCTGGTTCTTCTATCCTATACATTGCCTTCGGAGTAATCCCTATGTTATTAGGTTTACTAAATGTATTCTGGTACAATGGTATGTATACACCTCTAAAGCGTATCACACCATTTGCTGTAATTCCGGGTTCGCTGATAGGCGCAGTCCCTGCTTTAATAGGCTGGACCGCTGCAAACTTACCACTTAATGATATTCGAATCTGGATTCTAGCAATATTTTTGTTTATCTGGCAGATACCTCATTTCTGGATTCTATTAATTAAATATGCCGAAGATTACGAAAAGGCTGGTTTTGCTAGCATACGCAAAGTTTTTAATAGTGAACATATTCAGTGGATTGTTTTTCCCTGGATTATTATTACTACTATCATCTCGTTGTTATTCCCGTTAGTAGGTATAATTCAGTCGAAATTAGCCATATGGCTAATTATTGTGCTTAATATCGGATTAATTATTTCATTTATCATTTATGTTTTTGGCAGTGTTCGTTTAAAAGATAAATTACTCAGGCAAGCATTTTTAAGCATCAATTTCTATCTGATGCTGATGATGATTGTAATTGTATTAAATCAGATTTTTCAGTAAGACATTAGAACAAAATATAAATTTAAATGTTTGAAATAGTAAAAAATAAGTAACTATGGCTAGTAAAATTTACACAGGTAAAGGAGATTCAGGAAAAACAATTTTACCGGATAATACCACTGTAACCAAATACGATGACCGGGTAGAAGCACTTGGCACCTTAGAAGAATTAAATAGTTACCTGGGTGTTCTGCACGATTTGACCTCCTGGCCAAATATTACTGAAAAATTAACCATTGTTCAGCATAAAATAATTAATTGCAAATACCTATTAACCAATACTTCGGTTAATAAATATCGGATTAGCCAGGATGATATTTCTCTTCTTGAGAAGGAAATTGATAAAATTGAAGCAGTAGTGGGAGTACCCGATCAAACTATCTTACCTGGCGGCCATCCCCTTGTAGCATACTGTCATGTAGCTTATAGCATTTGCCGACGTGCAGAACGACAGGCTTCACTGGTATGTGACAAATTCAATGCCGACCCTATAGTAATTGCATATTTAAACCGATTATCGGATTACTTATTTATGCTTTCGCGCTTCTTTGTTAAAGCATTACAAATTAAACCCACCATCTGGAACCCAAACATTTAAAATAAAACTATGAGGGTAAGGAATTATCATTTATCGTCGCATCATTGAATAAATTATTCGATTCACGATGGGATGAATGAAAATATTGGCTATTCAATCAAATTAATTGCATCTTGTATTTGAGTAACAGGCAATTGACAGGCCCCATCACTACATACATAAATTAAAGTTTGATTCGTATGATATCGGTTCTTTAAAAGTTCTAAATCGCTTCGGTTATCAGTACCCATTATTACAACATTAGGCAAATAATTGCGAACTAATTCCTTTCGCATCTTTTCACAAGCGGGGCCAACAATTACTACCTCAAAAAATCTTGAAACAAAATGCAATTCCAGAATTCCCCAATTTGAATAAAAGAACATATTGTTATGGGCATTTTCCTGCACATTGAACAACATATGTTTTGATAGCCCCATATATTTTTCATCTTGAAACATTTTACCAAGAAGAAATAAACTTTTAGCCATTTCAGAATTTGACGAAGGAATAACATTATCGGTTATTTCCATTTTTCGAATGTTTAAAAGGGTTTGGTTTTGTTGAGAATAAAAGAACATGCCGGAATTTTTGTCATAAAAATGCTGAATGACATAATCAGTAAGGGACTTTGCTTTATATAACCAATATTCGTCAAAAGTAGCCTGATAAAGATGAATAAAGGCCGAAATAAGAAAAGCATAATCATCTAGAAAACCTTTTATTGATGATTTTCCATTTTTGTATATTCTAAAAACCTGATTCGAATGATCGATAAGATTTTTACATAAAAATTGGGCATTAGCAATAGCTCTTCCTAAAAACTTTTGTTCATTGAAAGTTTGATAAGCATCAATATAAGCTTTTAACATCAAAGCATTCCACGAAGTAATTATTTTATCATCGACATGTGGATATGTTCTTTCTGACCTTTTACTTTGAAGAAGTTGTTTACAATAGCTAATGTATTTTCTAAACTCTATGGGACTTAATTGGTGTTTAACAATAAAATCATTAATTGTTTCTGATTGAAATAAAACATTTTTGCCATGTTCCCAATTGCCATGTTCTTTAACATTATAAAATTCAATGAATAAGTTTGCATCTGCACCAAGTACTTGTTCTATCTCGTTTTTTGTCCAAACATAATATTTCCCTTCTTCTCCATCACTATCGGCATCGATAGCCGAATAGAAGCCAGATTCAGACGATGTTAATTCACGCTCGATGAAATTAAGTGTATGAAAAACTACTTCTTTGTAAAGTTCATTTCTGGTTACCTGATAGGCATGTGAATATAAACTAACCAGTTGTGCATTATCATATAGCATTTTTTCAAAATGGGGTACATGCCAATTTTCGTCGGTGGAGTAACGAGAAAATCCTCCTCCCACATGGTCGTAAATACCACCAAAAGCCATTTTGTGCAGAGTGACATTCACTGCATTAAGAGCCTCTTGATTTTTTGTTAAATAATAATAATACAATAAATATTCCCAGTTCGCAGGCATTGGAAATTTCGGCACTCGTTTGTTTCCTCCTTTGTTGAAATCAATCTCATTACGAATGCGGATATAAATCTGATTTATATCGTTTATTGAAGCTACAGAATTATTTGTAAGCGGGGGTAGAACATCAGCATGAATTATATAATTTTTAATGCTTTCGGCCTGTAACTGAATTTTATCGGGGAACTGCCGATATAATTCCACAAAATATCTGATTATTTCTATCCATCTGGCTTTTGGAAAATAAGTTCCGGCATAAAAAGGGCTTCCATCAGGTAAGGCAAATACATTTAATGGCCAACCACCCGTACCATGAATTACATAGGAGACATACATATAAATTTGATCAATATCGGGTCGTTCTTCTCTATCGACTTTTATGTTAATAAAGTTTTCGTTCATCAACTTTGCTACCTGAATATCTTCAAAACATTCACGTTCCATTACATGACACCAATGACAGGTCGAATATCCAATACTTATGATCATCATCTTATTTTCATCTCTTGCTTTATTCAAGGCTTTTTCACCCCACGGATACCAGTATACTGGATTATGTGCATGCTGCAATAAGTATGGACTTGACTCATGAATAAGTTCGTTTTCAAAACACTTTTCCATAATTAAATTAAAAATCTATTATCTAAACAATTTTTTTTAAAACTTTGTTGTTCAATCTCAAGTAGTTATTTATTGCATAGTAATGATTTAATAAAAAAATCATAAGAACTTGTTATTATGAATTATTTTTGAGTCATCAAAAATTATGGAGCTTGCATATGGAAAATGAAAAATGGGATTTAATTATTAAACCTAAAAAAGGGATTTTCGACATCGATCTGGAAGCCTTATGGCGTTATCGCGATTTGGTGGCTATGTTTGTACGTCGTGATTTTGTTGCCAAATATAAACAAACCATATTGGGTCCACTGTGGTACATTATTCAACCGTTGTTCACCACCCTAATGTTTACACTTATATTTAGTCGCATGGCTAAAATATCGACCGATGGGTTACCCCCAGTTTTGTTTTATATGGCTGGTACAATTGCATGGAATTATTTTGCTACCTGCCTAACTTCTACCTCTACTACTTTTGTGAATAATGCCAACATATTTGGAAAAGTATATTTTCCGAGGCTTGCCGTACCTGTTGCTACAGTTATTTCGTCGCTTGTTCAATTTGGTATTCAGGCCATTTTATTAATTGCATTAATGGTATATTATGGTTTTCAAGGGGTTCAGTACCACATAAACCTGTACATTTTGCTTTTGCCTGTTCTGATATTATTGATGGCAATGCTTGGACTTGGTTTTGGAATTCTTATTTCATCACTAACAACCAAGTATCGCGATTTATCGAACCTGGTAACTTTTGGGGTTCAATTATGGATGTATGCTACGCCTATTATTTATCCGCTTTCGTCGGTGCCTGCAAAATATCAATCAATAGTTGTGTTAAATCCTATCTCGCCAATAGTAGAGACATTCAGATATGCTTTACTGGGTGTTGGAACCTTTTCGGTTTCGCACCTGCTATATACACTGGCATGGGCAATTGGTATTATGTTTTTGGGGATAATTGTTTTCAACCGGGTAGAACAAAGTTTTATTGATACGGTATAAATAATAAAATTTTTATTTATACGATGCTTTACGCAAACGGTCCATTATTGCCATGCCAATTCCTTTTTCAGGTACAGGTTCCGCAATGATATAATTTACATCGGGCAGGTCTTCGTATTTATGCAGAGCAGCGAACAAATTAACGGCATATTCTTTTAAATCGCCCGATGGGCACATGGTTTCAACAATCGAATAATCTGATTTATATTTATCCGAATACGATAACAAAGCAGCATGGGTTCGGTCAATATTTTGAGGCATATTTTCACCAATTATGTACAAAGGCTTGTGTGGCTGATAGTGCGACTTCATCATTCCTGGAGCAAGTAAATGCTGAGAATCCACATCTGAGGTATTATCAAAAGGTAAAATTCTTTCTATTTCTTGTTTTGTAATAATTCCATGTCGAAGAATTTTAAAACCAATGTCAGTTAAACTAATAATAGTTGATTCAATACCAACCTGAGTACG
>FQKF010063290.1_pt1 | contig 22870 bp, 18 predicted proteins | sample 1504521 | NCBI WGS metagenome assembly FQKF01 (sample SAMEA4475357, study PRJEB15587) | soil metagenome | biome: Soil; feature: Field | place: India | collected 2015-03-11 | depth 0 m
AAGCAGGGGGTCATAGGTTCGACTCCTATATCGCCCACAATTTTTTTATAAGGTTGACAATGGTTGTCAACTTTTTTTGTTTTATATTGAAAATCATTAAGTTCTTTAATATATTTGAAATGTCTATACCCAAAAAATATTCTGCCTATATAACAATTTTTAACTTCATAAATTAAAACATTTTTGTTTTTAAAACGTTGATTAATTAGTTTTTAATTTAACTTATTTTGAAAAAAGTTATCTCCATCTTATTAGCCATACTGCTGCTGGTTGTTAATTTACATCCAGTAGTTGCATTCCATTTTTGTGGAGGTAAACTTTCCGATACTCGGGTTGGTTCTTTCCACGCACATGCTGGATGTGGAATGGAAACATCCGATAATCCCGACGCTTGTCCAAATCATTATCCGGGTTTAACCACTGAAGATTGCTGTAAAAGTTCTTCACAAATATTGAAAACTGATGATTTTTCGAGAACTAAATTCTTGTATACGTATTTTCAACTTTTGCTTATTTATAATATAATTACTAATATTTCGATCAATTCTGAAGAAAACATAAAATTTAACATACATACTTTTTATCCACCACCGATTCCTCACAATCAAAAATTAGCCCTTCTTGCAACTTTTCTAAAATGAGATTTATACTTTTCTGTAAAATATTCTAATACGAAGATTAACACGTATTTGTGCACTTTATTAATATTACAGAAAATATAGTTTTATATTGTCTTATTTAAATTTTATGGCTATGAAAACTTTAAATAAAATATCATACATTATAGTATTAATTGTTATATCATCAGGTTTAGTACTGGCTCAAAATCAAAATTCTAATAATAAGCTACCGAAAAGCAGAACTGAAACATTTAAAGTTTTGGGCAACTGTGAAATGTGCAAAACTCGTATTGAAAAAGCTGCAAAGATAGAAGGAGTATTAAAAGCTGAATGGAATCAGAGTACAAAAATTTTTACACTGGTTTATGACCCTTCGAAAGTGAAAAGCGACGATATTCAGAAGAAAATAGCTGCTGTAGGTCACGACACAGAGAAGTATAAGGCCGAAGATAAAACATACAAAAGCTTGCCTGGTTGCTGCCAATATAAGCGGAAGAATTAACTGAACAAAAACTTCAATAAACACCTGCAATTGGTAATTGTACTTGATGCTAATTACCGATTGTAGGTTATTTATACTCTTATTTCAATTAATAATTTCCTTATGCTATGCTTAAAATTGGTTTAAATCTACAAATATGATTAGTCGTATCATTACATATTTTCTGGAAAATAGGTTACTTACCATCATACTGCTTATTTCGCTTATCCTTGCTGGTATTGTTACTTCTCCTTTTGCATGGAATGTAAGTGTTTTACCACGGCAGTCGGTGGCAGTCGATGCAATACCAGATATAGGAGAAAATCAGCAAATTGTTGCAACCGAGTGGATGGGGCGTTCTCCAAAAGATATTCAGGAACAAATTACATATCCACTTACCACGGCCTTAATGGGTATTCCAGGGGTAAAGACAATTCGTAGCACTTCTATGTTGGGCATGTCGTTTATCTATATCATATTTAACGATAATATTGATTTTTATTGGAGTAGATCACGGATTCTGGAAAAAATAAATTCACTTCCCCCCAATACTTTACCTGAAGGCGTACAGCCCGTTTTAGGTCCGGATGCAACTGCACTTGGTCAGATATTCTGGTATACACTTGAAGGTAGAGATCCTTCAACTGGCGAACCAAAAGGTGGGTGGAATCCTCAAGAATTGAGAACAATTCAGGATTATTATGTGAAATATTCCCTATTGTCGGCCGAAGGTGTTTCGGAAGTTGCATCTGCAGGTGGTTTTGTAAAAGAATATCAGATAGAACTTAATCCAGCTGCTCTTAAGGCTTATCAGGTATCCATTATGGATGTGATGAATGCCGTGAGGAAAAGCAATCTTGATATTGGGGCTGAGACGATTGAATTAAATAAGGTTGAATATATCATAAGAGGACTTGGATATATTAAAACTTTACAGGATCTTGAACAAACTGTTGTTGCTGTTAGGAATAATTTACCAGTACGGTTGAAAGATATTGCATTTGTAACATTTGGTCCCGCTCCTCGAAGAGGGGGACTTGATAAAGCTGGAGTTGAAGCAGTAGGAGCCGTGGTGGTAGCTCGATACGGCAGTAATCCTATGCAAGTTATTCAAAATGTGAAGGAAAAAATTAAAGAAATTGATGCTGGTTTACCCCAAAAAACGTTACCCGATGGCAGTATTTCGAAAGTTACTATTGTGCCTTTTTATGATCGGACGGGCTTAATAAAAGAAACTATTGGAACACTTGAAGCTGCACTTACTCATGAGGTTCTGATTAGCATTATAGTAATCATTGTGCTTGTAATGAACCTTCGTGCCTCACTGATTATATCGGGTTTATTACCTGTTGCTGTGCTAATGACTTTTATTGTAATGCGTATTTTTAATGTCGATGCTAACATAGTAGCCCTTTCAGGAATAGCCATAGCAATTGGGGTAATGGTGGATGTAGGAATTATTTATGTTGAAAATATTTTGAGACATCTTGAACAAACAGACAAACATAATATTACCCGACATGCTCTTTATGATTTGATTAAAAAAGCTACTCTAGAAGTTTCTCCTGCAGTCACAACAGCACTGGCCACAACTATTATAAGTTTTTTACCTGTATTTGTAATGCAGTCGACCGAAGGAAAACTTTTTAAACCTCTTGCTTTTACTAAAACTTTTGCAATAGGGGCCTCATTTATTTTGGGTCTGGTTATTTTGCCAACGCTTGCACACCTAATTTTTTCGATCAGATTCAATGCTAAAAAAATTAAATTGGCCTGGAATGGTTTATTAATTTTAGCTGGTCTTATTTTTTGCCTTGCATATAAAGTGTATCCTGCTATAGCATTAATAGCCATTGGTATCAATAATATATTTGAAGATCGTTGGCCCGATAAATGGAAAAAGTGGGTAACATATATCAATCCAGCGATAGTTTTATTAGTAGCATTATATTATTTGACAGTTGAATGGTTACCATTTGGCCCACAAAACGGACTGATAGTGAATTTTGTTTTTGTAACATTAATTGTTGCTATCATTTTACTTGCCTTAATGAGCATGGTAATTTATTACGAAAAAATAATCCGCTGGTGTCTGGAAAATAAAAGCAAGTTTTTAATTATACCTTTAATTACCTTATTATTCGGAATATTGGCATGGCAGGGTACTGCTAAAGTATTTGGTTTTGTTCCTGCTATACTTGAAAAGTTTGGTTGGAAAGAATTTAAAGAAACTACAGTCTGGAAAACAGCATCTGAATTATTTCCAGGTGTAGGTAAAGAGTTTATGCCTTCACTGAACGAAGGTTCTTTTTTACTCATGCCTACCAGTATGCCACATACAGGTATTCAAAAAAATCTCGAATACATTGAAGCCATCGATAAAAGATTGATGTCAATTCCAGAAGTAGAAATAGCTGTTGGAAAATGGGGACGTGTAAATTCAGCACTTGATCCGGCTCCTATACAAATGTTTGAAAACATTGTAAACTATCGACCCGAATACATTCTCGACGAAAATGGTCATCGAAAACGTTTTAAAGTCGATGATAATGGAAATTATGTACTAAATATTGATAAAATCAGAGATCTGATTGAAAAAGGTGCATTCGGAAAACGATTTAATAAATTAAAAATTGAAGGTAAGATATATAATATAGATCAACTTAGTGAAATAAATTACAATCGATCCGAAGCTTCATTCAATGTTCGATTTGGATCCGAATGGCACTTAATTATACTGAATAATCAGATTGATGATGGATATGATAATGATTTTTTCAAATATCTATTTCGACACATTTCTGATTTTTTAATTCATGATAAAAGCGGACAATACTTCCGGCAATGGCGTGACCATATAAAAAATACATCTGACATATGGGATGAAATTGTTAAAGTTACTCAGCTTCCAGGTTTAACTTCAGCACCAAAACTACAACCAATTGAAACACGTTTAATTATGTTATCGACCGGGATTCGGGCATCCATGGGAATAAAAATATATGGACCTACACTTGAAAGCATTGAGCAAGCTGGTTTGATGATAGAAAATGCTTTGAAAGAGGTGCCATCCATTAAATCGTCGTCAGTATTTTACGATAGGGCAGTAGGTGCACCATATATCGAGATTAAACTAAACAGGGAAGCCATGGCTCGTTATGGTATGTCCATTTCTGATGTTCAAGAAGTATTACAGGTAGCACTCGGAGGGATGACTCTTACAAATACAGTTGAAGGCCGAGAACGTTATGCAGTTAGAGTAAGGTATGCCCGTGAGCTACGTGATAATCCAGAACAAGTAAAAAGAATATTGATACCAACTACCTATGGTACTCAAATTCCTCTATCAGAAATTGCTAGCATTGAATATAATCGAGGAGCTCAAATGATACAAAGTGAAAACACATTTTTAGTTGGGTATGTCATTTTCGATAAAATAGAATCAAAAGCTGAAGTTGATGTGGTTGAAGAAGCAGAAGCATATTTAAAAACAAAAATAGCCTCCGGGGAATTAAAATTGCCATCTGGAGTTACTTATGGTTTTACCGGGAATTACGAACATCAAATAAGGGCTACCAAACAATTGGCTATTATTATTCCTGTCAGTCTTATCATAATATTTTTGTTACTCTATTTTCGTTTTCGTACCATAACAGCTTCGTTTATTCATTTTTCAGGTGTCTTCGTGGCTCTATCGGGTGGTTTCATTTTAATCTGGTTATATGGGCAACCATGGTTTATGAATTTTTCAATAGCTGGTGTCAATTTGCGTGATTTATTCCAGATGCATACCATCAATTTAAGTGTTGCTGTTTGGGTTGGATTTATCGCACTATTTGGTATTGCCACCAACGATGGGGTGATAATGGGAACTTATATACATCAAATTTTCGAAGAACGTAAACCTAACACTATTTCTGAAGTACGAGAAGCAGTAATAATGGCAGGTAAAAAGCGCGTTCGTCCGGCTATGATGACTACTGCAGTGGCAGTTATCGCTTTGTTACCTGTGTTAACCTCGACCGGAAAAGGTGCTGAAATAATGGTTCCTATGGCAATTCCGACTTTTGGAGGTATGCTCATACAGGTCATGACTATTTTTGTTGTACCTGTTTTTCAAGCTATCTGGAGGGAACGGGCAGTAACAAAGAATCAAAAATTAAACAAAAGTATAGTTTAATGGTGTATATAAGATAGTTATGGCTAATTCGGTTAAAAAATTTTAATAACATGAATACATGTAAGCATTTAAATCATGCTAATGAGAAAATATTTAGCAGGGTTAAAAAAAAATTGATTCTCATTTTTTGTAACATTATGCTGCTATATGATCCAGTTTTTTCTCAACACGATTCATTAGATGCATATATCAATATTGCATTAAAAAATAACCCGGAAATACTTCAGAAGTATTATGAATATGAAGCTGCATTACAAAAAGTAACACAGGTGGGAAGCTTACCTGATCCCGAACTTTCTATGGGTATTTTTCTTTCCCCAATGGAAATAGTTTCAGGTAGTCAGGTGGCCGACATCAGGCTGATGCAAATGTTTCCATGGTGGGGTACACTTAGGGCTGCTAAAGATGAAATGAGTCTTATGGCAAAAGCTCGATACGAAGAATTAAAAGATGCCAAATTGAAAGTTTTTTTTGAAGTAAAAAAAACCTATTATGAACTTTATAAGATACGCAAAAACATTCAGATTTATCAGGTGTATCTAAATATTCTAAATATTCTTGAACAACTTTCTTTATCGAATTATACCGTATCGACAAAACAAATTGCATCTTCATCAAGCCAGTCGATTAGTTCAAATGCAAAAGCTGATGGTAATCAATCTGGTGTCACAAATGGGATGGTGGGTATGCAAATGGCAGGAAGTGCCAGCATGAATTTGGCTTCAACCAATCAATCAGGTGGAATGTCAATGAACGGAGAATCTATGACATCTGCTTCGATGCAAACAGGGATGATTAATATATTCAGGATTCAAATAGAAAAGAACGAATTAAATGATAATTTAAAATGGTTAAACGATCAGTACCTTACTTTATCGGTTCGTTTTAATACGCTTTTGAATCGTTCATCCAATGAATTTATTAGTATTCCTGATACAATCGTAGTCGATTCAATAATGATTACATTGTCAGCAGTAAGTGATAGCATGTTAATGAATAATCCCATGTTACAAATGTGGAAGTATGAGCAGCAGTCAATCGATTCTCGAAAGAATATGGTAACACGTATGGGTTATCCAATGATAGGAGTAGGTGTTAATTATTCGGTAATAAATAAAAGTTCCATGTCATCGTCGACCATGAATGGTACCGATATGATTATGCCTATGGTAACTATTTCATTGCCAATTTACAGAAAAAAGTACAGGGCTATGCGAACCGAAACTGAGTTACTTGCTCAAGCTGCCAAAGAAGCATATGCTTCAACAGCAAATTTGCTTCAAACTGAATATTATCAGGCCATTGAACAATATAATCAGGCACAGCGAAATATTAGCTTATATGCTAATCAAACCGATTATATTAAGCGTATACTTAATTTGATGGTAGTTAATTATACTGCAAATAGCCAGAATTTTGAAGAATTGTTGCGTACATGGAAACAGGCTTTAGATTATCAATTAAAACAAAATGATGCGTTGGCCGATTATCAAATTGCCATTGCCAGATTACAAAGGTTAATGGCTAACTTCAGTGATTAAAAATGTTTCAGTCGGTATTATTGTTTATTTACCTAAAATTATGACATTATGAAAAAGATAATTTTTAAGAATCAATATTTAAACTTAATTATAGGAGTTCTATTGGGTATATTTTTAAGCTGGATTCTTTTCAATGATTCGCATAGGGGTAAAAATTCGGATCACACGAAGAATGAAGATAAAATTAGTGTGTGGACGTGTTCTATGCATCCCCAAATACGTATGAATCATCCAGATAAATGTCCTTTATGTGGGATGGACTTAATTCCATTGAATCAGTTTAATCAAAGTAATGAAATTAACTCAGATGCCATTATGCTTTCTGATGAGGCAATACAATTAGCTAATATACAAACCTCAGTAGTTGTGCGAAAGAAACCAGAGGTTAGTATTTCTCTCTATGGTAAAGTAGTAGCTGATGAAAGAACCTTACAAAGTCAGGTATCACATGTTTCAGGACGTATTGAAAAACTATATGTTTCATTTACCGGACAGTTTATTCATGAGGGTCAAAAATTGGCAACTATTTATGCTCCGGAATTAGTTACTGCTCAGAAAGAATTATTAGAGGCGTATAAAATTAAAAATACTTTACCCCATTTATATCAGGCTGCTCGTGAAAAACTAAAATTATTCAAAATCACCGACGCACAAATCGAAACTTTATTGAATACCGGCCAGTTGCAGTATTATATTGATGTGGTATCGAATACTACAGGGGTAGTGATTAACAAAATGGTAAGCGAAGGTGATTATGTTGGAACTGGAAGTATTTTATTTCAGGTGGCCGATTTATCGAAAGTTTGGGTTGTATTTGATGCATATGAAAGCGATCTGGCTCATGTTCGTGTTGGTTCTGCTGTTCAATTTAAAGTACCTTCCATACCGGGTAAAGAATTCGAAGGTAAGGTTACCTATATAGATCCTGTAATTGATCCCATTACACGTGTTTCAAGAGTTAGGGTTGAATTGGCGAATCCAAATTATGAACTAAAACCAGAAATGTATGCAATGGGTATTGTTAAATCGGTTTTTAGCAATCAGAATCAACTGGTAATTCCACGTTCTGCTATATTATGGACCGGAACTCGCTCAATTGTATGGGTAAAATTGCCAGATATTTCAGAACCTACTTTTTTAATGCGTGAAATAATTTTAGGTAGTGCTGTAGGAGATGAATATATTGTGCTTGAAGGTTTATCGGAAGGTGAGGAGATAGTTACCGAAGGAACTTTTAGTGTTGATGCAGCAGCTCAACTCGAGGGTAAACCAAGCATGATGAATCCTAAACCTGCTATATCCAATCATGAGTATCATGATATGCATCATTAAATCAATTGTATATTTATTTTTTTGTTAAAAGCACAACAGTTTCGACATGATGCGTATGCGGAAACATATCGAAAGGTACTACTGATTCAATGCGGTATTTGTCAACTAAATAGGTTAAGTTCCATGCCAGCGATACAGGATTACAGCTTACGTATATAATTTTATCAGGTTCAGACCATTTAATGGTTTTTAATGTTTCAATGAGGGTTCCCGACCGCGGAGGATCCAATATTACAATCGACGGTTTTCCATATTTCAGGACAGATGAAGGTTTATAAGTTTCAAGTACATCGCCTGCAATAAAGGTTGTATTTGTTATTTCATTAGCTTGAGAGTTATAAATGGCATCGCTTATAGCATTTTGTGAACCTTCAATACCAATTACATGATTGGCTTTTTTAGCCACATGTAATGCCAATGTGCCAACACCTGTATACAAATCATATATAATATCATTGTTTGAAGGATTTGCAATCTCTAAAACGTAATTAAACAATTGTGATGCTTGATATGAGTTAGGCTGAAAAAACGAATCGGGGCTGATACGAAAATAAAGGTCGTTTATTTTTTCAATTAAATATTTATCTTTATGGTAATGTATCCATACTTTCCCCTGTCGATTGTTATCTTCTTGTTCAGGATATGTATAATACAGTGAAGTAATAAACGGAAATTGATTTTTTACAAATGTCATGATTGGCTGAACAACCTCATCATTATGTTGTTTAAAATGAAGCACAATCATTGACTTTTCAGTCATTGTTTTTCGTAAGCTAATTCCCTGTAATAAACCCGATGATAAAATATTATCAAAAGCTTTGTCTTTTTGTAGCAGGTTTATCATTAGTTCTGGGATTTTCGAAATTTCAGGTGGCATTAACAAGCACAAGTCAATAGGTATAATTTCTCCTGCTTTTTCAATTGGATGAAATCCTGTGTACACAGAATTTTTAGTATCGTTATATAATGCAAAGTCGAGTTTATTGCGATACTCGAAAATGGTAGGAGAGGGAATAGTTTCTGCTACAGAAGAATATGGAATCTGATATTTTGCAAATGCTTTATGAATGAGGTGTCGTTTCCATATAAGTTGTTGTGAATAATTAATATGCATCCAATTACATCCCCCACAATCATTGAAATGTTTGCATGTCGGATTTACACGAAAAGGAGATGTATCAATAATTTCAGTTATGAGTCCAGAAATATAATTTTTTTTCTGATGTTTAGGTACTTCAATGTTTACAAATTCTCCCACAATTCCTTTTTCCAGATAAATGTTATGTTTACCAAGTCTGGCAATACTTTTTCCGGAAGAGTGAAAATCAATTATTTCGATGTTCGAATAGTATTTAATACCTGGTTTTATGTTCATAGTGGTTCATTACCATGCAATTTGCTATGTTTAATTCCATAAGTAAAGTAAATGATAAAACCAATGAACATCCAGATAATTAAGCGCAGCCATGTATCGAGGGGTAAAGCTACCATTTGAAGGAAACAAAAACCAGCTCCTAATAAAGGAATTAAAGGAACCAATGGCGTTCTAAAAGGTCGATAAAGATTAGGTTTGGTGCGACGTAAAATAATAATACCAAAACAAACGATTACAAAGGCAAGTAATGTACCGATTGACACCATTTCTCCCAAAATGTTAATTGGTAAAACCCCTCCGATAATCATTGCAATAGAACCAGTAATAATAGTACCTTTATAAGGAGTTTTAAATTTATGGTGAACCTTCGAGAAAGTTGGTGGTAATAGCCCATCTTTAGCCATGGTATAAAAAATACGCGACTGTCCCATAATCATCACTAAAATTACTGAAGTTAAACCAGCTATGGCAGCTAACTTAATAATAGGGCGTAACCACATCATTTGTGGACCCATGGCATTAACACCCACAGCAATAGGATCAGCAACATTTAAATGGGTGTAGCTGACTATTCCGGTAAGAACCAATGCTACGAGAATATAAAGTACTGTTGAAACACCCAATGAGCCCAAAATGCCTTTAGGCATATCGCGTTGTGGATTTTTAGCTTCCTGTGCAGCCGTCGATACTGCATCAAAACCAATGTAGGCAAAGAAAATTACACCTGCGGCACGTAGTATACCAAATATTCCATAATGACTATGCCCATGTTCGTCAATGATTTTATCAGGAATAAATGGAGTCCAATTCGAAGCCTTAACAAAAAAGAAACCCACTATAATAAACAACAGAATAACTCCTACTTTTATTATTACCATGATATTATTAAATCGAGCTGATTCTTTTATACCTAATACCAATAATATGGTAATAACCGCAATTATAAAAACTGCAGGTAAGTTAAACCAGGCTGTTACATGAGGCAGCGATTGTATGGCTATTCCACTTTCAATTAGTTGTTGTTTGAGTTGTGGGGTTATGGGACGCCAGCCTATATCAGGAACCTGAATTAGTGTAGTACCTGTAGCTGCTGTATATTGAACAGGAATATGAATACCTATATCGTTTAGAATGCTTATCATATATCCCGACCAGCCAACTGCTACTGTAGATGCAGCAAAAAGGTATTCAAGTATTAAATCCCATCCAATAATCCAGGCCATAAGTTCACCCATAGTTGCATAAGCATAAGTATATGCACTTCCCGAAACAGGAATTAATGAGGCAAATTCGGCATAACATAAACCAGCAAATGCACAAGCAATACCAGAAATAATAAATGAAATCACAATGGCTGGACCAGCATATTGAGCAGCGGCCTGTCCGGTTAATACAAAAATACCCGCACCAATAATGGCACCAATACCTAAAGTGATAAGATTTAAGGCATTAAGACTTCTTTTTAATTCGTGTCCCTCATACTCATGTGCGTGGTGCGGTTTGATTCGAAATAACTTATTTTTCATTATTAGTTAATATTCATTGAAATGCAACTACTTAATAAATACAGTCAAAATTCCCCACAAATCTAATTTTTTCAATCAAATAAATGCTATTTTTTAACAAAAAGTTGATTTTTTGCTACTCCCTTAATTATTTCATTATAGAATGCATAAACTTATTAAGCAATAGATTTAAATTCTTCAATGCTAGTCTCAAGTGCACGTATGTCTTTTTTGAGTTGTTCAAATAATAATTGATAATCAGAAATAATATTGGCTGTTTTTTCTTTTTTAAAAATCAATTCATTCTGCGTTGAGTTGATTGATACTAATATTTGCTGAATTTCAGAAATTCCATTGATTATTTTATTCGATATATCGACCATTTCATTTGCAATAACTCTGAATCCTTTGCCATGTTCTCCGGCTGCATATGCTTCAATTGAGGCATTTATGCCTAATATTTTTGTTCTATCCGAAACTTCTTTTATAAAATGAATGATTTGGTCAGTAGTGGATATCTGTCTATACATTTCATTAATTATATTGAAGAGATGATTTAGTTCTTTCTGCACCTTTTTGTATTCCGCATTAAAATCATCAATTCTATTACAAATTTTTTCCATTTCATCTATTAGTGCATCGCTCTTCGATATTCGTTGATGGATATCGGTGTCGATGGTCACCATGTTTATTATTTCATTATTTTCATTCACAATAGGAACCAATGCGGTTTGTGTCCATAATTGTTTTCCTGTTTTTGTTATATTTAATGCTTCGTATCGAAACGGCTGAAGAGTCCTTTTTATATACTTTATTCTTTCTTCTACATTCGGACTGAATGAGGTTTGACGATAGTTTTTACCTAATGACTTGATAAATTCAGCAAAACTATATTCATACATTCTCGTAAACCCTTTATTAATCCACAAAATATTTCCGTCATCGTCCATTAACATGATGGCATTTGGACTCTGACGCACTAAATTAGCTAATACTTTTTCCTTCTCAAAGTCTTCTTTTAAAGTTAAATTTTCATTTCGGAGGCTGTTTAATTCAGTCCGAAGATCTGATACTTCTTTTTTTTGTTCTTCAATAATTTTTTTTAATTTTTTCGTTCTTTTATCCTTAAAAAATAATACTACTATTAAAAAAACAATTAAAAAAGAATAAAATACACTCATAAAAAATAAATTATAATTAAAAGTAAAATTAAAGTTTAAATATAATATTTTTTGTTTAAATATAGTTTTAAACATAAACTATACCAAATATTCTTATAATCATTTTAAATTAATGATAATATTAAGTTCATATTAATTTAAATGATATGATTAATAATTTGTTATTTAATACTCTTTTTAAATTAACTTTTTATCTATATTTGAGATTGAATTAAATGGTATGATACGAAAACAAATAATTAAGCTCATTTATGCAATAGCTTTTTTAAAGCTATTAAGCCAGAATCTTTATGCACAAACCATTTCAATAGGAGATAAAGCTCCCGAAATTGCATTAGAAGATACAGCTGGAAATGTTATTCTTCTTAGTAGTCTGAGGGGTAAACTGGTACTCATTGATTTTTGGGCATCGTGGTGCCCTCCCTGTCGGAAAGCAAATCCTTATTTAGTTGAAACTTACGAAAAAAACAAGAATAATTGCTTTTCCAATGGCGATGGATTTGCTATTTTTAGTGTTTCTCTCGATATGAAAAAAGAAGCATGGATAAGTGCTATTAAAACTGATCAATTAGTTTGGCCATATCATGTCAGTGATTTAAAAGGATGGAGAAGTCAAGCTGCTCGTTTGTATGGAGTACGATTTATTCCTAATAATTTCTTAATTGATTCGGCTGGTATTGTGCTGGCTACCCATGTAAAAGCCGATGAGCTAAATAGTATACTTAAAAAATATCGCATCCGTTGTAAGAAATAAATTGTAGTATATGCAATATAAAAAGTTATTAAAAAAAATAGGTAAGGTTTTCTATCTTATTTTGTTAGGAATATTGCTTCTTATTATTTTTTTATATGCCGGAGTTCGACTATTCGAAAATCAAATTACACAATTTGCTATCCAGAACATTGAAAAAACTTTATCAGTAAAAGTACGTTTTACAAACGTTGATATCCTACCTTTAAAGAATTTTCCAAATTTAACTGTACGTCTCGAAAATTTTGGTTTTCAGCATTCTGTCGATAGTTTTCCAAGATACGATTCATTATTTCAATTTAAAAATGTTTTTGTAGCCCTAAAACCTATACCTTTATTAAAAAATCGGTTTGACATTCAACGAATTGATTTAGATGGATTTAATATAAACTATCATATTGATGAATATGGCAACAGCAATTTTGATTTCTTAATGAAAACAGACACCACAACTATTGATACCACTAACGAAAAAAGTATTTTAAACCTTATTTTACGACATTTATCTGTTGAAAATTTAAATTTACAATATCGGGATAAAAAAAATGCTACTGAGGCAAATATTTTTATACCTTCTATTACTATTAACGCAAAAATTATTGCCGATAGTATTGATGCTTTTCTTAGAGGCTCACTCCAGATTTCTCAATTAAAGACGGGTGATATTTCATTTAGCCAGTTACAACCATTTAAAATCGACTGTAATGTTGGTTATCAAAGTGGTTCAGTTAAAATTGAAAATTTTAATCTTACTGCCAATGGACTGGAATTGGAAACCACAGGAAATCTTAAATTAAGTGATACCACTTATATAAATATCAAAGTTGATTTAAAAAAATTGGCATTAGATAAGGTTTTTAATTTAATGCCCGATTCAATCAAAAAATTATATGCAATTGAAAATATTTCTGGAAATTTGGGATGTATTACGCATATTAGTGGCTATTATTACGACACAATACTAGCACCTGCCATTCAAACTAATTTATTTGTTAAGTATGTTAATATAAAAATGAAAGATTATCCCGAAATGAAAAATATAAATATTAATGCTTATGCTAGTATTCCCAATTATAACAATTTAAATAGTATGGTTGCAAAGATTGAATCGTTTTCATGCAATATTGGCAAAAGCAATTTAACGTTTTCTGGTCAGGTATCAAATATATTGCAACCTATATATCGCGCAAATTTAAATGCTTTAGTAAATCTAACCGATTTTAAATCATTTATTCCTGATTCTTTAATAAAAGATATTTCAGGCGAGTTGTATTTAAATATTGCTACTAAAGGAAAGCTACCGAATAAAATCGATAGCACTTTTGTTGATTATCTTTTAAAAAGTACTACCATTGATTTTGGCTTGAAAGATGTAAAAGCTAATTTCCAATCATACGGTCAATTTAAGGACATAAATATCAGACTGAGTTACAAACCTAACCTGGGTCTTGAAATTTATAATCTTTCGCTTACTGACGAGAAACACCGTATTTATGTAGAACCTACTATGATTAAACTTAAATTTTTGGGTAGTATCTCAGATATAAATCGATTGGCTGTTCAAGTAGATACACTGGCAGTAAACACAAATATATTAACACTTAACTCTCGATTATATGCAAGCCGATTAACTTCTGTTCCTGAATTCAATGTGGTTGGATCTGTTAAATTGAATCTTGCTGAGGTTTCGAAAATACTACCCGATACCTTATTTGAAAAACTTAATGGTACATTATCATTATATATCAAATCGTATGGTGAAATTAAACTCGATTCATTAACGACCAGTTTAATGCCAGTTATTTTCGAAAACTCTCAATTCAAACTTTTATGCAGTAACGTTAATCTATCATCAAAAATCGATTCTATTGTTAAAGTCGAGCAATTTAATAGCAATATATATTATGCAAATGATACTTTATGGATCAATCACCTGAGTGGAAAGTTACTTAATAAAGTTTCATTTCGCATTGATTCAACCTCTATTTGGGATATTTATTCAAGTATTATAAAGAAAGAAAAAAATAAAAAGCTTATTGCAAATACGAATGTCTGGATAGATAAAATTGATTATGCTTTGTTTGTTCCATTTATGGCCACCGATACCACTGAAAAGAAATTAGAGACGAATAACAATGATAACACATCAATATCTAGCCCTTCGTATATAATTCGGGGAAAATTAGCTGTCGATCAAATCATTTATAACAAAATAAATATTGAACGTTTATCAACAAAATTTCGGATAGCCGATAGTTTGTACATATTGGATGATTTGTACTTCAAAGCCTTCGATGGTGAAATGACTACATCGGTTAGTTACGATATACGTGAAAAACCGTTTACAACAATTGAATTCAAAAATCAAACCCAACACATCAATGTTAAAAAATTACTTGCAGACAACGATAATTTCAATCAAACGAATATTACAGACAGGCAAATTGATGGGTTATTCTCTGGCAATTTTTATGGTCGTATTGTAATGGGTGATAGCGGTGTAATTTATGACAGAATTAATTTACTTGGTAATTTTTCAATTGAAAATGGTGGCATATATAATTATGAGCCAGCCATGCAACTTGCCAAATTTACCAATTTAAATGAACTTGATAATATTGTATTCCGAAAATTAGAAAGTAGCGTTTTTATTTACAACAATCAAATTTATTTTCCAAAAACTGATATTGTAAGTTCAGCCATGGACTTATCGGTTTATGGCATGGCCAGTTTTGGTACCGATTACGAATATCATATTATTTTATATCCAGGCGATATTCTGCTCGGAAAATCACAGCAATTGTTGAAGAAACAAGGACTTACAGGTGAAAAATTTGAAGGGGAAAATAAGACAGATCGATCAGGAATTTACCTGGTTTCATTAAAGCGCGGTAATGAAAGTAAAAACGGTTTTGATACCCGACAACTGCAACAATTAATGAAAACGACTATTCGTGTGCAGGAAAGAGGACTTAACCTGGTATTTCATCCTAAGATTTTTAATTTTAATACTGATATTGATCGAAAAGAAATTAAGAAAAAAACTAAACATGAAAATAAAACGGGAGAGTAGCTTAAAGATTCTTATTTATATTGTTTCATTTATAATTTTTATTTTTATTTTAAATAAACTCCTAGAAGTATACAAGCATTACAAGAAGTCAAATTATATTGAAAAAACACCAGTCATTCATCAATTGGATATTGTTTTCGGAAGCGACTCTGCCAAAAATACCATGTTTCTATACGGAAATTATACCTGTCAGTATTGTCGACGTTTTTTTAAAGAAGTTTTTCCAGATTTGAATAAAAATTATATTAAAACGGGAAAAATGAGATTGGTATGGAAAATTGTTGAATTTAATACCAATGAAAAACTACTGAATGCAATGAAAACTGCCGTATGTATTCATTCATTCGGAAATTTTGATAAGCTACACGAGTTATTACTTGAGGAACCACATGTGGTATATCTCCCCGAATTTGAAGAAATGATAAATCATTTTATGGAATCCGATCCGCTGGTAGCGGAATGCATTATGAGTCAAGAAACTGAAACTTATTTATTGGATATAAAGAAAGAATTTCATAATTTTGGTTTTAAAGGTACACCAACTTTCGTAATAGAAAATAAATACTTAACTGGTTTCTTGCCATATCGTGAATTTGAAAAGTGGATAAATAAAAACATACATTAACTATTTTTGGGATATAATAAAATTTCAAAATATTAATTTTTAAACTTTATACTATGAAAAAAAAATTACTTCTGTTACCCCTTACATTATTTGCAGTATTAGTATTATTAAATTGGGGATGTGATAAATTAAATGATGATGTTTGTAGCGCTTTTGAGCCAAAGAACTGTGAGGCAGCTAATTCATGTTGTCCTACCGACGGCGGTAATTGTTATTATGAATATAATGGTACCAAATACTATTGCGACAAAAGCAAAGCTACTTCATCTGATCCTGATGGCTGTGACGAAGCAGAGTCGAAAGTAATATCGGCCATATGTTCAGCAAATAGCAAAATAGATATTCTGGCAATAAAAGCTTCAATGCGTAGCCATATTCAAAAATTGATGAAAGAGGCACGAGCACAATCTGTTTGTAATTAAAAAAAATTATTTTTGCTGAAAAGCAAAAGCCATTAGAAATCTTTTAAGCATAATATTCATATTCATCATTTACCCCTCTATTATTGCTCAGCAAAATAGCAATAATAAAGGGGTTTTTATTCATTTAAAAAAAGGTGAAGTTTTATACACCTCCCACGCTATTATTATAGCCCAAAACGATACAGTGATATACTTAAATGCAGATGAAGATTATTATATTCGGAATAAACCAACCGATGGAAATGACTTTTATACTAAAATAAAAGAGAGGGCATACCAACGAAAATGGACTAAAGAAATTCACAATTTGATACTTTTATCTCCTTCAGAAAAAAATCAGGAAGCTGTTGATTCGCTTATCACAAAGAATAGCGAAGCCTATTTTTTGCCATATCAACATATGGTTATTCGCAATATTTCCATTAAAAAAATAAATGTATTTGGCGGCTCAATTGATGAACCTGATAAAGAGACAAATAATAAGATTGAAAAAATTGGAAATAAAATTCATATTAAAACTCGTGATCATGTGATTCGAAAATACATTTTGTTCAAAGAAAACCAGCGACTCGATCCTTTTTATATAGCTGAATCGGAGCGTTTATTACGTGAGCAACCATTTATTCAAGATGTTAAAATTCAAATCAAACCATTAACAAGTTCAACTGATTCCATTGACGTTGAAATTCTTGTTAAAGATAACTGGTCGAAGGGATTTGATGTAACCAGTTCAAATTTAAGAAACTTAGATGCTGAATTTTGGGATTACAATTTATTGGGTTATGGTCACGAACTAACCAACAGTTATACGTACAATGCTGAGAAGTTACCTATCTGGGGGTTAAGTGGATTTTATCATGTGAATAATATTTCGAGTAGTTTTTTAAATTTTAAAGCAGGATATTCGGCCTATGGTAACAAAGGTATTATGGTCGGTTTATGGCGTGATTTCTTTACACAACGAACAAAATATGCTGGAGAAATTAAATATGAACGGTTTTCGAGAAATTATACAATTATCAAAAATGACACTACTCAATTGTGGGAATATTTTCCAGTTTCATACCAACGATTTGATGCTTGGTTAGGACGTTCTTTCCCTTTTCGACTTAAAATTTTTACCACTTATCCTTCATTTATAGTATCTGCTGGTATTTTTCGTAACTCTTATAATAAAAGACCTGCTGTATCGAAAGACTCTCGTTATGATTTTTACAATAAAACGTTTTACTTAGCCAGCTTATCGCTTGCAAGCAAGGCATATTACAAGTCGTCATTAATATATAACTACGGCCGAACTGAAGATATTCCGTATGGATTTATTATTAATCTGACTCATGGTATAGAACAATCGGAATTTAAAACTCGCATTTATAATAGCATTTCGCTTGTAAAAGGAAATAATTTAGGACAATTAGGTTTTTTATATAATAAAATTGCCCTGGGAGGGTTTATTCACCGCGATACTTTTGAACAGGGTATTTTAAAGTTAGGGTTAAATTATTTCAGCAATCTGCTTGTAATTAATCGATTCAAAGTTCGAAATTTTATTAATATTGATTTTACTAAAGGGTATCGACGATATAATGATGAATATCTTGATATTAACAATTTTTCTGGAATTCGGGGATTGTATAATGACTCAGCTATAGGAGATCAACGATTACGTGCAAATTTTGAAACGGTTATTTTTACACCATATTATTTACTGGGTTTTAGGGTTGCTTTTTTTGCTTTTCTTGATTTTGCGTATATTGGTCCATCTACCCAGTGGATATTTAAAAGTAATTTATACAGTGGAATAGGTGCAGGTATTCGTCTGCGTAATGAACGACTGGTGTTTAAAACATTTCAAATACGTCTGGCTTATTATCCAAACATCTCACCACGGGCTACCGGCGATGTATTTGCTATTTCTCAAGAATGGCGATTTAAACCTGAAGATTTAACTATTAGTTCTCCCCAGATTATTGAATTTAAATAACACCTTATACCCTTATAGTTTTTTCACAATGTAGTATAATTTTTTCAATAACAATTCCAAGACAATGCTTACAAAAAAAATTCTTTTTTCTCATTATGCAGGTAAACATTTTTGTCAACAAATTATTTAATTTCAAATATGGTCGATCTATCATATTCTTATTTTATTGTTTAACTACAAAATAACATATAATTAAATCTATATATTTATATTTGTATGTTTGAAAAATCATATTCTATGAACGAAAATGTTTTTGATTTAAAAGCGAGAGATTGGGATAATAATCCAATTCATTGGGAACGTTCCGAAGCAATTGCCAATGCTATATTGAAGCATGTTTCACTGTCAAATAATACTACAGCAATTGAATTTGGGGCTGGTACTGGTATTTTAAGTTTTATGCTAAAAGATTATTTGAAAAGTATAATAATGATTGATAGTTCAAGTGAAATGGTAAAAGTAATGCAAGATAAAGTTGATAAGGCAAATATTAAGAACTTATGCCCGCTTCATGCTAATCTCGAAATTGATGATTATACAGGAAATAAGGTTCATTTCATTTTTTCTCAAATGGTTTTTCATCATGTAAAGGATATAGAGTCATTGGTAAGTAAGCTATTTAAAATTCTTCATAAAAAGGGTTATATTGCAATTGCTGATTTATTCCCTGAAGATGGTTCATTTCATTCGGGGGAATTTGATGGACACAAAGGTATTGATGTGAATTGGCTAGAGGACATTTTATCAAAAACAGGTTTTTCAAATATTCATACATTTCCTGTTTATACCATTCGTCGAGTCGACAATGAGAATAAATTACATGAATATCCAGTATTTTTTATGATTGGTAAAAAATAATAAGTTATTGAAGCACAAATCGATATGTTATGGTCCCTTTTTGAATACTTGCATTAGGTTGTGGACTAAACTTTGAAGCCATTGCGGCATCTCTTGCTATTTGAAGCAAGTATTCATCGAGTGTAGTTGAACCTTTAACTCCCGGTATGGCATTAATTACATTCCCATTTTTATCGACGGTTATTTCTACCACTACTTTCCCTGATGTTTGAAAATCGCCCTGAGGTTTTACAAGCGATAAAGCCGAACGACCATCCAGACTGAACGAAATACCATCGCCAATACCAGTTCCGGTGCCTTTTCCCTGTCCAGTTCCACTTCCCTCACCAATACCAGAGCCTTTGCTCTGGTTGTTGCCAAATGAACCCGACGCTCCATTGTCGACTGACTCTCCTATGTTTTTCTTCTTGAAGAGGGCTTTTTCATTGATAACAGGTTGGGGTTCGACAGGCTTTTCAATTTTTTTGGTATTTATTTTTTTTTGATTTTGCTTTCTTTCTTCATGTTGAATTACGTCGGCTTCTTCAATATCCTGCGTAAGTATTTTATCATTTTCAGCTTTCTGCTGATTTTCGGGATTGGCTTCGATAGTACTTTCGACCGATGTATAATTGCCCAGATTAATTTCAATTCCTAAACCCTGCCCTCCATCTTCAGGATAGGGTGGAATAGGGGTTCGGAAACGAATGTACAATAAAAGGCCAACAATAATAGCAAAAATTGCTATTGTTAAGCTTACTGCCCTTACTTTATGTTCTATTCCTAGTTGCATTATGCATTGGGTGCTTTTGTAGCTAAAATCATTCTAATCTTTAATTTATTGCCAATTTGTAGGACATCGACCAAATCCTGTACGGGAACGTCTTTATCGCAGCGTATAACTACTGTAAATTTTTCAGGATCAACTACTTTTTGTTTCAGAGCCAGTTCTAATTCTTCAAGGCTTAATGGTTGGTTATTCAAATAAAACTGATGATTAGCTGTGATAGATATCGATATTTCAGTTTTACGAACAGTTTGATGATATTTTGAACTTGGTAAAGTCAGTTTAATTACACTTGGACTAATCATAGTACTGGTAATTAAAAAAAAGAGCATAAGAAAAAACATAATGTCGTTCAATGACGACGTGCTTATTTCGGCTCTAAATTTATTTTTACTTCTTAAATTCATATTTTACATGAGTTTTTGATCGAAGCCTATTTTACTGGTTCCTGAAGTAGGTCGATAAAATTCATGGCATTCAGTTCCAGCTTATGTACTACTTTTTCAATTTTCATATTTAACCAATGGTAAAATACATAAGCAATAATTCCAACCATAAGTCCTGCTGCACTGGTAACCATTTTTTCATATAAACCACCAGCTATTAAACCAATGCTAATGTTGTCGGCCAACGAAATATTATAAAATATTCGGATAATACCAGCAATAGTACCTATAAAACCAAACATAGGAGCAACACCTGCTATAACACCCAATATAACTGTATTTCTTTCGAGGTTATATACTTCAAATTTGCCAACTATTTCGATAGAGTCTTCAATCTCTTTAATAGGTCTGCCCAAACGTTTAATTCCTTTTTCAATCATACGGGCTACGGGTCGATCGGTCGATGCGCATAGATTTAATGCTGCTTCAATTTTACCCTCGTGTATATAGTCTTTAATGCGATCAATGAAGTTTTCTTCGAATTGTGCGGCTTTGCGAATAGCAAAGTAACGCTCGATAAATACATATACTGCTACCACAGCCAGAATGCCAATGGGTATCATTAACCAACCACCCTTTATAGCAAGATCCCATAATGACATTGATGACTCAACTGGTACATTTGTGTTATTAGTAGAGGCTGATTGGGCTACTTCAATTTGCAATAAAATATGTAATAGATTCATATTCGTTTTACTTTAACATTTTCAACAAAAATAAACGGAAATTACTATATTTTTATTTTTTGTTAATAAAATTCTATTGGCAATTTATTAATAAATGTTTACTGCAAAAACTTGAATTATAAGTTGAGTACATCTTTCATACTATAAATACCTTTTTTACCGTTTAAAAATTCAGCAGCTATTACTGCACCAAGTGCAAAACCTTCGCGACTTTTTGCAATATGGGTTATTTCAATTGAATCAACGGGCGAATCATATTTAATAATATGAGTACCGGGCACTTCGCCTGTTCGTTCTGCTTCTATAATAAGCTTTTTTTCGTCGGCACAAGGAGCCAGCGACCAGCCTTCCATTTGTTTATAATTTCTTAAAATTCCTTCAGCAAGTGTAATAGCTGTACCGCTAGGCGCATCTTTTTTATGAATATGATGAATTTCTTTCATCGATGGGCGATACTGTTCGTATTGTTTCATTATATTAGCAACTAATTCATTAATTTTAAAGAAAAGATTTACACCTATGCTGAAATTTGATGACCAGATAAAGCCTGTGTTTGTTTTTTTACAAATTTCATAGGCTTCTGATAGCATTTGGTTCCAACCTGTTGAACCGCATACCACATTTACTCCATTACTTAAACATTTTTTTACATTCTCGAATGCAGTATGTGGAGAGGTAAACTCAATGGCAACATCGGTATTTGCTGGATTAATATGATTAATATCGTTGGAATTTGCAATATCAATGATATATGAAATTTGATGATTTCGGGAAACAGCAAATGCTTCAATCATTTTTCCCATTTTCCCATAACCTATAAGTGCTATTTTCATTGGTTAAATAAAAATTAAAGGTTTATACTTGATTGATCGGAAACAAAGGTATCAAAAAATAAAAAAAGGAAACCATCAGGTTTCCTTTTTAAAAAACTATTCATTTAATAATAAATTTACTTTGCAATGTATCATAAGCTGTACGTAAACTCATTTATTTTACTGCATTTACAACAGCTTCAAAAGCTTTAGGATGATTCATAGCCAGATC
>FQKF010017968.1_pt1 | contig 22717 bp, 13 predicted proteins | sample 1504521 | NCBI WGS metagenome assembly FQKF01 (sample SAMEA4475357, study PRJEB15587) | soil metagenome | biome: Soil; feature: Field | place: India | collected 2015-03-11 | depth 0 m
AGGATCAGTATCGACGGTTAAGACCGACGCTATTATTAAAGGTGGTGCTGCTACTCCAGAACAATTGTTACAGGGTCGAGTAGCTGGGGTTCAAATAGTATCGAACAACGGTGAACCGGGTGCAGGTTCACAAATACGTGTTCGCGGGGCCAGCACCATTCGTTCTGGTGCACAACCGCTATATGTTATTGATGGAGTTCCCATGGATATGCAATCAACTTCACCCAGCGGTATTTCTGGTGGAGGATTGGGAGGTTCTCCAGCAACCAGCCCTCTTACTTTTATAAATCCTGCCGACATTGAATCGATTGATATACTAAAAGATGCATCGGCTGCTGCCATATATGGTGCACGTGGAGCCAATGGTGTAATTATTATTACTACTAAAAAAGGAAAGGAAGGAGTAAGCGAAATTAACTATTCATCGTCATTAAGCACATCGCACTTACCTAAGAAACTACGCGTGCTTTCGGCCGATGAATGGGTAGCATATCGTAAAGATTCATTAAAAACAAGCGATTATAATTATGGTGCCACCACCGACTGGCAAGATCAAGTTTTCAGGCAGGCAACCAGCTACGACCATAACCTTTCTCTATCAGGAGGAACAACTAAAACAAGTTACAGAGCTTCGTTAAACTATACCAACCAGCAAGGCATAATTAAAAAATCGGATTTACAACGTTATGCTGGAAAATTGAATTTAACACAGAAGGCGCTCGACAACAAATTAACCTTTGAAGTTAATTTAAATGCCTCGCAGGTGGTCGAAAACCGAGTACCAGTGGGGGCTGCAGGTTTTGAAGGTGATTTACTCTTAAATGCTTTGCAAGCCAATCCAACTTGGCCAACTCGTGATTCAACAGGCGCTCCGTTTCAGGGGACAGCAACTTCAAAATTTACTTCGCAAGACAGAAACCCACTGGCTATGCTCGAATATACTGATGACTTAACAAGAACTACCGTAGTTCTTGGAAATATAGTGGCAGCACTTAACATCACTAATGAACTGACTTATAAAATTAACTTTGGTACAAACTACGCCAATGCCAATCGTTTTATTAACCAAAGTCAAAAGCTTTCGTATATGGAAAGCCGTAGCGGTAGCGGACAGATTAACAATAAAGAACTTTATAACTATGTTGTTGAGCATACCTTAAATTATAACAAAACCTTTAACATTCACGCCATTAATCTTTTAGTTGGGTATTCGTACCAACAATTCAACGTCCGTGGTTCCGACATGCAAGGAGGTGGTTATGCTACCGATGGCATACTTTATACCAATAAAATAGGTTCGGGATTAAACGCCTATACCAGTATTAGCTCATATTTCGATAATTACAAAATGCAATCTTATTTTGGTCGGGCCAATTATAACCTCATGGAGAAGTACTTATTAACTGCTACCGTACGAATTGATGGCTCATCGAAATTTGGCAAGAACAAAAAATATGGTACATTCCCATCATTTGCATTTGGATGGCGTATGTCTGAAGAAGAATTTATAAAAAATATAAATATATTTTCTAACTTAAAACTTCGATTAGGCTGGGGACAAACAGGAAATTCAGAAATTGGAACAAAAAATTCGCAATATTTATATAGTCCCGACAACTCGAGTAAAGCAATTATTGATAATGTAACCATAATAGGTTTAAAAATTTCGCGAACACCTAACCCTGACTTAACATGGGAAACTACTACTACTGAAAACATTGGACTTGATTGGGGTATATTACGTGGACGAGTTTCGGGTACTATTGATTTATTTAATAAAACAACAACCGATCTTTTGCTCGAAGTGCCTTCTCCTCCAGGGTCTCCAACAGCAACAGTAATTAAAAACATCGATAGTTGTAAAATTGTAAACCAGGGAATTGAGTTGGGATTAACTGTTATTCCTTTAACAGGTGATTTCACATGGGAATCAACAATTAATACAACTATTTTAAGTAATGAAGTAAAAAACTTGCCTGTAAAAATGTATAAAACAGGAGCTGCACAGGGACAAGGATTAACTGATGCATATGCACAGATTATTACTAGCAATCAACCTATTAATGTATTCTACGGATATAAAGTTGATTCAATTAGTTCGAAAGGTAGAGTATATTACGTAAAAGGTACTAACAAAAGAGATACATTAATGTATCTCGGAAGTCCATATCCCGATTTTACATGGAGTATTACCAATACATTTAAATATAAAAGCTTCGATTTAAATATTTTTATTGAAGGAGTTCATGGTAACAAAATTTTTAACAATACAGCTTTATTACTCGATAAGGCGAACCTTACTCAGGCGAAAAACTCATTAAAATACTTTGTCGACGACCGTGTAAAAGCTCAAGGATATTCGCCAACTGTATCCGATCGTTACATTGAAGATGGTTCGTACATTCGGTTAAGCAATGTAACACTTGGATACAATATAACTCTAACGAACAAATGGTTTAAGCAAATAAGAATTTATGTATCTGGCTCTAACTTGCTATTACTTACTAAATATAAGGGATACGACCCCGATGTAAACAGCAGCAAGGATATGAATGGTGTAACCTCGTTCGGGATTGATATGACAAACTATCCAAAAGCTCGTACTTATTTAGCTGGAATAAATGTTACATTTTAAAAACTATACAATTATGAAAAGTATAAAAAACAATCATATGATAAAGTATTTAACTATAATAATAGCCATACTTTTTGTTTTTTCTTCATGTAGTTTAAATGAAGAAATTAAAGATGAAATTACCTCAGAGGTGATACAATCCGATCCATCATTATTACCCAATATAATGGCTCCACCATTGGGCCAGCTACGTAATTTCTGGTATCGCGAATGTGTATGGGGATTGCAAGAAGCTACCTCCGACGAATGCTTTTTCCCCACTCGTGGAGCCGACTGGTTCGATAATGGGGTTTGGCGCGACGATTATTATCATACATGGACACCTACCCATCGTGATGTAGTGGCCACATGGAATAAACTCAACAATGCCATTTCGAGCGCTAATACGGCTTTATTAAATATTGGCGTCGAAAAACCCGGCGAATCAATCATATTTACCCGATATCGTGCACAAGCCACTTTTCTAAAGACCTTCTACCAATATTTACTATATGATTTATATCGAACCTATCCCAACCGTAGTCCTTTTGACCTCGACTTCTTAAAATCACCAAAAATTTTTAGAGGAAAAGAAGGCTACGATAGTTTATTATATATTGCCAAAATGGTAATTCCAAAAATTACTCCACGTGAGGATGCCAAATATGGAGAACCTAATCGCGATGCAGCCATCATGCTGGTAGCAAAATTATATTTAAATCAGGAAGTTTATATTGGAGTAGCTGGCTATGATTCTTGCCTGGTTTATGTCGATAAACTTATACAATCGGGACATTATAATCTAGCAAACGATTACTGGCAGATATTTGCAGTCGATAACGAAAAAAACTATAAAAAAGCCGATGACGAAGCCATATTGGTTGCCGTGTACAACGACGATCAGGACTATGGGGTAGATGATCAGGTACAGTGGGTAAAAACAACATTCCATTACAACCAACTTACCGAATTTAGTAATTGGAATGGATGTGCCGCACCTGAGGGTTACTTACGTTCGCACTGGTTAGCAGGAACCGACACAGGTACTGATGTCCGCTGGAAAGACAATCGTATAAAAAATGATCTGGGTGTTAATTTAGGGTTTAATTATGGTCAACAGTACAATACAAAAGGGGAAGCACTAAAAGACAGAAACGGAAATCCTTTAAACTTCACCTTTGAATGCCCTTTTGCTACCGCAACTGAATATAACGGGGTAAGAGTATTAAAATACCCACCTCGAATAAAACCAGTTAATCCGGCCCGTTGCCCAAATGATTTTATTATATGGCGTTATGCCGATGTTTTATTAATGAAGGCTGAATGTTTGGTCAGGGCTAAAAACGACATCAATGGAGCCCTTAGCATAGTAAATCAAATTCGTGCCAAACGAAACGCACCAGTTATATCTGCCTCAACAAAAGATGAAATGCTAAACAAAATTTACATTGAACGGGGATTAGAATTATACTGGGAAGGTCATCGCCGGCAAGATATGATTCGTTTTGGTACATTTTTACAGCCAAAATCGGAAAAACCAGATCCCTCGCCAGCGAGAGCTATTATATTACCAATACCACAAACCGCCATTGACGGTTCAAATGGTGCCTTAACACAGAACGAAGGCTACTAACTTTTCTTCGGTAGAAAAACGCTAAGTTTCTAACAGGAGCTTAGCGTTTTATTATTTTATATCTCGTACCACACGAAATCCCTGGTCGGGGCCTTTTGCACTACCTTCAATTTTACTATGAAATGATGGTTCACAACAAAATTCAGCGCCCATCCATCCTCCTCCTTTCCATATTCGCCCTTGAAAGTCATCAACTCCTTTACTTTCTTCCATATCCCAACACCATTCACGAACATTGCCCGACATATCAAATATACCAAGTTCATTCGGCTTTTTAAGACCAACTGGTTTGGTACTATTTTTATTGTCAACAATTGTACTCCATGCCCAGAAACCTTTCAAATACTTGTTCCCGGAATTTCGCCAATACCATGCTACCTCGTCTATATTATCACTTCCACTGTATATATATTTTTTACTTTTTCTTCCACCGCGAGCTGCGTATTCCCATTCCTCGGCAGTTGGTAAGCGATAACCATTGGCTCCTACATTTATGGAAACCGTCCATCGAATACTATCGAAAACATTTGTAATGGTTGAATCTTTTCTTGTAGAATCAATGCTGTAGTATGGTTGTAAGCCTTCCTTAATGCTGCGTTTATTACAATATTCAATACATTCGTACCAACTAACCATTTCAACAGGTGAGTTTTCTCCCTTAAACTGAGAGGGATTATATCCCATCACTTCCTCCCATTCTTTTTGTGTAACTTCGTATTTTCCGATATAAAAATTATTTACTGTTAAAGTTTTACTTCCAACCTGCAAATTACCTCCTTTAACAAAAACCAAATGGGGGTCATTATTATTTGAACAGGACGAAATCAAAAAAATAAGCATAACTCCAAAAAGTGCTGAAGATAAATTCATATATTATGTTTTTAAGTTATTAAAAATTCAAATTTAGCAAGAAAAATAAACAATAAAAGGCCGGCAACCAAAATGTATACCGGCCTTTTAAAATAATATTTTTAACTCTTACCAAACAGTGGCATTAATTGAACCACTTCTACCACCCCATGCTTCAAGACCAAACACCATATAGTTAAAGCTACCAAAACCCTGTCCACCATAAGTTCTCCAATAATTAATATGATTACCCATGGTAATTTTTTGATTCGAACCGGTAGGAGCTCCTCCCCAATTACTTAAATACTGCCAGAAGGTTGTAGTACCTATTATAGAAGGCGCATTTACTCTCTGATTTTTATAACATGTATAAGTATGACCATCACTACTGTATGTACCTATACGTGTTGAACCAGTAACCGAACCTTTTTCAACTACATAATACTCGATAAGAGGATTGGTAGTCCAACCATATACACCTACAAAGTTATAACTACCACTTAAATAACCAATATTGTAGTTAACTGTCCGATTAGAACCAGGATTCCATCCTTTACCACCCACCACATCGTTTACATTACTATAATTGATTTGAAAATTACCAGGATACTGGCTAGCATTGGGAAATGATATACTTGCTGAACCACCTTCCCAATATAAGGTGTAAAAGTAACCATTGTTGGTACCTGATGTATACCCTTTTTTGTGTGGTTGTTGAACTTTTAAGTCCGAAGTTTCGTCTTTTGAGCAGCTAGCAACCACCATTACTGCAGCTAATACAAATAACAACTTTTTCATAATTTTAACATTTTTTAGTTAGTAATTAGTTAGTGTACATTTTACAAAAACAAATTTAGATTAACAATTAGGTTTCTGATAGGATTTTTGTGCATAAAAATTGGATTTTTGTCTTTTTTACACTAAGTCGAATGATTAGTCTTCTTTATGAAAAAAGCAAAAAAATATGAGTTATGTTAGGATCTAAAAATTAAATTATGTAAAAAAATATTTTATCTTTTTTAGATACTTCAATATTTTTGGTTTATTCATTTAGTTTTTTTTTAGAATTAATTTAGTCTATATTAATTAACAAAGCACTATTCTTTGTGTTAATATTGCACTTCAAATTTTGAGAACACATGAGACTATCGGAGCTAAATTTTGGAGAACCGGGAGTAATTGTAAAAGTACTGGGTCGTGGTGCATTTCGAAAACGTATTACCGAAATGGGGTTTGTTAAGGGTCGTAAAGTAATTCCTAAAAAAACAGCACCTTTAAACGACCCAATAGAATACTCAATATTAGGGTATTCTGTTACTTTACGTCGGAGCGAAGCCAACTTAATAGAAGTAGCTACACTTAAAGATATAGAAGAAAATCATCATAATATTGGTGGTAGTTTCCAATACACCGACAAAGAAGAGGAATTACTTCGCCGAACCGCAAAAGAAAAGGGTAAAATAATTAATGTGGCCTTAGTTGGCAATCCCAACTGTGGTAAAACCACTTTATTTAATTTTGCCTCTAATTCGCGAGAACATGTGGGTAATTATAGTGGTGTTACAGTTGAGTCAAAAACCGCCACATTCGTTCACAAAGGTTATACTTTTCATTTAACTGATTTGCCTGGAACGTATTCTCTATCGGCATATTCGCCCGAAGAACTTTTTGTACGTAATTATATTATTGATAATACGCCCGATATTGTTATTAATGTAGTTGATGCTACCAACCTTGAACGAAACCTCTACCTAACTACTCAATTAATTGATCTCGACGTTAAAGTGATAGTAGCTTTAAATATGTTTGATGAACTTCAGGCCAATGGCGACAGGTTCGATTATCAATCGTTGGGACGTATGTTAGGTATTCCTTTTATTCCTACTATAGGAACAAAAGGGTTTGGAATTCGTGAATTATTCGATAAAATTATAAACTTATATACTGATAAAGATAAAACATATCGGCATATTCATCTTGATTATGGCCAGGAGGTTGAAGTTTCGATCTGTAAAATTCAAAAACTTATTAAAGAAAATCCCGATATTACTGCTTTTATTTCATCCCGTTTTTTAGCTATTAAGTTACTTGAAAAAGATAATGCAGCAAAACAAATCATAAATCAATGCAGCAATGCTACAGAAATAATTGAAATAAGTAATCACGAAATTAAGCGCCTGGAATTATTATATTCAGAAGATACCGAAACCCTTATTACCGATATTCGATATGGAATTATTGCGGGAGCATTAAAAGAAACTTTTACACCCGGAAACATTCCTAAACGTAAATTAACCGATGCCATCGATACCATTTTAACAAACCGATCATTGGGATTCCCAATATTTTTCATTTTTTTATGGATAATGTTCGAAGCTACATTTAAACTTGGAGCATATCCGCAGGAGTGGATTGAGAACCTGGTAGCATGGATTGGAACTAATATAGGTACATACATGTCCGACGGCCCTTTAAAAGATTTATTGGTCGATGGGATAATTAATGGTGTCGGGTCCGTACTTGTTTTTCTTCCCAATATAGTGTTGCTTTTCCTGTTTATTTCGTTTATGGAAGATACTGGCTATATGGCTCGCGTTGCATTTATTATGGATAAGCTCATGCATAAAATTGGACTCCATGGAAAATCTTTTATACCATTAATTATGGGATTTGGATGCAATGTACCTGCTATTATGGCCACCCGAACCATTGAAAACAAGAACAGTCGGATTCTTACCATTCTTATAACACCTTTTATGTCGTGTAGTGCACGTTTACCAGTATATTTATTATTTGTTGGCGCATTTTTCTCAGATTATGCAGGTACTGCCTTATTTTTAATTTACTTAACAGGAATTCTACTGGCGGTTGGTGTTGCACTAATTTTCAAAAAAACATTATTCAAGGCCGACGATATACCTTTTGTAATGGAACTTCCCCCGTATAGGCTTCCAACTTTACGTTCCACAATTAAACATATGTGGCATAAAGCCGAACAATATCTTAAAAAAATGGGTGGAGTAATATTAATTGCTTCTATTATCATCTGGGCTCTTGGTTATTTTCCTCGAAATGTAGAATATTCTAAGAATTATGAAAATGAGATCATTAAAATAGAACAACAATATAATCAATTAATTAGTCAATCATTGAACCAATCGGAACTAATCAAAGAAAAGGAAGAAAAAATTAAAGAATTAGAATTAGCAAAAGAAAGTGAACATCAAGAAAAATCGTATATTGGTCAAATCGGTAAATTTATTGCACCTATAATGGAACCACTGGGTTTCGATTGGCGCTTAAGCGTTTGCTTAGTAACTGGTATAGCAGCCAAAGAAGTAATAATAAGCACCATGGGTATTGTTTTTCAGGCCGATATAGAAGATGATGAGAATACAGGGCTACAACATAAATTAAGAAATCAAACTTTTGTTGATGGTCCTAATAAAGGCCAACCACTTTTCACACCACTTTCAGTATTATCGTTAATTATGTTTGTGCTTATTTATTTCCCTTGTGTTGCAGTAATGGGTGCTATACGTAAAGAAACGGGTAGCTGGAAATGGGCGTTTTTTGTAATAATATACACTACCGTTCTGGCATGGTTTATGTCGCTAGCAGTATATCAGATAGGAAATTTAATTTTTTAAGTTATGACTTTTCAGGAAATTGCGGTCTATGTAATCGTGTTTGCAGCAATAGCTTATACTATCTATAAAATAATAAGTGCCTTTACCTCAAAAAGTACTACCTCAGGATGTAGCCACTGCATGGGTAGCTGCGAGGTAAAACACAACTCAAAACGAGTTAAAACAATACAAAAATAGAGAGAGCTAAGATGCTCTCTCTAAAATACGAATTTTGTTGGCCCTAATAAATAATGAAGGAATTTATTAAGATTCTGCTTGATTATTGGCTTTATTCACTTTTACATTTCGTCCAGCTAATTCCTGGCCGTTTAAACTACTAATGGCATTTGTTGCAGCGGTTTCGTTATCCATTTCAACAAACCCATAACCTTTTGATTTGCCAGTACGTTTGTCGGTAATAATTTTTACCGAAACCACTTCGCCAAATTTGCTGAAAGCTTTTCTTAAATCATCTTCCTTCATGGCATAAGAAATGTTGCCAACATAAAGTGTTACACTCATAAAAATAAAATTTGAAATTAAGACTAATAACAAAGATAATGATATTAAATTGTAAAACAAGTTTTTATTTAAATTTTTAGCGATTTTTATTTTTGATTGCAGATACAGATAGTACTATTTTTATGTCGAAACTTTGCTGTATAGTTATAATTAAATTCTATATTTAGCCTGCTGGTGTTTTTTCCTAAGCTACATTAACTAATCAAACCGACCCATTTTAAGCATAGTAACCTCTTCATGAGTTAAAAAGCGCCAATGACCACGTGGTAAACCCTTTTTTGTTAGACCACAAAAATATACCCGATCGAGCTTAATAACCTTATAGTTAAGTGATTCAAAAATTTTACGAACTACATGATTCTGACCAGTATGTATTGTAATTCCAACTTGAGTTTTATCATGAGCATCGGCATATTCAATTTCATCGACCTCTATTTTTTGCCCATCAATTTCTATTCCCCCGGCAATGGTTTTCATGTCGTGAACTTTGAGCTTTTTATCGAGTGTTACATGATAAATTTTCCGATGTCCGAATGAAGGATGAGTTAGTTTTTTTGCTAATTCTCCATCGTTGGTTAGTAATAATACACCTGTGGTATTTCGGTCGAGACGACCTACCGGATAAACCCTTTCTTTACATGCTCCAGCTACTAGTTCCATAACTGTCCGTTTAGCATAGGGGTCTTTTGTAGTGGTAATATAATCTTTCGGCTTATTTAATAAAATATATACCAATTTTTCTTTACGGATACGTTCCCCATTATAACGAATATCGTCATTAGGATTTACCTTTATTCCAAGTTCGGTAACAACTTTTCCATTTACTGTAATTAAGCCCGCTTTTATTAAATCATCGGCTTCTCTACGTGAACAAATTCCACTTGCAGCTATTAATTTATTGAGCCTGACCAATTCATCCTTTTTACTAATATTTATTTTGTCATTTACTGCAATTGTTTCTCTATCTTTTTCAGTTTTTTTGTTTTTTGTAATCCAAATTTTTTTCTTTGATAAAGAGTTCTGATTAGCTTTACTCCTGTCCCACTCTTTTTCTGAATGCTTATTTTTCATGTTTATTTAATTCTAAATTTTGTCAAAGATAGAAAGAAATATCATCTCGTTTTGAAAATACTCATTAAAGTTACAAAACATTTTAATTACCTTTGTTTTCAGATTCAAATATTTCATTTAATAGCATAATGAAGCATATTTTTTTATTTATTCTGATTCAGTTACCATATTTAGCAATCAGTCAAATTAAAAGTATTTTACCATCTAATATTCTTGTAGAATTTTCTCAAGTTGTTTCAAACAAAAAACCTATTCCATTCGGCATATTATCACAAAAATATGGTCTTATTTCGGCTAATGAATACAATACCATTGCCAGAATAAATATTCAAAAAGATCATGATACTACAAAGAAATTGGATCTTTCTTATGGTATCGATTTAGTTGACCGATATACGGCACAAAACCAATTATTTTTTCATCAATTACATGCAGGTATAAATTATCGATTTTTAAGCTTATATATTGGACAGAAAGAAGAACTATACGGTAATCAGGATAGTATTCTATCTATGGGAGGAGCTATTTGGTCAAAAAATGCACCTCCTATTCCAAAAATTATGTTACAAACCAATAGATATGTAATTATTCCGTATACAAATAACTGGCTTGCTTTTAATACGGGAATAGCCCATGGATGGTTTGGCAACGATGGATTTGTTAAAAAAACACTATTACATCAGAAATACTTTTATTTACGTCTTGGGAAAAACGAAAATTTTTATTTCTATGCTGGTATTCAACATTATGCGCAGTGGGCAGGCACATCGCCTATTTATGGTGAACTACCTAACGGATTTAAAAACTTTGTTCGGGTATTTTTTGCTCAGGATAACAACGGAAAAATTGATCCAGGTACCTCCGGTATCCCTTCGAATGATGCATTCAATCGTATTGGTAACCACTTAGGAACTAAAGACTTTGCCTTTGATATACGTCTCCAACAAAACTTGAAAATTAAATTATATTGGCAAAATTTTATTGAAGATATTACAGGTATGGGATTTCGAAATGCCATGGATGGCCTTTGGGGATTAAGCATTATACACAAAAAATGGCGTATAAATACCGAATATATTCATACTTACACTATTACTACAAGTCCTTCCAGTATTGATTCACTCGACAATTATTTTAATAACGTAATATACCATTCAGGATGGACCTATAAGGGCTATGTACTAGGCATACCTTTAATTACTTCACCTGTTCAACTATCTGATACACTCATTGGAAAAGCATTAATTAATAATCGAATAAAAGGTATTCATTTTTCTTTTTTTGTAAACACAAAATGGTTCGATTTATTGGCTCATTATATCTATACCCAAAATTATGGAGGCACCCAATTTTATTGGGAAAACCCTCTTAAACAAAACAGTGTCTGGCTATCAGTTTCACGTAATCACTTTTTAATTGACCGTTTAATGGTTCAATTTTCTTTAGCTATTGACCATGGAAAATTGCTAAAGAATAATTCTGGTTTGGGATTTACAATTAAATATACTTTAAAACATCTTTGAACTATTATAATTAAAGAAACCTAAATGAATTTAAGATTATAATTTTTACATTTGCGACTAAACAAAATATAATTATGACTTTAATTAAATCGATATCAGGAATTAGAGGAACCATAGGAGGCAAAACAGGTGATAATCTTACTCCTATTGATATTGTTAGGTTTACATCGGCATATGCTAAATTTATTATTGAAAACTCCGACAAGCCAAAATGCAAAGTAGTATTTGGTCGCGACGCCCGAATATCGGGGTTAATGGCCGAACAACTTGTATGTGGAACATTAATGGGTATGGGAATTGACGTCATTAATATTGGACTGGCCACTACACCTACTACCGAGATAGCTGTAACCGAAACTAAAGCTGATGGAGGAATAATTTTAACCGCCAGTCATAACCCCAAACAATGGAACGCGCTAAAATTGCTCAATCATAAAGGGGAATTTATTAGTGCTGAAGATGGAAAAAAAATTCTGGAATTAGCTGAGGCTGAAGATTTTGAATTCTCATCTGTCGATAATTTAGGATGTATAAGCAATAGAAATGACTTGCTTCAGATTCACATTGATAAAATAATTAATCTGCCTTATATTGACACCCAAGCAATAAAACAAGCCAATTTTAAAGTAGCCATCGATTGCGTAAATTCTGTAGGAGGCATTGCAATTCCTAAACTACTACACGCATTAGGTGTTAATACAATTTATGAACTATACTGTATTCCCGATGGCAATTTTCCTCATAATCCGGAGCCTCTTCCTGAACATTTAACAGATATATCGCAGCTCATTAAAGATAAGAAGGCTGATGTGGGTTTTGTAGTTGACCCCGATGTAGACCGTTTGGCTATAGTATGTGAAGATGGTAGTATGTTTGGAGAAGAATATACACTGGTTGCTGTTGCTGATTATATTTTATCTGTTAAACCAGGCAACACCGTATCCAATCTATCATCGACACGTGCATTGAAAGATATAACTGAAAAGTATGGATTTCAATACTACGCCTCAGCTGTTGGTGAAGTTAATGTAGTTAATCAGATGAAAGAAGTAAACGCAGTTATTGGCGGAGAAGGTAATGGCGGTGTGATTTTACCCGATTTACATTATGGACGCGATGCTCTTGTGGGTATTGCCTTATTCTTAACTCACCTGGCTAAAGCAAAAATTCGTTGCTCTGAATTACGAAAGAAATATCCCGATTACGTCATTTCAAAAAACAAAATAGAACTTACACCAACAATTGATATTGATAAAATATTATTCACTATAAAAGAAAAATATAAAAACTACCCAGTTAATGATATTGATGGAGTTAGAATTGACTTTGAAAAAGGATGGGTACACTTACGAAAATCGAACACTGAACCTATTATTCGAATTTATGCCGAAGGCCAGTCGGAACAACAGGCACAATTATTGGCACAACAGATAATAACTGAAATTAAAAGATTTACTGTCAGTTAATTCTGATACCTTTTTATATATTTAATTATGCACTATTAATTGATGTTCTAAACTATCTGAGACCAGATGCCAGCTAATTAAATTCTCTTTTAAATCATACAATAAAAAATGATTATTTAATGATGAATTAGATGATGAAAAATACTGGTTCAAAACAAATGAAAGCTCAGGTAATAAATAAAAATGATTATGTTTAACCAGATCGACACGATTTCCAATAATTTGGTATACTTCCATTAAATTCTTTTTTAAATCAAAAACAACTTTTTTTGTATCAGTAGTTAGTAAAATTTGAAAATTAGGATTTGATAGGGTTTCATCAATCTGCATAGTAAAAAGTTTGGTATTAAAAGAAGCAAGTGCTAAATGAATTTGTCTAAAATTACTGGAAAGAAAATTATGCGTAAAAACAACATGTTGATTGGCATACATATTTAATAACTTACGAGCAGTTGACATAAAATAAAAACTCACCTCTTCGATTGATGAAAAATACTGATTAAGAATTAAACCATGAATGAAAACCTGAATTGAAAAAACATCTGATTCCCTATGCAATAAAACTTCATTTATTAAAGAATAGTATATAGAATGGTATAATGGTATAACCTGTACTTCAGCTTCTTTAGCCAACTTCTGCAAATAACAGATATCGTCAGCTGAATATTCATGCAGTCGGTCAAGAATTATGGGTTTCGATTCCAAAATACATTCGGTCAGAAGACCACGCGTATCTTCACCACTATAGTTAACAACTAATAAATCAGAATCGGCTATAAGTTGAAAAGGATTAGAATAATGTTTAACATCCTGACCTTCGTAAAATTGATCATTGGAATATATTCCATTAACAGAATAATTTTGATTATCTAATTGCTTAATCAAATTTGGTGTACGAGAAGACTTTCCTAAAAAACCAATTTTATACATGTTTGGTGCAATTTCTTTTCAAGCAAACATATGAAAATTAGCTTAAGTTATAGCCAACATAATCTGACGAATTATTAACCAATTAAAATATTTTATTAACTTATATCAAACATAAAATTTATAAATCTAAAAAGTGTTATTCTATGATATTTATAAAAAGAAAAAAGTCTCATACATTGAAAGTATGAGACTTTTAAAATAAATTTCAGAAACATTTATTGCTTGATAATGACTTTAGAACCTACTTCAACATTATCGACCAACAATTTAATCAGATAGCTACCATTCGCTAAAGTTGATGCATTATATGTAATAGCAATGCTTCCTGCAGGTTTAACCGTATGAATAATGGTATTCAGTTTTCTTCCTGTCAAATCGAAGATTGATAAATCAACCTGGGCGCTTCTAATCAGATCGAACCTGATGGTTGTGTAATTAACAAAAGGATTAGGACTTACGCTAATGTCGAGTAGAGTTCTATCAATTAGATTAGGGATACCTACACCCTCACTTGTTTTAACCCACTGGCATACAGAATCACGTTGTTGAGTTATGGGATCAGAAATTTCGTAGCAAACCAGATATTTACCCTCAACCTGATACACATGGGTAGGTGTATTGGTAGTTGAGTCAACTTGAGGTATTCCGGCAATTGTATCACCGAATGTCCATTTTAATCGTGCTTGATCTCCCAAGCCAGCTCCAATAAAGTCGACAGGATAGCCACCAGCTTTTTTATTATAAGGTTTTTTATCAAATGCAAAACCTGCTTTTAGTTTTTGCATTGCAGCCACATTAATAAGTTTTGCTGTTTTACTGGTACAACCTGTTTGAGTATTCGTAATCTTTAACCCTACCAGATAATAACCGGCTTTAGAATAAATAACCGAGGTATTTTTCTTAGTATCGCTGGTACCATTACCGAATGTCCATAGCCATTGAGTTGGTTTTCCTTCCGAAGCATCTGTTAAATAAACTGTTCGGCTCACGGAGTCGACAACAAAATTAAAGTCGGCACGACAAATATTTACATTACCAGGCTGTACTACCACGTGTTTACATTTAATGTTGGTAATATAGCGATTGTTCACTACAAGGTGGCATACATTATAATATCCAGGAACATTATATAAATGCACAGGATCAACATCCGATTCAAAAACACCATCGCCAAAATTCCAATAATAACCTATAATGTTACCTTTTGATTGATCAAAAAACTTCACTCTATTTGTATTTTCATCGGGTTGATAAGTAAAATCGGCCTCACAGTCATACAGCGAATTACCTACTAATAAGAGTTCCTCACTATAATCCATGCACCAATTAGTTACATCAAACGTATTAAGACTTACTTTATAATAACCTGCTGCTTTATATTTGTGAACAGGATTCTGAACAGTTGCAGCCTGACCATCACCAAAGCTCCAGTACAAATTAGTGGATGAGCCTAAAACTTCATTTTTAAAATAAACAGTATTCTTAGAGGAATCGACAAAATAACTAAATTGTGCACCACATTTCACTTTGCCTACCTGAATAGTAGCTGAATATGAATTTTTGCAATCGGTAAGCGTATCGGCAACTGTCAGTGATACTTTATAAATACCCGAAGCAGCATACTTAATGGTCGGATTTGGATCGAAACTAAATTTTCCGTCTCCAAAATTCCAGAAATAACGATTCAGGTTACCGGTGCTTTTGTTTATAAAAGTAACAGAATCGCTCTGTGGATCGACCAGATAGTCAAATGCAGCACTGCAACTAGGTTCTCCTACCTTTAAAAATTGGCTAAAGTAATCGACACATTGATTTAAGTTATTTTTAATGGCTAAGCTCACCAGATAGAAACCTGGAGCAACATATTGATGCGAAGGATCACTTTCAACTGACGTAGCTCCGTCACCAAAATTCCAATAATACAATAAATTTTCACCTATTGATTTATTCTGAAATACAACCTCGCGATTTAAGTTTACGATGGCAGCAAAATTAGCCACTACATTGCAAACGGTATCACCAACTGAAATTTGTTCACAATATTCGTCACTCAAACCAGTTTTTTTGTCAAAAACCTGTAAACAAACCTTATAAATACCTGGTCTGGCGTATACATAGTTCACTTCTTGATTACTATCGTAATTACCATCACCAAAGGTCCAGTAATAATCAGTTACATTGCCTGAGCTGTTACTGCTAAAATACACCTTTCGTTGATCTTTATCAACATAAGCAATAAAACTGGCTCGTAAAGGTATCTGCTCAGTTATGCCTACCTGAATATCCTGACAGCTCTGGTCAAAACAACCAGTGGATCTGTTTCGAACCCAATGACAAACTTTGTAAATTCCCTCTTTGCTATAAGTATGCGAAGCATCCCTGGTTTTAACTACCCAACCATCACCAAAATCCCAGTAATACTCATTTGTATTACTCGAATGATCTGTAAAGTGGATGGTACTGACATTAACTGGGTCTTTTTCGTAAGTATAATTTGCATTACAACCAACAGAGCCTATTATTACATCTTTACAAACTTTTTTAAGGCAACGTGTAGAAGTGTCGATATTGGTCATACATACATTATACTTACCATCCTGTGCATAAGTGTGAATAGGATTCTGTTGAACAGAGGTATAACCATCACCAAAATCCCAACGAACGTTTGTCGAAACAGTCGATACATTCGTAAATGTAACCTGATTGCTATTAATATTAAACAAGAAATCAGCAAAACAACCTTGAGGCTCATTTACGACTAGATTCATCATTGTTGTATCGCTGCAACCTTCCCCATTCGAAGCAATTAGGCGAACCTGAAAGTTACCCGTTAGATTAAAAGTATAGGTAGGTTCATAAAGATTAGAAATTGCAGTTGTTTCTCCATCGGAAAATTCCCATGTATAAGTAGTATTTACATCACTTCCAGCGGTATTATTCTTAGGCTTAAATGGTAAATATGCAAAAACTGTATCAATTGTAAAGGCTGCTCTCGGCAGTATATCACATATACGATATTCTTTAGTAGATGAACCAAATCCCAGTTGATTATTGCTGTTTATAGCAGCCACACGAAGCTTATGAACACCCGCATTTAATGACGAAACATCAATTAAAAATGTATCATCAACCAATGCTATTGGGGTGAAAGTTAAAAGACGACTTGAACTGGTATCAAGCTCGTCATCAAAATAATAGGCTAATGATTTAATATCGTAACTAGCTTCTTTTTGTATCAGATTAAAAAAGCGCGACTGCCAAATGGCTTGTTTTCCATTTTCATCTTTTAAAATCAGAGATAAGTTATGTAATCCTTTCGATAAACTTGCTACATCGATAGAAAAACTTGTACTTATATTATCCTGTGGGGTAAACGTAAATTTTTGACGATTTCCTTCTCCAGGATCTGAATCAATATAATACTCGATGCTTGATAAGGAACCACCAGGTTGCTCCGGCACAATAATTTTTAATCGCCTACTTTCTGCTTTAGTCCATCGTCCATAAGCATCTTTACATCGAACACCCAAGTAATAATTTCCTGCCGATAAGCTGCTAATGTCCAGATTATAGGACAAAGAAACGCTATTTGATGGTATTCCAATGTTGAGGCTTGTTCCTGCGCCTTGTCCAGGGTCATTACCAATAAAATATTCAGCGCTTGTAATTTGAGGGGATGCTGGTTCTGGTTCATATACGGTAAATACCCGTGTTTGATTTATGCTCCAGTTCCCAAGTGAATCACGCACACGAACCGTAATATAATGTTGGCCTTTGCTTAACGATGAAACGGAAATATTTGTTTCAATATTTAATACGGTATCAGGGGTAGAAATAATTATAGGAGTTGCATTGCCAAAACCTGGGTCACTATCTATAAAATATTCTGCCTGAATAATTTTTGGTGAAACAGCCTGTAAATATTCCTGCGTTAAAAGGACCAACAATAGTGTAGAAATATATTTAACTATTGTTTTCATTTGATTATAATTTTAATTATTTCTTTAATTCACTACTGCTTAATGCTTATAATGATATATGTAAGCCATTATAAAAGCCTACAAACCATTACACTAAGCATATTGTTAGTCCTGTTTAGTAGCCTTAATAACTATTTTCAATTGATCTGTTTTTTGAAGCACAGGGTTTTTAATATAAAACGACTGGATGACAGGAATATTAGGCATGCCGGTAAAACCTGGCCATGGATATGGACCACCATATATACCCAGATCGGTTTCGTCGGTACCTGCATTTTTTGCAGGGGATGAAGCTTGTAAACGCCAGTTATAGTTTTTCAAAGCATTATAAGCAATAGGTGTTTGACCCGGAGCTGGAATACTGGATTGATCCATAAACTTTGGATCCTGCTGCTGCAAATTACCAGTACCCGAATTTCCAGTAGGCGGTAAAGTATAGTTGGCTGTATTATACGAAAGGTTGTTATTAAATACATTATTTATACTATTATATGCACTAACATCACAAGCATAGAAAATATTATTAAAAATATTTGCATTTGTCAGTGAATAAATTAAGTAGGAACCGGAGTAATAAATAAACAAATTATTCATAACATATAATGATGATTGACTGGAATTGTATAAATATGCTTGAAATAAAATATTATTGGAAATTAATGTATTATTAAAATTATTAAGATATATAGGATATCGAATAAGATTATTTATGATTAACCAGTTGTTTCCACTTACATATAAGTATGAATTTACCAAACAACGTTTAATGGTAATATTATGAATATTCCCATTGTCGCCCGATGCATAAGATATTTGACCATTTATCTCTAAGCCCATTAATTGAGTGCCTGCTACGGTATGATTAAAAACCGAATCGAAAGTAATGTAACCTACAGATGTATTAAAATTATAATCGGTACCGCTCACATCGTATCCTGCACCTATTATAGTCAATCTTCGGTCAATTACAAAGTCCCCATAATTAGTAGGGCTTCCATTAATGTAAATGGTATCACCCTCGGTAGAAGCATTAATAGCTGCCTGTACTGTATTGTACTGAGCAGGAGTTGAAGCATAATTGCTAACCGTTCGAACAGTAGCATGTAGTGAATTGGTAAAACTTACCACTCCACAAATGATAAAAATTAAATTTTTCATAATGATTTGATTTAAGGGTTTTTATATAAATAAAAATAGTCAAATTTATAACAAGATTTTTAAATATTTACATCTTTTTATCTTTTTTAATTATTTTATAAAATAAATAGTTTTTAACCTTGTGAAGTCTCAATTGAAAATTATTTCACATTTTAGAGTGAAACCATTAATTAAATCATAATATATAATTTAACTTACGATACACTTAAAAATACATTAAATAATTTCATTACTTTTGAAAAAACTTTTATGGAGAGCAGTTTTACCAATCTATTAAATTCTAATACCTTAATCATTATTTTTTGTTCTACCATTATTGTATCCTATTTATATTCAATTATTCATCAAAAAACACGTATACCCTCCGTTATACTTTTAATATTAACTGGTATTTTACTAAAATTTATTTTAAATGCATTTCATATAGAGTTCAGTATTCCTATTATGGTTGTCGAAATACTGGGTACTATAGGGTTAATTATGATTATTCTTGAGGCTGGGCTTGATATTTCGTTCGAAATCAGTCAAACTAAAACCATTAAAAAATCATTTTTATCGGCGATACTCAATTTATTCATTCCATGGTTGATTATTGCTTTTTTCTTATATACATATACAAACCAGGAATTCTACAATTGTCTGGTATTTTCGCTCCCGCTTTGTATTATAAGTGGTGCTATTGTTATACCCAGTTTAACTCATTTATCACAATCGAAAAAAGAATTCCTTACATACGAGGCCAGCTTTTCGGATGTTTTAGGTATTTTATTATTTAACTTTTTAATTGCTCATGAAACAATTAATATACTAAATGTAAGTGTTTTATTCATAAACATTATTCTAAGTTTTTTGCTTGCTATTATTGTTTCTATAGCACTATTTTATATTTTCACTCGAACAAAAATCCAGGTCAAATTCTTTTTAAGTTTTGCAATATTGATATTATTATATGTATTGGGCAAATTAATAAACCTGCCATCATTAATTGTAATTTTATTGTTTGGAGTTTTAATTAAAAATTGGGATAAAATTAATATTACACGATTAACCCAATTATTTCCAAAAACCGAAATTGCCCACACGCACCTTCTGCTTCACAACCTAACTACAGAAACTTCATTTTTAATACGTACCTTTTTCTTCATATTATTTGGATTCAGCATAAATTTTAGCTTCATAACTATTATTGATGTTTATTTAATTGGAATCTTAATAATTGCCATAATTTTTTTGACCCGATATTTTACCTTAACTGGCATAATTAATCAAACCGCATTTCCTGAAGTAAACTTTATGCCTCGAGGTTTAATTACCATTTTGCTATTTTATAAAATTCCTCAATCAATGCAGCTCCAAATCCCTTCCGAAGGAATTCTAATGTTTGTTATTTTAACCAGTAATTTGATATTAATGATAGGTAACATTATTTATAAAGAAAATACCGAGGGTATTTAATTCATACATATTCTCATTTGTTTAGCCTTAAGTCTACAAGATTGTAAATTGAATCTATAATTAATTACACAAGAGTCTGTCCTGCTGTTTATAATCATTTAAAATTTTTTAAAGTGGCAAATTGAAAGAAGTGAAAATTTAGGAACGGTATTTGATAAATAATTTTTTGATAAACAATGAAAGATTGTTGACAAGTTAAATCAAAATATTGACGAAATATTAAATTTTGGCGATAAATAATATTAATCTAAAAAGATTTTTAGTATAAAAATCACATCATTAATAAGCAATTGAAAATTAACAATTTAATCACATCAAAAAATAAACAAATATTTGTTTAATAAAAGATTTCGTCTTAAATTTAAATTTGTTAAATCGCTAAAAAAATTGCAAATTTGTATAAGTCCCCCACCGATAAAAATTAAATGATATGGCATATCTACAATTCGATAAAAACAGACTAGTTAATTTAGAATATTCGTTACGGCGTGAAGTTATTCGGTCGAATCGAGCAGGTTCTTATTTTAGTACTACTATTGTTGGTTGCAATACACGGAAATATCATGGACTTTTAGTTTGTCCCATAGAAGAAATTGATGGAGAAAAACATGTATTACTTTCGAGCTTAGATGTTACTGTTATCCAGCACGATTCCGAGTTCAACTTAGGAATTCATAAATATCCAGGCAATGTATATCATCCAGCAGGTCATAAATATTTACGTGACTTTGAAGTAGGAAAAGTTACTGTGGCATATTATCGGGTTGGAGGAGTAATACTAAAGCAAGAATCATTGTTGGTATCGAACGAAGAACAATTGATAATCAAATATACATTAGAAGATGCCCATTCGCCGACTAAATTAAGGTTCAAACCTTTTCTGGCTTTTCGCAATATTCACACCTTAAGCAAAGCCAATATGTATGTAAACTCACGAGCCGACCTGATTGAGAATGGAATTAAAATACGCTTGTATGCTGGATATCCTGCACTTCATATGCAGTTTTCAAAAAAAGTTGAATTTGTTCCTGCTCCTGATTGGTATTACAATATTGAATATTCTGAAGAACAGGCCAGAGGATATGATTATAGCGAAGATTTATTTGTGCCAGGATATTTTGAATTAGGTATTAAAAAAGGCGAATCTGTTTATTTTTCGGCGTCACTGAAAGAAGCAAGTCCTGCTGGATTATCTAAAAAATATGCCAAAGAATATGAAGAACGAAATCCACGGGAAACATATAAAGATTGTCTGATAACAGCTGCACAACAATTTATTGTTCGAAAAGAAAAAAGAACTGAAATTACTGCAGGATTCCCTTGGTTTGGCACATGGGGAAGAGATACCTTTATTTCATTACCAGGTTTAACATTGGCCATTGACGACACAAAAACATTTCGGGCAGTCATAGATACCATGGTTGATCGGATGAAAGATGGACTTTTCCCTAATATGGGTGAAGGTAATAATGCAGCATTTAACTCGGTCGATGCTCCTCTTTGGTTTTTCTGGTCGCTTCAGGAATATGTCAAATTTGGTGGCTCAGCATTAGAAGTATGGGAACGTTACAACAAACCCATGAAAGCCATTTTAGAGACCTATCGGAAAGGTGGACCTTATAATATTAAAATGCATGAAAATGGTTTAATCTGGGCAGGAGAACATGGTCATGCCCTTACATGGATGGATGCAGTTGTTTTTGGAAAACCTGTTACACCTCGTATTGGGTATGATGTCGAAATTTGTGCACTCTGGTATAATGCCATTCAATTCTCATTAGAACTTGCTCGTTTAGCTAAAGACACCAAATTTATCAGTCAATATAAAAGTCTTCCGGCAATCATTGAAAAAAGCTATGTTGAAACATTCTGGGACGAAGAAAAAGG
>FQKF010223920.1_pt1 | contig 22704 bp, 8 predicted proteins | sample 1504521 | NCBI WGS metagenome assembly FQKF01 (sample SAMEA4475357, study PRJEB15587) | soil metagenome | biome: Soil; feature: Field | place: India | collected 2015-03-11 | depth 0 m
GTATCAGCATGATAAGCATAAATCATTTCGCCATATCGGGCGTGATTTTCCATGCCAGTACCTACGCAACACCAGAAACATTGTTGAGGTTGAGAATAAACCCTATAATGACAGGGTTTCATAGGAGTAAAATAGACCAAGCCACCTTTTTTTCGATTTATTGATGATAATATATGGTTAAACAAAGCACGTTCATAGTAGTTCATGTATTTAACCTGTGGATCGGATAAATAAAGATATTTGGTAAGTTTTAGCATGTTATATGTATTACAAGTCTCAGGTCCCTGGTTCGATTCAACCATCGATGAAAAATCGTTAGTTGGATTAAAATGCTCGCGTACGCCATGTCCACCTATAGATACAGTGTACTTATCGACTACAGTTTCCCAGAAAAACTGAGCAGCCTTATCCCATGATTGATTGTGCGTAGCATCGGCTATACATTTAAAGCCAATAACTTTAGGAATCTGGGTATTTGCGTGTAAACCAGTTAGGTTATCTTTGCCCTCAATAAGCGGATTAAGAATAGCTCGGTGGCTAAATCGTATTGCCAGGTCAATATATTTAGTGTTATTGGTAATACGAGCCACATCGACAAAAACCTCGTTTAATCCACCATGCTCCGTATTTAAAATGGTTTGAACTTGTTCGTCCGTTAAATTTTTAGTTAACTCATAAAACCAATCGGTAAGTTTAATTAAAATAGCAAGAGCCTTTTGGTTATTTGTGTATAAATACACGTCGCGCAAACCAGCAAAAGTTTTGTGTAAGTTATACAGAGGAACCCATCGATTACCCAAAGAGAAACTGCCAGCATCAATTTTACCATTAGCAATGTCGTTCCATAATGATTTTCCATCAGGAACTCCTCCAACATATCCGTTTCCGTTTTTTTGCTGGCAACTATCAAGCCAATTTAACATATATTGAATACGCTGTAGCAATATTTTGTTTCCAGTTGCAGCATGCATTTGAGCAAGTGCCGAAAGGTAATGTCCTGCAGTATGTCCGTCAAGGCCCATGCTTTCCCAATTGCCATAGTTGGGCTTTAATGGTTTAATCCCAGCCTCTTTTAAAAAAGGAGCCAATAGCCGGTCGGGATCTAACTCAAGTAAATATTTTAAATTGGTCTGTTGTGCCTCGTAAAATGGGCCATCAAGTATTTTTACCTGATTTAATTCAAATGCTTTCCATTGACTGTATAAGTTGAATGCAATAAAAGCAACAACGAAAAATACTATCAATCTTTTCATTGCTAACTGAGTTTGATGGTAAATTTTACTGAAATTCCAGTAAATTATTAAATGTAAAAATAACATTTAATTTGATAATAATGCTCTTTTGAGAATAAAATTTTAAATTTTATTTAATAGCATTAATTTGTTGAATTGAATATATGGGTGTTTTTAAATTTAGGAAATAAAAAATCACCTGCAATCACCGATTAAGTTTATATAGTATTCGGTAATAGAAATAAAAACGTCGGGTTTAATAATTAAGTGATTAATACCCGACGTTTTATTTTAGAAAACTACTATATTATACCTTATTTTCCAATCACAATTTTATAATTTTCTGATTGGTAGTACGACCTTTTTCGTCAATTGTTTTTACAAAGTAAATTCCAGGATTCCATTTACTCAAGTCAATAGTTATTGTATTTGCTTTCAGTGCTGATTCAAATACTATTTTCCCTTCAATATTAAGAATTTTAATAAGCATAGCGTTATTATTCAATTGTATGGTAATAGACTGAGTAGCTGGATTTGGAAATACTTCAACTTCGGTATTATTAACTAATTCTAAGCCTGTAATGATTGAGGAATTTTTGACTGTTTTATTTTCAATTGCTAACAAGCTATTTTGTATAATCGATTTAATATTACCGGGTTGGTATGATAAGGTAACTTGTTGACCTTTGGCAATAGTAGTGGCTAACTTAAAAGTTAGTGTAGTCGAATCTGTTCCACTTTGAATCATTTCGGTAATCTCTACCACTTCACCATTTACTTTTATTGTAAATGCCGGTTTGTTTTCTAATGCATTAATGAGAGCGGTATTAAACAATACCTTAATTTCTTTTCCTGTTTTACTTACTTCGGCACTTACAATATCTGGCCAGATATTCTTAACTGTGATATTTGCTGATGTTTCGCAGTCGAATCCTGCAGTTGGTTTTAGTGTGCCTTTTGTGTATTTAATTGTAACTTTATCGTTCTTCACTACTGGTTGCGAAAGTGTGATTATTGCTTTGCTTGAATCGTTTAATTGATATGCAATACTACTGATTGTTTTGGGTTGGCCATTCACTGTTACAGTAAACGATGCTAAATTATCGAGCAAGTTTAGTAATTTGGCATTGAACTGAGCCATAATTTTTGCACCGTCTTCAATAACAGAAGCTTCAATTAAGCCAGTTGTTAAATTTTTCACTGTAATAGGTCCAAAAGCGCTCGATTTACCACCATCGGCCGACTGAAGTGTTCCCGGGAAATAGGAAACAAGCAAATAATCGTTGGGTGTAATGTTTTTGTCGAAAATCAATAAAATATTTTTCTTATTTAATGAATCACTATACACATTTTGAATACGTATGGGGTTATCGGCAAAAAATTTAAAATCACTTTTGTTGATGCTTTCTTTTTTAATTTCTTTATCGAATGTTAACTGTAGTGTATTACTATTTAGTAATTGGGAAGTAACCACTTCGGGACCTTTTATGAGTGCATCAGACTCATTTAATATAAAAACTGAATCCTTATTGGATTTTAAACAAGGAATGGTAAAAACTTTAATGGTATCGCCAAAAGGCACTTCAATCTGGTAAGTACCGTAATAGGCGTTAAATATCAAAGCAGAATTACCATCGAGTGTTGTATCAAAGTTGGTAGCCCATTTTTTCTTTGTTAGATATAAAAGGGTATCGGCAGCGAGTTTGGGTTTATGATTTTCATAGAACAAGCCTGATTTTTCGCGCCATGCACCTTTGTCGGATAGTGCCCAGCTTATTACACCATTCATCATGGGATGCGAAAAAGCGACGGTATATACAAGTACTAAATCATCGGCTTGTTCCTGCTCTGTAAGTATTCCATTATCGAATTCAGTAAATTTAATTGGTAAACCGGCTTCTGCCACGATATTCACATTTGTAACTAGTTCATCGAGTTTAGGTCTCATTCCCTGCCAGAAATGTGCCTGCATACCTACACCTGTAACAGGTGCACCCATACTTTTCATTTTAATAATTAAGTCGCGATATTTACGAGCATCGCCCCAGTTATATTCTACATTATAATCGTTGACTATCAAGTTGGCGGTTGAATCGGCAGAACGAGCCCATTTATAACAGTTCCAATTAATAGAATCGCCTACCACAGAAGCTAAATAAGTTGCATGTAACGGTTCATTCATTACATCATATTCTTTAATAATGCCTTTATAATATGATACTTCACGGATTACACGCATTTTGCATGTGTCATAAATTGCTTTAGGAGTTGGTAAATCTTTTACCCAACGAGGTAAAGCATGGTCGTCTTCATAATTGTATCCTCCCCACAATAGCGTATGGGCTTTTAGTTCCCATCCGACACTCTGGGCAAAACGTACGGCATTGTTAAAGTTGGTATAGTTGGGTGCTGTGTGCTGGGGTTGAATACCACTCCATTTAAATGAATTGCCGCTAACACCATAATTAAAGTATTTGGGCATTACAGCTTTCATCCAGTCTTCTTCTGTTGGAACTCGCGAAGCATTCTTGTTAAAATAGGCTGTATCGCTCTCGTAATAATGACCATCGCTAGTGGTTAGTGCATCACCTCCACAATTAATACGTTTTATCCAATCGCCCTCTACTGTTGATATCTCTATACCTTTAATGGCGGCATTATCTTTGCTGGCTACAAATTCTATACTAATTATTGAATCGCTATTATTTACAATGAAGGTTGAGTCAATGGCTATATTCTTACCACCTGCAGCTTCAAAAATATCAAAATTCGACATTACTTTTTCACCATTTATAATTACATCGAATATTCGGGATTGTGGATTGTTAAAATATATTTCAGCAAATTTGAGTCTAACTTTGTAATTCTTATTTTTTTCGACCGGAATGCTATATGAGATGAACGAATACCAGCGTTCCGACTTGTAAATTTCAGCATCGTAGGGTGCTATAATGTTTGCATCGGTACGGTAGCTATTACCATAATTAGCACTACCTTCGTATAGGTCGAAAGCAATACCAAAAGGATATTCGTGTTTAACCATTCGGACTGCAATTTTGCCACTGTAAGCATTTCCGTTTTTATCGTATATTTTAACCCCAAAATTACCTTTGCGTAAGGTGTCAATTCGTTTTTGCGCATTTGCATACCATTCTTGAATGGTTTCAGCTTGAGTGAATGTCCCGAAGGTACATAAAACCAGTACTATAAGACTGATAGTTAAAGATTTCATTTTCCCAATCATAGCTGTTTTTTTTATTTAAAGTTATAAAATTTATGAATAAAAACCACCCATTCTATAAAATGGGTGGTTTTTAGTTTCATTATTCATTTGTTACCAACCAGGATATTGTTTCAAGTTTGGATTGGCATTGAGTTCTTTCTGAGGTAACGGCAGAAAGTCGTGTTTGGGTGACTCATAAATTGCCTGAAAACCATCTTCTGTAGTATGATTTAAATATTTAGTTGCCAGGTTCCATCGAACCAGATCAAAGTAACGGTGTCCTTCCTGGTAAAGCTCAACTCGCCTTTCGTGTACAATATCTTCAAGTGTAACGGTACCGGTAAGATCGGCAGGTACTGTATTTCCTTCAGGTCCGCACATGCGAGCACGTTTCCGAACTTGATTGATATATTGGAGAGCTTTATCATTATTACCAGTCATCATAGCAGCTTCGGCAGCAATTAGCAATACTTCGGCATATCTTATAAGTTTTATGTTAATAGGAGCACTGTGCCAGGGGCCATTAATATCTTTAAATTCAGCAGCCGAACATTCGTACTTGGTGCAGTAAGTTTTGGTTACTGACTTGTCGAAACTAATCAAATATCGCTTTCCTCCTTTAATTTCAATTGAATCACCTGCACCTTCCCATGTAATTCCGCTGCGCAAACGTGGGTCGCCAGGTTCGAATTCATTAATTAAGCTCCATGTGGGGAGATCTAAGCCCCAGTAATCGCTATTTTGAGGATTACCATTTTCATCAATAATTCTACGTGCTGAAATGTATTGAGTAATAGCATTTCCACGAGCCTGTGCCCAACCCAGTCCGTCGACAATGTCCTGAATTTCAAATATTCCCTCTGTATTATCGCCGTTTGAGGTAAATACATATCTGTAACCGTTGTTATTGGGACCACGCCAGGTATTATAACGTTCACCATTGATGCCAGGTAATGTATATTCGCCTGAATTTATAACGTCTTCAGCATATTTTAATGCTTCAGCCCAACGTTCCGTCATTCCTTCAAAACGTTTATCTCCCGGATAGTATCGTGCATACGACGATTCAAATAAAAGATTTCGGGCTAATAATGCTCTGGCAGCTCCTTTACTGGCACGACCAATATTTGCAGCACCTTGCTTGCTACGTTCTGGTAATAAATCAATTGCTTCTTTTAAGTCTTTCTCAATTAAAGCATAAATATCTTTTAACTCAGCTTTGGGTAAATAATACTCATCGGCCGACAAAACATGATCAACCAGAGGTACTCCACCAAAATATTTTACCAGATAAGAATAGGCTAACGCCCGCATAAACTTCGCTTCGCCATATAAACGATTAATTACATCGGCTTCGGCTTTGGGATCAATTTCTTTTATTTTTGGAAGTTTTTCAATGGCCATATTGCTAAAATATACAATTGCAAACAGGGTTCCGTATACGTTTTCAAGTTCGCCCTGGGTAGCAAGCGGCATAAGACGATTGAAATTTTCGAACGAGGGAACTTCATTTACATATTCACCGCCGGCCTCAGCATCGTCGGATACAACATCAACAACCATTATTAAATCTTTATCAAAAGCTACATTGTTTAATTGTGAATATATAGCTGTTACAGCTTGTTCGGCTGCTTTCTGCGAAGTATAGAAAGTCTCACTGTTAATAGCTGCAATGGGTTTTATGTCTAAAAACTCTTCTTTACAGCCAAATAATGTAAATAGTAATGTAATTAAGATGAATGATATTTTCAATTGCTTGTAATGGAAAAATAATTTTTTTCCATCAGTAAAACAAGGTTTACTTTCTTGTTTGCTATTATTATTAAAATTATTCTGTTTCATATCATTTAAGTTTAAAAGATTTAAACATTTAATTAAAATTGAAGATTTAAACCAACCAGGTACATTTTAGTGGCAGGATAGGTTCCGTAATCTACTCCAAGTGCTGTTAAGCGACCTGCATTACCACTAAAGCTAGAAACTTCGGGATTAAATGCTTTATAGGAAGTTAGCGTTAGCAGGTTTTTTGCACCCACATAAATTCTAAAGCGCTGGATACCTATTTTCGTACTTATTTTTGATGGTATAGTATAACCTAATTGAATATTCCGTAAGCGCAAATATGAACCATCTTCTATAAAGAAATCGCTGGGTTTGGTATAATTATCAGCAGCAAAACGTGGAATATCGGTATTATGGTTTTCACGAACAGCTACAAAACCATCTTTTACAATTTCGTCTTTATATCTGTTTGCAAATACAGCCAGTCGGTTTCCATTACCTTGTGAATAATATAAGTACTGTTTTGTACCATTAAATACCTTATTTCCATAAGAACCATATATCATCATGTTTAAATCAAATCCAAGATATTCGAAGTTAAATGATAAGCTATAAGTAAACTTGGGTAGTGGGCTGCCAAGAATGGTTTTATCGGATTCATTAATTACACCATCATTGTTTAAGTCGACATACCTCACATCACCAGGTTTTGCATTGCGCTGAGCAAAAATGGTATCACCTTTTGCATTAACTGTGAATGGTTGATTAACAATTACTAATTTTCCTCGGTAGTAACCAAGGTCTGCCTCAGTAAACATTCCATTGGTTTTGTACCCATAGTATTCCGACACTGAACCGCCAATTCGGGTAAGTGCTATAGGACTTACATTATGAGCAGCACCATCGAGGATAGAGTCTGTAGCTAAGTCAAGAATTTTATTTCGTACAATGCTGATATTAGCGTCGACCGAATATTTAAATTCCCCAACCTTATTTTTATATCCAAGGGTAAATTCTAATCCTTTATTTTGTATGGTTCCCATGTTTACCTCGGGGTTTGAAATGGCGAATGTACCTGCGACAAAAGGAACCTGTTGGTACATGAGCATTCCGTTATTTTCTTTTATAAAATATTCGGCAATGAATGAAAGTTTGTTGTCAAAAAAGTTTAAGTCAAGTCCAATGTTAGTCATCTTAACAGTTTCCCACTTAATTCCGGGATTTGCCACCTGCTCGGGGCCTGCACCTATTTGCGAAACATTATTATCGAATGAGTATTTAAATTTGGGTGGAAAAACAATATTCGTAGCATATGGGAAACCAGAACGGGCGTTTGCACCAGTTTCGCCATAACCAACTCGCAGTTTTCCAAAGCTGATTATGGGAAAATTATCTTTAATGAATGCTTCTTCAGAAAATTTCCATCCTAACGAAAATGATGGGAATGTACCGGCGCGATTGGCTGGACCAAAATTCGAAGCATAGTCGCGACTTACGTTAATAGTTAACAAGTATTTATTTTTGAAGTCATAATTTAATCGACCAAAATAACGATAGTTACGGCCTTCATAACCACTTCCTTCGATGGTTTGTTTGTCAAGTGTATCATTTTCCGACATCGACATGTAAAGCAGTTCAGGTAATGTGTTTGAAAAATCGACCCTGGTTCCATTTAAATCATAACCCCACCATCTGCTGGCTTCACTACCAGCCATTAATGTTAGGTTATGGTCACCAATGTTGTTTGTATAGGTGATTATATTCTGGTAATTCCAGCTATAACCTCTTGACAAACTCTGAAACAATTCATTTTGCTTCCGATTATCAGTAGCCGAAGCATAGTAAATATCTCTGAATTCTTTTGAATCGCCTAAGCTTCCTGTACCTGTGAATCGTGTGGTGTAGTTTAGTCCTTTTATTGGCTCTATACTTAACTCAAACAGAGCTTCAATATTGTCGTTCTTTACGGTTCGGTTTTTCATGTCTAATTGAACAAGTGGATTGGTTCCACCTCCAAATTGATTTATAGACCATTTGCCATTAGCATCGTAAGGTGGTAAATAAGGAGCCATTTGTAAAGCTGTGGCAATAATATTTTGATAATAGCCCATATATTCCCAATCTTCAAAACCGTAACGTTTGTTGTTTGTATACGAAATTCGTTCGCTGAACTTAAAGTATTTAAGTTTATGTTCTGAATTTAAACGAAATGTAAATCGGTTGTTGTCGGTTTTCTTTAATATTCCCTCTTGTTGTATATAGCTGGCACTCATTAGAAAGTTCGAACGTTCGTTACCACCATTAAATGATAGTTCATAATTTTTGGTGTATGCTTTATTAAAAACAATATCTTGCCAATCGTAAGTTTTTAGTGTATCAGGACGTGATGTAATGAGACGTGTGGGCGACATTTCTTCCAGTAATTCCATCCATTGTTGTGAATTCATTAATTCGAGTTTTTTAATTACTTCTTCTGTACCTAGATAAGAATTGAAGCTGGTAGTAATTTCGCCCGATTTGCCTTTTTTAGTAGTCACCAGTATTACACCATTTCCTCCACTTGCTCCATAAATAGCAGCCGACGATGCATCTTTAAGTACTTCAATAGACTCAATATCGCCAGGATTGAGCCTGCTCAATGCATCTTGATCTCGTCCCACACCGTCAATAATGATTAATGGTCGTGTACCATTTATAGAAGTTATACCACGGATTTGAATATCAACCCCACTGCCGGGACGACCCGAAACAGGAATAATATTTACTCCAGCTGCTAAACCTTGCAAAGCCTGGTCTATACCAGCAATTGGGAGTTTGGTAAGTTTATCGGCCGAAACACTGGCAACTGAGCCGGTTACATCGCTTCGTTTTTGAACACCATAACCCACAACTACCACTTGATCAAGTTCTTCTACCTTTTCTTGCATGGTAATTTTTAACTGGGATTGGTTGCCTACCTGTATCTCTTGATCGGCAAAACCAATAGATTTAAAAACCAAAACTGCATTTGGATCGGAAACGGTAATTTTAAAATTACCATTTAAATCGGTAATTACTCCAACAGTGGTACCTTTAATTATAACACTTACACCAGGTAAAGGATTCTGTGATGCATCGGTTACCGTTCCTGTAATGCTTCTCTCCTGTGATTCCATCACCGAAAAGTTAAATATAAGCATGGCATATAACATGGATTTGGCACATGCTTTAAACAAGCGTGAAAAGTAATTTTGTAGTTTAGCCATAATTTTTAGTTTTTAGTTAGTTATGGCTGTAAATGTAATTTGCTTACATGGGCATGGATGTAAAATTTATTTCTTTTGATATTAACTTTAATTCATTTTAATGAATATCATTGAAAGTTGAGATTTGTTTATTATCTGATTTACAAATGATTTTATTATAACACATAATATAACATCCATAAATTCAGATAAACACTTGTGTTTTATAGCACTATATTTTCTATATCATAATCAATTTATTCTAACTATAATCCTGAATTTAAACAACTAAGGATTATTATGGATACAAAAATTCATTGAATTTTTTCCGATCTTTAAGCATTTAAAATAATGTAATATTTTATTGGAATTAATAAGTGTTTTTTCTACTTTTATTCAAAAAAATATTGGTTTTTTAGTTAATAAGAGGATGATTTTATGTGTAAGGAGGCTTATAAGTGTCATATTAATAAATGTTTAGTGTTTGTTCTCGTTTTAATCCTAAACATTGTAATTAATCTACCAATTAATAGTAGCTCATTATTCGAGGATATTGTTATTAAAGATTACTCTTATGCCGACGGTCTCACCACCAATTGTGTAAATAATACATATCGCGATTCAAGAGGCTTCTTATGGATTTGTAGTGCTAATGGTTTATATCGATATGATGGTTATCATTTTGAAAAAATAAAAGGAACTGATAATTTATTACAAGCTGAAATATTATGTATTGCCGAAGATGAAAAGAAAAACTTATGGGTAGGAACCGCTAAAAATGGATTAATTTATTATAATACCCTGACTGAGGAGGCAAAACAGGTTTCTGTTTCAGAAAATAATTTAATGAATATAAATCGTATTTTAATATTTAAAAATAAAATATGGCTCGGAACTGATAAAGGTTTGTTGTTTTTCGATGTGCCTGATGAAGTAAACGACTTTCAAAAAATTAATGTTAAACAGATTGTACCTGAGCCTACTAATTTGGTTGACCAACGTAATAAAATTACATACTTTTTTGTTACTCCCGATTCAACGAATATTTGGCTGGGAACTAATGGCGGAATGTATGTTCTTAATATTCATAATTTTCTTTTAAAAGGAATTGCCACTCATCCTCAAAATTCCGTTCGGATAATTGTTCCATTCGAAGGCAATGTGTTAGCCGGAAGCTGGGATGGTGGTGTTTTTCTGGTTAATAGTAAAACCTTAACAAAAATTGTAAATCATTCTAAAATAAACTGGATTAATAAAATTCTTGAACGAAAAAGAGTAATATCGGCCACATTTGATGGTAATAATCATTTATGGATTGCAACATTTGGTGATGGTATATATTGTTTTAATTTAGAAGATGAAAAATACGAATATTTAAGTTGCCGACAAAATGAAGATAATGTTCCTAAAATAAAATCTGATATCGTTAATCATATTTATTACGATGGGTTTAGCAATATTATGTGGTTGAGTATGAATCAACCAGCGCTAACTAAAATTTATTTTGAAAAAAACGATTTTCAGACTATTCAACTAGAGAAGCTATTAAAAGGTCAACCAATTGAAATTACATATGTTACTTATTCTTCTCTTTTTCCTAACAGTGTTTGGGTAGGAACTTCGCATAACGGTTTGATGTTATATAATATTGTAAATAAAACCATTCAGAATTTTAGTTCCAGTTCATCTTTTATAAAATTACCTTCGAACGAGGTTTCTAAACTACATGAAGATCGACACGGAAATTTGTGGATTGTTTTTAGAAAAATTGGCTTATTTGTTATTCCTGCAAATATGCTCAAAAACATTCAGTCGAAAAATTCAAAAATATTTCCGATTGATGCTAACCTATTAGTTGAAAATTTTTTTGTTAATAGTTATATCATGTCGTTTTACGACGATTCTCATGGCCGTTTATGGATAGGTCATTGGGGATCATTACATGTAGTTAATTTCTTACCCGAATTTGTAAATTCTAAAAATACAGACGATGTTCTAAAAAATGGAAAATCAATTTGTATTTTTAAAGATGCAATGCCAATCAAAGTCTCTTTTCCTATATCACCAGTGCAGGCAATTATTGAAATTACCCCTAAAAAATACTTTATCGGTACCCGTGATGAAGGTATAATTGAGGTAGTTGAAAAATCGTTTAATCATTTTGTAGCTCAGCCTGCATACCAATTAAATAAAAATTTAACAGGTAAAAATATTCAGAGTTTTTATATATCACCTTTTAATGAATTATGGATTGGTACTAACACTGGTTTAAATTATTATAATATAACCGACAATAAATTTGAATTTTATACTGAGCAAAATGGTTTATCGTCTGATAATATTAATCACATCACTGCCGATAATTCTGGAAATATTTGGTTATCAACATCGTATGGAATATCACAAATTACTGCTAAAAGTCGTTCGATAAGGAATTATCTTTTCAGTTCATATAAAAATCAATTTAATTTTTATATAAATAATGCGAGTGCAAAATTAACTAATGGAATTATATGTTTTTCAACCAACAAATCATTGGTTGTTTTTAATCCCGATTTAATTAAATCGCAACATGTTGTGGTACCATTTTATTTCACTAATATCAAAATCAATGATCAAACCATTTCTCCATTGCAAAAAGTTAATGCAGCACAAATTATTAGAAATAATGTAAATGCTGTTACTGAAATTTATATACCTTATAATACTACTTTACAACTCGAATTTGCTGCATTGGATTATCGGTATGCCGAGCAAATTAAATATAAGTACCATATTAATTCGAACAGTTGGGTATTATTACATCGTAATCAACGGAGTATAAGTTTTTATAATCAAAATCCTGGCGAGTATCAGTTGCATTTAATGGCAGTGCATCCATCGGGTAGTTATTCTGTTCGAAATGTTAATTTAATTTTTCTTCCTCCATGGTGGAAAACATGGTGGGCATATACAATTTATATAAGTATATTTTTGTTACTATTTTTTTCGTATCGCAAAATCATAATACAAAATATCAGGCAAAAAGTAAAGTTAGAGCAAGAACAGTTTGAACGAATTAAAATTCAAGAACTCGATAGAGTTAAAACCAATTTTGTAACTAACCTGGCTCACGAACTTCGTACACCTTTGTGTTTAATTGTTAATCCAATTGAAACAGTTATAAAAAATCAAAAACTCGATTCATTAACAAAAGAAAAACTAGAAATAACATTACAAAATAGTTATCGGCTAATTAAATTGGCAAATGAGCTTTCAGATTTTGCCCGACTTGAAAAAGAATTAATACAACCTGAATTTAAAAATTATGATATTGTTTCGGAGGTTAAACAAATTTATAAGTTATTTACTTCTATTGCCGATTCAATGAATATTGATTATCAGTTTCATTCAGCTTTCGATAGTATGGTCATAAAACTCGACAAGAGCATGTTCGAAAAAATAATATTTAATTTATTGTCGAATGCTTTTAAATATACATCGCATGATGGTTCGGTTATTGTTGAGCTTACACAGGCAGTTGTCGATAATAATTCGTATGTGCGGTTTTCAGTTTTAAATACGGGCGAGGGGATTCCGGAAAATAAAATTGACAAAATTTTTGAGCGTTTTTATCAAATTGACCAATCAAAACAAGGACTGGGAATAGGTCTGTCAATTGTAAAGTCGTTGGTTGAAATGCATCAAGGACTTATAAAGGTTCGAAGCATACCCCATATTGAAACTTGTTTCGAAGTACTTTTACCATTGACTACTGTTAAGGAATCATCGACTAATGTTCTAATATCAGATTTTGGAATTACAACCGAAAATTCAGCTTCATTACAGGAAAAAAGTACGGTCGATAAAAATAAAACAAACCATAAACTGCTTATTATTGAAGATGATAATGATATTTTGAAATATCTGGTTTCAGAATTTTCTCCACATTATAAAGTTTATACAGCAGATAATGGAGAAACAGGTTTTCGAATTTGCCAGAAAATTATACCCGATGTTGTTATTACTGATGTGGTTATGCCTGTGAAAAATGGAATTGATTTGTGTAAGCAAATTCGAAATGATATGACCACCTCACATATACCAATTATTGTACTGTCGGCACGTTCGTCTACCGACCAACAAATTGATGGCCTCAATGCAGGTGCAAATATTTATATGGTTAAGCCATTTAATATTCAAATACTAAAAAATCAAGTCGAAAAGCTTGTTTTGCTGAAAGAATCTATATATCAAAAATTTTTCAAAGATTTTGACATCAATCCTTTTAATGACCTGAGTAATAATCTTGATAAGCAATTTATAGAAAAGGTTATTAAATATATTGAAGATAATATCACTAACCCCAATTTAAGTGTTGATGATTTATCGAGTTATATATGTTTGAGCAAGGTTCAACTGTATCGAAAAATTAAAGCCATTACAGGCCTCTCAGTAATTGAGTTCATTAATTCTCTTCGATTGAAAAAAGCAGCAAAGCTTATTCTCGAGAGGAAGTATAGTTTTTCAGAAATTGCATATGAAACTGGATTTTCGTCTCCTTCATACTTTACCAAGTGCTTTCGTGAGCATTTTGGGAAAACACCTAGTGAATATTTAGAAAGTTATTCAAAACAAGAAATTTAAAAAAACAAGAAAGGCTATTGAGCAAATTAATTATTTACCCAATAGCCTTTTAAAATTGAAGGGCTTTTATATTAATTGAATATTATTAGCTTTACATTGCTTAATCATATCTTCAGGCCATATACTTGATTGAATTTCTCCAATGTGGGCTTTTCGAAGGAAGAACATACAAATTCTCGATTGACCAATACCACCTCCAATTGATTGAGGAAGTTCGCCATTTAATAAACGTTTATGGAACAGCAGTTCTTTACGATCTTCAGTATTAGTTAAACTTAATTGCTTTAATAAAGCTTCTTTATTAACCCGTATACCCATTGATGAAACTTCAAAAGCACTCTCTAAAATAGGATTCCATAATATGATATCGCCATTTAATCCTTTAAAGCCGTTAACTGTCTCAGTTGTCCAGTCATCATAATCAGGTGCTCGACCATCGTGTGGTTCACCATTCTTTAATTTTGCGCCAATACCAATTACAAATATAGCTCCATGTTTTTTGACAAATTCGGTTTCACGCTCACGTGGACTCAAATTTGGGTACATCTCTAAAAGTTCTTCGCTATGAACAAAAACAATATCTTCTGGAAGTATAGGTTGTAACTCTGGATATTGTTCGTATACAAGATATTCGGTTCGTTTTAACACACTGTATATTTTACGAACTATATACTTCAGAAACTCTAAATTCCGATCCGATTCTGACATGTTACGTTCCCAGTCCCACTGATCAACGTATAACGAATGAATATTATCAAGTTCCTCATCGGGTCGAATGGCATTCATATCGGTATAAAGACCATATCCCTGTGGAATCTGGTAATCAGCAAGCATCATGCGTTTCCACTTGGCTAACGAGTTTACTACTTCAGCAACTCTATTGTTCATATCTTTTATTTCGAATGAAACTTTGCGTTCAACTCCATTTAAATCATCATTGATACCAGTGCCTTTAAGCACAAATAACGGTGCTGTCACACGTCGCAGCCTTAACTCAGCCGATAAATTAATCTCAAAAAAATCTTTTATTAGTTTTATGGCTTTCTCCGTTTCTACCAAATTTAAAATAGGTTTGTAATTTTTAGGAATATACAATTTCATATGATTATTTTTTGAATTTTATGTAAAATTTTAATTCAATAGGCACAAAAGTAAAAAAATGATTTGAATTTTTGATTATTTTATTAGAATTTTTAAAAAAAAGTCAAATTTTATTAAAAAATTCTTTTTATAGCTGCTAATCGGTGGCTGTGTTCATTTTTATTTTCATCATCAATAATACCTATATCATCAATTTGACTGATTTTTACTTTTTGCGAGGCATGAATTATGGTGTGGGAGTTTAACAGAATCCCTACATGGATAATTTTATCATTTTTGTTTTTGAAAAAAGCCAGATCGGCAGGTAAGGCTGCTTTGAGCGAGTCTATTTGTTTTCCTTTTAATACCTGTTGGTTGGCATCACGCGGTAGGGATATGCCGGCTATTTTATAACATGTTTGCACAAAACCAGAACAATCTACACCAAAACTACTTCTACCTCCCCATAAATAAGGTATATTAATCATATTCAGGGCTATTTGAAGTATTATTTCACTTAAATGGTTCTGTCTTTTAAGAAGTAATGGTTCAGTTGTATGATATTGTTTGTCAAATATATAAATTTGTTTATCAGTAATTTCATGCACCTGACATCCTGCCGTTAAAAAAAATGTGTGTTGGTTTTCAGGGTCAATTACTCGTGTAATTATATTTCCTATTACTATTGGATTGGTATTTTCAAGTTGTTTAACTTGTTTATCGGTCAGTAGGGTTAGCGATTTTCTATATACCCAACCACTATAATTATCGAAATGGGTGTGAATATAAACCCAGTTGTCTTGTTCATTTACAACACTACAGGTTTCGCCAAACAATAGTTGGCTTACCATTTCACTTGCATCTGATGGTTCTTTCCGAATGGGGATGTAGGTTTGTAGCGATATGGCCTGCATAACATTATTTTTCATAGTTTGTTATAATACAAATATATATGAAAAAACTGTTTACACTGAAAAATAATAAAATTCCAACTTTAGATATATGTACCGATAATTTATAGTTCCCAAAAATCTGGCACCCGCTGAATAACCCTCCCGCTCTGTCAAACCAAATGGCTGGTGGTGCAAGGTAAACATAGCGTTGATCTGGCGGTAAATGTGGTAATTGAGCGTAGTCGAAATCACCTCTTATAAAATGCAATGGAAAAGATTGACTGACTAATAGGGGTAAATGAGTTTGATGGTGGCTTGAGCTTTTAATATGGTATTGTTGAACTGATTTTATACGTATTTAGAATGATTCAGTAAAATGTTGGTTTAAAAAATAGAGTCATATATTTGCATTAAAAGTTTTTTTTGATGGAGGTATATTCTTTTACGCTACCAAACGGAATACGTGTTGTTTTTTCGCCCGACGATTCGTATATTGCGCATATAGGTTTTTTTATAAATGCTGGTTCACGCGATGAAAAACCGCATCAACATGGGCTTGCACATTTTATTGAGCATGTAATATTTAAGGGCACAAAAAAACGCAGATTAAATCAAATTTTTTCACGCATCGAAAATGTGGGGGGCGAACTTAATGCCTATACCACTAAAGAAGAAACTTGTATACAAGCCTCTTTTTTAAAAGAGTATCTTAATAGGTCACTTGAACTTATTGCCGATATTGTATTCAATGCATCTTTTCCTGATAATGAAATTGAAAAAGAAAAAACAGTAATTATTGATGAAATAAACTCAGTGAAGGACAATCCTTCTGATTTTATTTTCGATCATTTTGATCAACATATTTTCCAAAACTCTTCGCTAGGTCGCAGTGTTCTCGGAGATCCAGAAATTATATTAAAATTCTCTCGTAATCACATTTTGCAGTTTATTCAATCTAATTATACCACTGATCAAATGGTGATAAGCATTGTAGGTAATTACTCCGAAAAATTTGTTAAAAAAATTACTGAAAAGCACTTTGGTTGGGTAGCTGCCAGCAAAAGAGCTCATCAAAGAGAGCTTACTCTTGTTTATCAACCATTTTATCTTGAATTTGAAAAAAATCTTAATCAGTCGCATTGTATTATTGGAACCAGAGCTTATAGTTATAGTCATCCTCGTCGCATAGTATTAGCCTTAATTAATAATATGCTTGGTGGGCCTGGTATGAATGCCCGTTTAAACCTTGAACTTCGTGAAAAACATGGCTATACTTATAATATAGAGTCGAGTTATAGTGCTTATTACGATGCAGGTGTTTTTTCCATTTATTTTGGAACTGATCGAAAAAAATTAAAAAAATGCATTGATATCGTTAATAAAGAATTAATGCGTTTGCGAATTAAAAAACTTTCAACCCTACAATTGTCAATTGCAAAAAAACAATTATTAGGTCAGCTTGCAATTAGTTCCGAGAACAAAGAAAACTTAATGCTGGCTATGGGAAAAAGCTTTTTAGTTTTTAATAAGTTTGAAGATTTAGCTGAAATTAGAGAAAAACTAGATAAAATTACTACCACCGAAATATTGGAAGTAGCTAATGAGTTATTTGAGCCGGACAAATTGTCGGTTTTAATTTATCTTTGAATTTAATATAAGCCATTCAAAATTAATTTATTTTAAAGGGTTTATTTTATTATCAAAATGAAGATTGAAAAATGTTTTTCCTAAAACTCTAATTAAACTTTATTAAATTATAAAACGTATAGGTAAATGTGTAGTTTTGTATAAGAGATTCTAAAAATTTGAGAAAAATGCGATTAATTATATCTTGTTTAACAATTTTTATCTGGGCATCATCATCTTTTTTAAATGCACAGCTAAATTCTGGTGGCATGCCTGTTAGTTATAATCAGGCTATATTCAATAACATTAAAGCAATCGATATACCAATCAATTTCTCTGAAATTTATTTTCTATCAAAGCAAGAATCGAAGCATAATAAGAATATCGAATATTTTGCAATCAATCACGAAGTTTTTATTACTCCTTTGAGCCATGGTAGTTGGCAACACTTGAATGGGTTGAATATATGGATTATACAGATAAAAGCTGAGCAAGCCAAATCGCTGGCATTGGTTTTTGAAAATTTACAACTTAAGGTAGGTGAAAAGTTGTACGTATATAATAAAAACGATGTACTTGGAGCCTTTACTATACAAAATATACCTAAAAGCAAGGTTCTTTCTACTTTACCTATCGCTGGTTCTAATATTATTGTTGAATTTTCTACTCCATATAATAAGAGAAGCTGTGGCACTTTTACAATTACTACCCTGTCGTATGGTTTAAAAGAACAGTTAAACGATGAGGATCCGTGTAATGTTAATATTAGCTGTACTGAAGGAGCGGGCTGGAATGAGGTAAAGCGGTCGGTAGCTAAATTAGTGGTTAACAGATACAATGGAACAATACTTTGTAGTGGCACGCTTTTAAATAATACGCAAAATAATGCTCGTCCGCTTTTGATTACTGCCAATCATTGTATCGAAAACGATTTTAATGCAGAACGAACCAATTTTATTTTTAATTTCGAAAGTCCTTCTTGTTCATCTAATTACAGTTTGCAGGTGCATTCCCTGGCTGGATCAAAATTATTATCGAGTAAGTACGAAAACGATTTTTCTCTGGTAGAATTAGATGCTCATCCACCTATTTCATTTCGGCCCTACTATGCCGGCTGGAGTATCGATACAGGAGTAACCATGAACCAGGTAGTAGCCATTCATCACCCCAATGGTAAAGTAAAAAAAATTACAGGTACTAATTCTCATCCTACCACCGATACGTATTTCGAACCTGGTGAACCTTCATATGCTTTCAATGCTTTCTGGTTAGTACGAGAATATGATTATGGAATTACCGAAAATGGCTCCTCTGGATGTGGATTATTCGACCTAAATCGACAGTTAATAGGTACACTTACTGGTGGCAATAGCTCTGATTTAAATACCTGTAGTCGCGATCTATACGATTATTACCAGAAGTTTTCATTTAGCTACAAGGTTTCTCCTAATTATGGGTCACCTATGATCCAATTTTTAAATCCCGATACTTTACCAATTTCAAACCTACAGGGTTATGATCCTTTTCCCAATCCATATAGTGGTTGCGATACCAATTATAATATTTCTAGTGCCGAAATAAGTGAATCTGTACTCTTTGATTACGGACAGGGTTATTACGCCGGACATAATGCTGAGCAAATTGACCAGTTTGCCGAAAAATTTGTAAATAATGATAGCATTTATCTTTATGGCGTTGAGTTTTATATTCACCACGCTGGTAATACTGGAGGTTTTACGCTTCAAATTTATCAAGGCGATGATGTGCCACAAACATTAATCGACGAACGATTTGTATCTCTGTCACGATTAATTCCGTTTTCAACTAATTACATTGAGTTTTATCCTTTTATCCGTATAAAAGGAAATTATTTTGTGGTAATAAAGCTTTATTATGATTCGGATACCGTGAATTTTGCTGTTGTTAAACGAATCGCTGAACCTTTTAATACATCATTTTTATGGATAAACAATTCATGGGTGCCTTTTAATGATTATACACAAGGTAATTGGAATGCCTCCATTGATATCAAAACCATGTATTGCACTTCATTTGTTAACGATTCAAAACAGGTGCCAACAACACCAGTGGTTGAAATATTTCCAAATCCATCAATGGGTTATTTTTATCTGAAAACCCAAAACGAACATATTAAAGAATTCTATATTTATAATTTGGATGGCAAGCAAATAAATATAAATTTGGAAAAACGTAATGATATTTATCCAATAAATTTAATGAGTTATCCTTCGGGTGTTTACATGGTGAAAATTATTACGGAAAAAAGAAATATTTTATTTTACAAATTGGTTAAGATATAAATAATTGTACCCGAAATATACATTATATGTATGAAATTTTATAAATTTATCTGATTTATATTGTAAATTAGTTCTAATTAATTGCCTTATTATGAAAACAAAAACTACATGTATTTCGGTCTCTTCATATAAATATTCTATTTTTTTAATGTTGGAAAATAAACTGTGCGTCAATATAAAACTGATCATTATATTTTGTTTTCTATTTCTTTTAACTAACGAACTAATTTCCCAAAAAAAAGAAGTAAGTATTACCACCGGAATTAGTATTGAAAAAGACATTGACATGCCTCTGGCTGGAGCTAAAGCTGTTTTGTTTGAAAAAGGTGCAGAAGTGTCTTCGACTATTACTAAATCAGATGGAATGGTTGTTTTTTCATTAAAACCAAATACTGAGTATTTAATTGAAATATCGAAAGAAGGTTATGTGTCTAAAAAAGTGAGTATTAATACTAAAGTACCATCTTATGAAGACCAGCAGTTTGAAATAGCTTTTTCCATTTTCTTGTTTGTGCCCTGCGAAGGGCTTGATTATTCAGTTTTACAAAATCCTGTTTTGAAAGTTGTATATAATGACACTAAGCGTGATTTTTTGCCCGATAAAATTTATGACGAAACAATGAGGGCAAAGCTTGAGCAACTTATGAATAATAATGAAAAATGCCTGGAAGAGAAGTTTTTAAATGTGGTAAAAAAAGCCGATCGTTTATTTAAGGAAAAAAGATATGTCGATGCACGACCAGTATACCTCGAAGCGGCCAATATACGACCGTCCGATAAATATGTTCAAAGTCAAATTGCTGAAATTGATAGGTTATTAGCACAACAAAAAGATAACGAAACAGCCTATAAAAATCTAATTTCTCAGGCCGATAAACAATTTGAAGCCAAAAATTACCTTGCTGCCAAAGATTTATACAAAAAAGCACTAGAAAAGAAACCAGGCGAAAAGTATCCAACCGATCAAATTGCAGCCATTGATAAAATTTTAAGTCAAAAAAGTAAAGAAGAACAGGAAAAGTTACAGCGTGAGGCTACTTTTCAGCAACTTATTTCAGTGGGCGACGAAACTTTCGACTCTGATGTTTGCGGAAAAGCTCTTCCTGCTTATCGTAAGGCATTAGAACTTAAGCCAAATGATCCAGCTACGTTGCAGCGCATAAAAGAAGCAGAGAAAGCTTGTAATGAAATACAAGCACGTGCTGCTGCCGAGAAAGAAAAACAACTAAAGTACCAGCAAGCTGTTGCTAAAGGCGATAGCTTATATAATGCTCAAAAATTCGATGCAGCCGTAGCTGCTTACCAATCGGCATTGGCTATTTTCCCCAAAGAAAAATATCCTCAATCAAAAATTGATGAAATAAATAAGACACAACAAAAACAAGCTAAGGAAGCAGATACCCAATTTAAAAATTTAATTAAACAGGCCGATAAGGCTTTTGATAATGAAGACTTAAGTACGGCAAAAAATTTATATCAACAAGCATTGGCTATAAAGCCAGCAGAAAACTATCCGAAGGAACAGATAAAAACCATCGATAATATTGTGGCGGAGAAACAGCGAATGGAGGCTGAGAAAAAAGCTAATCAACAGAAATATAATACAATTATATCACAGGCCGATAATGCATTTAAAAATGCCGACTACGAAAAAGCATCGTCATTATACCAACAGGCTCTGGCTGTGATACCATCCGAAACTTATCCTAAACAACAATTGAAAGAAATAGATCGAATTCAACAAGAGAAAATCGCCCAAAGCGAAAAAGAGTTTAAAACTAAAATTCAATCGGGCGATAAAAACTTTGAAGCAAAAAATTATTTACAGGCCATTACCGATTATAAAGCAGCTCTGGCAATTAAGCCAGATGAAAATTATCCCAAGCAGCAAATTGATTTAATTAATAAACTAATTGAAGAACAAAAAAAGGCAGAGGCCGAGCGTAAAGCAAAACAAGATGCTTATAATACTGCAATTGCTAAAGCCGATAATTTGTTGAAAAATAAAAAATACGATGAAGCTTTAACAGCTTATAAAGAAGCTACAAACTATTTACCTTCCGAACAATACCCCTACATAAAAATTGATGAAATAAATAAAATTAAAAAGCAGCTTGAACAGGAAGAAAATTACAAAAAAGCAATTACTCAGGCCGATGCTGCTTTTAATCAAAAACAATTCCAGCAGGCTAAATTGTTTTATAATCAGGCGCTAGCTGTCTTTCCTGACGACAATTATGCAAAAAAACAAATTGAAAAAGTTGAAGCAGCTATTAACGATGAATTGAAAAAACTTGCCGATGTAAAAGCCCGTCAGGAGGCATATGATAAAGCTATTGCCGATGCCGATAAATATCTAGCTGCCAAAAATTATGATATGGCTAAGGTTTCATACCAGTCGGCACTTTCAATTTTTCCCGATAAAAGTTATCCATCGCAAAAGATTGCCGAAATAGATAATATTTTAAAAGAAATAGAACGGAACAAAAGTTATCAAGCACTTATTAATGAAGGAGATACTTATTTTACAGCCCGTAATTATGAACAAGCTAAAAATAGTTATAATAATGCTTTAGCTATTAAGCCAAACGAGATTTATCCGAAACAAAAAATTAAAGAAATTGATGATTTACTTGCACAGATGGCTGCCCAAAGAAAAGTGCGAGAAGAAAACGAACGAAAGTATAAAGCAATTAT
>FQKF010148387.1_pt1 | contig 22666 bp, 28 predicted proteins | sample 1504521 | NCBI WGS metagenome assembly FQKF01 (sample SAMEA4475357, study PRJEB15587) | soil metagenome | biome: Soil; feature: Field | place: India | collected 2015-03-11 | depth 0 m
CCAGTTGCTCAATCGCCTGGCCATAAGATTTTTGGGAGAAATATAGGTTAATTAATTTTTCTCTTGCAAAAAGATTTTCTGGATTTATTTGTAAAGTCTTTTTAAAGTATTTTTCAGCTTCTTTTATATTTCCTAAAAGTTCTTCTATTAAGCCAAGGTTAGTATATGCAGGTTCATAATCAGGATTTATTTGCAAAATTTTTTTAAAAACATCCTGGGCTTTTGTAAAATCCTTTTTTTCAATATAAATTACACCCAAAAAGTGAAGAGCCATTAGATTCTCGTCGTCTTCATTGAGAATTTTGTTGAAACTCTCTAAGGCTTTGTCAAGATTTCCGTTTGCAAGATGGAGATTACCAATTTTGGTTAGGATTTCTATTTTATTAGGAATTTTATCAAGTATCTTTTCATAAACTCCTATGGCCTCTTGAACTTTCTTTTCTCTTATATAAATGGCTGCAAGTACTTTTAAGGCTTCTACATTTTCAGGGGACTCTTTTAAGACTTCTTGAACGTATTCCTTTGCTCTCTCTGGATTATCTAATTTTAAATAGATATCTGCAAGAATAGTTCTTAAAAATTTGGAAGATGAATCTTTTTTTAATGCTTCCTCATAATGGTTTACAGCAGTATTTATATCACCATTTATAGCTGAATAATATCCAGCTACGAAACTGAAATATGATTGCTCCTCATCAGCATTAACTGAAAAAGGTATAAAAAAAATACAAAATAGTATGAATAGAGGATATAAAAACATATAAGTATTATTACACAGTATGGAAGAATAAAAAAAGGGGGAGAAAATCCCCCCTTTGTGAGATTTTAGCAGGAGCTTTTGCACTTACAGGTGGGCATCGCCTTTCCTGAAACTTTCCTAATCATGATACACCTCCCTTTCATAGGGATTTAAACCTCTTCATGAGGTTTTTAGAGCTTCATGCTCTAAGTAAATTATACCAATTTTTTGTAAAAAATGAACAAAATAAATTATCATTAACACATGAAGCAAAAAATAAAAAGAGCTTTTCAATGCCAAAGTTGCGGATATATTTCTCCGAAATGGATTGGTAAATGTCCTGACTGTGGAGCATGGAACAGCTTTGTAGAAGAAACGATAGTAGAAGATAAACAGTCTAAGAGCTTAGTTGGTGATGAATCAGTCCACCCAGTTCCTATAAGCTCAATTGAAATAACCTTTTCAGACAGAGTTTCAACTGGAATAGGGGAACTTGATAGAGTGCTTGGAGGAGGAATTGTAAAAGGTTCTCTTGTTTTAATTGGTGGAGATCCGGGAATTGGCAAGTCCACATTACTGCTTCAAGCTACCAATAACATAGCAGAAAAGTATGGAAAGGTTCTCTATGTTTCAGGAGAGGAATCTCTCACACAGATAAAAATGAGGGCTGAAAGACTCGGAGCTCTTTCAGAAAAGATTCTTCTTCTCAGCGAAACTCTTGTAGAAAAGATTCTCCTTTGGGCTTCAGAAGAAGATTTGAAGGCACTTATAGTTGACTCCATTCAGACAGTTTATACAGAAGATGCCCTGTCATCACCAGGTTCAGTAAGTCAGATAAGAGAGTCTGCCACAAAGTTTATGCATTTTGCTAAAAAGCGAGGCATTCCTGTTTTTCTTATAGGACATGTAACAAAAGAGGGAGCAATTGCTGGTCCGAGGGTGCTTGAGCATCTTGTTGATACAGTGCTTTATTTTGAAGGTGACAGAGGATATGCATATAGAATTTTAAGAAGCGTAAAAAACAGATTTGGTCCGGCAAATGAAATTGGAGTTTTTGAGATGACAGGTTCAGGGCTCATAGAAGTTGAAAATCCTTCATTAATCTTTCTTTCGGAGCATTCTCAAAATAGTGGTTCCGCCATAACTGCAACTATTGAAGGAACAAGAGCTATTCTTACAGAGATACAGGCACTTGTTACACCTTCAAACTTTGGCATGCCCAGAAGAAACTTTATTGGTGTGGACTATCAGAGGGTTAATCTGCTTGTGGCAGTTTTAGAAAAAAGGGGGAGATTAAATCTTGCAGGAGCAGATGTTTTTGTAAATGTGGTGGGTGGACTTAAAATAACAGAACCTTCATCGGATTTGGCTGTCATAGCAGCAATAGTATCCTCGTTCAGAGACATTCCCTTGCCTGAGGGACTGATCATATTCGGAGAAGTTGGTTTGAGTGGTGAGATTAGGGCTATATCTCAAACAGAATTAAGACTAAAAGAAGCCTCTCGTATAGGAATGGAAAGAGCTATAATTCCAAGGAGCAATCTTGAAAGGCTCAAGGAAAAGTCAAATTTAAAAATACAAGGAGTGAGATCCATAAATGAACTCATTGAAATTATTAGCAATTAGCCTGAGCATTTTTTTATTTTTTGGATGTGCTGAGAAACGGCCTGTTACAGTAAAGGAGTTTTATGCTCAGGATTTGCAGGATTTTCTCAATAGAATGAAAATATATTCTGCCATTGAGGGAGTATTAAATCTTCAGTATGAGGCTAAAAACAGCTCACTAAACGGCGATGCTTCTTTAAGGGTTTCAAAGGATGAACTTTTGCTAAGGGTATACTATATGGGATTTCCTGCAGGAGAACTATATGAAGAAAATGGTGAGGTTACCTCAAATCTCTTGATTGAAAAGGATAGGCTCAAACAGCTCGCTATAAGCATAAGAAAAGGATTCCTTTGGTGGGATGGTGATTTTTCCATAGAGGATGAGGGGACTCAATATATTTTAAAGGATAAAAATATTGATAGGATTATCCTTTTAAATAAAGAGGGCTTTATGCCTCTACAGCAAAACTTAACTGTTGAAGGACAGACAATATTAATCAATTACGATAATTACAGTAAAATTCAAACGGAAGATGGAACACTCTTAAACATGCCTTTAAATATAGTTGTATTTTATAAAAACAGAATTCTCAAGATAAAAATAGAACGAATAAAACTCAAAAATGCATAGAAAAACTCCTCGATTAGGTCAGCATTTTCTGCGTAACAGGGAAATCCTTAAAAAAATTGTTACTCTTTCAGAGATAAGACTTTCTGATAGAGTTGTAGAAATAGGTGCAGGAATGGGAGACTTAACAGAAATTCTTATAAATAATGCAAAGGAAGTTATAGCAATTGAAATAGACCCAGATCTTTATAAAATTCTAAAGGAGAGATTCTGTGGCAGAGAAAATATTAAACTGATTAATCAAGATGCTTTGAAGTTTGCCTATGAAGAATTGGGAGAATTTAAGGTAGTTTCAAATATTCCCTACTATATAACAAAACCAATTATTTTCAAGCTCATTGAAACGTCTAACTTAAAGTCAATGACTCTTACTATTCAGAAAGAAGTAGCAGAAAGGTTAACTGCAAAACCTTCTACAAAAGCTTATTCAGCTTTGAGTATTATAGCTCAGTATTATACAGAGGCTGAGATTAAATTTTATATTCCTGCTAAATTTTTTAGTCCTCCTCCTGAAGTGGATTCAGCAGTAATAAGGATGGATAGAAGAGAAAAACCTCCTGTGGAGGTCACCGATGAAAAGGTTTTTTTCAGATTAATTAAAGCAGCCTTTGGTCAAAGAAGAAAAATGATAGGTAATTCTCTAAAATCAATTATTGATGAGCCCAAAGATTTTTTAATGAAAATTGGTATAGACCCAATGAAAAGACCAGAGGAGCTTTCAATTAATGATTTTGCCTACCTTTCCAATGAGCTTTGCAAATTTTGCAAAAAATAATGCAATTATTGCAAAAAATAAAGACTATTTCATATAAATAATTTTCAAAAAAGCTCTTAAATTCAATCCCTTATAGTTCTGGTATGTAAATTGATATTTAATTGAATAAAGAAAAAATTTATTGGAAGGAGGTGAAGGATAGATGAAAAAAACTTTTACCCTATTGATGGTAGTAGCACTTGTCTTTGTTCTTGTCAGTGGTGTAGCCTATGCATGGAAGGGTGGTGGATTTGGTGGTTATGGAGGTAATTGTCCTTTTTATGGCTCAGTAGCTCCTGAAAAAGCTCAAAGGTTTTACAACGATACCTTACCCTTGAGACAGAAACATCTTCAGCTAAGAGGAGAATTGATGCAACTTTACGCACAGCCAAATCCAGATTGGAATGCTATCTCAAAGAGGCAGCAGGAAATGCTTCAATTAAGAACCGAGATTCAGAAAAGAGCATATGAATCAGGGCTTCCCTTTGGTGGTAGGATGAACTCACACAGATTCGGTAAAGGTTGGTATAATTAGAAAAATATTTATAAAGAAAGGAGGTGCTTAAATATTGAAAAAATTTTTTAAGTATAGTAGTGGTAGGAAAGGTAATTTTAGGATTAGTTGGAGCCTCATTTGCGCAGAGAGGTGGAGGTAGTAAAAGTCATATGGGAAATCAAACCCCGATAATTCAAAAATCCTATAATGATAATCAGATAAGGCAACAGGAGCAGGAAAGGGAACAATTGAGAAAGGAAATACAGAAAAGAAACCAGGAGAGAGAACAAGTAAGAACAGAGACAGAAAAGAGGAAACAATAAAGTTATGTAAAAAATTGATTTAAAGTAGTAAAATCAATCGGGTATAGCCCTAAAACTCAAAAAGAGGAGGTTTAAGTATGAGGAGATTACTTAGTGTTTTGCTAGTAGCTGCGGTAGTAATAGCTTTTGCAGGTGTATCTTTTGCACAAAGAGGAATGGGACCAGGTGCGCAATATCCAATTGGAGTTGATCCTGCTAAAGCACAACAGTATTGTAAGGAAGTTCAGCCACTGTATCAGAAAGATTTACAAATAAGAGGAGAACTTTTAACTCTCTGGGCACAGCCAAATCCAGATTGGAATGCAATTAAACAGAAGGAGCAGGAAAGAGCATCCTTGAAGGTTGATATGCACAAGAAAGCTTATGAAATGGGGCTTCCCTATGCACCAGGTGGTAAAAGAGGATTGAATATTAGGAGAATTTGTGGTTGGTAAAAAAACAAGGGGGGCTTTTGCCCCCTTTTTAAGGATTGCCATAATGAAAGGGAGTATACTTTTAATGTTTGCAATATTATTTATTAATACAGTTGCCTTTGCTCAGGAATGGCATGAAAGCTATGACCCTAACACAGAGGTTGCCATTAGAGGGAAAATAGTTGAGATTATTCAGAAGCATCAAGGACCTGTGGTCATAGGCGTTTTACAAAAAGATAAAATTTATAATGTTTTGACTGCTCCAAGCTGGTATATAGAGCAGGAAAAAATAGACCTTAAACCTGGTGATGATATAGTAGTTAACGGAGCAAAATTTTTTTCAAAAAAAGGAGAACTTTTTATCTTTGCAAGGTCAATTCATAACATATCAAAGGGAAAAATTTATTCTTTCAGAGAAGATCACCATATGAAACCTAAATGGCGAGGTAGAGGAAAAGACAGATGGAATCAACCTTAAATATCAATTTTTTTCCTGTCTATTGAACCTAAAAGTGTCAATGAAAATTCTTCATTAAAAATGTAATCTTTTACTCTTTGTATGTCATTCATAGTAATAGCATTAATCTGAGATATTTGTTCCCTTATTTTATAAATTCCCTCTAAATAAATATCTTGATAGGCAAGGTTTTGCATAATAGAGGAGGGCGATTCAGAGGAATATAAGATTTGAGAAATCATCTGAGTTTTTGCTCTTTTAAGCTCATCCTCTTTTATATTATTCAGTTTCTTTAGAGTTGAGGTAATTATTTTTATAATCTTATTAATTTTAGATGCTTCACAAGCTGTGTATATTCCAAAGATTCCTGCATCTGAATAAAAAGATATAAAAGAATAAATATTATAGGCCAACCCTCTTTTTTCTCTAATTTCTTGAAAAAGTCTTGAACTAACGCTTCCCCCTACTATACAGTTTAGTAAAGTAATTGCTTGTCTATCCCTATGTTTGAATGGAACCGCTTGAAATCCTAAGCAAAGATGAACTTCACTTAGGTCTCTTTGAAAGACATGGATACCGGAAGAAAACTTTATCTTCTTCTCTTTGTTAGAGGGTTGAAGAGATTTTCTTTTAGTGAGTTTCTGTTCGAGTTCCTCAATAAGTTTATCTATCTCAAAATTTCCTGCACAACTAATTAGACAGTTATTTGCTCCATAATAATCTCTAAAACACTGAATTATATCCTCCCTCGTTATATTTTTTACCGTATTTTCTTTACCTAATATGGGCAATCCTAAACTATTGTCAAAGGATTTTTCCATAAATATGTCATGAACAAGTTCTTCAGGATTATCGTTTATCATTCTTATTTCATCCATTATAATAGCTCTTTCTTTTTCAATCTCTTTTTCTGGAAATAGAGGATTTGAAAAAATATCTGTAATTAATTCGATAGATTTATTGAGGTTGTTTTTTAAGCTCTTTATGTACAAGGCTGTAAATTCTCGAGCAGTAAAGGCATTCAAATCGCCGCCAATTGAATCGACTTCAAGAGAGATTTCCTTAGCAGTTCTTTTTTTAGTGCCCTGAAAAAAAAGATGTTCAATAAAATGGGAAAGTCCGTTTTTATGCTGAGGTTCATGGCGAGAACCATGCTTAATCCATATACCTAAAACAAAGGAGTGGAAATTATTAAGTTTATGAATGATTAATGGAATCCCAGAAGAAAGATAAATTTTTTTTGGCATTACAGTAGTTTTAGGCTTTGTTTTCTATTTCTCTCAAGGCTTCTTTTCTGCTTAAACGAGCCCTTCCTTGTTCATCAATTTCAATGACTTTAACAGGAACTTGTTCACCCAATTTCAAAACATCAGTGACTTTTTGAATTCGCTTTTCAGCGATCTGGGATATATGTAATAGTCCTTCCACTCCAGGTAGTATTTCTACAAAAGCTCCAAAATCTACGATTTTAGATACTTTACCCATATAAATTCTTCCCACTTCGGCTTCCTGCGTTATACCCTTTATAATTTCAATAGCCTTGAGAGCAGAAGCTTCGTTTGTAGAAGCTATTTTTACAACGCCATCTTTATCCTGTATTTCAATCTTAACGCCTGTTTCTTCAATAATGCCTTTGATTACTTTACCCCCAACACCGATAATGTCTCTTATTTTTTCAGGTTTAACCTGTAATTTATAAATCCTCGGAGCAAAAGGTGAGAGTTCTTTTTTAGGTTCCGAGATCTCTTCTGCCATCTTTTGTAGTATATGCAGTCTTGCTTTTTTTGCTTGTTGTAGTGCTTCTCCAAAGATTTCGTAACTAATACCTGAGATTTTAACATCCATCTGAAAAGCTGTGATTCCCTTTTCCGTACCTGCTACCTTGAAGTCCATATCTCCATAGTGGTCTTCCATGCCAAGTATGTCTGTAAGAATTACGGTTTTATCCTTTTCCTGAATTAGTCCCATAGCAACACCTGCAACAGGGGCTTTTATGGGCACTCCAGCATCCATTAAGGACAGAGTTGCACCACATACAGTTGCCATAGAGGAAGATCCATTAGATTCAAGAATATCAGATACCACTCTTATTGTATATGGAAATTCTTCTTTTGAAGGGATAACATAACTTAATGCTCTTTCAGCTAAATATCCATGGCCTATCTCTCTTCTGCCCGGTCCTCTAAGAGGTTTTACCTCACCCACGCTAAATGGTAGAAAGTTATAGTGAAGCATGAAGGTTTTAAAAGCTTCACCTTCTAAGGAATCAATTTTCTGTTCGTCTTCTGATGTTCCCAATGTGGTTGCTACGAGTGCTTGTGTTTCTCCTCTTGTGAATATTGCTGAACCATGAACCCTTGGAAGTATTCCTATTTTACAAATAATATCTCTAATTTCGTCAGGCTTTCTGCCGTCAACTCTTAATCCTTTTTCTATGATATTTTTACGAATTGTGGATTCTAAAATTTTTTCAAAAATTTTTGTTATCTCTAAGGTTAGATCCTTTGTAGTATCATTATATATTTCTCTTTTTATATCTTCAATGTTTAGGGAAGTAATTGTTTCATTTAACAGTTCATTGATGGTTTGCTGTCTTTCCAATTTACTTTTAATAAAAAGGGCATTTTCCAGCCTATCTGCAACTATTTTAATAACAGCTTCTTTTAATGATTTTTTTTCTTCTTTTTCTTCTAATTGTTTTTTTTCTTTGCCGGCTTTTCTTTGTAGTTCCTTCTGAACCTCTACTATTTGTTTTATATGTTCATGGGCAAATTTTAGAGCATCTGTTAAAGTATCCTCTGATATCTCATTTCCTCCACCTTCTACCATAGTTACAGCTTTTTCAGTCCCTGCCACAACAAGATTGATGTCACTTTTTTCAATTTCTTCGTTATCGGGATTTATAATAAATGTATTCTCTATTCTTCCAACTCTTACTGCCCCGACAGGTCCTTCAAAGGGAATATGAGAGATAGTTAGGGCTGCAGATATTCCTATTATGCTTAAAATATCTGCAATATTTTCATCTCCATAAGATAAAACAGAAGCTATACCTTGAGTTTCAAAATTAAATCCTTCGGGGAATAGGGGTCTTATAGGCCTATCAATAAGTCGAGAAATAAGAACTTCCCTGTCTGTTGGTTTTCCCTCTCTTTTGAAAAATCCTCCGGGGATTTTGCCTGCAGCATATGCTTTTTCCTGATAATCAATAGTTAAAGGGACAAAATCTAAGTTTTCCTTCTGATTTTTTTCAGATACTACTGTACATAGAACATGAGTATCACCGTATTTAACTACTACAGAACCATCCGATTGTTTTGCTAAAAATCCAGTCTCTAAAAAAAGTTTTTTTCCTTTTAATTCAGTTTCTACTTCCACCAACACCTCTTTAATCTAATATTATTTTCTGAGACTAAGTCTTTCAAGAATTTTATTGTACCTTTCTTTGTCAGCCTTTTTTAAATAATTTAAAAGCTTTCTTCTCTGGGCAACTAATTTTAAAAGACCTCTTCTTGAGTGATGGTCTTTTTTGTGGGTTTTGAAATGTTCTGTAAGATAAACTATTCTTTCAGTCATTAGAGCGATTTGAACTTCTGGTGACCCAGTGTCTGTAGAATGAGTTTTAAAGTTCTCAATTATTTCTCTTTTCCTTTCTGCTGAAATACCCATTAGTATCACCACCTTTCGTCTTAGAATTAATTTTAAAAATTAACATAATTTAAGGAGTTTAGTAAAGTTTTGGATATTAAATCTTGATTCAATTATTAATTTTCAAGCCTTTTAATTGAGCTTTAATTATTATTTTTGCTAAGCAGTTCTCTTGCAAGTTCAATATAAGCTAAAGTCCCAGCAGTATTGGGAGCATAAATAATTGCTGGTTTACCATTCATTGATGCTTCTGATAGCGCTATATTCCTTGGAATAGTAGTAGTAAAAGTTTTTGAACGAAATACTCTCTTTACATCTTCTGCAATAGCTCTACTCATAGTTAGATGCTTGCTAAACATCGTAAGAAGAATGCCTTCTAATTCAAGATTTTCATTGAAATTAGCTTTTATTCTCCAGAGGAGCTTTATAAAAATTCTTAAGGCTTCCAGAGCAAAATGTTCACACTGCACAGGAATAATTACAGAATTAGCGGCTACAAGAGAGCACAGTGTCAAGAAAGAAAAAGAAGGTGGGCAGTCTATAAATATATAGTCGAATTCTTTGGTTTGCTCACTCAAAAGGATTTTGAGGATTTTTTCTCTTTCTTCAGTATCGTATATATCAAGTTCTGCCATAAATAAATCTATGCGTGAGGGAATCAGATATAAGTTATTCAGAACTTTGTACATGGATTCCTCGATAGAAGCTTTCCCCGAATAGACTTCATATAGTCCTTTTAGAGGAGTCCCATTTTTACGCATTCCTAATCCAATTGTTAAACTTGCTTGAGGGTCAGAATCAATTATAAGAATTTTTTTACCTTCAAAAGCTAATGATGCAGAAAGATTAATAGCAGTGGTTGTTTTCCCTACTCCGCCTTTTTGACTGGCTATAGCTATGATTTTACCCATTTTAAGGTTTCATAGCAAGTTATATTTTTTAAGTTTCTCTAATAGCTGTTCTCGAGCATCCCGGATAGAACTTTTTATTCTATACCCTGCAGCATTTTTATGCCCTCCTCCACCAAATTCCCTTGCTATAGAGCTCACATCAATATTACCCTTTGATCTAAGACTAACTTTGATGAAGTCCTTTTCTATTTCTCTAAAAAGAGCTGTTAAGTTTATATCTTTTAGAATCCTTATGAATTCTACAAATCTTTCTGTATCCGGTTCTGTTGTATGGGTTTCTTGAAAATCCTCTTTTGATATATAGGAGACTGCTAAAGGGGGTAAAAGCTCTAAATTACTCAACATTTTTAGGAAAAGCTTAAATCTACTTTCACCCCAAGATTCAAAACATTGCTCATATATGTAAGAAGGTCTTGCTCCTGCCTTTACAAGTTCTCTGGCAATAAGAAATGCCTCTTCTGTGGTATTGTCAAATTGAAAGTTTCCTGTATCTACTATGAGCGCAGTATAGAGGTTATAGGCAATTTCTTCGTTCAACTCCACGTTCATATTTTTAATTAAATAATATATTAATATCCCTGTAGCTGCCTTTTGAGGGTCTAACCATGTTAGGGATTTTTTCTCTTCCCTATCAGTAATGTGATGATCTATGACTATTCTTTTTCCAGAGAAGAGTTCAATCTTTTCTAAAATTTTCCTTTCATAAGTGACTCTATTTACTTCATTGCAGTCAAGGAGTATTAAAACATCTATGTTTTCAAATGATAGGTTTTTAAGATCTTTAATAGAGTCAATTCCGGGAAGAAATCTATATTGAACAGGAATAGGTTTTTCAGCGTAAAATTCTACTTTTTTGTTTAATTTTTCAAGAAAAATTTTTAATGCTAAGGATGAACCTAAGGCATCTCCATCAGGAGTGGAATGAGTTAATATGAGGAAACTGTTTTCTTTTTCTAAGGTATCAATTATTCCTTTTGGAGGAATCAACTTCCCTCCGAAGTTTTTTTAATTTCTTTTAGAAGTTTGTCAATTCTGAATCCTCTCTCTATTGATTGGTCATATAGAAATTCAAAGGTGGGAATTATTTTAATTCTCAATCTTTTAGCAATCTCCCCTCTTACAAAGCCTTTTGCTTCATTTAGAATTTGAAGAGAAATTTCTTTGTCTTCTTCTTTTAATACAGATATAAATACTTTCGCTATCCTTAGGTCGTCAGAAAGTTCTACATCTGTTATAGTTATGAAGCCTAATCGAGGGTCTTTTATTTTATGAAGAACTATATTAGCTACTTCTTCTTTGATAAGTATACTAAGTCTTTGTGACCTCTTATAGGGATGCATTTATAATCCTTTAGCTTGAATTTTTTCTAAAATATAGTTTTCGAGAATATCTCCTTCTTTTAAATCATTGAAGTTTTCTATTGTTATACCGCATTCATAACCAGCTTGAACTTCTCTAACATCTTCTTTAAATCTTTTCAAGGAGCTTATTTTACCTTCATATACCACTATGTTGTCTCTTATCACCCTAATTCCATCGCTTGCTCTTGATATTACACCATTTAAGACATAACAACCGGCAACTGAACCAATTTTTGAAATTTTAAATACTGCTCTTACCTCAGCTCTTCCAAGTATTTTTTCTTTTATTTCTGGTTGCAACATTCCAACTAAAGCTTTCTTAACATCATCAATTACTTCATAAATAATGCTGTATAGTTTTATATCAATTCCAAGTTGTTCTGCTAATTCTTGAGCTTTTGGCTCTGGTCTAACGTTAAAACCTATTATGATTGCATTAGCCGTAGCTGCTAAGTTTATATCACTTTCTGTAATTCCACCTACTGCTGCATGTATTACTTTTACTTTAACTTCTGGATGAGTAATTTCTTCTACAGCTTTCTTTAAAGCTTCAATAGAGCCTTGAACATCTCCTTTGATTATTAAATTAAGGTCTTTAACCTCTCCTTCCTTGATTCTTTCATAAATATCCTGGAGAGTTATCTTTTGAGCTCTTTGAATTTCAGCAAGTCTCTTCTTTTGAGCTCTTAAATTAGCTATTTGTCGTGCAATTTTTTCATCTTCTACTACAATAAAACTATCTCCTGCTTGTGGCACTTCCTCAAAGCCCACTACTTCCACAGGAGTCGAAGGCGGTGCTAAATTAATTCTCTTACCCGTATCATCATTTAGAGCTCTTACCTTACCATAAGTTGTTCCAGCAACAAAGGCATCCCCTACTTTTAGAGTTCCATTTTGAACTATCACTGTGGCAACTGGTCCGCGACCTTTGTCAAGTCTTGATTCAATGATGGTTCCTCTGGCAGCCTTGTTCGGATTTGCCTTGAGCTCCATTATTTCTGCCTGAAGGAGTATCATTTCAAGAAGGTTCTCTATCCCAATCTGTTTTTTTGCTGATATATCAACGAATATATTCTGGCCACCCCATTCCTCAGGAATTACTCCATAATCACTTAACTGAGTTCTCACCCTTTGAGGATTTGCTTCAGGTTTGTCTATTTTATTCACTGCTACAATAATCGGAACTCTTGCGGCTTTAGCATGATTTATTGCCTCTATTGTTTGGGGCATAACTCCATCATCGGCAGCTACAACTAATATAACAATATCAGTTACTTTTGCTCCTCTTGCTCTTAATGCTGTGAAAGCCTCATGACCTGGAGTATCCAGGAAAGTTATATCTTTACCTTGTAATGTTACCTTATAAGCACCAATATGCTGAGTAATGCCACCCGCTTCTTGTTCAATAACTCTTGTTTTTCTTATTGCATCAAGAAGGGATGTTTTACCGTGGTCTACATGGCCCATAACAGTTACTATGGGAGGTCTAAGTTTAAGATTCTCAGGGGCATCTTCTAATTCTTCTTCAATAATATCCAATTCCTGTGCTTGAGCGAGCTCAATTTTAATACCAAAACTTTCAGCGACAAGTACTGCAGCGTCAGGGTCAACAGGTTGATTGATTGTAGGCATATAGCCAAGTTCCATAAATTTTTTTATAACATCTGCAACCTTTTGTCCTATAAGTTCGGCAAACTCTTTGACGGTTGTACCTTCCTGAATTTTTATTGATTTTTTTCTTGGGGCAGTTATAGGTGCAGGGGTTGGTTCCTCTTTTTTATTTTTTTCTTTGTGTTTTTTTTGTTCTTTAAGATCGAGCCATTTTTTAGGCTCAATTTTTTTGGGAGGTATCTTTGTTAATAGAGGTTTTGGTTTAATTTTTTCTATTTTTTCAAAGGATATTTCCCTTTTAAATCTTTCTGGGAGGGTTATCTCGTCTTCCTCTACCTTTATTTCTTCTTCAAGGATTTGAGGTTTTCCAGTAATTTCAGCTTTTTCTTTTTTTGGAATTTCTTTCTTTTCTTCAGGTAAGCTCGGCTTTTTTATTTTTAGTTCTTCTTTTTTTTCTTCTCTTTTTTCCATTTCGGAGGGTTTTTCGATTTTGGCAATTTTTTCTTCTTTTTCAAAGGCTTTTTTTACTTTTTCAATTTCCTCTTCTTCTATTTTTATGTTAGTAGTTCCTTTCTTAAATTGAACATTTCTAATTTTTTCAATAAGTTTTACTATTTCTATAGGTTTAACCCCTAACTGTTTAGCTAATTCAATACTTCTTACAGATTTATCAGACATAAATTAAATTACCCTCCTTGTCTACAAATCAATAAAATGTTATCATAAATAAATAAGTATATGCAAATTAAAGGAGGGAAAATGGCAAGTTGTTATGTTTGTGGTAAAAAAAAGGTTGTTGGTCAAAATGTAAGTCATGCAAATAACAAAACTAAGAGATATTATTTCCCAAATCTTCAGAGAATGAAGATTATTACTGAGTTAGGTCCAAAAAGAGTACATGTTTGCACAAGATGTCTCAGGTCTGGTCTTGTTAAAAAAGCCGTTTAATCTACATGGAAAAAATAGGTATTTTTTTACCTTCTTTTTTAAATAATTTAGGGATAACAGAGGCTGTAAAAGTAAAATTTTTGAGAAAAAAATGGAATGAAATTTTTTCAGCTCCCTTAAGTGAATATACCTATCCTAAAGAGATAAAAGAAGGTATTTTATACGTAACAGTTACTTCCCATGCATGGCTTAATGAGCTTAGATTATTGAAGGAAGATTTTCTTGCAAAACTTACTCCCTATGAAATAAGGGATGTGGAGTTTAAATTTGGCAAAATTTTCCCATTGAGAAAGAAGAATATAAAAGATGAAAAAATCAATAAAATATCAAAACAGCAGGAACAATGGGTCAGTAATATAATAGAAAAAGTAGAGGATGAAGAAATAAAATTATTGTTAAAAAATATGATGGAAAAATATTTAAAAAAAATGAATGAAAAAATTAAAGGAGAAAAATATGAAAGATTTTGATTTTGTCTATCGAGAGTATTCTGACGAGGAGAGCTTAATATATGAAAAAGCTATGAATGAGATTTTAGGTCACATTAAAAATGGCATGACTTTCAAAAATGCAATAGATAGTGTGGAAGTTTCTGATAGTGAGCTTAAAGCTATGATAGAAGATGATGCCTTAAAAGTTTTAATAGCTGAGTTATGTTATGTTTCAAAAATACCTTTTGAGGAACTTGCAAAAATGCTTGATGTGCCATTAGAACGTATAAGAGACGCTAATTTTGAAATGTTGGAAGATATTGAAATTACCTTAAACAATACTTTTAATAAAAATGAGAGGTTTGGAAATGCATAAAAAAATAAAAGTATATTCTTTGAGTACCTGTCCTGTTTGTAAAAAAGTTAAAGAATTCCTTAGTAATAATAATGTGCAATATGAAACTATTGAGGTAGATACTCTGGATGGAGGAGAGCAATGGGTTGCTCTTAAAGAGTTAAAAAAAGTAAATCCTCAAGAAACTTTTCCTACTGTTGTTGTAGAGACAGCTGTAGTAGGTTTTGATGAAGAAAATTTAAGGAAAATTTTAGGATTGTAAGATAAAATTATGGATTTAGAGAGGATTTATGAAAATCTTAAAAAATATGCTTCAATACGAGGTGTCGAGCTTAATAAGGATAAAGAATTTGTATCAGATTTAATAAGAGGATTGCTTAAAAACGAAGAGAGATATGGATATCGTTCTTGTCCTTGTAGGCTTGCATCAGGAGATATGGAAAAAGACAAAGATATAATTTGTCCCTGCATTTACAGTGAGGCAGATATTAGAGAGTATGGAAGATGCTATTGCGGACTCTATGTTTCAAAAGATTATAATGAAGGGAGAATTCAGCAAATTTTAGTTCCCGAGAGAAGAAAAAAAGAACAGGGAGGTATTAATTTATGATTTGGGAGGAGCTTTTAACATTTGAGGATATAAAGAAAGAGGAGTATTATATTCAAAATATTCTTTGGGATTTTGATCCAACTAAAGTAATGGAGCCAGTTGTAGTTCAGGAAGGCTCGAAAATTTTATGCAAAGATCCCGTAAAAGGATATGTCTTTTATATTGAGACTTCTGGTAAGAAACCTGAACTTTTTCTCATGATGCACAAAAGTAACTGTTTTGGAGAAACAATTGCCAAGATAGAGGAGATTCCAGGGAATTTGCTTGAAGAAGCCTTAGAAGAGAATAAAAACAAGATAAAATTTGGCATGTGTCCAATAAATGAAAAAATAAAAAGTTGGCTAAAAAAAGAGTTGGGCTTAATATAAAAGCTTAGACTTTAGTAATTTCTGAGAAGTCTTTAATTGTAATAAATCGTTCAGATTTTTTAGGCTTTCCTTTTGAACTTGATATGGCTCTTAAGACAGGATACTTTATACCAGAAAGCCAAGCTGTATGGAGAATTTCCTCTGTATCATCTATAAATAAAGTTCGATTCGGATTTATTTTATAGGTATTTTTTAATTGTACCCAGAAGCTCATGTTTTCCTTAGGAAAGCCTAAATCAAAAGAGGTTATGCAAGAGTGAAAATACTTGTAAAATCCTGTTTTACTTAATTTAAGTTCCATAACTTTATTGTGGGCATTTGTAACAAGATAGATTTTTTTCCCATTTCGAATAATATTACTTAAAAATTCCTCGGAGTCAGGATGGGGATTTATTAAATCTTCTAAATCTTTTTTAAGAGATAAAATATCAAGTCCTGTTTTTTGTGCCCAAAAATCAATATCAGTCCAATTAAGAGTTCCTTCTTCAGCTTTATACATGGAAAAGAGAATGTTTTTTGCTTCTTCTAAAGATATGTTATGCTTTTGAGCGAATTTTTCAGGAACATAATTTCCCCAAAAATAATCATCATAATATTTGTCCAGAATAGTTCCATCCATATCTAAAAGTATGGTCTCAATTTCATCAAAAACTATCGTCTTCATGTTCTTTATACCATGACATTTCAATAAAGAATCTTGTTTTGTTATAAATTGTTCTTAAAATATTGCTTAACTCAAAAAACATGTCTTCGAAAATGTTGTCATCCTTTAATTCCTCTCCATCTAAAATAAGGGAATATAAAATCTCGTATTCTTCCCCATTTATCATATCTTTTCTATAAAATTCTTTTTTGACCATTAAAGGATCAAGTTCAGGATAGTTATTAAATATTTCTTCAAAAAGCTCAGAAATATTGTTAAATCCCTCGAGAAAGGGAAGATTTATATTTACATCAACCTCTATCATGTCAGAAAAACTTTCCTCCTCCTCTTCCTCGTTAGCCATGAGAGAAAAACTTGTTTGCTGAGCATCATAGGAAAAGGTAACTGTTGCTGATAGGGGATAGGGTGATTTTAACTCTGGTAAAGTCATTGAAAGCCTGCTTTCTTTATTTAATGAATATTGTTCTATTAGGGTAGACATATCAAAAACTTCGAGATAATTTTTTGCAGCATCCATAATTTTCATCTGTAATTCTTCAAATCTTATCACATTTTCCTCCCTATAAGGTTGCCTTTAATCTATACAACATTATACCATATAACGATATAAATCTTTAAAAAGGAGGTCTGGTAATGAAAGCTGGCTATTTTATCACAGGTACAGATACAGGCGTAGGTAAAACTATAGTGAGTGCTGCTATTTTAAGAGGATTTATTAAAAAGGGGATAAAAGTTGGTGCCATGAAGCCCATTGAGACAGGTTGTTTAAATAAGGATGGAATTCTTTTACCTTCAGATGGAATGTTTCTAAGAGACATGGCTGAAATGAACGATCCTTTAGATCTTGTTACTCCTATAAAATTTGAAAATCCTCTAAGTCCATTAGCAGCATCAAGACTGGAGGATATATATATTGACTTAGATAGAATTTTTAGAGTTTTCGAAACCTTAAAGAAAAAATATGATTATATCATAGTCGAAGGGATTGGAGGCTTGATGGTTCCTATATTTGAAGAACAAAAGAAGAAGACAAAATCCTTTTATTTTGTAAGAGACCTCATTAAAGATATGGGTTTAGAAGTTATAGTCGTTAGTAGACCAACATTAGGGACCATAAATCATACTTTGCTTACCGTGGAAGCCTTGAAGAATAAGAAAATACCCATCAAAGGTTTCATTATAAATTATTCTAATGTTATCAAAGATGATATTTCTGAAAAAACTAACCCTCCTATTCTTAGAGAAATACTGGATATTCCCCTTTTGGGAATTATACCCTATTTAGCAGAGCTCAACAAAGACAATATTGGTGAAACCGCGCTAAAAAGTTTAAATTTTGAAAGTCTTATTAAATAGCAATATTCAGTTGAGCTCATATAAAATGAAATGTTATCATAAAACCTATGGCTATATTAAGACCTTTTAAAGGAATTTTATATAACCCGAAAAAGGTAAAAGGTGATGAGGTTATGTGCCCACCCTATGATATTATTTCAGAGGAAATAAGAGAAGACCTTTATAAAAAAAGTCTCTTTAATATTATCCGAATTGATCACGGGAAAAATGATAATTTTAATGACAAATATGCTATTGCCAAGACTTTTTTCCAAAGTTGGCTTGAAGAAGGGATTCTTATTCAGGATGATAATCCCAGCTTTTACGGTTATGAAGTAAAATATCATTATAAGAATAAAAACAAAGTACTCAGAGGTTTAATAGCATTAGTAAAACTTGTAGAGCTTGGAGAGGGCATATATCCTCATGAACAGACTTACTCTAAACCAAAGGCGGATCGATTAAACCTCATGAGAGCCTGTATGGCAAATACCTCACTCATTTTTACCATTTATAGATCAAAAGAAAGAGTAGCCTCAAAGATACTTGAAGCAGTCAAAAATCCCTATATTCAAGCAAAAGATTTAGATGGTAATATTCACAGTCTCTATAAAATTTCTGATGATTTAAATATCAATAATATAGTAGATGAATTTAAAGAAAAGCCCTTATTCATTGCTGACGGACATCATAGATACGAAGTAGCACTAGCTTTTAAAAAAGAAATGGATAGTCTTTACCCCAATATAGATGACCCTCCTTGGAATTATGTTTTAATGTTTCTATCAAATATAGAGGATAATGGATATGTAATCTTACCTACTCATCGTTTGCTATCAACGCCACATGAGGTTAAAGAAATACTCATAAAGGATGGAAATTTTTCAATAAGACCAATAAATGAGAAGATTACAGATATTGAGGAATTCATTGAAAATGAAGGACCATTAAGTTTCGGTGTTTATTTAAGAGATAAAAAATGGTATCTACTAAAATATACAGGTCCTGCTTTAGATCATTTGCCAGAAGAAATTAGAACTCTTGATGTAGCTGTTTTAGAGGAAGCTCTTTTAAAACGGCTTTTTCCAGAGAGAGAAATTTGTTATGATATAGATATAAACAAAGGGATGAAATTAATAGATGAAAACAAGTGTGATGCAATTTTTGTTTTAAGAGCTACTCCTGTGGAAGATATCGAAAAAGTTGCTCTTAAAGGTCTTAGAATGCCTCCTAAATCTACCTATTTTTATCCTAAATTGCTTACAGGTATGGTCATAAATAGCCTTAATAAATAAAAAGGGGGTACATTATGTCAGTGAAAGTAGGCATTAATGGTTTTGGAAGAATAGGGAGGCTATTTTTCCGTTCTTGTGAAAGTTTTGAAGATATTGAAATAGTTGCTATAAATGATCTTACCGATGCTAACACTCTGTCTCATTTATTAAAATATGATTCTGTTCACGGCAAATTTAATGCTGAAGTAAAAGCCATTGGTAACAATCTTTTGATTAATGATAAAGAAATACAGGTTTTCTCTGAAGTTTCACCTGAAAGAATACCTTGGGGAGATTTAAATGTAGATATAGTAGTAGAGTCAACTGGTAGATTTACAGATAGAACAGGTGCTTCTAAACATCTTGAAGCTGGAGCAAAGTGGGTCATCATTACTGCTCCAGCTAAGGAAGAGGATATAACAGTTGTAATGGGAGTAAATAATCACCTTCTCGACCCTTCAATTCACAAAATAATATCTAATGCTTCCTGCACAACAAACTGCCTTGCTCCTGTTGCTAAAGTGTTAAATGAGCATTTTATTATCGAAAGAGGTTTTGCTACTACTGTTCATTCTTATACAAATGATCAAAGAATTCTTGATCTGCCACATAAGGATTTAAGAAGAGCCAGAGCAGCAGCACTTTCCATGATACCAACAACAACAGGTGCTGCAAAAGCAGTGGGTAAAGTGTTACCAGAATTAAAGGGAAAGCTTGACGGTCTCGCAATCAGGGTACCTACTCCGAATGTATCTTTAGTAGACCTTGTGGCTCAGCTTAGTAAAGAGGTTTCAGAGAAAGAAGTTAACGAAGCTTTGAGAAGTGCTTCTGAAGGAGAGTTGAGGGGCATATTATTCTATAGTGAAGAACCTCTTGTTTCCATAGATTATAATGGTTCTACATACTCATCTATTGTAGATTCTTTTCTTACAAAAGTAATAGAGGGAAAACTCGTAAAGGTTATCTCTTGGTATGATAATGAATACGGCTACAGTTGCAGAGTAAGAGACCTTATACTTTATTTAATCAATAAAATTTAATCAGGAGGGCAATATGGCACATTTTAATAATTCTTTTGATAAGGTAACTATTGAAGATTTACCAATAAAGGGTAAAAGAGTTTTTATTAGAGCTGATTTTAATGTACCTCTTGATGCGAATTTAATGATAACCGATGATAGAAGAATACGTTCTACTTTACCAACAATAAATTATGCTATTGACGAAGGTGCTAAGGTAATATTATCATCTCATTTAGGTAGACCTAAGGGGAAAATAGACCCTAAATATTCCCTTGCTCCGGTTGCAAGAAGACTTCAGAGACTTCTTAATAAAGAAGTTATCTTTGCTCCTGACTGTATTGGTCCACAGGTAGAAAATATTGTTGCAAGAATGAAAGAGGGGGATGTAGTATTACTTGAAAATCTAAGATTTCATATTGAAGAAGAGAAAAATGATGAAAAGTTTGCTAAAGCCCTTGCCTCGTTGGCTGATTTTTATGTTAATGATGCTTTCGGTGCTTCTCATAGAGCTCATGCATCAATCATAGGAATACCCAAATTCATCCCTTCTGCAGCAGGATTCTTACTGAAAAAAGAAATAGAATATTTAAAAGGATCAATTGAATCACCAATTAGACCCTTTGTGGTAATTCTTGGAGGAGCAAAGGTAGGAGGGAAAATTGGTGTTCTTGAAAACCTTGCAAATAAAGCTGATAAGGTTATCGTTGGTGGTGGTATGGCTTTTACTTTTATCAGAGCACTGGGTTATGAAGTAGGAGACTCTCTCGTAGATCAAGAAATGCTTGATTTTGCAACTAAAATTATTGAAAAGCTTCGTGAAAATAAAGTGAAATTTTATTTGCCTGTAGATGTTGTTATTGCTCAAAGTATTGAGCCAGGTGCTGAAACTAAGATTGTTCCAGTTCAGGAAATACCTTCTGGCTGGAGAGGATTAGATATAGGTCCAGCTTCAGTTAAACTTTTTACAGAGGTTCTTCATGATGCTAAAACAATTCTTTGGAATGGACCGATGGGAGTTTTTGAAATAGATGCTTTTTCCAGGGGTACTTTTGCAATTGCCCATGCTGTAGCAGATTCTTATGCTTTTAGCATTGTGGGTGGCGGAGATACAGACTACGCTGTACACAAAGCAGGCGTGAGCGATTCTATATCTTTTATATCCACTGGCGGTGGTGCTGCACTTCAGCTTCTGGAAGGTAAAGAACTGGTTGGATTAGCCGTCTTACCAAGCAAGAAAAAAGATTAATAAAAAGAGAGAGGGGAGTCATCACGGATGATTACCCCTCTCTCTTCGATAGCTTTTTTAATATATTTAGGAAGGCTAAATATTCCTTTATAGGCATCAAAATCGAAAAATCTTAAATTTCCGTGGAATTTTGATATCTTTTCCTCTAAATCAACCTTATCAGGATTGATTGATTTAGAGGCAATAACAAATCCCCAGGGTGCGAAAAAGGATTGTATATTGGCAATATAAGGTTTAACATAGGGGAAGATTTCTTTTACTGTTCTGATTATTGATACAAAAACAAAAAGATTGTTTATTGAAGTTGATGCAGCTTGAGTTACTACTATCCCATCATCTTTTAAGGCTTTGTATATTTTTTCATAAAATTCCTTTGTATATAATAAATAGGAAGGTCCACCTTCCGTTGGTTCAGGTAAATCTATTATTATTACATCAAAAAAATCATTTATCTTTTCTATATAAGCCCTTGCATCATCTATGACTAACTTAACTCTTGGATCTTCAAAAGCACCATTACTCCATTGAGGAAGAAATTTTTTGGAGATATTGATTACTTCTTCATCGAGGTCTACCATTATTACCTCATTTACTGGATGCTTTAAAACTTCTCTAATTGTTGCGCCTTCTCCACCCCCAGCAATAAGAACAGAATTTGGTTTATTAGACAAGAACATGGCTGGATGGACTAAGGCTTCATGATAAATAAATTCATCTAACTCAGATGACTGTATTTTACCATCCAAAAAAAGGCATGTACCCATGTTACCTGTCTTAATCACTTCTATTCTCTGGTAAGGAGAGCTACCTGAGTAGATTATCTCCCTAAGAGAATGAAGTAGTACCTCATTTTCTGTTGTCTCCTCAATATACCATTTGGTATTCTTCATAACAAATCTTATGGGGTAGTTTCTCATTTTTGTGAGATATAATACCCCGTTTCATCTCAACAATTGAGGGATGTTTACATTCAAAAGCTTCCACAATATATTGAGCTGCAATTTCAGGTTTGATTGTATCACCACAGGTAAACACATCAACAGCTGCAAAACCATACTCGGGCCATGTATGGATGGTTAGATGGGATTCTGCAATAACAACCACTCCACTTATACCAAAAGGACTGAACTCATGGAAATTGATATTGATTATTGTTGCGTTAGCTTTCTTTGCTGCATCAACCAGAATTTTTTGAACACTTTCGAGATCCTTGATGATCTCGGGATTGCAGTCTTTCAATTCAATTAAAAGATGGGTCCCTAAAGCATACAATTTTCGCCCTCCTCCCAAAGGAATGTAAGCAGAGACAATGCCCCTGCAAACTATATATATTAATGGAAAAATTTTTATTTTGTCAATAAAAATTATCTTTCATCTTAAGATAGAGAGATAGCTTTTAGTATCTGTGATTATTTATGATAGAATAAAAAAATAAAAGGGAGAAATGGATGCTTACTGAAAAAGTAA
>FQKF010030992.1_pt1 | contig 22599 bp, 13 predicted proteins | sample 1504521 | NCBI WGS metagenome assembly FQKF01 (sample SAMEA4475357, study PRJEB15587) | soil metagenome | biome: Soil; feature: Field | place: India | collected 2015-03-11 | depth 0 m
AGCCCCTTCGGGGCTTGCACGATTTCAGCCAGGGCTTCAGCCCGCAGAGTCCTGGCAGTACAGGACTATTTTCTTATCTTCAGAAGCGAGGCAGTTTGCGGAACAGAAGTTCTGTGATCAGTGATTTGACCATCGTGATAGACGCGCTTGTCCGTGTTCGAGCGTTGTGTGTCTGCATCGAGGGGTGCAGGAGATGTGCACGCCAATCAGCATGAACCTGGTCCACGCTAATTGGCGCTGGCGTACTGTTCCAAAACGGTACTCCTGGAGGATAGCAAGACGGTAAAAATCATGTTACTCTGCGCTGGAGTGCATTGCGTTGAAAGGCAGGAGGAAAACAGGTGAGTCGCCGAAGCAGAACCAACCTCTGACTGTCGATGATGTGCTCGCGTTGGAAGATTTGTTTCGCACAAAGATTGAAGCCGCTCTTGCAGATAATGTCATTACCGCGAGCGAGGCGTCTGAGCTGGAGCGGCTGCGACAGGACCTGAACCTGTCTCCAGAGACGGCTCGCAGGATTCTCATCGAAGCCAGGGCGGCGCAAAGATCCAGCAACATGCGGTATGCTCTGCATCAGCGGAACGCTTCACGAGAGCCTACCCAGACGACCCGGAAGCGCGGAGCGTTGCCAAGACGCCAGCCGAGCGAATGACGGCGATCTGGCGTTCAGGCTGCTGCGTCCAATGCACCATCAGGCAGATGCCAGCGGCATTCACCGCTGGTTCCCCACGCCGCACTGTCTACCGCTGGCGTTCAGACGCTTCCGAATTATGGCAGAGGTCACGTCCTGGCAATGAAGATTGAAAGCCTCTTTATCCAGAACTTCCGCTGTTTCGGTCCTACCGGCGTCAGGATCGAGCTGGAAAGGGGTGTTACTGCGTTTGTTGGCGGCAATGGCTCCGGCAAGACTGACGCCAATACTTTGCATCACTGACGTTCGCTGAAGTGTACGCTGTTGTCTATCCCCATATGAGTGCTCAATGGGTCTTCACTGGTTGTTGTGAGGACAACGTTGCCGACCTCATTGCGTCAAACATAATCCGCTGGCCGTCGCAGGGCGCGGAAGGGGTTTAGCGGTATGATCCGGGCTTTTGGATATTTCGTTTGGGCGTCCTGCACTGCTTGCCGCCACTCCGGGTGCTGGTCGCGCCAGAGCGGATGGCGTTGGATCGCAACGATGCCTTTGTTCGTATGAACAAACCCTGAAAGCACGCCGAAGGTTTCGGCGCTGCCATAGCCAAGGCGTTGCATGATGGCTGGCACTGTAGTAGAAGTCAATGCTTCCCAGGGATTTGGCGTTGATCCCCACGGCGTGCTCAAATCCACGATGGCGCCGGGCGATGCGGCAAGGCGGGCCATATCCAGCGCGAGACGCCAGTCGAGCAGTCCGTGGTATGGTTGGTTGTAGAAGTCGCGCAGGCACAGGTTGCACGACGTATCGCAGCCAGCGTGTTCACGTGAACGCAGCCACTTTTCAGCGAGTGAGCCTGAAACGGACGGGTTGGCCTGCGCCAGCAACTGGAGATACTCAGACGTTTGTCCCAGGAAGTGACAGTATCCAGCGCCGTTCTCAAGTTGATCGCTGAGAAACGCCTGGCCAATCACCGGGAAAGCGCCTTGTCCCGGCAATGAGCGGAAGCCCGCCTGGAGCTCCTGCGGGTCAACATCCAGATGCGCCCCGGCTGCAATGCGCAGCCAGAACGCAAACGAGTACCACGCAGCGCGTCCCTCAACGGTCGTCGGGTCGGCGAATACTCCCTCTGGCCATCGGTTGATGTCGATCAGCAGGATGTCCGTTTTGCGGCGCGAGACGAGGGCTATCCGTACCGCGTCGCCGGATACAGTGACCCGGTTGGTTGCCGCCACACCTGTCTGGGTATGATCATCCGCAATGACGGCATAGGCGCCCGGTTTTGGCTTTCCATCAACACGCGCTGGACGGAAGTCGAAGCCGCCTTTCCCTCCATTATCGTTGATCGACACGATGTCGTCGTATATCATAGCGAGCGAGCAGTTGCCGACCGCAATAGATGTTGCTGGCGGATTGATGCCGAGCGATGGACGGGTCGCTCGTGGTTGCCACTCAAACTGGCCATCAAAGTCTCGCGGCTCCAGATCGGTGAAGAACGCTTTCGGCTCACGCGCATCAATAGGACGGAGTGAAGGTTGATAACAAACAGGGCAGTCTTGAAGCGCTGGTTCAACCCCACCCTGGGGCGGCTTCTGTGACGGTCCCAGCGACACCATTGCCTGGCAGTGGGTGCAGATGCCAATCACGTTCGGGTTGCCTTCGTGCAGCGGCGGCACAAAGCCTTCATCGGAGACGACCTGATTGCCCTTGCGGTAGAGGTTGACGACGCCAACCGAGGTATGCACCGCTTTGTCTTTGACCGTCTCTGAACCAGGGGCGAACTGGCTGATGGCGACATCGAGATGGCGATCAATGACCCCTCTTGCCGGCGGCCATTGGTTTGCAGCATATGGCCAGGAAGTATACAGCAGGCGCACGCGCGTTGGGAAGCCGAACATGGGCAGCAGACCAGCATTTGCCAGTCGCTCGCTCAACGCTTCCTGCGTATAGGACGGATCGTTCGCAATGCGATCAATCTCCGGCACAAGGTCATTGTAGAGATAGTCGTACATTCGGGCGCGGAAGGCGTCGGCATCTGGATCTTCGCCAACCCAGGGAGTTGCGATGCTGAGGGTTCTTCTGATCAGACCCTCGATGATGGGACGATGTGCCGGGTTCTGAACCCAGCCACGCACGATCGGTTCACAGGTTGTCCAATCTGCAACGCTGCCGAACTCGCCGTGGACATTATCGCCTTCACCTGACAATGGCAGCGTTGGATCGCTCAAGAATGCCTGACGTAATACCTCTTTGATCAGCACGCGCTTGAAAATCGGCTCGCTGGTCAGGTCTACATAGGGCGGCGGGGGTGGATCACCGGTCATCTTCTCAGGGCGCACGTAGTAAAAGTCGTCGTGGCTGCGACCACGGCAGAAGGTGACCGCCAGCGAGACCCCAGCGGCTCTGCGACCTGCCCGCCCAACCCGCTGCTGGTAGTTGAAGCGACGGGGAGGCATATTCGCCAACATCACCGCATTGAGCGAGCCGATATCGACTCCCGCCTCCATCGTGGTAGTCACGCTGAGGACATCCACGCCGTGGACTTTTGCGATCTCGTTCCCAAGAAAGACCTCTTGAAACCAGCGCTGCCGACGCGGGCGATCCTCGCGGTCGGTCTGGCCAGTCAGTTCTTCGCTGTTCATGCGAAAAACGAACGGCGCCTTTGTCAGCAGGGTGTAGTAGTCAAAATCGTTGCGTACCGGGCCGCAAACTAACTTGTGTCCTCCCGAGCACTCCGGGCATACGCCGACATCGTGCAAAAAGCGGGCATTACATTGCGGACAGTAGTACATGGTTCGTTCGGTTTCAGCGCCGGTGTTGGCTGGAATGACCGCCAGATAATCGGGATTCAGAACAATCCCGTTTGCCGAGGGAATGCCAGCTTTGTGATCGAGGAGTTGTCGCTGCACATCGAGATCGCTGATGCGCCGGTTCTGGAGGTAGGTCTTGTTGAACTTCCGCAACGAGTCGTCTTGACCGGGACGAAAAGATTTATCAGCGTACTGATGGAGACGCCGCACGCCTAACTGGCGAATGACCGCTTCTGTGGCGCTGCGAATCTCTGGTGATGGAGGAGTGGTTGGCAGATAACTGACCCGTCCCTGACCAAGCCCTTCGATAGTGCGCGCAATATGTGGAAAGAGCGCATACATGATCTCAGCAGTAAGTTGATCGTACATACGATCAATGTGGCTGCGCTGGGCTTGTGATGCGTTGATCTGTGTCTTTGGCGTTCTGTTGCTCCAATTATAACATTGGTGCCACCACTCCCACTGACCGCCAGGGACCTTGTAGCGCTTTGCGGTGAAAGCCGAGCCGCCGGGGCAGATGCCGACGCTAAGAAGACTATCGAAGATGGCATCACGCAGGTGTCGGATCGGCACTGGTCCAGGATAGTTCTGTATCAGCGCCATCCAGGCATCGCGGGCTTGCTGATTTGACGGCGGACGTCCCGTGATCCAGCGCAAGGCTTCGTTGCTGATCTGCGGATCGAGCGAGGCTTCGAAGCGATCATGCGCCGGTCTGTCTTCAGCCCGTCCTGTGGCGCGGACTGCCGTATGCAGCGCCGGATTGAGCGCGTGCAGTTCACGGTCTGCTGGCGAATTGGGAGTCACTTCAACGCGCAGAAATGCGATGAAATCATTCCAGTAGGATTCGAGCGCCTGGATCAGAGCCAGACGCACCATGTCACGGAAATGGTCGCGCTCCATGCCAGCAGCCAGTTTTGCTGCATCCTGGCGACTGTCGGAGAAAATGACCAACTTCCGTGTTGAGGTGTCATCTGCACGCTGGAATGGGTCCATCTCGCGGAATAGCGCGCTGGCCAGCACCTGACAGGCTTTCTGAAACCCGGTGCGATGGTTGCGCAGGGGTGAATTGAAGATCTCGCGGCGGCTGTAGTCGGCATCGCAGCGTGGACACTTTGTTGGCAGCGCCGGTTCGCTATCGCGTTTGCTCTCTGAGACGTTTCTGCTGGTGGGGATGACGTAGAGCCAGCCGGGGATTTCATTCGTCCCCAGCGTAGCTGTGTTCTGGCTGACCAGTCCGGTGCTGCGCTCCATTTTGGCGCGCACCCAGCGATATTTCACCTTATCACGCTCCCATTCTTCATCCTGGGGTTGTTCAGCCCACGGTTGACCATGCGGCTGGGGCCAGAAGACCGCGTAGTTTCCGTACCGCTGACTTAGCGTCACGCGATCCGGCATGTTTTCCAGATCGGGCTGGTCCGCCGTCATGATAAAGGCGCCACCTTTGCCTGCCGCCGGTGTCTTCCGATACCCGCCGAGAAAGACATCGCCGCACACTTCGCATACGATGAGGTCGAGCACGCGAGAACCGCACGAGCACGAGAGCCTGTGGGTGTGATAGATCGCGCCAATAGTTGGACGAGGCGCTAGGTTTGAGTCCTGGCGTCTTTCTTGATCGACCGTCTTATCAGTGCAATCGGGATTGCAACATGCCCAGAGGTTCTGGAGATGATGGAAAAAGAAATGCCCGCGCACCGGTTGGGGCGAACGACCGGTCTTGCTGATCCGCGACATGCCCAGCGCCAGCATCAATCCTCGCATCGCGTCCGATACGCTGCCCTGGCGGACTGTGGGCGATGGCTCAAAGATTTGCCTGTCGAGACCGGGGGCAAGAGTCGGTCTCACTGATCCTAATGCTGCCTGAGCAGCGTCACGGAGCGTCTCGTCCGCGCCGACTATTGCCAATGCTTCGCCAAGGCGTTCTTCAGGGGTTGACCCTTTGCCGCCGCCCAGATGTTGAGCCAGTCGATCTATCGCTGCACGCACCTCGTTCTGGTCAGGGTCGGGCGGTCCAGCCAGCGGATCCGGCTGCACAGCAGATGCAAATTCTTCGAACGCCTTCTGATAGCCTCTCAGCCGCACGCGCGCACCTGATCGAGGCGGTCTTTGTTGACCTGTAATGAACGCGAATTGATCGCGCCCAAAGAACTGATGTAAAAAATCACGACCTTTTTGATTGTCCTCAAGACTCGCTGTGGTCGTCAGAATCCGCAGTTTGGGCGAGTCCGGCGACAGACCAAGTCGCGCAAGCAGCAGGCGCAAAATGTAGGCCACTTCAGTGCCGGGAGTGCCGCGGTAGGCGTGGAGTTCGTCAATGATGAGAAAGAACATGCGCTCAGGATGTTCTGGCTCTGCCAGCCACTGCCGCGTCTGCTCAAAAATATCGCTCTCGATCCTGCGCATGAGCATGATGTTCAGCATCGAGTAATTGGTGATGAGGATGTCTGGCGGGGTTTCTTGCATGTCCCAGCGCGACCACATCTCGCCGCCATTGGGTCGCGGGAAATAGGGGAGGATGTCTCGGTCTAGCTTTTGCGCCTGCACCTCTTTCAGAATCGCCTGGTACTGTTGATCCATTTCGCTCAGGTATTCTCGCAGCATTCGTAGACGTTGCGGGTTATCTTTCGGTCCAGGCACAGGAGTTTGCCCGGTATATCGCCCAAATGTAATCCGGTTGCCTTTGCGATGCTTATCGAGCCAATGGTGAATGTTGTCATCGTCGAGCGAGATGCGCAGACGCCGGAGTTGATCTTCGACCAGCGCATTGAGCGGATAGAGAATCACTGCACGCAGCGCAGCAGGACGGCGCATGTGGTCCCACTGTGAAATTCGGTTGCTGTTGGTCGGATCCTGGCGCCACCAGTATCGTCCCGCTGGCTCAGTAGTGGGCGCTTCCCACTCTTTCGACTCGCGCGCAAGTTGCGCCAGTAACGGGAGCAGGAAGCACTCGGTTTTTCCTGATCCAGTGCCGGTGGTTACGACCAGATCTCGCTGATGCACAATGACCTGCTCCAGACTCTCCATCTGGTGACGATAGAGGGTCATTCCTGGTCCGAACAGGTTTCGCCCCAACTCCGTCAGATCGCGGTACTCGTCTGGCAGGCGCGCTGCTGCTCCTGCAAGGTCGAGCCCCGATGATTCGTAGACTGGCACTGGCTCGATAAGCGGCGGCTGGCTCAGGACGCCCGGACGCTCCAACACTCGATCGCGCTCATCGCTGAGTACTGGCGAGCGAAGTGGGAATGCGCTTTTGAGGTACAAGCGATACATCTGCTCGATCCGCTGGTGTGCGCCAATCACGTCATGCACGGTTGGCCTCCTCATCATTCAGTCGTAGCTTATCGCGCAGTTCGTCAACCAGTTCCGCGCTGATGCTCTCGTATACCAACCAACCGCTTCGGTATGAGGGAAGACGACCAGATGCCAGCACAAGCGCGCGCTCGTATATGTCTGGCCAGCGCCCATCGGGGGGCACAGCCAGTTGGTTCGTCGCAGAACGGTATTGCACGGGGCACGACTGACCAGCTTCATAACGCGCCAGGAAGCGCAGGCCATACCAGTCTGCCCGTAGCCACTGCTGTCGTCCTTCATCATAGTAGAGGGTATGCTCGGGACGAAGACTCGCTCGTCCAGCAGCCTCGTTGTCTAGCGACCACAGCTCATACAGGCCAGCCTTACCGCTAAAGTTCACCTCGGTAAAGGTCGTGCCGTTGAAGGCTTTGACCCGATACGCATGCGGTCGTATGCCTTGAAGCGTCTCAAGCGATTCTCTCCACCTGTTAAGTGGAGGCAACCGTCGTGCTAACATCAGACCAGCCTGCTCAGCCTGATGCACGGATTGTCCGATGGGTTCAAGGATGGTCGCCATATGCTCAGGGTCGCGCACATCAAGGTATATCGTGGCCGGACCATCACCACGATCCTGTGGCACAAATTCAATGGTGACCCTTTGACGGAAGTGTTCGAGCAGTCTGGCATCTCGTTGACCGCAGAGCACCCATTGACCAGCCCGTTCGCCATTGGTTATCGGAAAGACTACCGAGGGCGCTGCTGCCCAGCGCTTGCGATCAGCAGACGTTTCAACATGACCAAGAAGGCGAAGTCGGCGTAGCGCCTGTGATGGAGCGTCCTTGCCTCCAAGGCTCTGCCACGTTTGTTGAAACACCTGCCAGCTTCCGATCCCAGTCGCAGACAGCCACGCGAGCAAGCGATCATACTGCTGGGTTCGAGCCGCAATCTCGTCGCTGGCAACTACTTTTTTTTCTACGACTGTATCTCCTTCTTCAAACGGATCACTGGCTGGAAGAGGAGCAGGTCGGATATACGGAATCAGACGAACATAATCGTGCACCGAATGTTCGGCGCCAACCATCCGTCGAATATCTGCAAAAGTAAATGGTTCAGGGAGCGCCTGTCCAAGCACGTGAGAGCGAAGCAGCGTCGATTGCACCTCGTCCGGTATGTGACCAATCCTTGGGCTTTCAATCGCCAGAAACACATAGTAGTCGCCCCGTCCGGCGCGCTTCTCGACGCGCACCACTGGCACAAGGTGACCGATATCATGCTGTTGAACGTACCTGGCGAGCTGGTCGACAAGCTTTTGAGGTCTGACTCCACCACATCGAAAGCCCTTATACCAGCGTGGCATGGCTATTCTCCCTTATTCTCCGCAGTCTGAAGCAGGGCGCCGCGCAAACATATATCGTTGATCCTTGGCCAGTCAAAATCGCGCGTCGATGCCATTTTGAGATGATCCCAATCTATGATTTTCACAAGGGACTCGCTTCTGCTTGATCCAGAGACCGCCTCGATGAGGTAATCACCTGGTGTTTGCCAGACCGCCTCGAAGGGACGATTTGTTGCTCTAGTCTCTTCAAAGATAGTCTGGTCATCGTGCAGACGGACAATGCGTATGTCGGCTTCGGGAGGAAAACCAAAGATCGTGATCTGTGGTCCCATATCTACAAGCCAACCGCCCTGCGGTGCGCGCAATCCTCCAGAGAGACCAATACTCAACCGCTCCTTCGGTCGCAGTGCATCGTGAAGATCGCGGTGCTCGATCTCGACACCGTCCCACGTTTGCGAGATTACCATGCAGTAGCGCACTTCTACCCACTCGGAGAAGAGCGGAATGTCCTTCGGCTCATCACTCCACTCAATCAACCGCTCTGCCCTGAGTTTCTCCAGATCAGCGATCAACTCACGCCGACAGAGGATCATCAATGGGACGCCAAGCGACGCTCGACCCCACGAGGCATAGACGCCGCTTTCAGGATTGTCTGGATCCGGACGAAGGATCCAGAATGTCCGAGGAGGCAATACTAACTCTTCCAATTGAGGTGGATACTTGATGGCATACCGCACACCCTGATTCAATTGCTGCCCGTTGATCGGGCAGAGTGGCATGTACCAGCCGGGTCGCTCTGCGCGCAGAGCATGTTCACGTCCATCAATGTGGACGATAATCTCGTCGAATTGCTGTCGGCGTGGACTCTGCGGATACAAAAAGTATTCGACCGCTCCGCTCAACACATCTTCGCTGCGCCAAATGCCAGCGGAAAGATAGCGCCGATACGATCGGTTGCTTGTCTGCCCGCTGATCTCGCCGCTTGCCCAGGACTCATAGGCGTCATAGATCGCCTCAGCAATAGCCTCGGCGCGTTGTGACGCATCACTCAGCAAGCGCTGCAGGTGTTTGGTCAAATACGGCGCGGCACGGCGAGCTGCCGCTATGACAGTGTCAACATCCCAATCATTGCCCCACTTCGACTCTCGAAATAGTCGGTAGAGGCGATCACGATCGGCGCCTCGCAGTAACGCCTGTGAAATAGGATAGTTGATGTAGCGACCAGCCCCTTCTCCGGGCCGGGCTGACGATATAAGACCGTGCTCGCCGAGCCAGATCGTCCACTCACGCCATAGCAATTCTTCAGCGTCTGCTCCAGCTTTCATACCCAGCGGACGCCCCCCCTCCTGATCAAGTTGGAGCACTTCGCAGAAGCGGGTAAAGTAGTTCGATGAGGCAATCTCACCCTCTTCGTCTTCAGCCATCCGCGACGCAGCCAGCACCATGGCAGCCAGGAAAGCAATACTGTTCGGTTCGCCATATCGATTTCTGCCCTGTATTCGCTTCAACTCAACCCGGCGGCCTTTTACAACACGCCGTCGTACTGCCTCCAGAAATGGTGTTGGCGGATGTCCCGCTTGGGCGGTAAGCCGGCGGGCAATCTGGTCGATCACGTCGTCATCTATGCTCAGGTAAACGATGCTCCCACGCTGTGCTCCGGCGGTAACATAGGTTGCAATCGCGTGATTCCAGACATCGTAGCTATCTTCGAATGGCGGAGTTTGCTGTTCGACTGCTGTTTTCATAGGATGCGTTACAGGAAACGGCTCTGGATTTTGTATGACTTTGTAGTTCGCAGACGCATCCTGAAGCCACTTCTCAGTTTTCATGTCATCCTCGTTTGTCTCCCAATGCGTCGATGCGCTGGATTGATGGGCAATCTGAGGGGATGTGAGATCATAATGCTCTGAAACCGATGAATTGGGAACAGATAAAGGGTCGTGGAAAAACATCAAGTCGTCACTGAAACCGTCACGCTCTTCTTGAACATACCACTGGTAGCTGCATGTCCAACTTTCCTGATCGTCGGGAATGACAGACGCCTTGAAAAAGAATAGACTCTCCGCGTCGATAATAAAGTGAGCAGCGAACCCGCCCGTACTGAAGCATGATACAGTGCGCGGAGCAAGTCGTGCTGTGAGTTCCTTCTGAATAGCCTCCACAGCCATGCACTCGTCTACACCCGACCTGTTTATCGCAAGTCGGGCAAGCTGCTCGAGAGTGAAAATCCCCAACCGATGCAATTGTGCTTCGGTTTCAGGAGAGAGTCCAAGCAGCCTGATTGAATGACCGTTGAGGGAACAGGTAGAGAATAGACTGTTCATAGAACTCATGCCCGTGTTCGCATGAACCACGTTTCAGCCTGTCTCACTTCATTATAACGATTGATTCGAACCAAAAGATATGACGATGTTAACAATTTGGATGCAAAACGTCCTCATTCCCGCACCAATACTAAACTGGAACGCGCAGCCTGCCACGCTCACCGGAGCATCTGCTATAATAGCGAACATCTGAGCAAGCGCCTTAAGGCTGTATGATGCAGTTGTGAGCATGCCGCCGAACAGGAAATTGACAGCACTATTCGTTCGCCCCGCTGAGCTGAGAGATGTACCCTTTTGCAAAGCTATTGCTGACGCCAACCGAGAAGCGCTTGGCTTCATCGTTGCTGCCACATTCGTCGATGCGATCCGTCGCAACCAGTTGTTAGTCGCGGAGTCTGCTGGCGAAGTGATTGGCTTTGTGCGCTACAATCACCGCGTTCGCGGCGTAGAGACAGCCTTGTATGATATTTGTGTAGCAAGCGTCGCCCAGTTTCAGGGGGTGGGACGATCGCTCGTTGCGGCGCTGAGTGAGTCATGCCGATTGCACAAGCGCCATACGATCATTGCGCGTTGCCCTGAGGATCTGCCAGCCAATGCATTTTATGCTCGTCTTGGCTTTCAACGAATAGCGGTCGAACCCGGACGGCGACGACGACTCGTGCTCTGGCAGTTGACGCTCTCGGAGGCATAATGCGGTTTGTTGCATCGGCCACCTTGAAACGGTACGATCTCCGCGGTCTCCTTGACCGTTGGGAACGCTTCGGCAGCGGTCCTGATCCTTTCAGGGAGATTATCCTGACGCCTTTGCCTGGTCTGGCTGAGCCAACGACCGTACAGTTTGTTCGTGAACATTTTGTTGGTCGCAGCACCATCTGGTTCGACTCAGGAGGCTATTTTGTTCAGCAGGGTGAGATCGCCTATGAGGAGCTGTATGATCGACTAATGAACTGGATTCTCAATAACCATTGGGCTGACGTTTACGTGTTGCCGGATTACGTTCCATCGTCCGACCTCAGTGAAGAGGAAGTCGCTGGACGTATTCAGGCGACAATCAGCATTGCCCGACTCTTTTCACGAGAACTTCCTCCTGAAATTCGACAGAAAGCATTGCCTGTCGTCCAGGGTTATACCCGTGAACAAATTCGTGCATGTGTTGATGCATATCTCGATATGGGCTATCGTCGATTAGGATTTGGCAGCTTTGATACAACAGGCGCCGGCAAGGATATTAATATTCTTACTCGTCGCGCACTCGGTAATCTCGAGTTTTTACAGGATTTAGCCGCACGTTTTGGATTCCAGACGCACGCTTTTGGGATTGGCACCCCTGCGCTAATACCTGTTCTCTATGAATTAGGCATCAGTAGTTTTGACAGCTCTTGCTGGATTCGAACGGCTGGCTTTGGAAATGTGTTACTGCCTTTTCTTGGACGACGCAATGTTTCCCATGGCATGCTCCGAGAGGTCGGCGGTTCAGCCTATAATGCTGAGAGTTTTGCTGGCCTGAAAGAACTCACCAATCATCAGTGTCCTTTTTGCGAGTCATTTGAGCGCTTGCAAGATAATCGTCTCGACCAGGCCCTGCACAACCTGCTGGTGATTCACGATACGATTGCGGCATTAGAACGAGGCGTTCATACATTGAAGCCCGAAATACAGTCGATCATTGGCGAATCGCGGTACCGTCGCTTACAAACGAGGCATTCATGACAACATTTCACGTTCGCCACGACTTCAACCCCACCTTGGCGCGTGAGGCGCTGCTGCTGCTTCGGATAGCGCCAGCAACTAGCGAGCAGGACTTTCTGGCGCTGGCGCGCGCCCATGACTTCGAGATCGGTCGCCGTCAATCGCCAGGAAAGGTTTTTGCCTCGCTGCGTGACTTGGGACTGGTTCATCGGTCAGGCAGGCATGAGCCGTTGGTGTTAACCACGCTTGGGCAGTATCTGGCTGATGTCGCTCTGCGAGACGATTTGCTGTTGGCTGAATTGATACATTTGCGCTATAGCTGGCTCTGGACGCCGGAAGCCGGTGGGGAAGGCTTTGCCTGGGCGTATCAGACCGTGGCTGGTCTTTTATGGGACGAGGCGCCAACTTCGATTGATACCGATCGTCTGGTGGCGACGATTATTGCTGAGGCTGAAGAGCAGTTTGCCGTCAAGGGCGCCTCGTTCAGTCCGTCGAGCGTATTGGGTATCTTACATTGGCTGCGTGCGTTGAGCCCTCCTTGTATGGTCGCTGGCGCCTTGCGTCGGCGTCCTGCCTGCGCGCCAGAAGCGCTGCTGCTTACGCTGGAAGCGATTGCGACCGTAAGTGGCGCACCGGCAGGCGCCCCGATTCGACTTGATGCATCGACGCGACAGCGCGCATGCCGTATCCTTCTGATCGATGGCGACGCTTTGAGCGAAATGTTGGCGCAGCTGGAGGATCTTGGACGCCTGATCCATCGCACCAGTGGCGGCAGCGAAATGGTCTTGCTGTTCGATGTACCTGTGCCCGGTCTTGTACCACAAAGGATCTTACGATGAGCCGTTTGCTCGCTATCGCTGCAAAAGCTCCTATCGTTCCGACGTTTAGCGCCCGTGCCCTGCGAGACGCCTCGACTGATGTGCAGGATGCGTATGCCTGGCATGCCAGCACCTATGTCGAGCAGCCAGCGCTTGCAGAGTTGCGTCGTTCCTTTGTGGATGCTGTTCGCCAGGCAAAGACGCCCAAAGCCTGCCTGATCGCTCCTTTTGGGTACGGAAAAACCGCCTCGGCTATCGGTTTGTGGAATGCGTGCTTCCATAGCGGTCTGCTTGTCGTGCCTCCGATTTCCTGTGGCTCGTTTACTGAACTCGCTGATGCAATCTATGGTTGGCTAGAGTTTACCTTGCCAGAGTCGGCGCAATTACTTGCCGAAGCCTACGACAAATTTCTGGTCAGCAGCGCTGAGAGTCTGGCCCGTTATGATGAGCGCGTCTTCGGCATCCCTTTCGATCAAGCCGTGATAGCGATTCGGGACAAACTAGAACGCGGTTTTCTGGACTTTGACGATGTCAGCGTGAACCTGCTCGCCTTTTTTGAGCGGGCGACTGCTGTAGCGCAACTGGCCGGCTATAGTGGTCTGGTTGTCATCATCGACGAATTTCAGCAGCTCCTGGGGAATGCAAACAAAGGAGTGCTTGTCGCTCTACGCCAGTTGATCTGGGGCCTACGTGTGCGCAAGCTTCCTTTCGGTCTTGTCCTGACTATGGACCCGGACACCGAACGTACACTGTCCGACCGCGCTGGCGACATTCTGCACCGTATCAAAGATGACGGATTCTTTCTGGATATCCGGCATATCTACGACCACACCTTTCCGACGCGTCTCTGGCAGCAGTATGCCGATGCGTTGGACTTGAGCTCTGCTGAATGTCAGGCGATTGATCGTCCAGCCCTCGAAGCGCTCGGTCAGCTATGTGAGCGCGATGATCTGAGCAACGGTCCGCGAACCGTCATTAATGTATTGCAACGCGCTGCTGAACGCTGGGCACATGAGAAGCGCGCCACATACACTCCTATTGATCTTATCGATGACCTGTTGACCGGCAGGGTCCGCTTTGACGGCGACCGTGGAATTGTCCCTGCTCTGGTTGCCGAATTGCTGCATTTCCCCTACTTTCAGCGATCACCTGAGCGCACTGCGGCTCTCAAACTTGTTGCCGCCTTTCCACGTGGCTGTCCAGAACAGGTTGCTGAACAGTATGGTTTGAGGAACGCATGGCGCGAACTGAATGATGATCTTCGGGGAGAGATCGTCACAGAAACAGAAGAGGGGCTGGCGCTCATCGAATTGCAGCGGGTTGGTCGCCCGGCTAATCGTCTGAACATACTCTTGCGACGTTACTGGATGCAGATAACGGATCAGCAACTTTTCGCGGAGGATGTGGTTCGCGTTTTTCGCGATATTGTCCTCCCGATGCTGTTTCCCAATAAGGTGAATGATCTGAATGGCTGGAGCGGAGTCGCCAACATCGAATTGACGGCCGACAATACCTACGCAGGAATTATCGAGGGCACGACCTCAACCACTTTTCCGCTCCGACGCATTGCCGTTTCAGTACGAAGCGCAACCCTCCCCCACGAGCCGATCGAGCCATCCAGCGATACAGATGTGCAGCTCGTTTTCGTGGTTGATGTTCGCCCTGAAGCGACATCATCGATCATGATCACGACTGACCTCTCGAAAGTCGTCTGCACGCTCGCGCTCGGACGCAAGGCGGAGCAAGGATTGCACGGGAGCATTTGCTGGATTGCTCATTATCTGAGTCCTCATCCGCTCTCTCCTGCTGTTGTGTTAAGTCTGCTGCGTTATCTTGGGCGTGAACGCCTTGATACGCTGCCCGAACGCGACTATGCTCGCATCGAGGATACATTATCCCGGTTACGCGAATGGTTATTAGCAGAATTGTTCCCACTCACACTCTTCGAGTCTACAGGTATTGCAGTCATCTCGACCGGAGCGAGTGCGCTTAAGGAGTTCTTCTTCCAGCTTTTTACGCGGCGTTGGCCAAACTATCAAGCACTGGCGCGTGTGCCGAATTGGATGGCGTTGCTGCGAGATTATCAGCACGCATTGAGCCTGGTTGTGCCAGCAGCGAAAATCGGTCAGGAGCCTGTGACCGGCAGCAAGATCGAGATTGCTGCACTCTTCGGACAGAAGCGTCACGCAGGATTTGACAGCTATGCCCGCCAGCATGGGGAATTGCTGCGGTTGGAGAACTGGCAAGGAAACGACGCGACTATTCGTTTCGTGCCACACCAGACGGAGGTGCATATTGCCAATATGGTGCGCAGTCAGGGCGCTTGCGACGAACAGGAGGTCTATGCGGCTTTGCGAAAGGAAGGCTTCGCAGCAGCGGAGGCGGAGCAGATTATCAAGCTGGCCCTTGCCCGTGGTCTGATCAGGCGCGAAGGCGCGCAGATCGCGGCGCCGATTGTACCAACAGCAGTCGAACTTTCAACACGCCTGCAAATGCTTAGGAGACGTGCCCAGGCGATAGATGCGCCAGAGCAGTTGATCGCCTTGCTTGTCGATTTTGACCCAGCAGTTGAGCAAGCTGCTGCGGCTGCGTGGCGGTTAGATCAAGCGGAGAGCCACATTGCCAAATTGGAGGAGCATCGGCTTGCTACGACGAGAGCTCGTCTTCATGAGCTGCGTCGCAGTATTATGCAGCGCTTGCCTCAGCTGGAGCAAGCTTTGCCTGAACCTCCTCGTGGGATACTGTTCAATCATCTGATAGCGGCTCGCAAAGAGCTCATGCAGGAGCAGGATAAACTGAAAGGACCGGCGAGTGCGCTTGTTGCCAATCCAGATCCGGAGCAGTCGCTCAGTGCAATTGAGTCCCTCGCGTCGCGGCTAGACACGTGGGCCAATCAGGCGCAGCATTATGCAAACTGGGTCATCTTTGCACACGACTTCGCTGAGTTGCACGCAGCACTGAAACGGATCGCATCAGGAAGCGGCAAACTGGAACTAATCCAGGAGCAAGTAGATCAACTGGGTCGACAGGCGCGATCAGTACAAGCTGAGATCGGTATGAAGGGTCTCGCCGAGGTTGATCGCCTGCGAGCCAGGCTCGCGGATCTTAACCGACAATTTGATGAACTGGTCGATGATCGGCGCGCAGCATACGATCGCGCTGCCGCCAGGCTCAGAGATGTCGTCGTAAACCTCTTCAATTTGCCGACAACGCTCCCTTTGCCTGCCTACCAGCCTGCCGATGATGCCCGAAGCTACCAGGCGCTCAGACATTCGATAGCCAGAACCATTAGCCGCGCTATCGCACTGCTGGAAGTGGGTCTTGTTGAACATCAGCAAGGGACCTCGGCAGAGAGAATGAGTCTGGGTCATTTGCGTAAACGTATCAGGAACCTGGCTGACCTAACCCGTAACCCGAATAAACTCTTTGTTGAAGCAACGTTATCAATCCAATCCGAACTCCTAGAGCGAATACGCAGGCTACGCGATCAGGTTGCTGCTTATCAACAATTGGACATCACTGCAACCGAAACCCGATCCAGACTTGTTGTTGCTCTGTCTGATCTCCCATCAGGCTCTATCGATCTATCATCGCTCCTTGCTAAGATGAATGGCGCGGTCTCACGCAACGAGATCCTCAATGATCTACTGCAACTCCATGAGCGTGGCATGGTGCGCCTGATTATTGATCTGCCGGAACCTGAAGATGCTTGAGACGATCCCAAATAACTATCCGAAACTCACAACACAAGTAAGCCTGACCTATCCTTTTGCCCGACTCTGCCCGGTGAGCGGTGAACCTCAACCTTCCAGCACTATTACAATTATCTATGAAGCAGGGGATTGTCTTCTCGAGACCAAAGCCCTGCGCCGCTACCTTGAGTCCTTTGCAGGTGATAATGCATATGGTGTTCGAGATCTGGAAGAAGCGGTTCAGGTGATAGCCCAAGAGTGCGCGAACGTGCTTGTCGCTCAGGTGGTTGTTCGTGCGTACTATGAACTATCAGTTGGCTCCATGGAAGTTGAGGTTACAGCGACACCTTCCAGATGAAGCGACGGACGTTTCACTGTTGAGTTTGTTCATTGATCAGGCGCTCACAGTAAATCCGAATTCGTCGCTTAGCGTGTAAACCCTTGAGTGCGTTCCAGAAATCCACATCTGCCAGCCCGGTTGTCGTTGAGCGCAAATCGGCAATTTCGATAGATACATTGCCGCTTGAGATCGCCACGAGCAGGCTCTCCTCCGCTGGTGTGAGACTGAGTGCCTGAAGAGTCTCTTGAAGGGATGCCACTTTCACCTGAATATGCTCGAGTCTGGTTCTCAGTTGTCCCATATCGTGCACGAGCTCACGAAAGCGGCCTCCGCCTTCCATCGGCAAATCACGCAGTGTTGCAAGGTCTTCAGCCCTCCCTTCGTAATCCATTAATGCTCGGCTCAAAACCTTGATCTCGGTCGCAAGTCGTGAGCCTTGCTCCTGAAGGCGCTGACGTTCATCACTAGTCAGCGCCGCAATGTGCGACGATTCGAGAGTGGAGCGAATATCTGTTTGAACCCGTCGAATAGTTTCCCCCGTGTGTCCACACCAGTGCTGGATTGTAGCCTTCACATCCGCCAGTAACTGGCTGTCGCTTTCTGTCGCCGCCTGCGGATTATACTGCCGTAGTGGCCAGAGCGTTTCCTGGTTCACCCTAAGCTGCTCCCCCATCACCCTGCGATAGCACGCCTGCTTTTCGGCGAATCGCTGTGCTGCGGCTGCAACGGCCTGCTTTACTGCATTGTTGAGCGTGTCTAGTTCATTGCGAACGTCGGTCGCTTCCCTGATTGCACCGTAGGTCTGGTTCGCAAGGGCATCCTGCGCGTGGCGCACCCACTGGTCGAAGGCGATGCGATGTACGCCTGCGTCGCTGCCAAGTTGTTGCAACTCCTCGCCAATCTGCGATGCCAGTGCTGCCAGATCGAGCCAACCTTCGAGGATCTCAGCCTGCTGCATAAATTGGGCGAATTGCTGATGCACTGCGTCGATTTCCTCTTCGCAGCGAGCGAGTTCCATTGCGCTTTGTGCCAGCATGTTCAGCGAAAGCCCTTCGCTCTGAATAGTGCGCTGCAAGGCTTCCAGGCGCTCACGCGCACGGTCGAGCGCATCATCAATCGCTTCGTATCGCTTGAGCGCTCCCGCTCGCAATGTGTTCAAGGTCTGAGCAAACGGAATCGATCCACGCACCGTCGTGTCAAGCACGACTACCAGGCGGCGATCAAACCTGGGGAGACCACGTTGGCGCTGGTTGACCTTATCCCGAAGGTGTTGCTGTTGTTCCTCTGCAAATGCTGCCAGGAGTTTGCGGAAGCTGAGAGTCTGGCTTTTGATCTCCAACGCACGCTTATCGTCCAGTCGTATGCGTAGCTGCTCATTCAGCTCTCGACGAAGTGCGCCTGCCTCCTGTCGCCACTGCGCGATCTGTACAGACGCAGGAAACGCCTGTCCAAGCATTGCCAGATCGTGCTCCCAGTCGGCTAAAAGGTGATCAATCTCATCCAGAGATGGTGTGATAATCGGCTTTTCATACAGAAAATCTCGCTGCGGTTCATCCTCGACCAACTGGCGCGCCTTCAGGAGCTTCACACCCATCTCGATCTCCTGCGGCAGATAGCCAAGCGCTCTGGCGCGGCGACGAACCTCAGCCAGCGGAAGACCCCGAAGAGCAGCGCGAGTCCCTTCTGCTGCAGAGAGCGTTGTCTCTGGCGCTGCCTGTATCCAGTTCAGCATCTCCTGCTCCAATGGGTGGAGGGTAAGGCGCACGGCGCCCTTGCCGCCTGCGCGAGCCGAAGCGCGGGTAGGAAAAGGGCGCTCGATCACGATCAAGGCGCCGAAGTTCTCAACGAAATTGTCAAAGCCTGTGTCCGACAGACCAAACATCGCTGCAATCTCGCGCTTCGCGCCTTCGATGGGCAGCTTCCCCTGCCGTTCGTAGGTCAGGTCGTGGCGCTGGAGGGCGTTGATGTACTTCTGCAGCGCACTGCTCCACTGGTTGGTGCGAATCAACGTGGCGTATGTCGGGTAAAGCTGATCGAGCAGTGTGACCAGCGCCGATTCGATCAGACGCTCTTGCCCGACGCTGCGCGACGCATCCAGACCGGGGTGAAACAAGAGATGGAAAGCGGCGTCCAAGAGCGCAGCCTGAAATGCAAACTGTACAAACTGCTGATCCTCTTTCGGGATCAGGTTGTTGGTGCGTTTTTCGTCGAGGAACTGGTATAGAGCGAGCAGCAGATATGGTGTGAGATGGGTGGACAGGATTGCCGGGCGAACGAATTGATCGATCTGCGCTGAGACCAGGCTGTCATCACGGCGCATCAGATTGAGATCGACCTCAATACGACGCGCGGGGACATCGATTCGGAGGGCGCTGCGATGCTGTGATGGCGTCTCTTCTGTCTTCACATAGAGGCGGAAGACGACAACAATCTCTGCCTCTTCGCTCTTGCCGGGTTCTGGCTCATCCTGCCAGAGCGCATAAACGATAATGCGCCGGTTGGGAAAGCGCTGCCGTGCAGCAGTGAAACAGCCCTCAAGGATCATCCCGGCGCTCGCAAACAAACCGCCAGCGGATACAGCAGAAGCCGTCCACTGATTGGATGGAAAGACTTTGGTAGTAAGCAGACTCAAGAATGCAGATGTCACCCAACGCCGCGATTGCTCCTTGTCCTGATCAAACGCGCGCCAGAATTCCCGGATTGTGGTGGTTAACCAGTCAGTCTGCACACCGACGTGATCCAGTCCACGGAGTGTCAGCCCGCCGCTTCGCCGATCACCGACCTCGATCAGGAGATCGTTGAGCACGCTGTGCGCCAGTTCATCGATGGCTTCTGCCAGTCCGAGTCGCTCCTGGAGAGCGCGTGGCAATCCTTCCTGAGGAAAGGCGGCGACCCACTTGATCGCTCGCTCACGTAATGGGTGGCCCTTCACCATGCTGTGATTAAGGGCCTGTGCAGTGATATGCGGGATGCGTCGGGCGCTGTCGAAGGTAATTGCGCCGCTGAGAAAATCCTCGATCAGGTTCTCAGGCGAGTAAGGTGCAGCCTCCGGGTATCCAGCATCGATATAACGCTGAGTGGCGCGTCGGATAACATTGATGACAGTGCGCGGACCATCGGACAGATCGCCGCGGGCGGCGATTTGTCCGAGAGCGTCAAGACATTCATAGCTGATAACGCGGTCGCGGTGCTCCTCGAATGCGAAGGTTTTAGCCAGGCGATGCCAGAGGCGCTGCGGGAACCAGCGATCATAGATCGTGCTCAAGTCCAGGCTCGCCTGAAGAAGCCGGTGAACCAGATCGCCGCGCTGATCGCGCAGAAGGCTCAAATCCTTTGGCGGGATGATCAGCAGCAGTCCAAAAGAGAGTTGCCTGCGGCGACTGCCGATGGCTTCGACAAGGTCGAACAGGGCGCTGATCGGGTCGCGCTGACCAGACTGAGCAGCGGGCTCAATATATTGCTGAAGTTCATCAGCCAGGATCAGCAATCCGGCAAAACCAGCCTCCTGAGCCAGATGCGTCAACGCTTCAATAAAGCGAATGTAATCAATGGTGTTCAGTCGCAGCATCTCTGGCTGTTCCTGAAGCATCTGTTGCGCATCGCTCAAGCTCATTCGGTAGCGTCTGGCAAACGCCTCTGCGCTTCGATCAACAACAGCGTCGTAGATCGTCTGCGCTTTGGGGAGAAGATCAAATCGAGTGCGAGCCAGTTCATAGCGTGTCCAGCCATAGCTGGCGATCACCAGATCCTTGAGGTTCTGAAGTTTGAAGGGTGGCACGGTCAGGAGATTATCCGCCCGCGCGCGCTCCCAGAGATAGAGAGCAGTGCTGGTTTTGCCATAGCCATATTCACCGGTGATGTATCCACGAGTCGCTCCGCCTTCGCGCACATCACGGATGACCCGACGCTCGAAATCGGCGACGCTCAGTCCTTGTTCGCCGCCGGTCGCCTGGCGGCCAAGGGGAATGTAGGTGCGAACGTGGCGGCGAAACGACTCCTCGATATGGGCAGGATGATCGAGCATGTCGCTCGCCAGCGGCGTCGAGACAATCTCTTCTTTATCGAGAATGGCTTGCAGTCCTTCGAGCCCCATCACTTATCTCCGCAACTGTCGAGACTCAGGCGGATGTCAGATTGGCGAGTTGTGGCCAACATACAAAGCGGATAAAGCGTCCATAAGCGCCAGCGCGTGTGCCGGGCCTGATGCATGTGGAGTATAGCGGGAGCGCCCAATCGATTGACCGGTCCAGCGCCGCAGGATCGAGGAGACAGAGCATGCACAACGCTTTGCGCCGCTCTGGAGAGAGCAAGATATCGATCCCCAGTTCGCCCCCGTCCATTCGAGCAACCCAGCCAAGCGCGAGTACCATCAGCTCGGGTGGACAAAAGAAACGGCGCGAGAACTGCTGCTCGTTCATGACTGGCGGTTGAAGGGCAGCAAGCCAGTTGAGCGCACCAACAAGACTTGAAGTGCTTAACGAGATCGTGCCTGCACGGGTCTTACGCTCGATGACGTCTGAAAAGGCTGGCTCAGACTCAATGGCGCCAATCAGGGCGCTGACAACCGGTTGAAGGACGCTCTCATTTACAAGAACCTGGGTTGACTCCCAGAGAAAATTAGTAAACTGCCGATATACCCATGAGAAAGCATATGCGGTCGGTTCAAGCGGTGACCAGCGGGTGTAGTGGAGAAAATGGAGCAGATCGGCCCATAATGCTGGCTTCTGACGGCACACTTGAGCCAACGCCTTGCCATCCGCACTGAGCTCCTGTCCAGCGACTAAGCCAAGCTGTCGCAACCGGGCCTCCTGCCGGTCGCTCTGAATGATATGCTGGTATGGGAGACCCTCCGCGATTGCCTCAAAGACCGCGCTGCAGCGTTCCGGTGTGACCTCGTGCCGGATATGAAAACTCAGCGGCGTCATAGTTGACTTGATCAACGATGTGAGATGATCGCTTGGAAGAACACCAGCATCATGAGCAGATGCTGTTTCTATCTTGTGTTCAATTATACCACTTCCGCTGTCTTCCTATGTTCAGGAGACCTTCTACCATCACTATCTGACGTGCAGCGAGAAACCGCGCACGCACATTCGCTATTCAAGAACCCATCATCCACTGCAGCGCCTGCTCGATGACCGCCTGGCGATACTCAGGCAACAGCTACACGGCAAGCAGCGCGATCAGCGCCAGCAGACCGGAAGCGCTGGGGCGATCCATCGGCGATGACGAAACAGGAGCATCCACACTCAACCCGCCAGCGAAACAGCTAAGACCGCTGCACAAATGGTTGGGTCTACTTCGGGGTGAGCACATCCAGACGATAACCTTCCGGCATATCGAGCAATGCGGAAAATCGGGGGCGATTTCCGCAAGCGCCGCCTGATAATCAGCATCAACACGAATCGGTCTGATCACCATTATCACCATCTCCTGCCAACCGCCAGCGCCGCGCACCGTTTGAGCGGTGATGCAGCGCGACCGCATTGCGCTCCACGGCGCCAATGATATGGGCTGCGAGCGCGTTGCCGGTAGCGTGTTCGCTGGAGGTGGCATCTTGCGGAAGCAAGCGTGACAGCATCGAGACCATGCTGATCGTCGATACCGACCATGACAACTATCTGCTGCTCGATGTCGGATAGAACGGAATGCAGCGCATCCATCACATCAT
>FQKF010016887.1_pt1 | contig 22392 bp, 6 predicted proteins | sample 1504521 | NCBI WGS metagenome assembly FQKF01 (sample SAMEA4475357, study PRJEB15587) | soil metagenome | biome: Soil; feature: Field | place: India | collected 2015-03-11 | depth 0 m
GCCTGTATGGGAAAGTTCTGTGATTGCAAAGATCTCCCATAACCCACCAGCAAACAATTAATTACAAACAAAACCAACCATCGATACCAGTTTGTACAGTGATGCAGATAAATAATAGTTTAAAAACTATAATTATAATTAAAAGTCCCTGTTAAATCACTTATGGATTTATAGGGTTGTCTTTGAAAAAATTTTCGATTCATCCAAACAAGAGTTAAAGAAAATGTATGATTTTTTTGCCATTTATATCCAGCATTATAACGAATAATAAAATTAGAAGCTTGCTTTCTATTGTTTTCATATGATGTATTTTGAGAGATAGACAAAGACGTGTTAAGAGTTTTATTAAATAATGTCTTATTGATGGAAAGAGTTGGTCCTATCGCTAAAGATTGATTGTCGTCAATTTGGTTCAATGAAAAATTAATTATAGTTGAAATACTCATTTCCAAATTTTTAAAATTAATACTATGGATTAAAGATGAATTATAAATATTTGAGCTTGAATTATCATTGGTTCTTTCATTTTTAGTATTCATGTAATTACCCATAATATTCAAGTTCTGTTCTGTATTAGTTTTGTTTCCCCATCTAAAATTGATACCTGTGTTGAATGATTCTGATATTTGTGTGAATTTAAGCGTATCTATATAATAGATTGGTCCTGGTTGATTAATATCTTCAAAAGGAGATCTGATATTTACAAAAGAAGTAAAGTTTGAGTATCCAGCTAATAGTGTAATTTGTTCTTTTAATGCAATGTTCATATTTATAGAAGTTACTGTTCTTTGATTTTTACTGGTTTTTTTATTATCAAGATTATCATATTGAATGCCCGAATTGGCATTGATACTAATTTTATTTTGTAGTGCATTTATACTTGTAGTAATAGTGTAATTCTCAAAATCATTGTTATTATAATAGGCTCCAAGGGTCTGATAGCCAGGGTCGACGTGCTCGAAATTTAATCCAATGCTTGCCGTTTTAAATGAATATGAAATCTGAGATTTGTATGCCTGATAAATGGATGTGGAGGAACGATTTCTAGTTAATTTCAGAACATTGTAAATATTACTTTGGTCCGAATATGGCATGCGAACATCGGTAGTAAGATTACTTCCGGCAATTTCAGCAGATAAAGTGATTTTTTTTAAAATCTTTGTATTTCCAGAAATAGTTAATACAACGTTTTCCATAGGTCTTAAAGAAGAATCAATATAGGTATTTTCAACGGAGTTCTTAATATCCCAGCTTTTAAACATTCCGATTTCAATATTCTGGTTAGTTAAACGATAACCAATTTGCAAGGCAGTACCCATCCGTTTAAAAGATGGACTAATTTCTTTTCTCGAGGTATCTGGTTCAATAGGCTTTTTTAAACGTCCAAACATAGCGCTTACTTTAAGATTTCCGGGATTTAATTCGACACCTGCTCCCAAAAATTGATGACCATTTAAGCTATATGGAGAAAAATTCATTTGACAATTACCTAAATGTGCTTTAATCCACTTATAAGATGGATGCATGCTATATCGGTTAAAAGGCTGTTGAAAACTTCTATTATAGTTGGAAATAGTATAAGAAAAAGGTATATTCCACTCGTAAATATTAAAGTTTACATTGCCTGCAATTACCCAAGTATATGGCCTTTGATAAGAATTAGAATCGGTAGTAAAATAAGTCATTTGATTTGTTGATATACCCCCTGAAATTTTTAAGGCATCTTTTTGTCCGATCTTTTCAAGATTCTGGGAATATATGGTAAATTGCGTTAGATGTACTAAAAATGTAATAATGATATGTTGTACAATTTTTTGCTTCATCAAAATTTAAGTTTTTTCGTTAGCTAATTTTCATACTTATTGGTTATAATAATATAATATAAATTCGACCCTTCGATTTTTTGCCCTATTTTCAGGTGAATTATTAGGATATAAAGGCTCAGAATCAAGCTTAGCTGTTTTTTTTATGCGTTTAGGATCAATACCCTTACTAATTAAATAATTAGCAACAACTTCGGCTCTTTTATAGGATATTATTTGATTTGCTTCACGTGTGCCAACGTCATCAGTATGACCTATTATCTCAATAACTATTTTTTTGTTGTTTATAAGAAAATCTGTTAATTCATCAAGATAAGCACAAGCCTCGGTATTTAGTGTAGCATCGTTAAAGTTAAATTTAAAATCTTTTTTTAGGGCTAAAACAACTGGTTTATTGGTTTCCTTTATCTCTATTTGCTCAGTATGCTCTTTATTATCATTAACTTTCGTTTGTTCATGATCGATAGATGTATTAATTTTTTCATTAAAAAATTTTCGCACCTGACTTATTGAATAATCCTGAATAGAAGTTTTCATCGAAGTTCTTTTTTTAAACAATTTAATGGTAATATGAAACTCCCATGCCTGGATATTTCTTATTTGACTATTAGATAAAGGGAAATCATATGAAATTCCAAAGTTATATTGAGGTTGTTCAAGCATGGCACCCAGCCAGAAATTGCGATTTACATAACTGGTTTCGAAGAAAATTTTACCATTGCCAAAAGGCAAGAATGGATTATTATCAAATGTGTATACACCTGATTTTAAAATAAAAGAGAAATTCTGCTTTTGCTGAAATGAAAATAGAGAAAACTCTGGAATCAAAATAAATTTTCCATTATCGAATAATTTGCAATTTGCAAATAAGGTATAACGAGGAAGTAAACGACTGGAAGATGATAAAAAATTGTCATAAGGTTTATTTAACTGAAAACCTGCTAATCCTAAATTAACTAACGAGTTGTTGTTTGCATCTTTTATTCGCCATATTAATCCAGCTGATAATGAATTAATATTCAATTTTTGATGAACTATATCTTCTCCATTTGACAAACCTGGCTGAAAACCCATGTAGGGGTCCCATTGAGAACCAGTTCGAAAATCAATATTGGAAAATGTCCGGTAATAACTTGAAAACTGTAAACCAAGAGCTAATGTTGATTTTTTTGTAATATAAATTTCGTGATTCACACTAATCATACCTCCAGTTTGACGTATATAGCCAGCATGATTAAACCTTTCGTCGAACCCGTATAAGCTAATGGAAGCATTTTTGAACCGATTGATTATATACGCTAATGGAATATCAATTCCCGCTGCGGAGGTAAAAAATTTAATTTCATTGAATAATTGATTGTTCCGATGTAAAACAGTTGCCGATAACTGGTTCTCAGACAATGCAGGGTTATAAAAATTTTTTGCAGCTTCAATATGGGTAAAAAACGTATTTTGAGCATTTATGCCCAATACACTAAACGCAAACAGGAATATAGTAAAACGCCATTTAAAATCTTTTATAATCAAAAAATTCAATTTAACCATTATGTTCATTAAAGTTTTTCCTAGATTGAATTGATTATATTTCATTTTTACGCATTTTTAAATTCAGATATAATTAACGAATTAGAATAAACAAACCTGAGTTTTTACCATTAAAATGTATATCTTCGCCATTTAAGAACCTACCCCGAATTATCCATCGGTATTGTCCTTCAGGCATAGGAGTTCCATTGTAGGCTCCATTCCAACCTTTATCCATAATCTCCGACAAATCAACACTCTGAAAAATGATATGGTTTTGTAAATCAGTAATAGTTAATGACAGATTTAATACTCCGAAACCATAAATTTTGAATACATCATTTTTTCCATCGTTGTTAGGACTGAATAAATCGGGTATAAAAATTTGATTCTTTACAAAAACAGTAACAGAATCATAATTTGTACATCCGAAACTATCAGTAACCATTACTGTATAAGTTGTTGTAACTGTAGGAGATGCAATTGGATCGGGAATATCCGATTGATTAATGCTGTTAGCTGGCCACCATCGATATTTTACACCTCCCTCCGCATATAGTTGTATTTTGCCAGATTCTCCAATGGTTATGTCGGGCGTGTGATAAATAATCGGTAAAGGATGAACTATTACCCTAATATGTGCAGTATCAGGTTTGCATTTCCATGTTTGAGTAATAACATTGTAGGTGGTTGAAATTTTAGGAAAAAATTCTGGATTTTCGATATAAGCATTATTAACTGTGCTATCGGGATACCAAATAAACTTGTAATTGAATCGGCTACCACTAATAATTGGTACAGAAGGTTTGAAAGTTTGTCCATAACATATTTCTATGGTGTCTGGAACAGTAAATATAGATTGAGGATTTACAGCAATTTTTATACTATCGCCCGATGTGCAACCAGCTATATCTTCAACTGTTAGTTGAAAGATGGTATCGGTTGTCAATTGAACAACAGGATTTATTAAAGTCGATTGTGCCAGATCAACACCTTCCCATTTTATTTTCTTTATTTCATTCTCACTTTGTATTTTCAAATCTTTTCCTAACTGTAAACTACTTCCATAACACACCAGTGTATCATTCCCAATTTGTACTGAAGGCAATTGATATACTTTATAAAATAATGTATCGGATTGTTTACAATTTTTATTGGAATATGCTGTAACAATCAGTTTATCAGATTGTACCGGACAAAAAGTATATGATAGCTGGTTTGTTTCAACCATTTGATTATCAGACAAAATCCATCTTGCTTTTGAAATAACAGAATCGGTCAAGCGTATAGTTAAAGACTGATTGGCACAAATGGCGGTATCATTTAATAGAATAATAGGCAATCTGTCTGTATTTACACCAATTAATTTTTTAGAATTACATCCGTTCAAATCTTTAACTTTAATCAAAATTGTATCGTTATGATGGACAGGGAATATACAAATATTCGAATCGGAATAAACTCTATAATTTATTATCGATTTCCATTGAATAGATTTCCAATAATTGTTTAAACTTAGCCTTAATGTATCGCCCATGCAAACTGAGGTATCTGACACCAATGAGATTTGTGGTAAAGGAAGAACATTTAATAAAAAAGTATCAGAATTATAACAATTATGATGGTCAAAAACACTAAGATAAATGGTATCATTATTTACTACCTTTAATCTTAATATTGAATCATTAGATATCCAACCTTTTGATTTTGAATACCACTGTATATAGGGATAGTCAATATAAGATTTTCGATATAAGGAATCATTATAACAAACTGCTGTATCTAATCCTGCAAATACAGTTGGAAGTGGATAAACCTCTACTGCGATTGTATCAAAATTTTTACAACCTGAATTATTTTGCACTCTTGCAATGATTGTATCTGTGGTAATGAACGTTTTATTAGCATACCAGCTGTCCGATAACCATAAACCATCGTTGGTTGAATACCAATCGACTCTTTTCCAGCCTGTTCCTATTGTCCAGTTGAGTTCTTGTCCATAACATATGGCTGTATCATTGCCTAATGAGAACAAAGGCAATGGCAAAGGCACAATGCTAATTGAATCGATATTTTTGCAATTATTTGTATCAGTTACTTGCACAATAAGTGTATCAGCCGACGTAACCATGTATCTAAACTCAGATGTATCAATTGCTAATTCATTATTTTTTATAGAATACCAAATATTTTTTTTAAACGAAGGTATCCTAAATAAAACAGTGTCTTTCAAGCAAACCGCAGTATCGTTTCCTAAAGAGAAAAAGGGTAAGCGATGCATATGGATTAGTAAAGTATCGGTACTGGAGCACCCATTTGAATCAATAATCGTTACCAACAGGGTGTCATTATGAATAACTTGAGCCTTATATTCAAATGATGAGATGCGTTCTTTGCCATCGAACCCTGACCATATTACTTTGTTAAAAGTAGGAGGAATCTGTAGCTTAATTGAATCAAATTGGCAAACATAACGTTCGCTTCCAAGGTTATAATTAGGTAGGTTAAGCGGATGAACAACTATTGAAGCTCTATTTCGGCAGTTAAAAGTATCGGTAGTTATAACCATTATTGTATCTGTATCAGATACAGCATGCCAATAGATTGTGGAGTCATTATGAACGAATCCTTGAAGGCTTGTAAACCAGTGGGCTATCTTAAAAGCTTTTTCTATAAATAGTCGAAGTCTTGAACCTTTGCATGCTGCGGTATCAATCGGCAAATTGATAGGCAATGGTTGTTTCACCCGAATAATCATAGTATCGTACATAACACAACCTAAGTCTTTCATGCATTGCAAAATAATTGTGTCGGTCTTAACAGGAGTATAGTTTAATTGAAAAGCATTCGATGCAAGAAGCCCGTTATTTGACGAATACCAATTACAAGTATATGGTCCTTTTTCGATTTTTAAATGTAAAGTGTCACCCTTGCAAATGATAGTATCATTTCCAATGGTAACTGGAGAACATATAACAAAAGTATCAACTGCTGAAAAGTTGGATGCGTTATTATTGTTATCAATTGACTGAACAGCCCAAAAATACTTGCCCTCATTTAAATTTAGTAAGGTTTTTTTATTTGTAAATTGCTCAGCTCCTGATAGTTGTATCAATCTTTTACCATTAGCCATCAGGGCTAAAGGAGATACAATATAATCTGGAATACCTGACTGACTAACATATAAATGATATCGAATGCCAGTGGAACCTTGTTCTAAATCCGTTGCTTTATTCCAGTGTAAACTTACTGAATTATGATTTATTAAGCTTGTCTGTATATTTATTGGAATCGATGGACTTGTATTCAATGCAGAAATTATATTTTCATACACTTTGCATAAAAGCCCACTGTATGTTTTTCCAGCAATTACCCAATCATTTTTATGGTCGTTATTTAAATCCACACCAAGCATTGCAGCATCGGTTAAAGCCAGATCTAAACTATCAACACGAACAAATTGATTATTTCCGATATTACGATACAGTATTGTTTTATAAAAGGAGGCATTATTTGTACCTGAGAAAATGATGTCTAATTTTCCATCGTTGTTGATATCACTTATACATATACTACTACTAGAAAGAGAATCGGTAAAAACACCTGCCGTTTCAATAAATATTCCTTGATGATTTGTATATAATTTACAAATTTTTTGATTGTTTTGATTTTTGCCAGTTATCACTATATCAGGCCAATTATCGTTATTCAAATCTTCAGCTAATGCAGTTCCTGTGGTAACAGCATCAATTCCTGGATTAATTACATCGAATTTAAACCCTCCATTATTTTTGAAAATATATGCCCTTTTCTGGATTTGGGTGTTTATTCCGGTAATAAATATATCCAGCAAACCGTCATAGTTATAATCAAATACAAATGCTTGCTCGGCCATTAATCCCGGTAACTGAAGTTGAGTTAGCTTGTTGAAATTTCCATTATTTTGTTCATATATACTGGTTATTAACTCATTATTATTGGTTTTACCAGATAAAAAAAGGTCTATTTTTCCATCATTATTAAAATCGGCCAGCAAAGGCACTCCGTATGCTATCTGCTCAATATTGTATGATGGAAATGCAAAAGTAGTATCACCATTATTTAAACCAATATAGGTATGACTTGCATTAGTTTCATCTGTGCCACAAACAACAAAATCAATAGTACCGTTATTATCAATATCGTTCCAGCAACTTTGGGCGTTATTTAGTGAAACATTTAGAGGATTAAAAGGAGAAAATGTAAAATTTCGATTATTCAAATAAATTCGAAAATACGATTGCAACTCACCATTACCTGATTGGACAATATCCATAAATCCATCATTATTTATATCAAAGGCTTTAAATTCTCCGCCATAGGTAGCAATTATATTATGATTTACTTTTTCAGAGAACCATTGCGAATAACCTCCAATAACATGAAACATTAGAAATAGCAACAAAAAACAAATTCTTTTAAATGTTGAAATCATAATCTTCATTTAATTGAAATCTAATTAAAGTTTTATTATCATAAAAGTTTTTACCTCATGAGCAGTGGTAACTCTTAGTCCATATATTCCCGACGATTGGGCTGAAATGTTTATATTTTCTTGATAATTATCATTTCCAGAAAGTTCTTTTCTATACACTATACGTCCATCGGTAATATTGTATATTTCAACTATAGTATTCTGTTTATCAATAAGTTTTAAATATAAATGAATATTCCCTTCGGTAGGATTTGGAAATGCCTGTAATTCAATAATATCGGACGTTTTTCCAAGAGGCATATTACCTTTTTCGAGATCTTCAGGCGAAGCATACACTACAATATTTTTTTTCACCGAATCAATGCAACTATTAAAGTAAGTAGTTAACATAATTGGATATTCCCCCGGATACTTGAAAATAATCCTTTGTCGATCGTCGCTATTTTCTATTAAAACTATACTATCAGTTGAATATGTCCATTCAATTTTATCGGGTATAGGCCATGAAACATCAATTATTTGTACCTCTTCTCCTGCAATGGCATCGTGCGATAAAAGATAATTCGTGTTTATTATTTGGGATGAATAATCGACTTTGAATTGCAGTGAATCATAACAACCTTTGTATGACATTACTTTAATGGCATAGTTACCTGCGGTATTAATCCATAATGTATCGTTCTGATGAAGCAGTTTGTTTTCGTTATACCACCAATATTGTTGCCAGTTACCGGGGTATAGCGGAACTATTTGCCCAATACAAAATTGATAAGAAGGTGCAATTCTGGTTATAGATTCTTTTGGTGGATCGGTAAGCGAAATTGTGTCAAAAATCTCACAGTTATTTTCATCTTTTACTCTTAAATAGTATGTACCTGCCGAAATATTAGTTATGCTATCACTAATTTTTTTGTTACCTATCCATTTCTTTAAATTTCCTGTTCCTCCACTATGATATGCAACAATCTTTCCATCGTTACCTCCAAAACAAGCAGGAAGTTCAAGTTTTACCGAATCGCGTTTAATTTTCGAGGGTTGTTTAACAGAAACCATGGTTTTGAAATTGCAATTGTTTCTATCCTGAACTGAAGCTGAATAGGAACCCATACACAGATTATTACGTAATGAATCTTTCAGGCCATTATCCCACTGATAAGAATATGGATAAGTTCCACCATAACCTATAATTTTTGCTCGTGCTTTACAATCACCATAGCAAGGATTTTCGTCAATAACAAGAACCGTTGCAGTTAACTTTTCTGGTTGTTTGATTTCTATATTCTTTGTGATAAAACACTGATTAGAGTCTTTAATAGTGATGGCATAGATATTGGCAATTAAATTTTCAATTGGGTTATTTTGTTTTTGATCTAACCACTTAATAACGTATGGAGGTTTACCTCCCCTTGGCTGAACAAAAATTTTCCCATTATTATACCCATAGCAAGTTGGGTTATTTATCTGATATTCGAAATCAACTGGTTCAGGTGCTGGTATAGTAATAGGTATACTTGCTGAGCAGCTGTTTCTATCGGAAACAGTAAGGGTATAGTAACCACCTGTTAGATTGTGTATTATGTTATTGTCGGTTAGCAATTTATTCAATTTAAACTGATATGGAATAGTACCTCCAGAAGCATTTATATGTATTGAGGCATTTTGTGAATACCAACATGATGGTGGATTAATTATTACCGTATCGATAATCAGAGGCGCTGGTTCATTGAGTTCAATTGTATCAAAGGTTACACATCCATTTGCATCAGTAACTTTGACCTTATATTCTCCAGCTGAAATGTTCGAAAGAATCTTTCCAATTTTCTTTTGATTCATCCATTCTATCATGTATGGAGAACGACCACCAGTAAAATCAATTTGAATAGAACCATTAGCGTTTCCGTTGCATAACGGACTATTTGTAATTAAATTAGCTATTTCAATTGGGGTTGTATCGGGCATGAAAAATGTAGTTTCGGCATTACAACCCAGGATATCAGTAACATTAACTGTATAATATAAACCAGGTTTTAAACCGGATACTTTATTTCCATGTTGTTCTATTTCAGGCCAGTAATAATCAAAGTTTCCATTTCCTCCTGAAGCTTCTACTGTAATTATTCCATCATCTCCCCCACGACAGATTGGACGAACCATTTCTTTTAATTGGATTTTTATAGCTGGTGGTTCAGGAATAGTTACATTTATTGAAGTCTGGCATTTGCTATCGGTTGAATCATAAAAGGTAAACTGATAACTTCCTGCTTTCAGGTTGCTGAAGGTCAATTTATTGTTAAACATGCCTTCCATGCCATTGTTACAGGTGTATCGGTAATTACCACTTCCTCCTGCAGCATGAATAATTATATTACCATTATTACCACCATTACAAGAAACAGGTAATTTATTAACCCCCGATACATTTAAGTTGGTCAAACTATTAAGTTGATAAGTAGTTGTAGCTCTATTGCCGGCGGAGTCGATAACCAGTACCGAATAATTTCCTGCACGTAAATTTTTTAATTCGTATCCTCCAGTTTGATATTGCTGATTGTTAAATGCCCAAACAATTGAATCGACAGGTGAAGGAGAATTAACGGTAATGCGTAAATAACCATTCGAGGCTGCTTCGCAAACTGGCAATTTTACTGAATCAAATAATATGGATATTCGATTCGTCTCCTGAATTATAAATGAATACTTCTCAGAATGTTTTCCTTTGTTATCAATAACCTGAACAAAATATTTTCCAGCTGCTAAATTATTTAGAACTGGCAATTGGCTAGTTTTAATAGTTTTATCAGGGAAAGTCCACAAATAAGTATTATTGCCATTACCACATGAGACAAACAACAGAGCCTTGCCATTTTTTGCTCCTCCAGTTGAGGCATCGAGTACATTTACGGAATCAATTTTTGGTGCAGCATAACTCACACTTACTGAATCGACATATATACACCCATTTTTGTTTTTAAAAAATAAACGATGTACACTTGTATCAACTTGTAAAATGGATGAATCAAGATTAAACCAATGAATGCTATCGTAACTAAAAAATTTTATATCGTTATCACTAAATGAATAATAGGCATAAATAGGTTCAGAATTATTACATGATTCGGTCTGATATAGTAGATCAGCGGTAAAAGGAACTGGATTGTTTATTAAAATATTTTCTTCTGAAGTACAGCCAACCGAATCGCTGATTAGTACTCTATAATTACCTGCCTCTATATTCACCAGCTCATAGTTATTACTAATTTCATGACCATTTTGATTGAACCATTTTATTTTCCAGCTATTAAAGCTACCTTTACCGCCTGATAAACCTTCAAGCCTGATATAGGCATCATTACCATTCATACACGACGGTGCTTTTGAATAGACACTATACTTAATTCTTTTAATTTTTGGTAGAAAAATTGTATCGGTAATGGTACAAACAGGCTGATCGGATTTATAATTTTTATCGCGTAAACTAATAATGTATGGTATAGCGTTATCGGTATTGTAAAAGTTCCAATTTAATTGGCTTAAGGTAATTGATTGAGTCGTATCAGCTGGGTCGTCATTAAAATCTCTTCTCACATTATCGTAGTTCCATGAAAATTTGTAGCCACCAACTCCTCCAGTAGCGCTTAGTTTTAGTTGTGCCGAATAATCGTTAAAACATCTATTTGAAATAATTGAGTCAATTAAAATGGCCATTTTCGAAGGTTGCTTAAGTTCAAATGTATTTGAATCGGTACAACCCAAAATATCGGTTACCATAAAACCATAATAGCCGGCTTGCAATTGATTTATAACTAATGTATCAATGTTTAACCCTTTTTTTATTATATCGCCAGTTTGTTGGTTCTTATCAATTTTCCATAGGGTAAAATTATATTTTGAATTATATGAAGGATTGTTGATAATATGGGAAGTTAAGGTTATTTGTCCATCGTTGCCACCAAAGCACGAAGGTTCAGTATAAGAAGCAATGGTTACTCTAATGGTATCGAGATTTCTGATATCAATTTCTGGACTTTCTACTCTGCATTGATTTGCATCTTCAACAATCAAATTATATTCATTTCCCTTCAGGTTGTCAAATACAACAGTTGTGCTACTTTGTATGATAGTATCGAATGGTGCAAAACCATTTAATAATTTGGTACTCAAAATATACTTTATATTACCTTGCGATAACACACCTCCATTAGTTTGAACTGTAATTTTCCCATCCGAATTATAATAACATGTTACCGTATCGGCTATTATGGAAGAAATTTTTAAACTATCTGGTTCATTAAGGGTAAAATGAAGAGTATCAAAACAGTTATTGTTATCTTTTATAAATATTGAATAAGTACCAGATTTAAGACTTCTTTGAAATATGGTATCAAAATTTAATGAGTTTGTATCCCAATTACAAAAATATGGGAAAACACCACCAATTGGTTTAATATTGACAAGTGTATTTAGGTTTTTACACCTTATGGTATAACCATTATAAGGCGGTGACTGAACAAACTTATTAGAAAATTCGTTGTAATAATAAATATCTCCTGTAAATAAAGTTGGTTCGTGCAAAATAACTGTTCTTGAATAGCTACATTGGTTTGCATCAATGATTTTTATAGTATATGAATTGGCAGGCAAATCATTAATTGTCAGTTCTTTACTTGTTAGTAGAGAATCATTGACCGTGGTATTTGAAACAGTAATATAATATGGGGCAACTCCTCCTGAAGGGGTAATCGTTAATCTTCCGTCACTTCCATTTTTGCAACGAATGGCATATCCATGATAGTTAGAGGTATCAATCATTACGCTTAAAGGTTCAGGACGTTTGGTTAGCGTTATGGTTGTGTCTACCCTACAAAAATTACTGTCGGTCATATGAAAAACATATGCAGTATCTAACCAGAGACCCTCGAATGATATACTGTATAATGATGTGTCGTTATTATTCCATATCCGTAGTCCTCCTGTTCCGCCCCGGGGATTGAAAATTACTTTTGCCTGATTAACATCGTCATAACAGGGAATTGAATATCCATGAAATGGGGTAACATTGGCATTAAAGTACATTTTTGGGGGTCTGGAAATAAAGGTATTAAAAGTATTGTTGCAGCCAATGGAATCGCGTATTTTAATGTAATACCTGCCTTCATTGAGATCATTAATATTAATTGAATTATTTAAAACAGACCAATTATCGAACGAATTCGTGTCGGTCGAATAACTGAATTGAAACCCGGTATTATTTTCTCCAGCCACATTACTTATGCTAATGGAACCAGTATTATAATCGTAAAAACATTTTAAGGGCCTTGCTAAAACATTGGCACTAATTGGTTCTTTATTGGGTATAACAACAGTGGTATCAGTAGTAATACAATTCTTACTATCTTTAGCTTTTAACCTGTGGTTTCCGGCTGTTAGCTGACTGAATTTTCCAATATTTGCATCAACAAGAATGCTGTCATTTAAAATGAATTTTGAATAGTTGTTTTTGTTCTGCAACAGAATAACACCATCAGTTTCGTTATGACACGAAACCGGTGTAATACTTATTCCAGCTTCAAATTTGGGTACAGGAGGATCTTCAATTTCTACCTGATTGGTAGTGCCAGCGCAGGTTTTAAAGTAAGGTGTTATTTGATATTTGCCGGCTTTTAGGTTTTCTATTTTACTGTTAGTTCCATTCAATCTTATTGTATCGGTCCAATTAATATTAGTGTTTTTGATAAAAAAACGATCTACCTTATTAATATTATAAATAATGCTTAAAATGGCATTTGAGTCTCCTGCGCATATTGGTGAAGTGGTTGAAAATGAATCAATTTGGGGTGGTTCATAATGTAAGGTTTCGAGAATAGTATCGGAGTTACAGCCATTTTGATCGATGTAATAGAATTTATAACTGCCTGCGTCGAGATTATTAATGGTATTTGAAGAAGTAATTAAATCTGCTTCTAAACAATGAAATTCTTTATAATTATTATTCTTTAAAATAACACCTCCTTTTTCTGTTGAACATATGGGATTAATTACTGAAACATGAATAGGAGCAGGTTTGGGATAGGTATTGATGGTGATTGGTGAAAATTCTTTATAACATAATGAATCACAAACTTGTATCTTATAATTACCCTTATTCAGATTATTAATAACTATATTTTCAGGTTTACTGAAATCAGAAATTGTAAAGATTATTTCTCTAATATATAATTCTTTATTTCTTGAATACGAAAATACATATTGAGAGGCAATTGGATTCGTTATCTTTAAATTATAAGTGTTTTCATATTGTGTAATGACTTTAGTTATACCATTAAAGTATTCAACAGTAATATCTGTGGAGTATGGATTAGTAGTTCCGCCAAGTTTAAATTCAATTAATGAAACATTATCTGGTACAAAAATAGTATCCCTATAAAAATCGTTAGAATTATTTATTCCAAAAAGTGGATTTAATTTAGTTTCGTGAATATTTACTTTATATTTTGGTTTCCCCCCAACAACTTCTAACGATATTTTCCCGGTAACCTGTGGTAATGGGCAGGAATTGGTCGTAGAAATATTGGAAATGGACATGGGAGTGTATGGGGGAGGATTGATTGTAAAACTTTCATTATATGGGTCGCCATCAAAAAAATTAATTTGTAATTTGTATGTTCCTGGACTTAGATTTCTAGTTATATTAATCCGTGATAAAGTATCTACAATTACTCCTCTACTATTAAAAATATTAATAGATTTAATAGATTTAATTGATACGCTAAATCCAGAACTATACTTCACAGAGGTAATTTTTATTGAACCTTCATTATTGCATAAAGCATGTGTGATTTGTTTATCTACTACTACAGAATCAGACAATTGAACAATATATCCACCTACAGGAATTTCTGATACCCCTACATCAGATCCACTTATGTAAAAAAAACATTTTAAAAGAAATTTCTTTCCAATATCATTTGAACTACTTGGAGTAATTTTAAAAGAAAATGTATTCTTATTTGTAGAAAGTGAATCTTTTATTATGCTAGAAGTATCTGGATAAATTTTAATTATAAAAATAACATTTGATGAATTATTATATGGAGTTGGTATGTTATAATTAATATTTTCAAAGCTCAATATTGATGATGGTTTAACGATAGAAGCTGTAGTAGAATTATATAAAATATTATTTATTTTAAGACTTGGTAAATTTTTTGCTAAACGTACATAATTATTATTATCTTTTCTATAATATAAATCTCGAATAACACTATCTTTATTAATATATAAATCAATCATATTATTTCCTATTCTTTTTGATATAATTTTGGGGAAAAGAATGTATTTCTTATTAATATTTTCGCCATTAAACGTATCTAATTCTGAATCATCTTCGAAAGTAATTTTATAGACATTCTTGAAAACAACCTGCCAAGAATAATCTTGGGATGATGCTTCAATGACATTTAATAATAAAGTCAGCAGGATTAATTTGAGTTTAACAGGAGTTTCAATATTACATTTATTAAAAATTAACATATTCATATATAATTTATATTTTAAAACTGTACAATTACTTTATTGTGTCCAACTAATTTTACCTGCCTGCTTATAATCTCATATTCATAAGTTTTACCGGGAACTAAATTTTTATCGCTGTATTGTTTTACATCTTGTCTAAAGGTTAGAAGTCGCCGATGGTTTTCATTATTTTCGGAACGTATTAGTGTATATTGCGCTCCTGCTGGCAACGAATCCCAGTTTAATGTTACTGTTTTTCGTTCTACATCTTTTATTGCATATAAATTTGGATTAACCTCCAATTTAGCATGGGGTTCGGTAATTATGATTTTAAGTTCTTGCCATGCATAGGATTCATTTCCAGCGCTATCAATTGCAATGATTCGGTATGTATTGTAACAAGGTGCCAGATAACAGGTGTCGGTAAACAGAGTATCAGCAGGTTGTAATACGGCACATGCTGTCCATAGACTATCGTTGCCCATTTTTCGGTATGTCACATATCTTTTCACATCATTACTGCTGCTGGGAGCAAAACGAACACTTGCCACTCCATTACTAATCTGGTAACCATATAATGCAGGAGGTTGCGGAGAAACTTTATCGGGTTTTCTCAATGTCAATATGGCCGAAAAATCCGACGGATTAAAGTATTTGTCCAGTGCTTTAATTTTGTAACAAATGGTTGAGGTAAGGTTCATGATGTTTATGCTATCAACAAAAACCGTATCGGAAATGATGTCGGATGAAACTTGAATAAACTCTTCGTTCGAATAGTTTGCTCTGTAAACCATATATCCTGCCAGATCGGATTCGGTATTATTTGACCATGTAATAAATACCCGCCCTAAAGTATCAATAGAACCTTGTAGATTAATTGGAGGCAATGGAGGAATGCTGTCTTCGAGCATCACCAGATAGGGCAATGAAGCATATTTCTGCTCCTGACTATCAATAGCCACAACCTGATAATAGTTTGTCGTAGCAGGGGACTGATCAATAAATACACTGTCGTATGCCGAAATAGGTCTGTCAGATTTCAGGGGTAAAATATTTTCACGAGAATTACCTCTATAAATCTCAAATCTTTTTGTCTGTGAACGATAAATTGCCGGGTAGTCCCATTTCAATAGAATGGTTTGATTAACCACTTTTGCATAACTTATTGAAGGTAATGGCAACTCATCATTTTGAGCAATTACCGATAATGTATCGGAGGGTGGACTAATTTCCTCGAATAATGTTACGCCCCTGATCCGATAATAAAATTTTTTATTTTTAACGGGTATAGAATCAATTCGTTGATAATATAATTGGTTGCCCAATTCTTCAGAAGTGCTTATATATGGATTAGAATTAACAACCTCAAAATGCACTCCATCAGACGATCGTTCAACGATATAATACAGGTAAGTTTGTTCAAAGTGAAGCCGGTCCCATTTAATAATTGCTTTTGAACCTTCGGCTTCTACAGAAATAAGAATAGGTTTGGGTAATGGTTGGGCATAAAATGAGCCTGTATAAATAAAACCGGTGTCGATTTTTTCAATGGTATCGGGCACCAGCGAAATAATACGATATAAATACCTTTCATCGGGTCGAACATTGGTGTCGCATAAAAATAAACCAGCAGCTTTTGCAGCTACCAGTGATATGCCTGAAGCCAACAAACAAAAACTAAAACGATTTTGCAGTTCATCGGCTTTATTTAATAATTGACGACTCAAATGGCTGGCCTCGACCTCAAAACTTTCTCCATAAATTGATTGGGCAACAATAGCCAGATAATTATTGGTATCGATGACATTTACAAATGATTGTTTATTCCATGGTAATATTTTATCGCTCAAAACTCGGTGAGTCGACATAGGGTCTTGAATAAGATTGTCATTTTGATAAATGGTATATCTTTCAATTCGATATCCATATTGATTCAAATAATACCAGGCAATAGCAGAAGGAGGAGACCAACGCAATAATATTTTATTGGGGAATGCACGAGCGACCACATGTATTTTATTTTCCTGTCCATACGACCCCAATATGTGAAAGAATGTCAGAATTATAGTGATAACAATATGTTTAATCGTTTTATTCATTGCAATAAATTAAAATGGATTATAGATATTTATTTGAAACTCCGATGCTACCTGATTTTTGCCCGGTAATATATATTTTACCCTAACCGGATAATAATCTTTATAATAAAATACAAATTTTCCACTTAACACGCGTTTCATTGGTTCGGTAAAGTTTCCAAAATAATAATTCACTATCTTATTCAATAAATCCCAATAGTTATATTCTATATAATTAGCCAGATCGTAAATTACACCCTTGTATCCTGCCATAGAAAAATCGAACACGCCATTATTTATACTTGTTTGATCGAGCAATATGTCAATATTGGTTTGTGACAGAAATACAGCTTTTTTGGGCGGTACACCATATTTAGTGTTACTAAAGGTAAGGCGTGGTGTTATGGGATAATCTTGATAACAAATAGGATACACGGCATCATTATACCATGCATTGTTATCTAAATTGGCTTCGAATTGAATCAATGGCTGAATATTTTCATTTCCTAAATATTCATATTTATCAAATCCTTCAGCAATGTCGAATCGAGAATAAAGGTATGCAACATTTACTCTAATACCAATAAAATAACATCGTTTATTATGCAATTCCTGAAATTTTGCCTGTAATGAATTGTATTTACTGGTTCTAAAAAACATTTGATAAATTACCTTATCCTTTGATTGTTTAATAGAGCCGCTGGCATTGCGTGTAGTGAGTTCAACATCGGCATTTGCTAAATCTTCTACTTTTTTCGTTTCTTTTACAACATTTTCATCAATACTACTTGAAGCATTCGTTGGTCTTTTAACAATCTCGAATTTAATTATTTTTTCGTTGGCAAGTTGACCGGGAATTGTAAATGTAATTTCGTTGGCATTATAATTATATGAAATATTGCATTCTAATTTACGCTGGCTCGACACATCGGTGAAAATACCTTTATAAACAAATGCAGATGAATTTTCGAATAAATAATCGTATCCCTGATATAATTTAATATAGCCATTAGAAGAAATATTTTTGTAATAATTTAATTGATTGATTAACGGATAGCTATATTCAACCGAACGTTGATCGATGTAATCAGGAGCCTTGCCAGTAGTAAAAGATGTCTCAACATTTTCAGAGAGTAATTTTCCGTCTTCGTAAACTAAATTCCATGTGTTATTTTTTAATTCTTCAAAAACAACCGAAACTTTCAACTTTAAGTTTTTTTCACCGGGTAAAAGATCGGTAGGGGTAAGCACCACAGTTTTATAATCATTACTCCATTTGCTTTGTGCATCAATTTTTCTTCCTGATTCATAAATCGAGAATTCACTTAATCGGATTCTGTAGGTATGTTTTACGTTATTGATATCGACCATTTGAAATTCATTATTAATAGGATAGTTAAACACCACCTGAGGTGTTGTAAATGTATTTACGTCGGTCGATTTATCGTCGGGGGTAACTTTAGCAATAACATTTACGTTGTTAAGCGGATTTCCTCCCTGAATTTCGCATTTTTCACCCAGTGTAAATTCAAAATTAAAACTACCTTTTACTAATCCATCGAGTACGTTAAAATAGCCACCTACAGCTCCTTGCAAAAATATGGGGTTAGGCATTTGACCCTGTAAGATGGCAGCCATTCCGCCTTCTGCAATACTAACCTTTTTTTCGATGGTAAATATTTTTACACGAACACCAATGGTTCCCTGTAAATAAGCATAAGCCTGACCGTTGGCATACCAGCCGTTAATTCCAATCAGCGAACTGCTGCCGGCACAATGTGTATTTCCATAGTTTTTTAATGCTAAATCGAAACCCACTCCTGCATTCAGGTTTCCATAAAAAATCATAAAACTAATATCACCTGTGCTCATTTGCAAGCGTGATCCGAATGCAATACCGCTACAATCTTTAATGTTATTTAACTCATCCATGTAGGTTGAATATCTTGGATTCTTTAAAATTGCTGTTACCTCAGATGGTGGAGGAGGGCTTTCAAGAATACGCGTACCCATCATAAAATAGCTTCTGGATTGTAGAATGCCCATCATCTTTAATCCAACAGGGCTGTTGGGTTTTCCAATGTATATATACCAGTCGTTAGTTGAGAAATACATTTCAGCCTCACCGGCTAAATTACCTTCATTAACACCAGTAATTAAACCCGCAACATTAACATATACTTTTAAATTACCATAAAGGCAGTTATTAGATAAATCGTACATAATATTAACAGAAGCCTTCACTGAACCGCGAACGTTATTATCGGCAGGTAAGGTCTTTCCGCCTGCTACCGCTAAAGCATTGCTTTTAATATTATCGTTACCAATATTAACCTCAGGAGTAATAAAATATCCATATCCATTAAATGCTATATACTTTACCCCGAAACGATTGTTAAATGCAATTTCAAGTGTTACATCGCCATTAAATACCTTGTTCGATGGATCTGTTCCAATAAAAACGGTGGCTTTCATTCCAAGAAACACCGAATCGGTTGGTATATAGTTTATTCCCGATGAAGTTGTACCCAATATTATTCCAGAATTATTTTTATTATTATTCTGCCCTGGTAACGAGGGCTTGAATGTTAGTACATTCTGTTTCATGTGGTAAAAAGCACCTCCACCAATACCATAAATTGAAACACCTGGTAAAATAGGTGCACCTGGATTCAATACAGCTAAAACATCAAAAAACCAATACTTTAAATTATTTACTTTTCCAAATATGGCGTTAGCATTTAAGGTTATACCATCTGAACCGATTTTTAATGATGTAGTGAGGTTACCCTGAAACCCTTTACCATAAATTGGATCATTTTTAAAGAATAGCAGATTGCCCTCGAAGCTAAAGGTACTGATGGTAGCATGAATACTCATCATGCCTATTTCAACTCCCGCAAATTTCCAATAATCGCTATTATTGGCTGTAATATGTTCACTTTTAATCTTAATATTACCTCCTGCCCCAATTCCGCCTTCGTTTTGTCCTAAAATATTTACTCGTAAATCGACTCCCAGAATGGCCTCGTTTTCATTAAAGCTTACCATTAAATTATCGATCTGTAATGGGAAATTTGCCATTTTTTGTTGAGCCTTTTCAGACCCTAATGAGAATAAACCACTTTTTATATAGGGCGAAACGGTTTGAAGCTCAAGGCCCTCAAATTTAATTTGTGCTAACGATAAATTGGATTCGCTGTTATTTGATTTTTGGTTGTCGTTTAAACTGGCACTAATCGTTAGTGTTCCATTTAATCTAGCATGTGGCAGGAAATTTCCATTTTTAACTTCAATTACAACAGTCGAGTTAGGATCCAGTGTCATATCGGCAGCCCATAAATTAAAGCTTTGCCGGCTACGGGTTGTTACCGAAAATAAATAATTGCCATCAACACCTATACATGCCGTATAGTTTAAAGCAGAATCAAGCATGGGTATTTTTAATTTACCCTTAAATGATGCACCTGTCAACGAATTCAACTCCAGTGCCATTTCAAACCGCTCGACTGAAAAATCCCAACCATTCATATTACCTTCCTGTAAATCGAGCAATCGATCTATCCCTATAAATCCACTCAGTCCTAAATCGTCGATGAATAAATTACTGGCATAAATAGAAGTTCTTCCTTTATTTCCAGATTTTTTCGAAAATTCAGGCGGAAAACGCAAAATAAAATCCTTAATAAATAATCCTTGCCATAGGTTTAAATTATTGGATGAAAAATATCCTTGATAGGCTTTAGGTAGATTTAAACCTGTCGGATTTATATAATCACTTAAATCGAGTGTTAAACTCTGGGCTTCAAATCCAAAACCAGGTAATGATTTAAGTTGAAAGGGAGGCAGGCTTATAGTAACCAGCATATTATGCCAGTCCTCAACCTCAACAGAAAAACTTGTAGTTACTTTATTTCCGGTTTGTACACCTGTTTGCGGATTTTCTTGTACAAAGATTTCAGACGATAATTCTACATCGGCACTTATTGCCATACGTTTAAATCCTTCGCATCCCATTAATACATAACTCCCATTTTCTCCCCCTTTAATGGTAATGGATATATTATTCCCTAAACTAAAAGTATGCGATTTGATTAGAGTTAACTTAATATCGCCTGCAAAGCCACCATCGTTTGTAATGGGAATTTTATTTGCAGCAAAACCCAATGTATCGCCCGATTGAGGAATTACAAACAACATGTATGCACTTAACAAAGCTCCTGAAGCATTTACTTCGTCTGTCGATAAAAGTATGGCATAACCAATATCTTTGCCCTCACTTATTAAACCAACAGGATAAACGATTTCATTTAAATTATTTAATTTTGAAACAAAACGTTGCTCTTTTTGAACTATTTCTGAAATAGTAACGGCTCTGGAAAATTCTTTTTCGTCAGTTGACTGACCATAACTTTTTAAAAATAAAATACAGAATAGAAAAACTAGTAGCTTTATTTTCATGCTTTCGGGTTTTACATTTGATTTTATTAAACCATACAATTTGTTTATTTAAATTCGTTCTACTTTTTATCATTTTTGAAAAGACAAGTTAAAATCCAAAAATGAAAAAGTCAATAGGTGAAGAAAATTTTTTGAAAAAAATCATTTAATCCGCATTCTTTTAATAAATTAATTATCTATTTATCAATATATTATGAGATTTTTAAAAATTTTCCATAAAAAAATACTATTCATCGAGTTTGTGGATGCAAATTTTTTATAACTTGCCTCAAACTATTGATTAATATGAATATTGATCGTTTTATCAAAGTGGTTATTTTATTCATGATTCTGTTTAACACAGGACTGAAAAATAATTTATTGGCTCAGACATCGTCAATCGATAAGCAATTAGATACTTATCTGCAATCGATAAGAGATAAGAAATATCAGCCATTTCCAAAGGAAGCCATACTGCCGGTCAATCACCCTCGGATTATTCGGTGGGGCATTAGTATTATGCATGATTCAATAGATGAGG
>FQKF010000816.1_pt1 | contig 22372 bp, 20 predicted proteins | sample 1504521 | NCBI WGS metagenome assembly FQKF01 (sample SAMEA4475357, study PRJEB15587) | soil metagenome | biome: Soil; feature: Field | place: India | collected 2015-03-11 | depth 0 m
GATAGAATAGAGGTTTCCTAAACCTTTGATACAGGTTCGATTCCTGTCGGGGCCACTCCGAATACACAGCCATTACCGATGCGCATGTCGGTAAGGACTGTGTGTAAAAAGGCAACAAAAAAGCTTCGGGCTTATTGGCCGCCTTTTGCTGCCGGGCGCTCTTTGCTGCGCACTTCGCCGGTGATTTCTAAGTGCGTTTCGGCCGGCGTGGTGTTGGCCGTAACGGTTACGTGCTTGGTCTGGCGGCCGGGCTTGCCTTTAGTGTCGAACTCGACGGCAATTTCACCTTTACCCCCTGGCGGGATAGGCTGCTTGGGCCATACGGGCACCGTGCAACCGCACGAGCCTTTAGCGTTGGAAATGATGAGCGGCTCGTTGCCTGTGTTGGTGAACTTATAGACATACTTGACGATAGTACCCTCATCGGCCACGCCAAAGTCATAGACCGCCTGGTCGTATTTGATGGTCGTCGTAGGTACATTCGGCGGCGGCGTGGCAGCTTCGTTCGTACCCGGAATATTGCCCGTGCTAAAAGGCGAAGGTGCCTGTGGAGTGCTGGCCTCGGCAGCCTCGCGGATTTTTTCAGCCTCCGATTTGCCAAACCAGGCGCTAAAACCACCCGTCGCAAGATTGACCACTAACAAGGTAGCCACCAGGACCAATAGGCCCAGCTGGATTTTTTTGCTTTTGTCCATATCGCAGCAGTATTTTTTGTGAAAAAAGCGTGTTACGCGCCACAAAGGTAAGCAGCAGCACGTGCAGACATCTTGCACCGAAGCGTTTCGTTTGCAAATAGTTAACGCAGCCGACGTTTCGGCAAACTTGCCCTAATTTAGCGCCTGCAAGCAAGCGCGCTCGCTCATTATGTCTTCTTTTCTTCGCAAAGCGTTAAGCCTCTTCGTTGTCTTGGACGAGCCGGCTCCCAAAGCCGAAAGCCCGCAGAACACCCCAGCCCACCGGGCAGTGGCCTCGTCTTCGGCAAGCCCGGCTTTACCCACGCTATCGGCGGCAGACATAGAACGCTACGAACGTCATTTCGAGCAGCTGTTTGAAAAAGCCAACCTGCCCGGGCCGGACTACTTTGAATTCTGGCGCACCATGGAGGCCCTCGAAGCCCACATTCCCGACGAAGAGGCCCGCGTGAGAGCGGCCTTCGCCTCGCTACAGGTGCAGGGCTTAGACAAGGCCAAACTCCTCAACACTGCCGCTCAATACCGCGAGGTAGTGCTGCGCGATAAAGCCAATTTTGAAACCGCCGTACAAAGCAAGGCCGAAGCAGAAATTGCCGGACGCCAGAAAGAATGGCAAACCCTGAAGCAGCAAAATGAAGAGCGCCAACGTCAGATAGCCCAACTGCAACAGGAGATAGCCGACGCCGAAAAGCGCATGGAACAACTCCAGCGCGAGGTCGAACAGGAAAAAAGCAAAATCGAACAGGTACACCGCGGCTATTTAGCCGCCTGCGATGCCATGATTGGCAAGATTAACGCGGACATCCAACGCCTCGAGCACATATTGTAAACCTATCCGTTCACCTTTTTTATTCCAGTTAACATGATGCAAAAATCGCTTCTGCCCGCCCTGCTTCTTTTTGCGGCTTCGCTGTTCTTCGTTCAGTGTGGTAAGGACAATCCCCAGCCTGACACCTCCGACGTATGGGTAGTAACTAAGTTTGTGGACATTAAGCCGAGCACTGATGCCACCTACGACGACGACACCCCGCGCTTCAACGGCTATTCTTTCGAGTTCAAAAGCGGAGACCTACTCGTCGTACGCCGGCCCGACGGCACTCTGAAAGAGGGCAAATGGCGCCTGCACACCAACGATACCAAACTCGCCATTGGCATGGAAAACCCGCCGGCCCTGCTGGATGAGCTTGTGGGCAACTGGGATGTAGAACTGCATTCTGCCACCTCCATCAAATTGGTCAACCCGAACGCTCCGGCACCAGGCTCTGTGATAGACTTCGGCAAGCAGGCCGTTCGTATCGAATTTGCGAAGCAATAAACGCCACCCGACAGCGGCACAAAACACACAAAAAGGGCGCACCCCCTCCGGTGGCGCGCCCTTTTTGTGTGTTTTGAAAACGGCCCAGCGTCAGGCGCCCAAGTACGTGCGAAGGAGTTTGCTGCGGCTGGTAGCGCGCAACTTGTTGATAGCCTTGTCTTTGATCTGACGCACCCGCTCGCGCGTGAGGCCGAAGCGGTCGCCAATGTCTTCCAGCGATAGAGGATGGTCCACTCCGATACCGAAGTACAATTTGATGACGTCGGCCTGACGGTCGGTCAGCGTGCTTAGCGAGCGCTCGATCTCACGGCGCAACGAGTCCATATACTCCAAGTGCTGGTCGGTGCCAGGCATGTCTTTGTTCTCGAGCACATCCAGCAGCGAGTTGTCCTCGCCCTCTACAAACGGAGCATCCATCGAAACGTGGCGGGCAGCCACACCCAGTGTGGTTTCTACTTCTTCAGGAGTGATTTCCAGCAATTCAGCCAGCTCTTCTGCACTGGGTTCGCGTTCGTAAGTCTGCTCCAGTTCTGAGAAAGCTTTGTTAATCTTGTTCAGCGAACCGACCTTATTCAGCGGCAGACGCACAATACGGCTTTGCTCGGCTAAGGCCTGCAAGATGGATTGGCGAATCCACCACACGGCGTAAGAAATGAACTTAAAGCCACGCGTCTCGTCGAAACGTTGGGCGGCTTTTATCAGCCCTAAGTTGCCCTCGTTGATGAGGTCGGACAGGCTAAGGCCCTGGTTCTGGTATTGTTTGGCCACCGAAACTACAAAGCGCAGGTTGGCCTTGGTCAATTTCTCCAAGGCGGCCTGGTCGCCCTGCTTGATGCGCTTAGCCAGTTCTACCTCTTCTTCCGGCGTCAGCAGGTCCACCTTGCCAATTTCCTGTAGGTATTTTTCTAAAGACTGGCTTTCGCGGTTCGTAATGGACTTTGTAATCTTGAGCTGCCTCATGGCGCGACGTGTCTATTGTTTTTTAGCCCGCAAAGGTACAGCTTCCGAGCGGGCGGTGTCAAGATGTTTTGAGGGAAGAGTCGTTTTTTCGGATTTTCAGATGCCAACAACAATATAAACGCCCGAAAGAGCAATTTGGTTCTGTCGCTCTGGGCCATTCATAGCCCTCAGAGCGCCCACTAATACGCGACTCGTCGCCAGAGGTAACAGGCGTTTTCAGCGCACGAGCAGTTTTTGCGTCAGCACCTGATGCAACGTTCGCACCGTCACCCAGTAGGTGCCGGCAGGAAGCCGGTCGGCGTGGAGGAAGAGATTTTTCTCGCCGGCAGGCAGCTCGCCCTCAAACAGCGTTTGTACTGTCTGACCCACAGCATTCCGGACGCTTACCATCGCAAAGGTGGGCTGCTCGGCATACATCGGCACGACGGTAATGGCCGAGGCCGGGTTGGGATAAATGCGCAACAACGACACTGCCGGCGGCTCGGGCCGGACACTGACGCTCTCGTCCTTGACGCAGAATTTCCAGTAGCCCTTGGGCGCGGGTAAGGGACGCGTCAGACGCTTGCCGTTTTTGGCTATGGCTTCCAAATAGTAGTAAACCGTCGTACCGTCGGGCTGCCGCGGGATAAGCCCTCGATGCGTCCAGATGGTGTCATCGGGTAAGTGGGGCGGCAAGGGCACGCACGTCCATGGACCGTCGGGGTCGGTAGCATAGCAGACGTTGAGCACGTCAATGCCACTACTGTGATGGGCACTGGCCCAGATCACGTAACCCACGGTGGAAGGGCTGTTAACCACACAGGAGAACGGCTGGTGCAGGATGAGCAACGGATCAGACACACCTATCTCTTTAGTGATGCAGTGGATGGCACCCAATGCAGAAATCATCTGATTGCTGTTGACCCCTACGATGTTGTAGCCTGGCAGCGCTTCTTCCCAAATGCGTTGGGCGGTGGTGTCGTAGCGTGCCTCGTAAAAGGGCACGATGACCGTTCGGTTGACGAATACGGCATTCGTGTAGGTGCGATAATGCCCGCCTTGACTCGGATACAGACCATTTTGGGGCGGCATTGGGATGCGTATCACCTTAAACGGTGTGCCGAAACACGTCTTGAAATGGCTGAGCACGTACTGTAGGTTGGCTTCGATTTGCGGCCCATCGGAGATGCCCTCAGGATACTGCCCTACCAGCAGCGTCTCCTCGTCCAAGAGCTTCATATGCATATCAATGTGGTGGATACCGTCGTAAGGCAGCACGTCCATCTTGACATAGTAGCGCAGACCATGGTACTCGCGCATAATGTGGTCAATGTCGGCTTCCGTTTTTGCGGACACACCAAAGGAATTGGCTGGGCCATTTTCACGCAGAATCAACTTTGAGGAAAAGCCTGTGCCCAAGCCGTCAGACATAAAATTGCCACCAGTGTGCACTAAGTCATTTGGCGCCTGCGTAATACTATATATGGGCACTTGAAGATACTGCGCGATGGCTTTCGGCAAAGCATCGTCGAGCGGGCGCGGGCGATTGTAAATCCAGTCTATGAGGCACAAGGAGTCTTGCTCGCCCACATAGACTGTATTCGGCCCATAGTCGCGCACCCAGACGGAATTACTGGGCACCACTATAAACTGGACGTTATGGTCTACGTTGACTCCACGATTGACCAGAAAATTCCGGGCATTTATTAAAGCGGTGCTGTCCGGAGCAGTGATGAGCACCAAGCATTCCTTTTGGGCTGCGGCCACAATTTCCGTCAGGATGGGCCAATAGGCTCTCCAGGTGATGAGCAGAGCCTGGAGCTCTTCCCATTCAGCCATCGTGCGTACCCGCCCTGGCGGCGGTGAAGCCTGCTCTTCCGCTCCGCCAGGCGCTGGGCGATAGGACCTCAGCAAGACCTTTTCCTCTTCCGTAGGGTATCGGGGCAATTCTCCACCCGACTGGCAAAGACCCGCTGACCCGAGAAGCAACAAAAAGCTCAAGAGGCAAGAGAGTTGGTAATAGTGACGCATGGTCGGTGTTGTATGTGGTGAAAAAGACGGGCGCTTGCTCTGCACGGGAACCGAAGACCTGCCCCGAAGAAACGCATTGTCTAGCGCAGCAAAAATAGGGTACCCTCCGCCACCCAATCGCCGACAGAGCCGCTATTTCGCGACAAAACCGCAAAAAGCCGAACCTCCGTCCCAACTGGCAAACTCCTTGTGGGAATGCCTCAAGCGCTTTCCGCCGTTTGCCCTCGTTGGGCTAACCGCCCTACTGTCAGGCCCTGCACTAAGATGCTGAAGGCCACCACCATGTACGTCAGCGTCAGCCACATTTCGCGCCCCAGTTCGGGCGTCAGTTTGAGCGCAAGCGCAACAGAGATGCCCCCGCGCAAGCCGCCCCACGTCAGCACCAATATCGTGTGTGAAGTGATGGCCCCGCGCAGTCGAATAATCTGTGCCGGCAGCCATACCGAAGCGTAGCGCGAAGCTAACCCCAGCGCAATGACAATGAGCCCCAGCGCAAACCACGACGGCTCAAAGGACAGCACCACCAACTCTAAGCCAATGAGCACAAACAAGATAGCGTTGAGTGTCTCGTCAATGAGTTCCCAGAACTTATCGATGTACTCTGCCGTCTCCTCCGACATAGCCAAGCGCTTGCCGTGGTTGCCGATGAGCAGACCCGCAATCACGACCGCCAGCGGCCCCGACACATGAAACCGGTGTGCAGCCAGATAGCTGCCCATGACCACACCCAACGTCAGCAGCACTTCCACCTTGTAGTTGTCGATGTTGCGCATCAGGTAGAAGCCTGTGAAGCCCGCCGCAAAACCTAGCAGCACACCGCCTCCTGCCTCTTGCACAAAGAGAAGCGCCACATTTGTCCACGCCATCGCCTCCGGATGCAGCGCTACCTTGAGGATAGAAAGAAACACCACCACGCCTACGCCGTCGTTGAACAGCGACTCGCCGGCAATCTTCATTTCTATCGACTTACTCACCCCAGCCGCCTTCAGAATGCTTAGCACCGCTATCGGGTCAGTCGGCGAAATGAGCGCCCCAAACAGCAGGCAGTGCAGGTAAGGCGTAGGCAGGCCAAATACCCGAAGCAGCCAGAACACTCCCGTGCCCACCAGAAAGGTATTGATGACCACGCTCAGCGTGGAAAACAACACTACCGGCAGCCGCACCTTCCTCAACTCGTCTAAATGGATGTGAATGGCGCCGGCAAAAAGCATGAAGCCCAGCATCACCTCCAGCAGCAGGTCGGCAAAATCAATCTCGTTAACCAGCTCCACCAACTCCTGAAGTAATGGCGGGTAAATGCGCCCCGCCCCAATGAGCACTAACGACAGCAATAAACTTGTCAGCATCAACCCAATCGCCGGCGGCAGCCGAATATAGCGATGGTTGAGGTAAGCAAATAAGGCCGAAAGAACGACTAAAAGCGCTAATAAATCAAAAAAGTGCGTCATCACCCTGTAACCGCCAAACTTGTTTGGCACCAACATGCTCCGCAAAGCAACAAAAACCCATCGCAACCCCCCACCAATAAATTCCGCCTCAGCCCGTCGCCCGCCCTTTCGTTTTTTTTACAGCATTTTTTCAATTTCATAAATCGAATTCACCTTGCCGGCGAAGAGGCAATAGAAGCGCGGTTGTTCGCGCAGGAGTGCGATTTCGGTGGGTCTGCCGTCGTCAATGTAGCTGGCCTTGAGTTTGGTTTTGATGGTGAAATAGGAGAAGAGGTATTGCAATTGGACGCTGTCAGTTAAGTACTGGCGCATTTGGGCGATCATCTTGTGCGCATTGGTGAGCGGTCGGCGCGGGCAGGTGGTACAGATGCCGGGTGCTTCAGGTTGGCAGCGCGGGTCGGAAAGAGGTTGCTGGCAGTCGAAGGTGGGCAGGTCGTCGTAAGAGATGCTATGGTGCGTGTAGGCGACGGAGGAGATGGACAGCAGGCCGCTGAGGCCGTAGGGCATGATGGAGCCGAAGGGGCCATCCATGACGGTAAGGCCGATGTTGTGCAGTTGGGGTGAGGCGGCGAAGGCGATTTCCGAGATTTCGTGCGTAAGGGCCAGGGCCGGCACGCCGAAGCGCTGGTTGACAGCGTTGGTGGCGGCATAGGTGGCATTGATGACGATAGGAGCGCGCAACAGGCCGGTGTGGGTATTGTGGGCTGTTTGTATTTCTACGAGCCATTCGTCGCCCTGGGCGGTAGCGGTTTTCACCTGCGTTTGCAGCAGTAGTGTGATGTTGCGTTTGGCCTCTACGCGCTGCCGATACCAGGCCGCCAGCAGCACAGGGTCGAACGAGTGCTCCACGGTGCGGAAGAGCGCCTCTAAGCGGTGGAAGTTGAACAGCGGATGTGTCTCGACGCGCTCGCACGGGATGCACAAGTACTGGCAGAAGCGCTCGAACTGGCCGGCGTCGGTGAAAGAGCCATAGCGGTCAATGGCGTAGTACTTTTCAAAAGACGTGTGGATAAATGGGCGGTGTTCAGCAGTGAAGCGCTCTTTGTGCGCATCGCTCATGACGGCAGTGGCTACCGAACGCGGGTAGTGGTAGCCGCCGTGCAGGCGTGCCTGGTTGACTAAGGAGGCTTTCTGAAACAGGCGGGCTTCCTTTTCTAAAAGGGCCACCCTTGCGCCTTTGCCGGCTAAGTAGAGCGCTGCATAGCATCCAAAGATGCCGCCGCCGATGACGATTGCGTCGCAGTGTTCTGGCATACGTGCATAGGTGCTTATCCGGTCTCTGCCAGCTGATAGATGCCGGGCAGGTTTCGCCCCAGTCCGTTGTAGTCCAACCCATAGCCCACAACGAAGCGGTCAGGAATGTCGAAGCCCACGTGGTCCACCTCTATGGGGAAGACAGCTGCCGAAGGTTTGCGCAGGAAGGCGGTTGTGCACAGGCTGGCCGGCTTTTGGCTGCGCAGGTACTCTAAAAAGAAGTGCAGCGTGCGTCCGGTGTCCACGATGTCTTCCACCACGATGATGTGTCGGCCCTCTAAGGCGGCGTCTATGCCCATGACCGTTTGCACTGCACCGGTAGACTGCGTGCCGCTATACGAGGTCAGCTTCACAAAGCTGATTTCGCATGGAGCGTGAAACGCCCGAATCAGGTCGGCGGCAAATACAAACGCCCCGCTGAGGATGCTGATGAACAGCGGCTGCTTGTCACTGTAGCGCAGGGTCAGCGCCGCGCCCAGCTCGCGCACGCGAGCGCTGACCTGGGCTTCGCTGAAGAGCGAAATAAAGAGCAAATCATGCAAACGCACATGGTCGCCGCTGTGGGAGTAGGCTGGCATGGGAAAATGACCTGGTAAAAAGCAAAAGAATGATGAGCCTATGACGCGACCGCCCTTTCAGGCTCGTTCGGCCGGCAACAGGCGGGGCGAAGGTAGAAGCAATCTGCAAAACCAGCCCGAATTGCATGCCCCCTTATTCCCATGTGTGAAAGGCCTAACCGCTGATGGTGAGCAGCTAATTTTGTGGGTATTTGCTTTCCAGCCTCGTTTTTTCCCTACTTTTGCCCGCCGAAACAGACACAGTTCAGACCGTTTTTCAAAAAGAAACCGACACTATGGCGCAAGAATCCAACATCCGATATAACGACGAGGAGTTAGAAGAGTTCCGCACGATCATCCTGGAGAAGCTGGCCAAAGCCGAAGAGGAGCTCGCGTTCACACAAAAGCAGATTGACGAACTGAACGAAGTGGGCTTCCACCAGCAAGGCGGCGACTGGTACGACGACTCTTCAGCGCACACCGACTTAGAGCTGCTCCAACGCATGGCCCAGCGCCAACAGCGCCACATTCAAGACCTGAAAAACGCCTTACTGCGCATCCAGAACAAAACTTACGGCATCTGCACGGTGACCGGCAAACTCATTGATAAAAACCGCCTGCGCTTAGTGCCGCATGCCACCAAAAGCCTGGAAGGCAAAACCATCGCCAACCAGCGGACAATACCCAGCAGCGACGACACCAAATCGCTTCCCGAAGACGACAACGAGCGCACCTCCCCCACACGCCCCATCGGCGATCGCGTCCGCCTGCCCAACAACCGACTGCCCTCCGAAACGGGCGACGAATGGGAAATCAGCAGCGAAGCTATGGAAAACGCCGAAGGCTATATCACGCAAAAACTCGACGACGAAGACGACGAATAGGCGTCATGAACCTCAGGCGCCTTTCCCCGCTTCTCCTACCAGAATTTAATCGCCGACGATAGGTACGCTTCGGCCATGGCGTTAAGCTGACCCCAAGTGAAACCGCAAGTGTCGCACGGGTAATACGACATGATGTTGCCCACATCCGGGTTGTAGTAGTCCCCTTTGGCGTCGCGCTTGCCGCTGATAAATCGGCATTGTGGGCCTAAGTACAAGGAGAACGGCTCACCTGGGACGTATGGGTCCGCCGGCGTATCGCAGATACCGTCGCCAGCGGTAGTGCAGTTGGAACCATCCACCAATTCGGCGCCGTTGCCTTCAAAGGTGTGCTTGAGGTTGAAAAAGTGTCCCAACTCGTGTGCTATTGTACGCGCATTGAGGCAGTTTTTGCGCACCAGCACGAAGGACGAAACCGGGTCATTGATGCCGTTCAGCGTCGCCAGCCCGCACCGGGCATACGGATTTTCAAACGAGTCCACCAGATACATATTGATGCGGCGCTCTGCGTTGTACTTCGTCGTGATTTCGAGCATCTGCTCGGCAGTGGAGCGCAGCGTGTCGTATTGCCAGTTGTCGTGGTAGCGAAATTCGCAGATTTCAAAACGCGCACATATCGGCTCAAAAAACGGATTGACATCGGCCACCGCCTGCCGCACGTTGGCTTCTACGATGTTATACTGCTTTTTCAAACTATCCGGGAAGACGTGCACCACGATGGTGAACGTCTTGTCTAAACACGGCAGCGACGAGTGTTTGAACGTGTATTGCTGCCCCAGCGCAGGAGCGCAAAGCCCCAGCAACAGAGCCAGAAAAGCCGGAATACGCATGTGTGTTATCGCTTTTACAGGATAAAAGACCTTAGGATTACCCCGGCAAATGTGGCAACTTTCTCCCAATGCATCGCATTCTTTTTACCTGAAAGAGGCGGACGCGACCGCCAACGCTACCTTTGCACAGACATTGACTACCGACCTTTGACCACCATGTCCAAAACGTACGAAGAAAAGCTCCAGGCCTTTGGACGCTTGCTGCAAATCATGGACGAATTGCGCGAAAGATGCCCCTGGGACCGCAAGCAAACACTCGAGTCGCTTCGACACCTGACTATTGAGGAGACCTACGAACTGGCCGATGCCATCCTGAGCAACGACCTCGACGGCGTGCGTGAGGAAATCGGCGACCTGATGCTCCACATGGTTTTCTACGCAAAAATTGCCTCCGAACAGGGTGCTTTCGACATCGCCGACGCCCTTCATGCCTTGTGCGATAAGCTCGTGGCCCGGCATCCGCACATCTACGGCGACGTCCAGGTGGCCGATGAAGAAGACGTTAAGCGCAACTGGGAACAACTCAAACTGCGCGAGGGCAAGCGCTCGCTGCTGGCCGGCGTGCCCAATAGCCTGCCCGCTATGGTGAAGGCCTACCGAATGCAGGAGAAAGTCAGCCAGGTCGGCTTTGAGTGGGACAACACCGAACAGGTCTGGGAGAAAGTTCAGGAAGAACTCGCCGAATTGCACCACAACGTCCAGACTAACGCCTCCCCCAGCGAAATAGAGGACGAAGTAGGCGATGTGCTCTTTACCCTGATCAACTTTGCCCGCTACATCGGCGTCGAACCCGAAGCAGCACTGGAGCGCGCCAACCGGAAGTTCAAGTACCGCTTCGAGTACATCGAGGCCAATGCCAACCGCCCCCTAACCGAGCTGACGCTGGCCGAAATGGATGCCCTGTGGGACGAAGCCAAAGAGCGGCAAAAGCAAACCAATACCACGCCCTGAACTGTCGTAGTCGGGCAGGCGTTTAATGACTACAACAAGCCCTAGAAGGTAAGCCTCGAGGATATGCGAGGATACCTCCAAGTCACAAAGGCCTGAAAATCAGAGACGACTGAACACCTTTGTCTCGAACTTAAACTCGACTATGATGAGCATCGGCATTCTCTTCGGCCTGCTAATCCTCGTGCTGGTGGTCATTGCCCTGTGGCGCCGCAAGCAAGAAACTGACGCCTGGCTACGCGACGAGCGCTACGACGAAAGTGGTGCCTGGTTGGACAAACGCCCCGGTGAGCGCGGCACCTATGGCCGCTTAGATGCTGGCCAGGAGGCCGAGCGCTTCGCCCTCAGCCGCCAGGGCCGCATCGCTGACTTGAGCATTGATATCCGCAACTATTGCCTCGAGCATCTGCCAGCGTTTCAGCGCCAGGGTGACGCCGTTGTGCTGGCCTTTAGCCAACAGACGCGCCGCGAACTGGCGCACTTCTTCGATATGATTGAAAAAACCCGCCGAGGACAGCCCCTGCGGCTACCTCCCAGAACACCCGACAATGCGCACACCGCTGCCCTCAAAAAGCAAATCCTCAACGCGGCCTTCGAGCAATATCCCTGGCTGCTCGATTGGGACATCCCACAGCTAAAACACCTGGACGCCTGCGCCCTCGCCCTGGCCCACGACCTGATAGAGCGCGCCACCGCCACTAAGGCCTGAGGAAGCTGGAAAAAATAGAACCACGCAGGCCATCCGGCCCATGTGGCTCAGTCCACGGTGATTTTGATGCTTTGCTGCTTTTTACGTTCGGCCACTAAGTCTATGGTGTACTCTTTAGTACCGTCGCTGATGACCATACGCGCTGTGTTAGGCTCTGCCTTGCCGAAGTCTTCGGCAAAGACGGTGATGAGGTGCTCGCGACCGGGTGGCAGTTCAATCTCAAACTCTTTGGGTTTGTTGGTCAGGTATAGGTTGCTGATGACTTTTTTTTCGTTTAGGAAAACGGAGATGATGTCACCATCTTCTACCTGGTTGTCCCAAATTTTGAGTTTAAGGGTTCGGGCCTTGACATTGACATTTTCTTTCACCTCTACCTCGCGGCCACCGATGGTTTTGATGGGCGAAGAGGCATCTGCTGTGGGCGGTGTCGGAGTGGGCTGGGTAGGTGGTGTGAGGGTGGGTTTGGGTTTGGGGGTTTCGCGTACGGGCTTTTGAGGCGGCTCGTCATCGCAAGGGAGCCTCGCCGTTCCGCCGAAGTTGATGCTAAAGCCCGGGCCTCGAGTAGTTACGTTGCTGATGAGGATGACGTACTTCTCACCTTCGGCGGTGCGCAGCGGGGCCAGCCAGTTGTTGTCGCCCGCGTCGGAGCATCCGGCGTCTTCGCTGGTATCGGTTTCGCCTTCGCGCAAACCGGTGGCGCCCATGCAGGGGCTATTGGCTGTACGGGTGTCGCCGGCGGCCATGCAGCGAACGATTTGCTTACCGCGGCAGTCGCCGTTTTCGGGCAGGCGATAGACCACAAAATCAATGTCGTCTTCTTCGCGGTGAGGCACGATGGTGAAGGTCAGCGAGCCGCCTTTGGCGATTTCAAAGGCAATCCAGGTGGAATTTTCTTCAGCCTGGCCCATGCTTTCGCCATTGAGAAAGCAGGGCACAAAGGCGGCTTCGGTAACGTCATTGCCCTCGCCGGCCGCGCGGTCAATATGATAGACCTGCTTTTTGCAAATTTGCATGGCCGTTACGCAATCGGCGTGTTGTTGAGCGAGCGCAGCAGGTGCAACGCAAAAAAGCAGTAACGTGGATAGCGTCAGGTTTTGCATTCGAAAAGGCTTCGTTTTGGGCAGATAAACGTCAATAGCGGCGCAAAGTGTTTACAGAGCGGGAAAAAATAGCGTTTTTTCGGCCTTTGTCATTCCCGCAGAAAATCCAGTTCGTTGAAGCGGTTGACGCGGGCGATGGTGGAAGGCTGCTGAGGCTCGCGGACTTCCTGGCGGTACTTGACCACATAGTCTACTCCGGCGAGAATGTCGCTGCTGATGGCGCCGAAGATAGGCGGGTAAGGCTCATGGGCTTTGCAGGCTGCTGCACTGACGATAGGGCGTTGCACTAAGCGGATAAGTTCCTGACAGAATTCGTCCAACGCGATGCGGATAGCGGCCGAGCCATCGGCGGCCTTAACAGCCGGAGGCAACCCAACCGGGTCGGGATACACCACTGTCAGCGGGCGCTGGTGATAGGCCAGCAGGGTCTCTACGCGTGGGTTCATGCGGCGCACATATCGCTTAAGCATCTCAATACTGTCCACCAATACGATATACCCTTGTCCGGGCGGCTGCTCGCGCAGGGCCGAAAGCCGGGCAATTGCCTCTTCATTAAGCGCATCGCAACCAATACCCCAAATAGTGTCGGTGGGATAACAAATCAGCCCTCCGCCGAGGACAATTCGGGCTATCTGAGAAATGTCGTCTCTTAGCAAAAACATATCCAACTATTTAGCACCCTTTGCCGTTTCTTTGAGCAAAGAATGCGGGCAAAAGTCCGCCTTTTGCAGCACATACACACACTAAACGAATATGTTCAAGCGCTACTTCTTCCTTGGGCTTCTTCTAACCACTGCTGGTCTTTCTCCGACGAGCCGACTTCAGGCCCGCCACATTATCGGCGGTGAAATCACATACCAGTACATTGGCACCAATGCTGCTGGGCACAATATCTACCGCTTTACGATGAAGGTCTATCGCGACTGCTTCGGCGGCGGCGCTCCTTACGATAACCCGGCAGAAATGGCCATTTACCGCGGTACGCAGAGCAGCAACGTGCTCCAGGAAGCCTTTCGCATCTTTTCGCCCACCATTCGGCGCCTCAACCCGGTGCCGCCGCCGTGTGTAACACAGCTGCCTGCCGTGTGCGTGGAAGAGGGTATCTACACCTTCGAGCGCGCCCTGCCGGTCATCAACGAGAGCTATTTCATCGTTTACCAGCGCTGCTGTCGCAACCAGACCATCCGAAACATCGTCAACCCGGGCGATATCGGCGCCACCTACTACGTCGAGCTGACACCCGCAGCCCAACAGCTGCGCAACAGCAGCCCGACGTTCAACAATTTTCCGCCCATCATCATCTGCGCCAACGTGCCCTTGGTCTTCGACCACTCGGCCACTGATCCTGATGGCGACTTTATCACTTACAGCCTGTGCGCCCCTCTACAAGGCGGCGGCCCCATACTCAACCCACCGGGCCTATTCAACTGCAACGGCGCTGTACCTACGCCCCCCTGCGGGCCTCCCTTCAACCAGGTACCCTTCATCCTTCCCAATTACAGCGCTACTAACCCTTTAGACGGCTCGCCACCGCTTACCATCAACCCGCAAACCGGCCTCCTCACCGGTACGCCTACTGTCGTCGGGCAGTTCGTTGTCGGTATCTGTATCCAGGAATACCGCGGTGCCACACTTCTCTCCGAAGTGCGGCGCGAATTCCAGTTCAACGTCGCCGATTGCTCGCCCACCGTGCTAGCCAATATCCGAAGCGACAGTATCGCCGGTCCGAAGCGCTTTGTGCTCACCTCGTGCGGTAATAAGACTATATCTTTCCAAAACTTAAGCGTTCAGCGCAACCAGATCACTGAATGGGAATGGCGTTTCAATCTGAAAACCTCCACCTTTACTGACAAACAAAACTGGGATGCCACCGTCACCTTCCCCGATACAGGCTTTTACTCGGGCATCCTCATCCTTAACCCGGGCAAACCCTGCTCCGATACGGGCTATATCTCCGTGCGCATTTTCCCCGGCATCAAAGCGAATTTTGAATTTGACTACGACACCTGCGTGGCCGGGCCGGTGGATTTCACCGACCTTTCCACAGGCGAAGGCGGCATCAACCGATGGGCCTGGAACTTTGGCGTGCCTAACGGGGGCTCCACCCAGCGAAACCCCAGCTTTCTGTACCCCGTACCCGGAAACCACCCTGTCTCACTGCGCGTAACCGACCGCAACAATTGCTCCGACATCATCACGAAAGTGGTCAATTGGTTCCCCGTGCCGCCGCTCATCATTATTGCGCCTGACCGCTTTGTGGGCTGTGCGCCGGCGGAAATCTTTTTTAAAAACCTGTCTACACCCATTGACGAAACCTATAAAATCGAATGGGACTTCGGCGATGGTCAGACAGCGCGCAACATCATCAGCCCTACGCACCGCTACGAAAACCCCGGCTTGTACACCATCCGTATTGCCATCACCTCGCCCATCGGATGTTTCACGGCGGATACGTTTGTCAACTTCATCCGCACCGAACCCTCACCGATTGCAGACTTTGCATTCTCGCCCGAAACACTGACCTCTTTCGACCGCATGGTGCAATTCACCGACCTGTCGGTAGATGCCAACCGCTGGAACTGGAAGTTCGACCGTTTTGGCACCAGCACCCAGCAAAATCCGACCTTCACCTTCCCCGACACGGGCCTGATGGCCGTCCGGCTCATCGTTACGCACCCACGTGGCTGCAAGGACTCCATTACGAAGTACATAGACGTAGTGCCCCAGGTGCTATGGCATATGCCCAATGCCTTCACGCCCAACAACGACGGCAGCAACGACGGCTTTCTGGGCAAAGGCTATTTAGAAGGTGTTAGCGACTTCAGCCTCACCATCTGGAACCGCTGGGGTGAAATGGTCTTCCAGACCAACAACCCTGAGGAAGCCTGGAACGGCCGCAAAATGAACACCGGCCCTATGTCGCCCGAAGGCGTCTATGTCTACATCGTTACTTTCACCGAACCACGAGGGCAACGACGCGAATTTAAAGGCTACGCCACGCTCCTGCGATAGCGTGTTTTTACAACGACAAACGGTACCACTCCGACTCAAAGGGAATTGCCCTGAGTGCGCGCAAATTTTTTTGTTACAAGGGCGCCAGGACTTTTCTGCTGCCCTTGGCTCCATATGTCTCCATATTTGCACCCTCATTTCCGCGCTACATGAGCGATATCCAACTCAATACCATCGAAGAAGCCCTGTTGGAGCTGCGCGCCGGCCGCGTCATTATTGTGGTGGACGACGAAGACCGCGAAAACGAAGGCGACTTTATCTGCGCTGCCGAATTGGTAACCCCTGAAATCATCAATTTCATGGCCCAATACGGCCGCGGGCTTATCTGCGCTCCCATCGAGGAGAAGCGAGCCGATGAACTCGACCTGCCACTCATGGTCAGCGCCAACACGGCCCTGCACGAAACGGCCTTCACCGTCTCTATTGATCTCATCGGGCACGGATGCACTACCGGCATCAGCGCCCACGACCGCGCAGAAGGCATCCGACACCTGACCAACCCGCAGGCCAAACCCAGTGACTTCGCCCGGCCCGGACACATCTTCCCCCTGCGCGCCAAAAGCGGCGGCGTCCTGCGAAGAACCGGACACACCGAAGCCGCCGTAGACCTGGCCCGCTTAGCCGGCCTGTACCCCGCCGGGGTGCTGGTGGAAATCCTCAACCCCGACGGCACCATGGCCCGCCTGCCCCAACTCGTGGAGGTGGCCCGACAGTTCAACCTCAAAATCATCTCCATCGACGACCTCGTCGCCTACCGCATGCGCACCGAGCGCTTGGTGCGCCGCGAATTGGAAACGCACATGAAAACGCTATACAGCGAGTTCGAGGCCATCGTCTATACCGATGTCTCTTGCGGCGATTGCCATTTAGTGCTCAAAAAAGGCGACTGGCGCGAAGAGGAACCTGTGCTGGTGCGCGTGCACTCCTGGTCGGAAACCGGCGGTATCCTGGGCAACGTGCTGGCCGACTACGGGCAGCAAATCCAGTACGCCCTGCGCAAAATCGCCGACGAGGGTAAGGGGGCCTTCGTCTATCTGCGCCAGGGCGACAAAGCCGACCTGCTGACACGTCTGAAAATCTACCAGAAGTATATGGAAGCCGGCGAACCAGAAAAATTTGACCTCCACACCAGCATGGGCAAGAAGGACTTCGGCATCGGGGCACAAATCCTGCGCGACTTAGGCATCAGCAAAATACGCCTGCTGACCAACCACCCGCGTCCACGCACCGGCTTCATCGGCTACGGGCTGGAAATCGTAGAGAATATCCAGCTGAAGTGAAGCACATGTACCACGAACACTTTGAGTTCGTTGGGGAGTCACCACGAAGATGCAAATTCGAGGCGACACCTCCTGGTGGGAGATGTCGCCTCCGAGCTCGCGCGAGTTACATAAGGCGCTTTTTAGGGAAGGCATCCACAAGGTTTGACAAGTAAAGCACAGAGAGCGTCCTGCCGCCAGAGGCCATTTGCGGCAACAGGAAAACGGGCCGAGGTGTTGTACCTTTGCATTCTATTGCTGATTATGAGCGAAAAGACCGTTGTTACGCCTTACGGGGGCGAGAGCGAAAGCAAAAAAGAGCAGGTGGGGCGCATGTTCGACCGCATAGCGCCGCGCTACGATTTTCTCAATCGGCTGCTGTCGTTGGGTATTGACCTACACTGGCGGTTCCGGGCACTGCGCTACCTGAAGGGCGACCCTCAGCCGTTGGAAATTCTGGACGTGGCTACAGGCACCGCCGATGTAGCCATTTTGGCGGCCGAACGCTTGAAACCATGCCGCATAGTGGGCATAGACATCGCACACCAGATGCTCGACCTGGGCCGCGAGAAAATCGCCCGAAAGGGCCTGCAGGACATCATCTCCCTCCAGGGCGGCGACGCCGAATACCTCGACTTCGCCGACGCCAGCTTCGATGCCGTAACGGTAGCCTTTGGCGTGCGCAATTTTGAAAATTTAGAAAAAGGCCTGGCGGAAATCCACCGCGTGCTGCGCCCAGGCGGGCGTTTGGTTGTGCTCGAATTCTCACACCCGACGGCTTTTCCCTTCAAGCAGCTGTACCACATCTATTTTAAATACGTTTTGCCGCTCATCGGGCGTTTGACATCGCGCGACCCGCGCGCCTACATGTACCTCTTCGAGAGCGTGCAGGCTTTTCCACAGGGAAACGATTTTCTTCAAATACTCGCTAAAACCGGTTATCAGCACCTGCAATGCGAACGACTCACGTTTGGAATCTGCTCCATCTACACGGGCGTAAAAGCCTGACGGCTGCCTTCTGTCTGTTGTTTGTGGGCCTCAACGTCTCTGCTGGCTGGGCGCAGCGGGCCAAGAGCTACAACTTCAACTACAAGGACTTTCAGGCCAAACCTTATTACTTCGGCATCAGCTTGGGCATGAACTCGAGCGACTTCAAGATTTACCACTCGCGCGAGTTCATCCGCAACGACTCCTTCGCCCGCGCCGAAGGGGTTACTGGGCCGGGCTTCAACTTGGGCATCGTGTCGAACCTCAAAATTGGCGAATACTTCGACGTGCGCTTCTTGCCCACGTTGTCCTTCGTGGAGCGCAACCTGCGCTACACGCGCCCGGGCGATGGTGTGCAGACCATTAACCGCCGCATCGAGTCCGTGCTGGTAGAAATGCCCTTCCACGTGCGCTACAAGTCTGTAACATACCACGACTTCCGCCTCTTCTTGGTGGCTGGGGCCAAGTATGTCTTCGATGTGGCCAGCGACTCGCGCACGCGCCAGGCAGCTGACCTCGTCAAGATATCGCCCACCGATTTTCAGTTTGAGTACGGCGCTGGCGTGCAGTTCTTCTTCCCCTACTTCATTTTTTCGCCCGAATTCAAGGTCTCACACGGGCTAAACAACGTGCTGCTGTATAACGACCGCCTGCAGCAGAGCACGGTGCTGGAAAAAATCCTCTCCCGCACCTTCACGATTACCCTTTACTTTGAGGGCTAAAACCGCCGCCTCGAGGGCGGTCCAGTCGTATGATACCGCCGCAAACCGCACGCGAGATACTGGATGCTGCGCGCATCGAAGAAGTGGTGGAGGAGTTTCTGACTCTGCGCCGACGCGGGGTCAATCTAGTAGGTTTGTGCCCCTTTCACGCCGAGCGAACGCCGTCGTTCAGTGTCAATCCGGCGCGCAATATCTTCAAGTGCTTCGGCTGCGGCAAAGGCGGCGATGCGGTTACTTTCCTCATGGAACACGAGGGCTTTACCTACCCGGAAGCCCTGCGCTGGTTGGCCCGCAAATACCGCATTGAAATCCAGGAGGTTGAGCGAACCCCCGAACAGGTGGCCGAACAGCAGCAGGCCGAGTCGCTGTTCATCGTCAACGACTTTGCCGCCCGCCACTTCCGCGAGCAAATGCTCGACACCGACGAAGGAAGGTCTGTCGCTCTGGCCTACTTCCGCCAGCGCGGCCTGACTGATGAGACCATCCAGGCCTTCGGGCTGGGCTATGCCCCCGACCGGCGCGACCTGCTGCTGCAAAAAGCCCGACAGGCCAGCCACGACATTGGCCTGCTGCAAAAAGCCGGCCTGGTGAGCGCCGACGGCATGCGCGACTTCTTCCGCGCCCGCGTCCTCTTCCCTATCCACACCATGTCGGGCAAAATTGCCGCCTTCGCCGGGCGCACGCTCTCCTCCGACAAAAAGATACCCAAATACATCAACAGCCCCGAAAGCGAGGTCTACGTCAAGAGTAAAACCCTCTACGGCATGTACCAGGCCAAAAGGGCCATCCGCAAAAAGGATGAGTGCATTCTCGTAGAGGGCTACATGGATGTCATCTCGCTGCACCAGGCCGGTATTGAAAACGTCGTCGCCTCCAGCGGCACCTCGCTCACGGAAGGCCAGCTGCAACTCATCCGGCGCAACACGCAAAACCTGACCATCCTCTACGACGGCGACCCGGCCGGCATTCAGGCGGCCCTGCGCGGGCTGGACTTAGCCTTGGAGCAAGACCTCAACGTACGCGTTGTCCTCTTGCCCGCAGGCGAAGACCCCGACAGCTACGTGCAGCGCGCGGGTCCGCAGGCACTCGAGGCCTACATCGCCCAACAGGCAAAGGACGTCATTTTATTGAAAATGAGCCTATTGCTGGGCGAAATCCGGGGCAATCCCGCGCGCCGGGCCACCGTGGTGAAAGACATGGTGAGCAGCATCGCCCGAATACCCGACCCTATTCGCCGCAGCACGTACGTGCTGGAATGCGCCGTCCAGATGGGCATAAGCGAGCAAGCGCTGCTGGAAGAGGTGAACAAACTCATCCGCGCCGACATGCGCAAGAAGGCTGAAAAGGAGGCGCGACAGCCCAGCACTGCCTCCGACTCTACCGAGCAGGCGCCGCCACCCAGCGCTCCATGGCCCGAAAGCGAAACACCGCAGGCAGCGCCCGAACGCGCCACCTCCTTAGCCCTGCCTACCGATGAGTTCCAGGAGCGCGACATCATTCGCCTGCTCATCCAATTCGGCAGCCGCGAACTGCCGGGTGAGTCCATCACCGTAGGCGAATGGGTACTGGGCGACATCGAAGATCTGCTCACCGAATTTGATAACCCGCTTTACGGCCGCATCGCACGCGAATGCCACGCGCTGCTGCTACAAGGCCGGGCAATGGAACAAAACTATTTCACCCACCACTCCTCGCCCGATATCGCAAGCCTGGCCCTCGAGATGCTTGCGCAGCCCTGGGAGTACTCGCCCAACTGGGAAAAGCGTTGGAACCTCCCGCTGCAAAACCAGCCCATGCCCGAAGACAATGCCGAAGCCGACATTCTGCAGGCGTTAGCCATGTTTAAAATCCGGAAAATCAACCGCCTGCTCGAAAAAAACAAGGAACGCCTTAAAACCGCCATTGCTGACGGCGACACGAAAGCCGAAATGCAGTACCTGCAGACCAACCTCAAAATCGAACAGGTACGCAACCGCATCGCCCGCAAACACGGTATCGTGCTGTTTCCGCGCCGATAGACGTCGGGGAGCAGCGCCGGCAAGGCAAAGAGTGGCTAAACAGGTCATACCTTTGCCCGCTCGATACAATGTGGGTACGCATCTTAGGTAACGGCTCAGGCGGCCCGTTTCAGGGCCGGCATTACAGCGCGCAACTGGTGCACAACCGGCGGCATTACTTCTTGGTGGACTGCGGCGAAGGCACACAGGAACAGCTGCACCGATACCGCCTGCCGGTAGACCGGATTCAGCAAATTTTCATCACTCACTTGCACGGTGACCACGTCTTCGGGCTGTTTGGCCTGCTCACTTCGTACAGCTTGAAGAACCGCGAGCACCCCATGCAGCTGTATTCGCCGCCGGGTCTGTCGACACTCATTGGCGATGTGGCGCGCCATTGTGCCATTCGGTTTTCCTTTCCAATGGAATTTATTGAGGTGGGCTTTGAGCGCTCGGATAAGGTTTTTGAAAACAAAAGCCTGGAGGTCTGGACGGTACCGCTCCATCACGGGACGCCCTGCGTGGGCTGGTTGTTTCGCGAGAAGCCGCGTCCACTCAACATTCGGCCTGAGAGCATTGAGCGATATGGTCTGTCTTTTGCTCAGATTCGCGCCATCAAGGCAGGTGCTGACCTGACGCTACCCGACGGTCAGATTGTCCTCAATAGTGCACTTACGCTGCCACCCAAGCCCCTGCTTTCGTACGCCTATTGCAGCGACACGGCGCCTTCTGCGGCGGTGGCTGCGGCTGTTCGCGGCGTTAGTCTGCTGTACCACGAGGCTACCTTTACCGACGAGCACATCGAAGAAGCGGCGGCAGCGCTGCATTCGACCGCGCGCCAAGCCGCCGAAGTGGCCCGTTCCGCCGGAGCGAGCCGGCTATTGCTGGGCCATTTTTCGGGGCGATACGCCAATACCGAACAACACGTGCGCGAGGCGCAAGAGGTATTTCCCGCCGTCGAGGCTGTTGTTGAAGGCGTGGAGTATTCAGTAGGTTAGCGTACTCGTCTCCGTCTAAAGATCCGCCAGAACGGGTGGTTTCAAGATGCGCACCTGTCCATAGTGCCTTTTGCGTTCTTGTACAAAGATGCCAGCCCACTTTTGCCCACAGGCATTGTGGATACGGCAGCCGTCGAGCCACAGCGTGCCGCCGGGCTGTACCACAATACGCCCACCGGGCGGCATCGAGAGACGGCAGCTGATGCGCAGGCTGCCGCCAGGAGCGATAATGAGGTCGCCTTCCAGGTCGCGCGAGCCGAGCCAGGCCGCTGTATCGGTGATGGTGAGGGTGCGTTCGCGTTGGTACGTACACCATGTGGGCACCAAGCAGCGGCGGACGCTGAAGCGCTCGTTGGCCAGCGCTGTATGGATTTTGCCTATCTGACAGGGGGTGAGGGCTATCTGGTAGGCGTTGTAGTCCATCATGTTATTGGTGGCTAAGTCGCGGCAGGGTGGGTCGGGTGTCCAGTCCCAGCATTTGTTGGGGTGGTCGTCGGTATCGGGGCATCCGTCGTAGAGCCACGCGTGGCCCAGGCCCAGAACGTGTCCGATTTCGTGGTTGAGCAAGCCCACGCTGGCCTCAGGGCCAAAGGGTCGCTCTAAGGCGCCGGCGATTTTGACCGATGTGCCCAAGGCGATGCCCTGGCCGTCGGCTTTGTAGGTAGGGGAAGCCATGCTGTCGGGGTGGTGCAC
>FQKF010042930.1_pt1 | contig 22305 bp, 10 predicted proteins | sample 1504521 | NCBI WGS metagenome assembly FQKF01 (sample SAMEA4475357, study PRJEB15587) | soil metagenome | biome: Soil; feature: Field | place: India | collected 2015-03-11 | depth 0 m
GAACAAATAGAACAAACAAAACAAAAAGAAGAAAAAGAAAAAAAAGAACAAGAAAAACAAACAAATCAAAATGATAAATCTGATGAAACTCAAGAATCTGATAAAACTAATTTATCATCTTCAAATGAAATTGTAAATGAACAAAATCTTAATGAAAACAGAAGAGATGTTTTGAATAATATTTATTTAAAATTACGTGATTATACTAAAGAATATGTAAAAACTCATGGAAAAACAGTTCCAATTTCTAAATTAAAAAAGTTGATAAATGAAAAATTAGAAAAACTTTTAAAAGAAAAAAGTATAACTATAACAGATGAAGAAAGAAATAAAATTATCAATAAATTGATGCTGTATTTAAATTCTTTAGGAGTTAATATTTCCCCCAAAATTTCTCTTGTTGTAACACAGCAAAATAAAGTTCTTAATAATTTAAATGAAAGAAATAAAGAAACTACTTTCCCAAGTAAATTGAAAGAAGGTTCATTAGCTTATTCCATTGGATTTACTTATTTTGGCAATACAGATGAAGTTGAAAATGGTGCTATATATACAGATGGTTTTGATTTATTAGACAATACAATAGAGTTTCAAGTTTTTGAAGAAGATATTCCTGTTACTAATTATAATGATAATACAAATGTAACATGGAAACAATTAAAAGAAATACAAAAACAAAAACTCTCTCCAGAAGAATATGAAAAATGGTATTATAGAAATGTTCCAATATTGATTATTAAAAATATAAATGGTAAAAAAACACCAATTGGATTTGTTAAAACAACCGATTTTATAACTAGTAAATTTTCTAAATATGATCAGAATAGTGTAAAAAGAGAAGCTGCTTTAAATGAAAAATTAAGGATTGATATAATTAAAAATAATTTGAAAAGAGGAAAAATAGAATCACATTCATATCCTACTTTGGTTAAACCTTTAAATAACTTAATATCTTTAAATGAAGCATTTAATAAAAATACATTTGGAGTTATAATAGCTGTTAAATACGGTTCAACACTTTATACATCCGAGAGAAATAAAGCTATATCACTTAAAAATATTATAAACAGTCAAGATATTGTAAACAATATGTATTATGTTCTTGTAAAAGTTCCTGGAGAAAAAAATAGTTATGTTGCTATACCTGTTACAGAACCTTCTGTAGATTTGTCTACTCAAAATAACACTTCAAATTTATTCGAATATATTATATCTACTGTAAATGAATTAATAAATTCACCTAAACCTGATCTAAAAGAGATAGATGCTAAATTAAAATTAATTGGAAAATTTTTTACTAATAAAAAAGACTATGATAATTGGGAATATGATATATTTGCATATTATATAGATTCAAATAATAAAAAATTACATTTAAAAATTGGTGAAGATGAAGTGGAGTTAAGTTTTGAGGATAAAGGAAATAATTCAAATAAAATGAATGAATTTCTAAAAAATTATAGAGAAGGAATGCCCTTTCATCTTAATATAAATTTATATACAATTAATTACAATATAACATTTAAAAAAGATTCAAAAATTATAAATTACAGAGAATCTATGTTGGATGCTATGAAAGTAAACTTTAAATCTATAAAAGATAAAACCACAGGAAAAAATATAATTCTTGGAAAGAACTATTTTTACTTTAGTGTTGATGATTTTAAAAATACTTCTGAATTAGAAGAAAGTAAAAAAGAATCATTAGCTGAATCTGGAATTATAGATTATGAAAATACAAATCAAAAAACAGAAGAAACAAAACCAGTGGAAAAAGAAAAAGAAATTGTTGATGAAAATAAAATTATAGATTCTTCAGATTTTTCATTTTTGGATAACTTAGACATGTCAAATCAAAATAACAAGAACAATTTTAATAATAACTGTTAAATATTAGACTATGGCTGTTTGTCCTATTTTCAGTTTTAAAGAAGTTCGTGATGATTTCAATAGCATAGTAAAAAAATTTGGTGGAACTGAGCTTACATTAGATGAATTTAAAAAGAAAGAACTTAGAAATGAAAGAAAAGGCATAGATTATATTGCAATGGATATTGCATATTATCTATGGGACCAATATAATGGAGAAATTCAAGATATAAAAAATTCTACTATATTTAAATTATCTGGCGTTATATCTCAAATGTTATATACTACAGGAAATAAAAAATCCGCAGTAAAGTTTTTAAATGAAAAAAAGAACATACTAAAGTTAACTAAAGAAGAGCATAAAGAAATTTTATCCTTAATAAACAAAGTTTATAAGGATTTATCCTATAAACAAAATGTAATTATAATACCAGATTTAAATAGTAATGTTCAACATGAAATAGTTGATTATTTAACTCAGCTTGTTATTAAAAAATTAATTAGGACAAATGTTTCTATATATGAAGCATTTAATTCTATTATGAATCATTTCTTTAATACAATACAAAATAATTATAATGTTTTAGCTAAAAGAATTGGTGTAGTAAATATTGATGATTATAAAAGATTAATATTAGAAAAAATATCTGAAGGATTTGACGCAGAATCAATAAATAATAAGATAAATGAATTTAGCACACAATTAGATGATATATTGAGTAGATATAATGTTAAATATCTTGAACAATCTATTAAAAGTATTTTATCTAAATACGATGAAGATGTATTTTATGAGGCTTTAAAAGATATTCCGAATTTAAAAAATGATCTGGGGAAAAATTATAGAAACTTTGTACAAGAACTTTCAGGTTTAAAAAATAAAATTATTATTGAACTTATAAATGAAAAAGTAGAAAATGAACTACTTAACAAATCGAAAGATTTATTAAATGAGACTATTAAAGAAAATGTTGAGTTGTCACAAAAAGAACTGTCCAATTTCTTCTTATTTATAAAACCAATATATGAAAATAAAGAAATATTGTACAATTTAGTTAGACTACAATTAATTAAATATGAAAATGCTATTGGTATAGAAGGACCTTCAAAAGTAATGAATCCAGATAATGAAATGTTGGATGAGTTTGAAGATTCTGATTTTGAAAATTCTGGATTTGATTTCGAGTTTAATGAAAAATTAGATTATGGAAAAAGTAATTTTGAAAAAGAGATAAAACTTTCTGCTGCTGTAAAAAGATTATTTTTTGGACTTGACTCAGGTGAAAAAACTTCATTTGGATCTGTTAAATTTGTTAATCCATTTACAGCACAATCTGTTATAAAAAGTATTTTAAGAGATTCCAGTTTCAACTATTACACCATGATAACTCTTTTAAATAAAGAAACTGGAAGATTTCCGTGGATAAAAGAACTTATACAAAGGTTAGAACAATCAGATAGTTCTGTGAAAAATGCATTTGCTAATCAAATGTACATGCATTATTGTAATCAGTATCAAGTATTTTATGATCCACAGTCTTATCATAGCGTATTAGTTAGAATAAATGACTTGTCTACTATAAGAAATATTTTAAATACATGGTTTTCATCTTTTAGTTTAAGTGAATATGTAAAAAACGGATTAGTTCTATCCGAAAAACTTGTACAAGATTATGTAACCACAGAGAAAAAAATACAAGATTTAGTAGAACAAGAAAAATATGTTGAAGCATTAAATGAATTTAAATCATTTTCTTTAAAACTTGGAATAAACTTATCAGATGAAATTTTTGAAATAGAAGAGGATAAAGTAAAAATAGGAAATTTAGAGATACCTATAGATAAATTATTATCTACAAAAAAACTTCCTTTCAAAGTATTATTTGATAATGTTGTAGAATATAAAAATAACATACAAAATTTATATATTTTTAATCTAAGACAGCTATTTAATGGTAAATTATTTAGAAAAATAGCAGAAATTGAAATAAGTAAAAATCCAGCTTTAACTCCAGTTTCTCATAATGCTGGAAATAAAAAATTATATTCCTACACCTGGCATAGTTATTTATCACAGTTTGCTATAAAACTTTTAAATAATCAAGATGGTATAGTTAATTCATTACTAAGTGTGCCTTATTATAAAAATAACATTTGGCTAAATAAGATCATTGAAGGAGAATTGACTAAAGAAAACTTTTCTATAGGAGCTGTATCAATAGAAGCTATTAAAGAATTTTCTTCTAAATATACTGGTGATAAAAAATTAGGTTCACTTAGTCAACTTGAATTAGAGTTGTATTTAATGACTACTATATTATATGGTGTAGAGAATAGCAACAATCAAAAACTCATACCATTTAATATGATAACTACTTCTGACAAATCAAGCTATTACACAATTACTACTTTACCTTTTGAGTTAGAATACAATAATGATGGGACTATTTCTGAAAAAACAATAGATAAACTTTTTGAAATATCTGTACTTCCAGAAATAGAAAGAATGTTACATGCTAGAAATTTAATTATATCCAAAAAAGAAATAACTGAAAATTTAAAAACAGGTTCATTTATATTTTATTTGGTCCCAGAATTAAACTTTATTAAAGAATTATGGGATGAAAATGGCTACATAAGATCTGATATTAAATCAAACACAGAGTTGTTAAATAAAATGAAGCAAGTACTAAAAAAATCTTTACTTGCTGATATAGAAAATAGAAAAAATTTTATTACTGAGAACAAATTATTACAATATGTAAAAGTAGAAAATTTAGATTCTAATATTAGAAACAAATTGGATTTACATAATGAAGAAACATTGTTAAATTATGTTGCTTCTGAAGTAACAACTCAAAATTATTTTTCTTATGCTACCATTTATACTTCTCTTGTACATGATTTTGCATATATGTTTAAACCTAAATATTTTAAGGAAATATTTTCAAAATATAAAAACACTGGAAAAACCAATTTACAAATACTAAGATCTTTAGATAAAATTGAATTTTCTTCTGGACTGATTAATCTACAAGATGATTATAATAAACGGGCTGCTATGTTTATAGCCAATGGTAGGTTAAATGTAATAAGTTCTGATGAAAAAGTAAGATACTTGGTTGCTAATGACAAACAGGCAGTCTCTTTAATGTTTGATCAATTAAAAGAATATCTCGACAAAAGTGCTGAAAGTTATACTAAAAAGGGTGCTTTGTCCGAAGCAACAAATGCACAAGAATTTATTACCTTAGAAGAATATCTTACCATTCTTTATAATGATGGAAAAATATCAAATAATTTATATAACGCTGCAAAAGAATTTTTTAATAAGAATAGAGGAGAAAATTATAATGAGAATTATTATGATGATTTATTAAATCATTTTAAAGAAAAAGAAGTATTTGATGAATACAATAAACTGGTAATAGGTTCAACAAAACCTGTATACAACTGGTTTGAATTAGATAAAAATTTTGGGATTGCCCCCATTTATTTTAAAACTTCGGCTTACCCTATAATGCCAAATATAAATAATGTTAAAATAAATAAATTAAGGATTTTATTAGAAAAAAATGGCATAGACAGATTAGTATTTAACTCAGGTGCTAAATTAAAATTCACTGAAAAATCTGCTAATATATTTGATGAAAATGGAAATATTGTTTCTGATTTAAACCCAGAAGAACTGAAAGAAGCAAGTAAAGAGCTTCCAAGAGAAGGGTTAAGAATAAATCAAGATGTTCCAAATCATGGATTTGAAAATAAAATAAATAGAATATCTCAAGCAGATAAAAACTTATTTGCAGATTTGTTGAATGTGGGTGGATTTTATTACAATGGAAATTATTATACAGGTCGTCAATTAGCTGAAAAATACTTTGAATTATATGATAAGTTGTATGAAATAAAAAAGAATCAATTAATAAAAGAGTTAGAAATAAAAACTGATGATTCTGGAAACATTATAGAGTTTAATATAGACAAATTAAGAAATATCCTTTTAGAAGAGGCTATTAAAAGAGACTATCCTCTAAATGATATTTCTGCTTTAAATAGTGAAAAAGGATTAAAAACATTAGCATTTTTACCATCAGCTAAAAAGTTAGAGGCTTTAATAAACTCTATTATAAAGAATCAAATATTGAAAATAAAATTCCCAGGTAATTCATTTGTACTTTCCACTGAGGAAGGATATGAAAGTGAAACCAGACAAGACTTGAATAGTATAGGGAATCAAATTCAAGATTCAGTGGATTCAATGGATTCAGTAAATTCAGTAAATTCAGTAGAATCTACTGAATACACAGATATAGAATTAGACGAAATAATAATAGACAGATTAAATAAACTCTATCCAGAAATAGAATTAATATTTACAGATGAAGATCTTGAAAATTTAGAAATTAATGGTTTAGTTTATTTGCAATTATCTGATAAAAAAAGAAAAGAATTTGAGGAATATATAAAAAAGAAAAGACCTAATTTAACAGAATCAGTAGATACTATCTTAGATGGAATAGATCAATTTTTAACTCAGCATATACCAGAAAATAAACACTCGAAAATAGCAAATCTTTTATTAAAATGGGTAATAGAAGGCACTGTATTAATGCCAGAAGATAGTGAAAAGGTATTACAAGCTATTAAGATAGGAGAGCAAAAAAATCTTGATATGTTTAGATACAACTCTCCAAATGAAATAATAGAAAGTTTTTCTCATGTTAAATTAAAAGAAAGAATAGATCCTGACACATTAAAAACCTTTACAAATAAAAAAGATATTGGTAATGGTATTGTCCTTTATGATGTAGAAGATAGTAAAGAGGGTCAAAGGGATGCAAGAAAAATTGTTGATACTCATTTTGGCGAAGACAGTAATCCCTGGTGTGTGTTATCTAGAGACGAAAACGGATTAACTGAAAGATCATGGAGGTCTTGGTCTGAAACTTATAAAGGTCCTAAAAAAATTGCTTTTAAAAACGGAAGACTTATAGCCTTTTATGCTGGAGAATTATGGTGGAATAGACTTGGAATAAGCGGTAAGGGAATCCCGATTATAGTAAAACTAAAAGGAGATCCCTTAAAACGTTCTCAAATAGTAGAAGTTAGTGATGAAGATACAAATGTGATACTTAAAGAACGAAAGATATTTAAAGGAAATAAACGAAATGGAACATACGAAGAATGGTATTCTGACGGAACTAAAATGTTGGAAGAACATCGTGAAAATAATGCGTTAGAAGGTGTTAGAAAAAGATGGTATGAAAACGGACAATTGGCTGAACTTTCCAATTATAAAAACGAAAAGAAGCATGGTTTATACCAAGAGTGGTATAAAAACGGACAACTAAGAATTCGTGTTAATTACATAGATGGAAAATTGGATGGATTATACCAAGGGTGGCATGAGAATGGTAAATTGGAAGAATCTGTTAATTACGAAAATGGATTAAGGCAAGGTTTATACCAAAGGTGGCATGAGAATGGTAAATTAGAAGAATCTGTTAATTATGAAAATGGTGAAAAAGAAGGATTGTATCGAAAGTGGCATGATAACGGAAAGTTAAAAGTTAGGGGCAATTACAAAAATGGGAAAGAGCATGGGTTATATGAATATTGGAGTGAAGACGGAAAATTGCTTATTCATACAAATTACAAAGATGGAGAAAGACATGGTTTACATAAAGAATGGTACCCAGATGGAAAGTTAGCTGTACTTACTAATTACAAGGATGGAAAAGAACATGGATTACGGGAAGAGTGGTATGAAAATGGAAGGTTAAAAAAATTAAATTATAATAAAAATGGATTGTTAGACGGTTTATATCAAAGATGGTATCCTAATGGACAATTAGAACAATCTATTAATTATAAAAATGATGAGAGAGACGGGTTGTACCAAGCGTGGTATCCTAATGGAAAATTATCTATTTCCGTCAATTATAAGAATGACAAAAAAGAAGGTTTGTATCAATCTTGGAATTACGACGGAACTTTGGTCGAGTCCATTATTTATAAGGATGATAAAGAGGTTAATGTAGAAATACAAAAAAAGGATGAAGAAACACTTCGTTATCAGAAATTACTTGAAAATAAAATAGCTGGTATAGCAGCTATAAATGCATTAAAAATATACATTAGTTCTAAAAACAGAAGAATTGATACAGTCCCTCATGAATACGCTCATTTTTATATTCATTGGTTTAGAAATACTCCAATTGTACAAGAAGCTATAAAGAAATGGGGTAGTGAAGAGGCATTAGTACAAGCTATAGGTGAACGGGTTGTTAAACAAAAAGGTGAAGCTTGGGATTGGTGGAATAAATTTCTTAAATGGATACATAAAATTTTTAATAATTTATCAGTATTATCTAAAGAAGATTTACTACACATTCTTACTGACGCTTTCCTTACTAGGCAAGATTTAAATAATATATTTGAGAATAGATCTTATTCAACACCTCAACAAAATTCTGAAACATCTCAAGAAATATATAATAAGACTACTCAAAAGATAGAATTTAAAAAACAAAATGTATTTACTGTTAACCCTATAAAACAAGTTGATGAAAAGGCAAAGGCAAAAGCTAGTATATCAAATAAATTTATTGGATTTGCTGAAGGTATAACAGGAAGCTCTACTGCTGAATATGCTAAACAAATAAGTGCCCAGGTTAATGGTAATACCTCACAGCAAAAACAAAAAGGTAAAATAGACATTCAAGCTAAAATGTCTAAATTTAGTACTGAAATATCATCTCCAAATTATATACCAGAGGGAAAATATATAGACCTTATTCATTTATATGAAAAATTAAATAGGGGAGAAAAAATAGAAGCTGATGATTTTCCCCCAGATGTATTTTCTTCTTCTCAAATTAAAAATATTATAGATGTTATTAATGAGCAATTTTCTACCAATAATACTCAGCCCATAAGTACAAAGGATAAACCAATACAAATATATACAGATGGTAGTGACATTAAAGGAACTGGAAAAATAGGTACTGGAATTTACATAGAACACAATGGTAAAGAATATAAAAAATCTAATATACATAATGTAGAAGATTTTAAAAACAAATACAACATAGACACCAATGTTTCTAACCCAACAATGGAAATTGCTGCATTGGTGGAAGCACTTACAGAATTTAAAGATAGGGGAGAACATTTAGTAATATACTCCGACTATGAGGGAGTTCAAAAATGGGTAAGTGGTGAGTGGAAAGTTAAACAACCTTACATAAAAGATTTAGTCGACCAAGCTAAAGCTCTAATAGCTCAAATAGAAAAAAATGGTGGAAGTGTTCAGCTTAAATGGGTTAGAGGACATTCTGGAGTTAAGGGTAATGAAAAAGTTGATGCTGTAGCTAAAGATAGAAATGTTTATAATACTATACCAGAATTATTTAAAACCAATCAAACCGAATCTACTAACACAAGTGAAGTTAAAGATGATGTAGTAAATTCAGGAACCTATGGTCCAAATGATGTTGTGTTTGTATCTATTCCAGGTAAAAGAGGAAATACTGATATTAGAAAAGAACAACAAGATAAAACTATTGAAGAAGCTTTAAAAGCCATAGAAGCTGGAGCTACTCTTATAACAGATAACAAAAGTTATATTGAAAAATCCGATTATAATGAAGGAGAAAAAAGATTAGCTGAAGTCCTTGAATCTAAAGGATATAATTATTATGAAACAGTTGTTGATGGGCATACTTTAGGTGTTTGGAAAAAAGGTACTTCTTTAAATAAACCTGAGTATCAGTCAAAAACTCCTTTTGCTCAATTTGGAGATGACTTTAAAGTAAAAAATAATTTCAACAACGTAAAAACTATTGAATCTGTATCAAACAGATTAAAACAAAGTATAGTATACACTCCATCTTTTACAGGTTCTCTTAATCCAGGTGAGTTTGTTGATGAAAATGGAAATAGACTTTTTGGGGAAGAGTTAAAAAAAGCTGTTGAATCTAATAGAGTAATTGTTAAAAAACCAGCTCAGGTAATTGTACCATGGAAATTTGCCATAAATGGCAAGGTAATAGATATGTCAAAGTATATTGTTAATGGAAAAATAGATACATCATTAATAGATCCATCTGTTTTAGAATTATTTGGTGCACGTATACCAAATGCTGGTTTAAATAGTCAGTCCTATATTGAGATAGTAGGATTTTTACCACCCAACTTTGGTGATATTATAATTGCCTCAAGAGACTACTTAGCTCAAATGGGGTCAGACTTTGACGTTGATAAGTTATATACATACTCTTCTAAACTATTTGTTTATGATAATAAGATATATGCAATAAGTGAAAAAAATAAAGAATTATATGAAAAAGTATTAAAAGATTCAATAGAGTCATTTGATGACAATAGAACAGAATTTGCTCAATATTTTTCATCTAAAGAGGATTTGATACACGAATTGGATATTATGGAAGAAGATATTATAAAGAACGAAATAAAAGAAATCCATAATGCTATTATAAAGAATACTTATCCATTAGTAGTAAAAAAGAATTTGTACCCAACAGATTATTGGAAATTTAAAGAAATATCTGATAATATAAGAAAGTCCAGAGCAAATCTAAATCCTGTAATAAGTGATTATTATCACACAAGTTCTAGAAAAAATGCTAGTTCTGGAAAAGAATTAGTAAGTGTGTTTGCAGTATTTAATACTTTACTTCCTTTATTACAATATGCAAAAATAGGCTTAAATAATTCTAAAAATAAACGTGTAATAAATTTTGGAAATTATCACGCTGACTTTTATTTAGAAAACACTCATACTGTAAAAAATAAGAATTTATTAAAATCTACTGTATTAAATGCTTTATTACAATCTGCTGTAGATAATCAAAATCAGCAAATATTAGGTCCACTTGGTATAAATATAAATAATGTCAATGCAGCTATAACTCTTGTATTACTTGGATTTGATGAGGAAATTGGGTACTTTTTTAATATACCAGCTATAAAAGAATTTTATGAGCATCTTGAAAAATTAAAAAATGATCCAGTATATAAGTATTATAACGATGAAAATTTAATGCGTTTAGCTTTTGAATTTGTTGTTTCTAAATATACAAATATGCATACAGAAGGTGTTTCTGAGAATGTTTTATTTAAATCTTTTGAAAATAGACAAGGGATAATATTTGTAAAAGAATATCTTAATCTCTCACTAAAAGAAATAAAAGAAGTTGCTTTAAATGGAGATAAAAAATCTCTTTCAAATTTATCTGCTCTATATATGCTAATTAATGAAATTATTCCTGTAACAGGAAAATTACAAAGTATTTCTAAAATTACAAGAACAGATTCTACATTTTTAAAGACCAGTTATGCTAAATTATTTCAGCAATTTCATGAATATATTGAAACACGAGATAAACTAATAGAAAGTGGTCATTTTGGATTATTTAATAAAAACATTCCAGAGTCTGCAAATAACCATGGATTAATGTTTGCTTATAAGTTATACAATTCTTTTTATGGGAAAAGTTCAATTTTGTTTAAGAAATTTTTCTATTCCATACTAAAAACTAAAACAAATCAAACTATTAATGAACAGGATTACGAAATCATTTGGAATTTCTTTTTAAATGCAGTTTATGCCAATGAAGAAGTATTGGGGAAAAATGTAAATGAACGAAGAAAAGAATTGTTAGATTTAAATAGTGAAAATAATATATTAAAATCCATTAATGAGTTTAAAAAGTTGTATCCTCAAAATTTATTTTTACAATCTATAAATATAAATATTGAAGAAAAAAATCATTATATAGAACTGACTGTTCCAATTGTAATGAATGAAGTAAGTTCTGAAATATATAAATCTGTTTTAGAACTTTATAATTATCCTGACGGTGAAAAGATTATAAAAGATATTATTGATTATTGTATAGTATCTGGAAATGTTAATGGATTTAATAGTTTAATGAATTATATACCATTTTCAATATTAAACGAAACTGGGTTAATCGACAGACTTGATAATTTTATTAATAATACGGAAAATATAGAAGAAAAAGAAGCATTTTTAGAAAGAATATATGTACAATTATGCCAATATTATCCAAAGTTCTCCGTTACAGTTTCAGAAAATGCAATAGAAGAAAAAGTAATAAATGGTAAAGTTGTATATACTGCAACTAATGATCTTCGATCTTATATTAGTACAAGTAAATTGGATCCCACAATGGATATATTACACAAAGCATTAGTTGTAAGAAAAGATAAAGATTACAAGAATGTTTATTTAATATATTATGATTCAGATAAAATTGAAACGTTTATATACAAATTACCAATATTAAGTAATGTATTTCCAGATTCCAGTGTTGGATTAATAGATACAAAATCATACTATTTCATTAAAGAAAAAGTTCCATATCTGTTTAATCCTTCAAATATTAAAATTAATAATAAACTTGTAACTGTTAAATTTAGTGATATAGAATCAAAAACTTATAAAAATAACGAAATATATGATTTAGTTAATTTATTAATAGAAAAGAACAATAAAGACACTTATCAAAACTATTTATTAAACTTACTTAACGACTCTACTTTGTTAAAAGATATTACTGTTATTGTAAATAATGATGGTTATGTAGATGCCTATTTTTCTGAAAGTACAAATACAATTTATATAAGTAAAACTGTTAATAATAAAGAATCAAATATTACTTCAATAAAAACTAAAATAGTAAATATTTTGATAAAACAGGCTTATAAAGTAGCAAATGAACTCAGAAATGAAGATTTTGAAATTAATTATTCGTTGAATGAATTAGAAAAATTATATAAACAATACAAACACATAGTAGAATTAAAATATAAAAATAAATTTACTGAGTATATTGAATTACAAAAAAGATATGTTGATGCAGTAGCTTCTAATAATGAAGAAAGATACAATGCTATAAAAGAAGAGTTGATAAAATTTGCTCCTTCAGAAGATCTTATAAGAATGCAAGCTGCTTTATCCAACGACAACTTTATGGCTTTGAGTATTTCTAATCCTAATTTTATAAGAAATACTTTAAATAGAATAAACTATAGTAACAATGAAAATAGTACCATATTTGAAAAATTTGTTTCTTTGTATAGTGATTTGTTAGTAAGCTTAGGAATTTCAGAGACATCTTCTTTTGTAAAAGATGCTATTATGAATTCTCTAGTTGTATTTGACAAAGTAGTAATAAATCCAGAAAGCATAGGAGTTCAAAGTACTGAAAATATTATCCCAAGCGAAGAACAGATACTTAAGAAATTTAATGAAATGAATCAAGATGGTACTCAAAAAATGTTAGCAGCTGATACTAAAAATATGGATATTAATTATGGTATTATGTTAAAACGTGCAGATAAAATAAATAAAGGGCAGCCTTATTATAAAGCTGAAGTAAAAACTGTAAAAATTGGTAATAGATTGTTCTATAAAATAGAATTAATTACAAATAATAAAGTAAATTTGGAAAGTGTAACTGATGAAGAAATAAAAGATAGAAAAAGAACTTGTTTATAAAATAAATTATTATGGGAGCAACATGTCCAATAAAAGATGAAAATTATTTTAAAATATTAAAAGCTCTTAATTATGATGAAGATAAGGTAATGCAAATACACATTGCCTATGAAAAAGCTGGGAAATCCTTTCCAAGTTATGAGGAACTTGTTGAAAAAGGTATTATATCACAAACAAGAAAAGTGTACAGTGTTATAGATAAGATGTACACTTATGTTTCTGATAGGTTAACAAAAGCTATTCAGATAACTAATGATAATTTAAAAGAAGCAATAAAAAATAAAGACAATAAGTTAGAATCTGAATATAGGTCAAATCTTGCTAATCTTAGAAATAAACTTTATGAGTTCAATGTAAATAGAAAAAAATTTTGGACCACTGTAGGAAAAGTTGAAAATTCAGTAGATGAAAAAACAGGTGAAAAGATAAAAATTAAATCCAAAGAATTATTAACAAAAGCTATTAACATACATGAGATTGCACATGAAACATTAAATTATGTAGAAGAACTATTAAAATCAGAAACGTTGGATCCTAATGAAATAAATATTATAAACAGAATATTAAACACTTGGATTCAATCCACTGTATTATCGAAAAATAATATCATGTTTTCTGAAGATGAGCTAAAAGATTTTTCACTAGAAGAAATTGCAATTCTAAATGATATAGGAAATAAAGCACAAAGTTTAAAATTAAAACTAAATAATATCATTAAACAAACAATAAAATCTGAATTAAAAGAAAGATTTGGAGATAATGTTCCATTAAAGGCACTTGACTCTATTGAGGACACTGGAATAATTAGATCGAAATTATTAAGTGTTGCTGAGTTTAATAATCCTATTTTAACTTACGTTTGGTTTTTAGGAAAAGATACAGAATATAGAAGTAAAGTTCAAATAGATAAGTATTTTAAAAAAATAGATAAGATTACAGAAGCATTTTCAAAATACAGTAGTGATGATTTAAAAAATTTACTTTTACAAAAAGATAAAAACGGTAATCCTATTTTAAGATTTATACACAGATATACAGACGAATGGTTTAAATTTTTTGGAAAAACATCTAATAATATTATTAATAATATAATATCACAGAACTATGGAAAAGTATCTAGAAATGTAAGGTCCTTATTAGAAAATTCCTATTTAGTTAATCCCCTTCTTTTATTTGATGAAAATGGTAATGAATTAAACAATGAAAAGGCAGAATACATAAAAGAAAAACTAAAAAAAGAACTCACCCCTAAGTCTTATGAAGAATTAATGAAAAAGATAAGAAAGAAGAGATTAAATTACTCTGAAGCTTTGAAAAATCAAATAGAATATTTAAAGATAATACATGATGGTGATGAAAAAGAAATAAATAAACACACAAAACTATGGGAAGAGGCAAACCATCCTGGAAGAGTAATTCAAAAATTATATAATTCTAAAACAGAAAGTGATGCTATACTACGTTTAAATAAAGTAGTAAATTTTAATTTCTTTGAAGCTGTTCCTAAAAAGATTAACGATAGAGGAATAAAGACTGATTTTTATGATGAAAATTTTTATAGGATAGAAGATAATGATATTTTATATGAGAGCTACAAAGAAATTATGGACCTGATTTATGAATTTTATAGTTATTTACCCAATAATGTTAAAAAAGAAATAAACGTAAATAGTATACCACATATATCTCTGTCTTTAATTGAAAATTTATTTTCAAAGGGTCTTATAAAAACAATCCCAACAGTATGGAATAGATTTATTGATTCAATAACAGTAGAAAATCAAAATAACATTGTTAGCCCTAAAAATGTAAATCCTGATGGTACATTATCCATGGATGTAAAATTAAAAGATTTATCCTTTTATGAACCAGTTATTGACAAATATGTAAATGAAAAAATAAAACAATTTTTTATAACCAATGGAAAATATCCAGAGGGCAAAGAATACAGTGACTTAGTTGAACAGAGTACAATTGAGATACAAAATAAAATAGTAAAAGAATTAAATTTTAATTTAAACACCCTTTTAAAGGCATATGCTTCTGCTGTTGTAACTTATAAAAATAAAGTTATTGTTGAAGACAATGTGCAATTAATGAGTAATTATTTACATGAAAGTAAAGAACTTGTAACTACTTCAGATGGTATACCCATAGTAGATTCATTTAACAATCAAGTTATAAATGAAAAAGGAGCAGTTAATATTATAAAAGCTTTTGACTACTATGTAAGGATATTTTTTGGACATAATGCCCATGATATAGAATGGGTAACAAAAAAGAAAATTTATTCTGAAGAAGAAAAAAAAGTTGTGAGTGAGATTGAAAATAGAATAAATGAATTGGATGAAAAATTTAAAAAGGAAGAAATAGAATTTAATGATTACTTAAATCAACGTATAAAATTAAGTCAGATTATAAGAGGATATGGAAAAAATGTGTCTGCTAGTAATATTATAGATGTTATCAATAGTTATATTGTTATAAAAGGACTGGGCTGGAACCCAATAGCTCCTATTTTTAATATAAATATAGGATTTTTTTCAAATGTTATAGAAGCATCAAGAGGAAAATACTTTTCTACCTCTAGCTTATTTAAAGCGTATAATTTAATGGTTTCTAATCACAAAAAATACATGAATGTATTTAATAAAATAGCTTCTATTTCAAACATAACTAATGAGATATTTGCTAAACAAAAAATAATAAACAACAAATTAGAACCTTTATATTTAACAGAATTAGCAGAAAAATTTAATCAATCCCCTTTAATTATAGCATATCTATTACACACAAAAGTAAAATATAATGGAAAAGAATATTCTCTATTTGATTTGTTTGATGAAGAAGGTAATTTTACCATAGAAGATATACAAAATGTAAAATTTGCAAAAGATAATACATCTTTTTCTTTATCTGTAGTAAAGGCAAGAGTAGATAATATTATAGCTAACGTTCATGGTAATTATGATAGATACTCACCAATAGAAGCAAATTCTTCTGTTATATTTAGAAGTTTATTAGTTTTTAGAAAATGGTTAATAAACTCTTTTTGGTCCAGAATTAGACCTGAGGAATATAATATAATTCATGGTGAAGTAGAAAAAGGTAGATGGAGAAGCTATGGTGCTTTATTTTCAAAATATGGTATGCTAGGTGGAAGTTTATTATTAACCACTGCTACAATAAAAAAAATATTATTCATGAATACATCCTTTTCAAATTTAAATGAAATTGATCAACAAAATATGCGTGCTAACATAACTGAACTAGTTTTTCTTGCTTATTTAACTGCTATTGCTCTACTTTTATACGGTATGATTCATCACAGTGAAGATGATGAGGAAGAGGAATTAGGTAGAGGAAAATATTTTGCTATCTTTATGTTAAACTCTTTAAATCGATTTACACGTGACATAACTTTGTATGCTGATCCATCTCAATTTAAATCTATGTTACGAGATCCTGTTCCAGCATGGAGCCTTGTAAATGATTTAAGAGATTGTATTGCACATTCTATAAAATTTTTAGGTGGACAACCAGAAGACATGAGTGACAAGGAATGGGAAAATTTTATATCAAAAACAAAAAAAGAGTATGTAAATTTTTTACCTTATGGGTTTAATATATTTTATAAAGTAGATACTTATTTTGGTAAAAGCATATATTAATAAAATAACAATATATTATCAACCATAAAATTAACTATAATATGGATTTTAAAATACCAAAAAAATTTCAGTTAGGTGGAGTTGATATAGAAGTAGTGAATGTTCCACACATTGGAAATACTTTTACAAGTATGGGTCAGTGTGATATAATTGCTGGGAAAGTGGAAATTGCAGATAATGCTAGAGGTATACAACAAAGCGAAAGTGCTAAATTAAATACCTTTTTTCATGAGTTGGTTCATTTAATATTAGATTCTATGGGGGAATATAAGTTAAGTGAAAATGAAAAATTTGTTTGTACATTTTCGTCATTACTTACAGGTGCTATTAGGACAATGGAATAAAATAAAAAAAAATTCCCGACCTTTTGGGTCGGGATTCTTTTAATTTAAAATTAGTTCTTCATTTTTTGGTTTGTCGTCAAGATCCATGTCTTTTGGTATCTTAACACCAAACATAAGTTCTAATTCTTTTCTTAAGTCTTCTGATTTACTTAGTATTTTAGCCAATTTGTGATTGTCATTTACAGAATAAAACTTTTTAATTTTATATTTTAATTCATTTGATAACTTAGAATATTTACCTTCAAGAAATGTTTCCAAGTCATAAACATTTATATTGAACAATAAATAATCAAAATACTCATTGGAAATAATTTCTATAAAATCTGGATGATTTATAATTTTATTTATCATCATTTCATAAGATTTACTTAATGATTTTCTATAACATATAACAAGTTTATCTTTTGATACATAAGAGTTGAAAAAATAAGAATTCATTCCTAAAGTATCATATTGATAATCGCTATTATATAAACTAGGAACTAAATAAATACTTGATTTGTTTATTATCGCAGAATACAAATCAAAATCATAAAAATTTCCTCCTTCTTTTATAAATTTGATTTTTTTTATTGTATACGGACTAAAAATATTTGGGTTATCAGAATAAATATCTTGTTCTAAATATATAGACTCATTATCTGGAAGAATAATTTTATTTATCACTTTATATTCTTGAATAATAGAACAAATGTCTTTATTTATTCTAACACTGATAACCCTTGCATTTTTTACATTATATTCTAATAAGTTTTTAAATTCATTAATTTTCATAGTTTTAATTTTTTTAATGTTTCCAAAATTTAGTTATTTTAGGTGAAGCTGTTAAAGGTACTATATCAACATAGTACTTACCAGCTTTTTCCATACATTCTTTTATAGCTAAACTTTCTTGTTCAGCTATTTCAATAGGACATTCTAACAGATACTCATCATGGCATATTGTACATATTTTTATCTTAAATACTAAATTTTCTTTTATTAAATGTTCCCAATATAGTATCCCAGCCAATTTAGTTATTGAAGCACAGGTTCCTTGTATTGGATAGTTATAACACATTCTTTTTACGTCCTCATTAAATTCTGTAAAAAAATATTTTTCTTTAGTAACATTATTAAATTGGATATATCCAATAGAACTTCTATTTATTATCCAATTAAAATATTTCTTTACCCTTTTAAAAGTTTCAAAATATTTTTTATAAAACAATTCTCCTTCTTCTACTGGTATATTACAATTTTCAGCAACTGTATATCCAGTACCACCATATTGGATAGCAAAATTTCCGAGTTTACTAATTTTTCTTTCATGAGGAAAATTTTCTTTTATAAGTTTTAATGTTTCTTTATTTAATTCGGGATATTTTTCTTTGATATGTGGATATATATGCCATGCAGTATAAGAGTGCATGTCATCATACCCATTTTTATACATATTTACTAATACTGGGTCTTGAGTAAAAGAAGCAAATACTCTCACTTCTTGACTATCATAATCAACATCTATTAATGTATTTCCTTCTTCAGCCACAAAACAGCTTCTTGTATCATCATCAGCTGGTATGTTCTGTAAGTTTGGTCCATTTACACCGCCAGATGACATTCTTCCAGTATTAACAAACTGCTTGTAATCACTGTGTATTCTTTTAGTTATTGGATTAATGTATTTAAACCAATTATATCCATAAGTAGAAATTCTTTTTTTTAATTCCTTGTATTTTATATAATGTTCAATTATTGGATGGTCACTTTTGATAATTATTTTACTATTAACACTCTCTTTACCATCTTTATCTTTAACATTTATTCCTAATTCTTTAAATAACTCTAACACTTGTTTTGGGGAATCCCAATTTATAACTTCGCTTAAATTGTTAAATATATCAACTTGAACTGGTATTTTTTTGTATTGTAATAAAGTACTTAAAAGTTTATTTTTTGTATTGTTTAATTCCTCTATATCTTTTTTTATTCTTTCTTCCCATTTTTTTTCATCTAATTTTATTCCTGAATATTCTACATAAGCTAATACTGGTACGAATTTGTTATTTAATCTTATAGCTAGCATTAAATCCAGTTTTCTTGCTTCCTTAATTTGAGAGCACATTAATTTTCTAAGATATTTCACATCATTAGCTGCATATTCTAACATAGCAGCTGTTATTTTTTTACTATTAATAAATTGACTTCTAATTTCTTTATCTATTTTTATATTTAATCTATTTTCTAAAACATTTTTTAAACTATGGCTAACATTAAATCCATTTTTAAGAATAACTTCAGCAATATATGTATCCCATATTTTTCCTTTTGGTACTATATTATGTTTATATAAAAATTTAAAATCAAACTTTAAGTTGTGTCCAATAAAATTTGCCTGTTCTAATTCATTCTTTATTAATGTTATTGGGAATTTTTTTATATCTACAACATATTGTTCATTTTTTGTACCTATTTGATACAATAAAATATCACATGTAAAAGGATCCAACCCAGAAGTTTCCAGGTCGAATCCTATCCATGTACTTTTTTTTATTACACTTTTTAAATTTTCAAATTCATCAGTTGTATCAACTATTTTCATATCGTTCATATTTTATTTTAACAAATTTATTACTTTATCGACATCTAAAGTATACATTTTTATATTACATTCATCATCAAAATATTCTTCGTCATAATCACCTGGCGGATAAGATAATTTTTTATTAGGATTATGTATAATATTAAATTCGATAATTAAATCATTTTCTTTATCTAAGTAATAAATTATATGGTCATAATCATATTCAAGTTTATTGGCAATAGGATTTTTGTAATAACTTCCTGTAAACAAAACACCAAAAGCCTTATATTCATTACTTACAATATCTAGGCTTCTGCGTAAAAAATCCATTTTTTCATCTATTTCATCTTTTGATAACTTATGTATTTCTACACTAACCTCATATAACTGCAACTTATCCAGTTGCATATCTATATAATACAGTGATTCTTTATCTATTAATTTTGTTATCTTATTTAATTTTACTTTCATAAGTTTAATTTTAAATTTATTCTACATCATAAAATGTTAATTTTTCCATTAATATACTTTTACTCTTTGTAATTATTAAATCAACTCTTGGCATTTCATGGTCCTCAAGATCAAATTTTAATATAATTTCATTTTTAGGATGTATATAAATAATCTCGTGTTTTACAATAAGTTCAGTTTTACTTTTGTCGTCAATATCTTGGAAAAGACGACAATATTCAACTCTATGATTTAATGAAATATAAGGAAGATCAATTATATATATTGGTTCTACTATTTTATTCCAATACTTAAGCTCATCCTCAAATTCGTTATCTTCTATAATGTTAATAACAACATATATATAACTATTTCTAACATAAGAAAGCTGCGTTTTAATTATACGTGTTGCAATTTTGTCGTTTACTAATTTTAACACGTCATTTTTCTTTATTTTTTTAGTGTCTACATACATATAAATTTATTTTTATTTTATTTAACAACATCATAAAACCATTTAGATATATGTTCATTAAACAATTTAATTTGATCAACATAATTTTCTTCTTTTTCAACTAATGAATATATATGCTTTAAATTTGAATTATAATCTTCTTCACTTAAAACTAATTTTAAAAAAGTCAGTTTTATTAAGGAATCATTTGATATATTAATTATATTACACCATTCTTCATAATCTTTAATTTTTTCAAAGTAATATAAATAATAATTTATTATTTTTATTAAGTATCTTTTCTACATAGTCTTTATTTTCAACATTGACTAATGTAGGAATTTTTTTTATTTTGTTTATTTCATTAATATATGCCTTCATAGCTGTTTTATTTTACTAATTATACATTTTGATTATTTTTTGTTACGTATGGTATACCATCTATCTTTTTTAGAATATCAAGCGCTAATTCGAATAATTTGAAAGGATATTTGCTATCATGATATAGGTCATTGTGAATTAATATTGACTCAATTCCTTTCTCACTAAGTAAGTTCTTTATCTTTATATATTGATTGTTCTTTTTTGCTATTATGTTACTATTGTCAGAAACATTAAAATCTACAAAACACAATGCAATAATCCTTTCATAATGTTCTTTTTTTAATTGTTCTTTTAATTGCTTATATGCGTCGTTTAATGTTTTGTATGTTATGATGTTCTTTTTATCAATGTTAACTGGCATTCTAATAAGTTCTTTTAGACCAGGAAATATAGGTTCACGCCCCTTTCTCAAATCACTTAAGATAAGTGTGACTGTTGAATTATATATAGGTCTTATAAGTAATATTCGGTATTTATCAATATCGTATGGAACTTTATAAGCACCATATTTTAGCATGCCTTTTATAACATTTGTTTCAATCCCTCCGTCAAAAATCATGGTTTCTCCTTTATAATCTGGTTTAAGATTTTTTATAAAATATTCAGTTGCAAAATTAATCATGTCATTAGCGGTAAATAGTTGTTTTTCCCAGTCTTTTTTGTAGAACTGCTCGAGAAAATTATATTCTTCATTATATCTTTTGATTAATAGTTGTTTTGCTTTGTTGATTATCTTTTTATAATATCTTTCCATAATCAATATGTTAACGTTCTGAATCTGATAATATATACCATCCATTGTAAGGTTTTACAATTTCATCTTTTTCAAGCTCTTCAAGAATTGTTTTTTCCATGAAAAGCTCACATATTTCTGAAGACTTGTAAGATGCACGATATAAATTAGTTATGGGAAATTTAAAAACCCGCTCACGAAATTAATCCACCATTCTTCTGATTTTGCTTTTGCTTCTTCTATTGTTCGACAATATAAATTATTGGTAATGTCATAGCCACCA